>Ga0209381_1000205_pt1 | contig 170374 bp, 151 predicted proteins | sample DewCreD2012metaG_FD_184111 | JGI IMG/M metagenome (GOLD analysis project Ga0209381, IMG submission 184111) | Hot spring sediment bacterial and archeal communities from British Columbia, Canada, to study Microbial Dark Matter (Phase II) - Dewar... ... | reverse complement strand
GGGCCCATCTGGGAGCTAAGGGGTAATAAAGGCGGCCCTCTGACCTGGCCAGCAGCCCCTAGGAAACCAAATTCACCCCCAAACCCCCTCACACCCCTCCCTCTGCAAGGTAGGCGGTGGATTTGGGAGATTTTTTGCGGCTTGACAAGCTTTTGGTTCCTTGGTAGAAGGGAAACATTTCTCACATCAAGTAAGGAAAGGGGGGACGGGGGATGACGAAGACAGAGCTGGTCGGTGCCATGGCCGCCCAGGCGGGGATCTCCAAAGCCGCGGCGGAGAAAGCCTTGAAGGCGTTCACCGAAGGAGTGGCCAAAGCCCTCAAGAAAGGGGACAAGGTCAGCCTTGTGGGCTTCGGTTCCTTCGAGGTCTCCAAGCGGGCGGCCCGCAAGGGTAGGAATCCCAGGACAGGGGCTGAGATCAAGATCAAGGCAAGCAAGGTCCCGAGGTTCAGGCCCGGAAGGTCCCTGAAGGAGACTGTTAACTCCTGAGGAAGGCTCTGGGGAAGGGCCGCCGCGGACTCGGGCGGGTAGCTCAGACGGGAGAGCGCTGGCCTTACAAGCCAGAGGTCACAGGTTCAATCCCTGTTCCGCCTACGCCTAAGCCGTGGTAGGAGCGGGGGGTTAGCCCCCCGCTGACTCCTCAAAATATGGTGCCACACTGGTATCGGCCTTTGATCCAACTGCCTAGATTTTTCTGACCTCCTCCTGTTGCGCGAGATACCGCTCAAGCTCCCCTGGAGTGGAGTTCACGCTGCTCCTCTTTGCCTCAGGGCATGTGAAGCCCCTTCGCTTTCCAGCTCAACACAGTTTGAACCGCATTTTGGAACCTGCACCTCTATCCCGCCACAACTTCCCGTGTTGATTTGCCGGATGAACCAGTTTGTAGCCTATTTCAGCCACGTGCCTAACAGCCTCCCCACGACTGCGGGCCACGGGAAGGCCACGGGCGAGTTCTTGCCCCTTCTTAATGTCTTCGTCCATTGCTGGCAGGGAGATGGGGGGTGTTTACGATGATCCTGCTCAGCCAAGGCTTTATAGCCGGGTATTTTGCACCGAGGTGGCGGCAGCTTCCCATCTCGGGTCCTCAAGGGCCGCATCTAGCTCGTTACCCAAGAGGCGTGCCTTGCGCTGGTTGTCTGAAAGGGCGTTTACGAACTCCTCCAGCTCAAGTCTGAGGGATTCCGGCCAAGCCGGGTAGCCTCCCAGCTGATAGTAGCAGCGCCTTAGCCGCTCCGCGCCAGGAAGATCCCTGCTCATGTGCCGGTAGAAAACCGTGTTGAGGTCTCCGCTAGATGAATCCAGACACAATAGGTAGCGGCCCAACTCCTTGAGCAAACGCGCTCTGGCCGCCGCCACTTGCCTATCCAGTGCCTGGCGCTCCAGCTGCCTGGCACGCTCCTCCATCTGCCCCACCTGTTCCTGCGCCTCCCTCCGGGCCTTTCGCTCGGCCCCGATCCACTCACCCGGGTCAGGATAGGTCCCATCCCAGGCCTGGATCAATTTCTCCAGCTCCTGGAACGACTCTACCTGGATCAAGCTCCCGTTCCCTACCCAATAGGCCACCGAACGCCTGAAGGCCCCCATCTGTGCAGATCCCACAACCAGGGGCAACCTCTCTCCCTCCTTCCAAAGCCCCCCTGCCAGGGCCTGCAGCACGGGCTGCATCGGGGAAAGGGGAATCACGGTCTGATCCCTCTCCAGCACCTCTATCGAGTCCGAAAACACCACCTTTCGATAGCCGTGTCCCGAAAGCTCGTAACGCCCCTCCCCCTTGTGAGCCGTGACCCTCGGGCCGAATTCCCCTTTCAGCTGCAGGAGCGCCTCCCTTACGTGCCCTAGTTTGAGCGCTAACTCCACGGCCTCTCCCCCATGGGGCTCGCTCTCCAGGTAGATTTCCCGTGCCAAATGGTCCTGCTCGGCCCTAGATGCAGCTTCGTCGATTTCCTTCGGGTCAGGGAGCTCCTCCCCAAGCAGCATCCTTCGGGCCTTGGCCAGCACGGGCTGCATGGGACCCACGAACTGCTCGAAGAGCCCGCATCTTTGCCTAAGGGCCCGATAGACACGATCGTCCACGCTCTCCTCGAGAAAAAGGTTTACCACCCTGACCTCCTCCAGCTTCTGCCCGATGCGGTCTATCCTCCCGATCCTCTGTTCCACCTTGCTGGGGTTCCAGGGAAGATCGTAGTTGATCACCGCACCGGCTGCCTGGAGGTTAAGGCCCTCGCTGGCGGCATCGGTGCACACGAGCACCCTTAGCTCCCCGTTTCTCAGGGCCCTCGTGATCGCATCCTTCGTGACTGGCCGCCAACCCTCTCCATCCCAACGCTGACCTCCATTCCCGCTGTAACAGCCAAGATGGGTCCCGTAATAACCAACTAGGTTGTCCCGGATGTACTCCATGGTGTCCACATATTCGGTGAAGACCAGGGCCGCTCGGCCGTCCTCCGTTATCCTCCTGAGAACCTCGTAGAAGCGATCCCTCTTGCTGTCGCGCCCTCCCAAGCCGCGCAACTGCGAGAGGAGACTTTCCAGTTCCTCCAGTTCCCGGCGCGCCACCGCGGGATCCTGGGGAAGAGCCGAAGAGACCTTCCCCCCTTCCTGTTCAGGCAGGTCATCGGCGTCCAGGGCCTCCGGCACATCGGAGGGGGACAGGTCATAGTCGTGAGCCTTTTTTTGGATTACCCTGAGCAGACCCTGACGCCTCCTCTCCAGGCTCCTCTCCAGGGCCAGGGGGGAGCTGCTCGCCCTCCTCCTGTACACCGTCATGACAAAGCCCTTCCCGGGCTTCTCCTCCTCCAGTTCCGCAAAGCGTCTCTCGATGTACGCGGCCACAGCTTCGTACACGGTGCGCTCGGCTTGATCCTGGAAACTGAACCGGATATCTTCCACCCTGCGGGTGGGCGGGGCCTCGGCCAACAGGCCCCGTTCGTGATATGCCCTAAGGGTCGTTCTGGTGTTTCGGTGCATCCTCCTTCCCAGAGGTGAACCCATACGAAGCCACCGAACCACTTCTTCCCTTCTACGTGGTTGAACGAAGGTCAGCAACCGGGCCACGGCGCTTTCGTCCACTCCCGCATCCTGGCCCTCGGGAGGAGGAGGGAATCGCTCGTCACTGGCGATCACCCGGGCGGCCTTCCTGGCAGTCCTAGAATCGCAAGAGCCTTCCCGCCGGATCCGGGCCACCGCCTCGTAAAAATCCCTCACAGCAGAGAAATCCGCCAGCCACACACCCCCTTCCCCCAGGACCGACAAAAGATCCCAGGGCTCCCAGGGATGGGTCTGCATCGGGGTGGCACTCAAGAGCAAAAACCCCTGGTCTTTCCTTTGAGTTGAAGTTTTCGCAGAAGCTCCAGGAGAAGCGTTCCTGTGTTGAATTCTCCCTCTTCCTGCTTTCTTCTTCTGGCCGCATGGGACTCGTCCAGGATCACGAGGTCCCACGGTTCGGCTGCCAGTATGGAGGCTGCGTTCGCCCCGGTACGGGCGGTCTCCCTGCTCATGAGCAGAAGGTCCTCTTTGAGCGCCTCAGGGAGATCCTTGACCTTCTTGGACCTTCCGTCAGGCCAAAGAAGGGTGCTCTGGCCCTCCAGCCTGGGCGCCAGGATGGCCCCCTTCTCCCTCAGCTCGGCCTGCCACTGTTTGAGGAGAAAGGCGGGCAAGAGGACCAGCACCCTGCGCACCCCCCTACCGGCCATCAGCCGCCTCAGGACCAGGATGGCCTCTATGGTCTTGCCCATGCCCACTTCGTCGCAAAGGAGCCGCCCCTCGGGCCATGCCTTGGCGGTCTCCTCGACCACCTTGCCTTGGTGAGGCCAAAGCTCCACCAAGGCGGTGGCATCGCAGGCCGTCTCGCCGTGGGGCAGGTAGGGGGCCTCCACGATGTACTTCCAGATCATCGCCGCCTTTTGGCGAGCCAGGGCATTGGATGGCTCCACAACCGGCGGCTCCTCGGGGGCGAACTTGATGAGCTTTAGCCGCAGGGCCTCTGGTAGCCTTACTGTGTGCACGTCAGGGTGGTGGTCGCTCCAGAGGGCTTCGAACTCCCCGGCGTATTCCCTGTACCTCTCGGGGTCCTCCCAGGATGTGGAGATCTCTATGCGCTCGTAGTTGGCCACTAGGCCCTGGGCCGACTCGTTGCCGCTTCCATTGAAAACCATGGCATCTCCGGCCTCGTCCCTTATTACTCCGAACTTGGCATGCACGATGCCCGCCCCCTTGCGCATGAGCCCGACACGCACCTGCAGCCATCCGCGTTTGACGAGCCAGCCGAGCATGGCCAGACGTTGCTTTTCGAGGAGTTCCCTCGGCTTCTTGAACCGCCCCAGCAGGAGGGCCTCCAGCTTGGAGAAGTCCCTCCTCTCCATCATTGCCCGCACGTCCTCTTCCGGAAGCTCCTCGTTGACCACCAGCCGCACGGCGGGCCTAGGAGCCTTCTCCCCGTAGGCCTCCAGTCGCTCTATGAGGCGGCCGAAGCCCCTTGCGGCAGCAGCCAGAGCGCTGCTAGAGAAGTAGGCGCAGCACCGGTCATATCGGATGGCCTGGGCCAGGGCGGGCACATAGAACTCCTCCAAGAGGGAGGGGTCCGGCCCCTTGAGGAAACGCTTCCACTGCCTGGACCTCAAGCTGCCAGGCTTCACTGATTTGAGCCGGCCAGTGCCATGGGGCGGCATGGACCTGCTCCCCGCGCTGCCTGGGGAGGAACAGGACCTGCCTTTTTTCTGCCTGCTCCTTGGATCCATTGCGGCGGCTCCCGCCTACTCCTCTTGATCCTCATCCTCCACGGCCAACCAGTCCCCTTCCTTCTCTGCCACCCCGGCAAAAGGGAGCATGGGCTGTGGTGGGCGCTTCTCCTTCCACTGTGGAGGCTCCAGGCCGAAAAGAGGCTCCAGGAGGGCGTGCCAGGCCCTGAACTCCGGGAACCTAGCCCCGGCCGAGCCCTTCCCCTTATCGAACCGAACGGCCTCCGGGGCAGCGCGCACTAGCGCCTCCATGAGACGGGCTACTGAGGACTCCTTGGTCCAGCCTTGCTGCCGTGCCAGGGCCTTGGCCGAGCCGATTCCCCCGGATCCGCCCCCAGCCTCCAAATAACGCAGCGCCAGGGCATGGCATCCGTCCAGCGCGGTGCGAAACCAGGGGTCGTTGGGGTGCACTTTGAGGGCCTGCTTCCTGGTGCGCCTCTTTTCCTTGATCAAAGGGCCGAAGAGGGTCTCTATCACCTCGTCGGGTTCCAGTGCCCTCTCGCGCCTGCGCTCTTTGGCCGAGAGCATCTGGATGTTCTCGCCTGACCTTGTCACGAGCCCGGCCGCTACAACCTGGTCCACGTCCATGCCCACGGCATGCCCGAGAAGCTTGGCCTCGTTGAAACGAAACTCCCCCGCCCCCAGCACGTCCCAGCAAAGAAGCGCGAAGCGCCCCTCTGGCTCCACTCCATCCAGGCCCTTGGCCGCTAGCTTCTCTACGCGCCAGGCACTCACTGCATCCGAGGCCTCGTCTATGGCCTTCTCCACCCCTACAGGCACGCCCGTGTCTGTCCTCACCTCCTCGTATCGGCTGTAGACCTCCATGGCCGGCCCGAAGGAGCCCACCAACTGGTCCACCGGATTGAGGCCTTCCTGCTCCAGGCGCTCCGCGGTGGTTCGTGCCTTGTGGCGAATCTCCTGACGCATGGCCTCATCGAAGTAACCCACTCCTGCCTCGGGGGGCCTCTTTCTGGAAACCAGGATCACAGTGCTTTGGGCGGCGTTCTTTTTGGCCTGGTGGAGGGAGTGCTCGCTCTCGGTCTTGATGGGCCATGTTGCCGTGATCGTGAAACCCGCTTCAATGAGCGACTCAAAAAGGGCTTTCCATGCTTCCTTCTTCTTGTGGGTGAACATGACAGTGAGCACTCCCTCGTCCCTGAGAATGCGGCGACATTCTTTGAAGGTCTCTGTCATCAGGCGCTGGTAAAAGGCATGGGCCTGGGCCTTGGCTTGGGCTGCTGAGCCTTCGGGCAGGCGGTGGCGGCTCACATTGACCACTGCCTCCTGGTCGTGCTCGCACAGGTAGGTGGAGAACCACTCCGGCCTCCTGTGGCCCTGGGTGCGCTTGAGCCAGACGTAGAAGAAATCCGCTAGCTCCGAATACTGGACATCGTCAGCATATGGGGGGTCCACCACCACAGCGGTTATGCTCCCATCGGGGATGTGGGGGAGGCTGGTGGCAGAGCCCAGGATGATCTCCACCGGCTTGGCATCCTCGTGCCGGGGCAGATTGCATATCTCCTCGTAGGCCTCCAGCACGTTCTCTATGGCCCACTCCAGGCCAGCTCCTGAGTTGCATGCGGCCATCTCGGCGAAGGTGGTCTTGAAGGCGTAATCGTGCCGGTCCATCTTGCCCTTGATCACCGCGTGGGTGTTCTCCCAGCGGGTCTGATTGCAGTTGTGGTTGGCGAATTTCTCCACCACCAGCGCCAAAAGGTGCACCACCGCCTCGCCCATCTCTGGCCCTTCGGCCTCAATGATCTCGGGCCGCAACCTGCGCAGTTCCTCCACAAGCACCCCCATGCAAAGGAGCTGCCTGGGGGAGAACATGTCGGCCCAGCGTGGCATCCCATAAGCGCGTGGCCTCTCGTCGCTGCTCACTTCTGGGTATAACTCCGTCGGGATGATGTTGGCCCTCTCCCATCCAGGCCTCAGGCGGGCCAGTTCCTTCTCGGCCTCTTCCAGAGCCGCCAGATCCTCGGGCTCCGGGGGCTGGAACCTGAGCCCCTGGGGGGTCTTGAGCACCACCGCGTAGAGGGCGCTTTTCATCTGGCCTGCCTGGGCCTTGGCCTTGATGTAGTCGGCAGGGATCTGGTTCCCGGTGAACAAGGAGATCCCCTTGCCACCCGAGTATGTGGGCCGTGGGGGCTCCCTCAACTGCCCGGCCATGTTGCCCACCTCCCGGATGCGAATCGTCCACGTACCCTTGGCCTTATCCACCACAGGCTCAGCCACGACCCGCCGGCCGGATTTGGGCTTCAGCAAATGCCAGTCGGGCACAAGAGGTGTGTGGTGCTGCGTGTCCGGGCAGGGGACCGTGCGGGCGAAGATGTAGGCATGAACCTTCGCAAAGCGGTGAACTGGATAGAAGGCGGCCAGTCGCTTGCCCACACGCTCCAGCCACACCTTGGCCCAAGCACTGGCCTTCACCCCAAGCGTTTGTCCAAACCGGAAAGGGTAATAAACGGTAGCCTCCAGGACAGAGCACGCTACTGGGTTGTATTCATTTGCGAGGGCCTGAAAACCCAGACGCGCCGGCTCCAGGGGAAGCGAACCTCCGCCCGCCATGGGATCGATGACTGATATCTCAGGGCCCCAGAGGCTTTCTGCGGCCTGATGCGCCTTCGTCAGGTCGGTGTCTCTGAGCCCGCGCATGAACGCTCGCCCGCAGTTAAACCCACCGGGGAGTCGGTAGCCCGCATCCATAATCCATCGAACCTGAACCAGTTCTTCCCCTGGCCGCCCGAACCCCAACAGCCTCTCGAAAACATCCCTCGGAAAATCGGCCGGCAGTAGGGACCCAAGCACGGCAGCCCGGGAAGCCACGAGGGGCCGTCGGGCCCACCAGACGTGGAGACGGGCATTGGGCGGATTTAATCCCGTACTCCTCTCCCGCATGCACTCCACCCCGATGGCCGCGGCCGGGAGCCACTCCTCGATCAGCAGACGCGGACGTTCCAAGGCAACCTCCTCAGCTTCGTCTTGCCTTTGGGCGGTAATCCCTTGGGTCCAAGCACTTCTGGTAAAGGCTACGATCTAAGGGAATCCAATCGGTTCCATCGATGCCCCGCCTGTTTACGCTCGTTGGGCTCTGCGGAAAGGCGCAGGCCACCTTGATCCATCGGTCTTGCTCGCAAGAGATGACCCGAATCTCCCTGGCCACCTCCGAAAGGTCCTGGTCCTGGCTGAAGATGAGGGCCACATCGTATTGCTTCCTGTGTGCCATACGGATGACGTCTATGGCTATACGGACATCTATTCCCTTCTCTTCCCCAGTCAGGAATGTGTGTTCCGTTCCATCCGGAAGTGTGATCCTCTTGTTCCTATATCTGAGGGGACGGGAGTAAGTGTGAATCCCCTGCCGGGCCATCCAGAGGAGCTTGGCCGCCCAAAAGGAGTTCCACAAGGCATTGTCCTGTTGGTCCGGGACACCAGTATAAAAACGGGTCTGAACCAGTTTCCAGCCTTTTTCAGCGCAGACTGTCTTGGAGAGGGCCAAGGCGTCGTAGTTGGGGTAGCTGTATCCAAAGGCCTCGCGGGCAGCAAAGTAAAGATTCTGGCCGTCCACGAAGGATACGGTGCGCTTGACGGAAGGCTCAACCCGCATGGCAAAGCCCTAAAAAATAACCCCGTCCGGGCCTTTCGGCATGTCGAACGGGGAGCAATTACATTTCTATATTTGCGCATCCCTTCCCCCTTGTCAAGATTTTTTTACCTCACGGCCCAGGCCTCCGTCAAAGTTGGAGTCCGAGGAATCGGATGACCTTTTCACCGAGGAAGGCGCAGTGTCTGAGGCCTGTAGGGATGAAGCGGACTCCGGCGAGGCGAAGCAGGTTGACCGCAAGAGAGGCGAGTAAGGACATGATGTAGGGGGCATTGAAGCGACGGATACGCCATTGGTCTTCTCCGAAGCTGACATCCCGAACATAGTGGACACGATTCTCAATGGTCCAGTGGCCTCGGGCAAGTTCCAAGAGTCTTTCAGGGGAAGCCTTCTCACGACTGAGGGAGGTCACTGCGTAGAGGGTCTCGTGGGTTTTCTTGCCCGTGGAGAGATGCTCACGGAAGCGCTCGATGCAAAGGACTTGGGCCACATAGGGGAACTGGAGGTAGTCGTTGAGTTGGGTGCTGGTGCGAATCTGTCTAATCTCGATGCGACCGTGGGCCTTTTCAACGGTGGTGGCCTCAGGGGGGAAAATCCTCGGTGAAGAGCTCTTCGATATCTTGGCGCACGGTGGGCTGGTTGTCTTTGACAGTGAAGAGATAATCGGCCCCTTTTTGCTCCACCAGGAAACGAGCCGTCTCCTTTTGGGTGTGCAGGGCATCGGCAGTCACCACGCTGCCTTCAATATCCAAAGGTTCGAGGATTTCCCTGAGTTTGGGGATCTCGTTGGTCTTGTCGCTGATGGGGATTTGGCTGATCACAAGACCCTCTTGGTGCAGCACGGCACTGAGGACCCGGGGGGCATTGGTGCCAGAGTCACAGGCCCTTCGAAGAGTCTTGCCGTCTACGGCTATGGCCTTGCCTTTGCAGTCAATGAGCTCCTTGAGCCACCCAACAATGTGCTGGTCGATCACCTCCGGGTCGATCCTTTGCAAGACCCTCCGGATGGTGGGCTCTGAGGGCGGTGTGCTCCTTTTAGATCCCAGTTTCTCTAAGGCCTCTGCCCCAAGGCCTTGGGCCCATTGTCCAAGGGCCGTAAAGCTTCGGGCCCCAGAGAGGATCGCGCACACAGCTATGGCAAGGATGGTCGCCACAGAATGGCGCACGCCCCGGGGTTTTCGCGGATCGGTGACTTGGCGAAGCATCTCGACCAATCCGCCCTGTCCTTCAAGTGGCAGTTTGTTGACATCGACCATAGGCACAACCTCCTTGGAGTCTGCATGAAGTGGTGCAAGAAACGGGGCACACAGATACTCGGATACACACTCAATCAATGGACGCACGAGAATCCACTTGGGCTGTCCGTTGGGGCGATAGGTGCGGTTGTGTTTGGAGAATCCGCGGGTTTTCCCCAAAACCTTCCAGCCTGCCGCCCTATAGCAGGTGCCCTGAAAACGGCAGGCGTCCACAAAGGTCTCGGCCAGCACTATGGGATGGCCGAAACGGCGCAGCCAATCCGCACTGAGGCGCTTGAGGTTTTGGGCCAAGACCCTGGAGGCAAGATTTGGCCTATGCCACCCAGGCAGGATGAGAAACCGCACGTTGTTAGCCAAAAGGTGTAAGCGTTTATGACGAAGTTGAGCACTCCAGCCTATCCATTGATCTCGGGCAGCGCACTTCAGTGCCGGGGCTGCCCAGCCGAGCAAGGCCACCCACTGCTCACCGATGGTGGCCACGTAATAGAGCCTGTTGCCAACCATTCGGCTGGAGTGCAAATAATGATAACGCGCCACAAGAGCATGCCACCTCTTGAGCTCCTGCGGCTTGGCAAGGCGCAAATGCACATCGAGAGTCTGCTGACCGGCACTCACGGTCATAACGGCCGGCATAGTAACAGAGTCGAAGAGAAAAAGCCAGCCCTTTTTTGCGATTCGTTCACCTACAAAGATATCTAGGACTTTGACGGGGCCTGAATTTTTTACCTTGACATCTTGGGACCGATATTATATGATTCCATAATGCGGAAATAAATTCCGCTTATCGGAATCTACAGGAGGTTTTCCTTCCATGCGGCTTTTTGAATACGAAGCCAAAAGGATTTTCCAGCAAGCTGGAATCCCCGTGCCGAGGTCGGGCTGTGCCAGAGATCCCAAAGAGGCAGCTCAAATCGCCGAGCAAATGCATGGCCCCGTGGTTATCAAACCGCAGACACTGGCCAAGGCACGGGGAAAGGCCGGCCTGATTCGCTTCGCCGACGATCCACAGGCCGCATTGGAATTGAGCGCGTGGTTTTTCAGCCAGAGCCACGATGGAGAGGTAATCAAGACCCTCTTGATCGAGGAGCGCATTCCTGTTCTCTCGGAGCTTTTTCTCGGGGCTACCGTGGAGTACTCGAAAGCTGCCCCTGTAATGATAGTCAGCCCCGAAGGCGGTATGGATGTGGAGACTGCTGCAAGGGAGAGGCCCGGCTCCGTGCGGTTTTCCCTAGTCTCCCCCACCCGCGGTTTGCTCCCCGAGCAGCTCTCTGATCTAGTAAGTTTTCTCTGTGAGGGCAGGCCTGAAGTACAGGGGAAGAGGCTTTCTTCTAAACTGGAGGTAGTGATCCGGAGTTTCTATCAGATCTTTCATGCTTACGATTGCGAATTGGCGGAGATCAATCCCCTGGGCATACGGGAGGATTTCTCATTGGTGGCTTTGGATGGCCTGATGATCATCGACGATGAAGCCCAGTTCAGGCACCCAGAATTGGTACGGCCCCGCAATCAGACCATGGAGGACTTCCAGAGGGAGCAAGACTTCAAGAAGAGAGGTTGGACTTACATCCAACTGGAGGGGGATATCGGGATTCTCTCCAGCGGTGCGGGCATTACTATGGCCATTTTGGACCTAATTCATCTCAACGGTGGAAGGCCCGCGAACTTCCTAGACACCGCTCAGATGAACCGCCAAGGGATCTATGATGCGCTTCGGATGTTCCATCAGAGTTCCGACATCAAGGTTCTCCTTGTGAACATCTTCGCCGGTCTCAATCGCTGCGATGAACTGGCGGAGGGGATATCGGATTATTTGAGGGATTTCAAGGCACCTTTCCCGCTCGTTGTGAGGATGATTGGAAATCGAGACAGGGAGGGACGGGAGATCCTGGAGACCATCGGTATTACTCCCATTGCCGGTCTCGAGGAGGCTGTGGATCGGGCGGTTTTTCTGGCGCGGAGGTGCCCATGAGCATCCTGGTAGACAAGAACACGCGAGTGGTGATTCAGGGGATTACCGGCAACGCGGCGAGGCACCACACGAAGAACATGCTGGAGTATGGGACACGAGTTGTGGCCGGGGTAAGGCCGGGTTCCGGGGGCGAATCGGTTGAGGGCGTTCCGGTGTACGACTCAGTAGCAGAAGCATGTCGGGAACACAGGATAAACGCCTCCGTGCTTTTTGTCCCTGCTTCGAGCGTCAGGTCCGCTGCCCTGGACGCCATAAGAAACGGGATCGGGCTCGTTGTAATCCATGCCGAACATGTGCCTCTTCATGATGCCATGGTCGTTCTGGAGGAGGCAAAGGGATCCGGTGCAGTGGTAATAGGGCCCAATACGGCAGGGATCATATCCCCTCCTGAGGGGGCCAAGTTGGGTTTCATGCCATCTATGTACTTCCAAGCCGGCCCTGTGGGAGTCCTCTCACGGAGCGGGACCCTCACGTACGAACTGGTATCCCGTCTTACTTTGATGGGCCTTGGACAGAGCACGGTCATCGGCGTAGGGGGAGATAGGATTGTTGGCCTGAGGTTTGAAGACGCGCTTCGGCTTTTCGAAGAGGACCCCGACACACGAGCCGTTCTCTTGATCGGGGAGATCGGGGGGTCCATGGAGGAAGAGGCCGGAGAGATTGTGGCCAGGGGGGAGGTCCGAAAGCCGGTCTTCGCCTATCTGGCGGGACATACTGCTCCTGAGGGGAAACGGGTAGGCCATGCTGGCGCCATCGTGGATCAGTCCAGGGGGACGACTAAGGGGAAGGCGAAGGCACTCACCGAGGCGGGCGTAAGGGTTGGAAGGACGATTTCAGAGGTCGTGGAGATGATGGTGCATGTCCTTAGGAAATGACAGAGGAAAATTTGTGAAGGACAGGGATCATCTTCAATCCCTCCAAAGGGGCCTCTTGATATTGGATCTCCTCTCCCAGAGCAGGTCCCCTCTCAAACTGGAGAGATTGGTTCAGCTCTCAGGAATCTCCAAGACCTCCTGTTTTCGCATCCTGAAGACTTTGACAAGATTAGGCTTTGTGGTTCGGGAAGCTAAGGAAAAAGCCTACGGGCTGGGGCCTAAAACGATCTCCATCGGCCTTTCGGCTCTGGAGAGCCAGGGCGTCCGAGAGCTGGCCTTACCCTTCATGAGAGAGATCCGGGAAAAGACGGGGGCCACCGTCAACCTGGCTGTCCTTGATGGTTCTGATGTCGTCTTTGTTGAGAGGCTGCAATCTGCAAACATCATGGAGGCGAATCTTCGCGTGGGCTCTCGTCTTTCTGCGCATTGTTCCTCCATGGGGAAAGCCATGTTGGCCTTTATGCCGGATAGTGACCTGGACCACATCCTGGACCGAATAGTATTCGAAAGAAAGACCGAAATGACCATCACAAGCAAAGAGGATCTTCGGAGGGAACTTCGGGAGGTCCGTGAGCAAGGATACGCTTTGAACAATGAAGAGTTGGAGAAAGGGTTGTTCGCGGTGGCCGGGCCGATCCGAGACCGCACGGGAGAGGCGGTTGCAGCAATGAACATCTCGTGTCCCCTCACGCGGCATTCCAAGAAAGAGGTTATGCAGATCTTCTGTCCAATGGTTGTCAGCGCATGCAAGGAAATCTCTTCACTTTTGGGTTTTAAGGAAGGGGCATCGTGAGCTGATGCTACAGGCACCGAACCAAGGTTTGATCTGGAATGGGAGCTTATAGGTATCACAGTACAAGGCTTGAAAATTTTGCAAGAAAGGGGGGAATTGCTTAGAGGACGGATGGGCAGGATTTAGCCAAGAGCAATGCCATTGAGGGGGATTAGTACCCAATCTTTTAAGAGAGGAGAAAAGATATGAAACTTTCGCAAAAAGCCGTTTTCTCCGTTCTAGTCTTGGTGCTGTTGCTGGTCATGCTCATTCCAGGCGGGAGCGCCTCAGCCGCCTCCAAGAAGCAACTAGCCATGGGTTCCACACAGTCCTCGTCCAGTCACTATGCATATTTTGTGGCCGTGGCCAAGATCATCAATACCCACGTGCCGGAAGTCAACATTTCGGTGGTCGAAACAGGTGCTTCGGTGGACAATATCAACCGAATCAAGAAAGGGGACCTCGATCTGGGCATGACCACAATCCACCTCCAGTACCAAGCCTTTCATGGAATGGGTACCTGGAACGGAAAACCGATCAAGGACCAATATGTGCTCTGGGTTTACCAGGCGGCGCCGCAGAATTTCGTTGTTAGAGAGGACAGCGGCGTAAAGACGGTATACGATCTGGCGGGCAAACCATTCAACCCCGGGATGAGGGGCTCGGCGACCGAGAAGACCGTGGAGTCTATTCTTGAGGCACTGGACATTGTCCCCAACTTCTACAGGGGCGGAACGGATGACACCGTCGCGGCCATCAAGGACAACCGGATAGTCGGCTACGTCAAATCCGGAGCAGGGGTGAAGTCCTTGGACGCCTCCACACTAGATATTGCTACGTTCACTCCCATTCGTCTAATTGGCTTCACGGATGAGGATATCTCCAAGGTCCAGAAGAAGTATCCCTACCTAAGCCCGGTATCGATTCCGCAGGGCATTTACAAGGACTCGCCCGCGTACAAGACTTTTGCCATGCTTATTGGAGTCGTTGCAAAGAAGGACCTCCCAGAGGACCTGGTTTATAAGATGGTTAAGGCAAGCTATGAGAACTTCAATGATCAGGTTGCAGCATATCCATCCATCAAAGGCACCGATCTGGCCGAACTGACGCTTTCGACATGTACAGTGCCTCTTCATCCAGGGGCGATCAAATATTACAAAGAGCTTGGTCTGAAGGTGCCGGATAATCTTATCCCTAAGTAAAGGCAATGAAGACTGTTGATGATATGTTCAGCAGGGGGTTTGTTACTTTAAGACTCATTAGGTGAAATCCCCGTCCCGCCTTGGTTCAGGTGGGACGGGAAGCACTTACCGAGTCCCAAGAGGAAGATAACCTAGTTCTGAAAGTGTAAGGCACAGATTACCTCGCCGGAGTTCCATTTTTGTTGGCGTTAGATTGGAGGCCAGGTCATGACTAAAGTGCAGAACCCGATCGACGTGTCTGCACTGATGAACGTGGAGCCTGAACAGGTCCAAGTGAAGGACCGGGAACAGGCAGAAGCCAGAACCCTCAAGGGGCTGGCGGCAGTGGCGAGTTCTGCGATTGCTGTGCTCCTTGCGCTTTTCCAGCTCTACACAGGAGTTTTAGGGGCTTTCCCGGACATAATTCAACGAAGCATTCACGTGGGCTTTGCTATGGTCCTGGCTTTTTTTCTGTACCCCGCCACAGTCCGGTCCCCCAGATACCGGTTCTCCATAGTGGACCTTGTAGGGATGGTGCTTGGCGTCATCGTCTGTGTTCACGCCGCACTTAATTATGATCGAATCATGATGAACCCGGGTGTATCCAGCGAGTTGGATCTCGTACTCGGCATCTTCGCTACAGTGCTGGTCTTGGAGATGACCCGGCGTATCCTGAGCTGGATTCTTCCGGCCATCGCTCTTGTGACTATCTTTTACGCCTATTTCGGGCCTCATCTTCCCGATGCGCTGGCACATCGCGGATTCAGCGTGGAATATATAATCGAGACCCTGTACATGTCTACCTCCGGGATTTGGGGTACAGTCACCGGGGTGTCGGCTACCATCATGGCGGGTTTTCTTATCTTCGGGTCTGTTCTCTTCTACACCGGGGGAGGGGAGGTCTTCGTGGACTTGGCCAAGGCCATTGCAGGCAGATCTTACGGCGGGCCGGCCAAGGTGAGCTGTATCTCAAGTGCGCTTTTCGGGACCATCTCGGGGAGTGCTGTGGCCAACGTGGTGGTGGATGGGGTCTTCAACATTCCCCTCATGAAAAAGCTGGGCTACAAGCCGGAATTCGCTGCGGCGGTGGAAGCGACGGCTTCGACCGGGGGACAACTTATGCCCCCGGTGATGGGAGCAGGGGCCTTCATTATGGCTGAGTTTCTAGGCGTGCCATATGTGAAAGTGGCGGTTGCGGCCGCGATCCCAGCGCTGCTTTACTACCTTGGGGTTGCTTCATCGGTCCATTTCGCTGCTCGAAAATCCAACCTAGAGCGTCTTCCGAAGGAGGTAATTCCTTCTCTGAAGACGACCCTGAGTAACAGCGCCTCTCTCTTTGTTCCCATCACACTGCTGGTCTATCTAATGATGAGTGGGTTTGATCCGACTACCTCCGTCTTGTGGGCCATAGCAGCCTCAGCGGCGCTGTATCTAGTGACCTCGCGAGACTTAAAAGCCCTGAGGCACAGGGTCTGGAACCTCGTCCTTGCCCTGGAGGCTGGCGGGAAGTCGATCGTCCTCATTGCAGCCCTATGCGCTTGCGCCCAGATAGTGATCGGCATGGTCAATCTCTCAGGCCTGGGGATAAAGCTCACTGAGATGGTTCTGGGGCTGAGCGGTGGGATGGGGTTTCTGGCGCTTTTTTTTACGATGGTGGTTTGTTTGATCCTCGGCATGGGGTTGCCCACTACTGCGGCATACGTCCTGGCCGCGTCAGTAGCGGCTCCCGCTCTTATCAAGCTGGGTGTTCTTCCCATGGCCGCGCACTTGTTCGTGTTCTATTTCGCTATCATCTCCGCGATCACCCCTCCGGTATGCGCCGCCACCTACGCAGCCGTCGCCATCGCCCGATCGAGATGGCTACCCACCGGCTGGCTTGCGGTCAGGATGGGGCTTGCTGGGTTCATGGTCCCTTTTCTTCTTGTCTATGTCCCCCAACTGTTGCTTGAGGGCTCGATTGTGGAGATGGTCTGGAACGCATTTGTCTCGGCGTTGGGGGTCATTGCCATGGCTGGTGCATCGATGGGATACCTGGGGGACAGGTGCAAGTGGTATGAATCCGTTTTCCTCTTTGGAGGCGCACTGTGCCTTCTGGCTCCAGGCTTGATAACGGATACAATCGGCCTCGGGCTAGTGGGAGGGATTTACCTTTACCAAACGAGAAGGCGTTCTGTAACCTCCAAGGTCTTGTCGGTGTCGGGAGCTTAGGATCGCTCTGAGAGGCTTGGTGGGAAGGCCGGCCTTAGTATCTTCGTGTTTCCATTGTCTTTAATGGGAAAGAGCTTTTCTCGTCCTTAACGGCGGTTCTTCACAACGTGGAGAGGGATTAGCTCTTCTGAACATGGAACAAAAAGCACTCTAGGGGAAAAAGCATCTGAATATTCTTCCGGTTTTGAATAGGAATGAAGGCTGGGGTTGGATCGTTAATTTCATCAAATCAGACCAAGAGAGTGCGAGCATGAACCTTCCAAAGTCAGTGACTGTCGTTGAAGTCGGACCTCGCGACGGACTTCAGAACGAAGCCGAGTTTGTTCCTACGGAGAAGAAGATTGAACTTATTCAGTGCCTCTCAAAGACGGGACTGAATCGTATCGAGATCACCTCCTTCGTTCACCCCAAGGCCATCCCCCAGCTTCGGGACTCCGAAGAGGTCGTGCGAAAGGTCGGAAAGAGATCAGATATTGTTTTTTCCACGTTAGTTGCTAACGAAAAGGGGCTGGAGCGGGCATTGGCTGCCGGGGTAGAGGAAATCGCTATTTTTGTCTCCGCCTCGGAGACCCACAACCGGAGAAACGTGCGGATGTCCGTGACCGATTCCCTGAAGGGCTTCCGCGGCATGGCTGAGAAAGCATTGGCTGCGGGCATGCGGCTCAGGGGGTACGTAGTCACCGCCTTTGGCTGCCCATATGAGGGACGGACCGCACCGGAGAAGGTAGAGTTCATCTTGGATGAATATGGGGCTATGGGGGTGAACGAAGTATCACTAGGCGACACAACAGGTATGGCCAATCCCCTGATGGTGACTGCTTTAGTCCGAAGAATCAAACCCCGACTTGGTCACATGACACTGGCTTTGCACTTTCACGACACCCGGGGGGCTGCCCTTGCCAACATCCTTGCCGCTCTTCAAGAAGGTGTGTCGATCTTCGACGGCTCGGTGGGGGGACTGGGTGGGTGCCCTTATGCACCCGGGGCCTCGGGAAATGTCGCTACGGAAGACCTCGTGAACTTGCTGGAAGAGATGGGCATTAAAACTGGGATCGATCTTCACAAGTTAATCCATTGCGCGGAATACGCGAGGGAGCTGGTAGGACGGGAGCTGCCTAGCCACTTGTTGAAGGCCGGTTCAATCCGCTGGGATGGTTCATTTTAGGGCGGATAACAGGTTCATCCCGTGCACTACTAAGCCTTCCGTTATCTACAGGATATAAGATGATCAAGGATTACGTGGAGTCTTCCAAGGGGAAGCTTTGCCTCTTTCATCTTCCCCCCTACCCCCCGGATCTGAACCCAGGGGAGCTGGTGCTGCGCTACGCCCCCACCTAATGTCCTGAAGACAATGACCTACTTAACAAGAAATGCTGCTCTTTTGCATCCAGTTCCAAGACCTCCAGCTCCAGATCCCACCGTGCCAATGGCGCTATAGCTTCGCCAAATGCCAGGTAAAGCTCTACCAGCACCTCGATGGGACCATAACTCTCCGCTACGGCCCACACACCCTGGGCCGATATGATAGCCAAGGCCGCCTCTTGTCTCCATCCCAAAAGGCGGCCTGAGGCAACCCACAAGGAGCGGCTCCCCTGGATCGGTCCGATCCAGGGGACACCTCCTACACCTAGAAGAGATACATGACTAGGTCAATTACTGGACATCTTGACTTACTATTGACGGGCGAACCCAATCGATTGACATGTGCCGTCAGTAAAGCTAAAATTTAACGTCATCCGGCCCTCTGAGGCAGAAGCTCGGGTGGGCAGGTTCAAAGCGGGGTCGTAGTTAAGCCTGGTGATAACGCCGGCCTGTCACGCCGGAGGGCGCGAGTTCAAATCTCGTCGGCCCCGCCAAACAAATCATGGGGGTCAGGCCTAAGAGCCCGGCCCCTTTATTTGTTTGAGCTCAAATGGCTCAGTTCTCTTGAATCATGCCGACCCAAAGGATTTTGTGCTGAATATTCCCGAGCAGATTCCCATAGCCCAACCAAAGGATCTCTGCCGTGGGTTTGGGACCTCAAGCCTTTGTGGAATCGTTCATGAAGAAAAATTCATCTCCATTTCAAATTATAGGCTCTAAAATATAGGGAACTTGCCGAGTAGAGCTTGGAGTCTGGCAAGGGGATTGAATCTACAGGCTTTCAAGGCCTGGATGAGGGATTCTGGATGCACGTCTTGTTGATAGAAGACGACTCCGCTGTAGTCGTGGGGTTTCCACGGCTCGGCCGTGTTCAACCAGATCCTGAAGGAACCCAGAAGAGAGGGGGTGGAATTTATGTACGGGGGGATTTTGCCCCGGCTTTTGGGAAATCCAGGAATTTTCCGAGCCAGACTCTGGCCGAACTCCAAGCGAAAAGTTAGAGTATGACTTAGTTTGTATCAAGATATGCTCAGACCTGCGGGTGTTCAAGACCGCTGGCGAGTTATGAGGCTTAGAAGTTTCTGAGGAGGTCTTTGCGGGGCATGGTCTTTGCGACCATAAGGCAATCCAGGCTCAAGGCTGCCTATCTTTTCGGGGGGATCTTTCTGGCCTTCTCCACGGCCCTTCGTGTGGCCCTTGCCCTGAAGGCCTGGAGGTTTCTGGAGGGGGGGTTTCCTGTTCTCATCAAGGCCTTAGGGGTGGGCCTTCTGATGGATTTGGCCACCTTGAGCTATGCAGGGCTTCCCTATTTGGCCTTTCTCGTGCTGGCCCCCCAAAGGTTGTACTCCAGCAGAAGGATGACACCAATTCTTCACGTGGCGGCCATAGGAAGCCTGTACCTGCTGATCTTCGTGGCCGTTGCGGAGTGGTTCTTCTTCGAGGAGTTCTCGGCCAGGTTCAACTTCATAGCTGTGGATTACCTCATCTACACCCAGGAGGTGATGGGGAACATCTGGGAGTCATACCCTCTGATCCCTATTCTCCTGGGGATCCTGCTGGTTGCTATTGGGGTCTGGTGGCCCCTGGGGAAAGCCATAGAGACCTCCCAGAAGCAGCGAGAACCCTTGGGAAGCCGCGCCCTTGGGGCGGCGCCATGGGCTGCGGCCGCGCTCTTCTTCGGCCTCACGGCGAATCTGGACTGGAGCCGTATCTCTGGGAACAATTACCTCAACGAGATCGCATCCAACGGAATGTACAGCTTCTTTTCGGCCTTTGGGGCCAACCAAATAGACTACGAGACCTTCTACCCGAAAATGGAGCCCGAAAAGGCTATGGCCGGATTGAGACGTCAACTGGTTGAGCCCAAGGCAAGTTTCCTTTCGAGCGACCCCTGGGACATTCGCCGAAGAATCGCCAACGGGGGGCTTCTGGGAGAAAAGAAGCTTAACGTGGCCCTGATTGTAGTAGAGAGCCTAAGCGGGGAGTACGTGGGGGCACTGGGGGGTAAGAAGCCCCTTACCCCACGTCTGGATCGTTTGGCCCGCGATTGCCTGGTCTTCACCAACATCTACGCCACAGGCACCCGCACAGACAGGGGGCTTGAGGCCATAACCCTCTCGGTGCCACCCACCCCTGGCCGCTCCCTGGTGAAGAGACCCGGAAACGAGGATCTGTTCTCATTGGGACAGGTGCTCAGAAAAAATGGTTATCAAGTGGAGTTCATCTACGGCGGCTTCGGGTATTTTGACAACATGAACTACTTCTTCGGCCACAATGGTTTCCAGGTGGTGGACAGAAGCGATTTTGCCTCCCATGAGATCACCTTCTCCAATGCCTGGGGTGTGTGCGACGAGGACCTTTACCGCAAGGCCCTCTCCCGAATCAGGGATGCCCACAGCAAGGGAACCCCCTTTTTCGGCCTCATCCTGACCACCTCCAACCACAGGCCTTACACCTATCCAGAAGGAAGGGTGAAGATCCCCTCTGGAAAGGGGAGAAAGGGGGCAGTGCTCTATACGGACTGGGCCATCAATCACTTTTTGGAGGAGGCCAGAAGAGAGCCTTGGTTTGATGACACCATCTTCGTGGTGGTGGCTGACCACTGCGCCAACTCTGCGGGGAAGGCCGCCTTGCCTGTGCACCGCTATAGGATCCCGCTTTTCATTTATTCCCCCAAATGGGTGAAGCCCGCAGAAGTGGAGACGCTGGGGAGCCAGATGGATTTGGCCCCTACGCTCCTGGGCCTTCTGGGGCTGGACTACACGAGTAAGTTCCTGGGCCGGGATCTTCTGGGCACAAGGCCCGAGGAGGGCAGGACCTTCATGGCCACCTACCAAAAGCTGGGCTACCTGAAAGGCCAGAGGTTGGTGGTGCTGGATGTGCGGAGGCCACCGGCCCAGTACTTGTGGGTCTCAGGAGCCGGGGATCTCAAGCCTGCAAAGCCCGAAGGCGCTATTTCGGAAGAGGCTGTCTCCTACTATCAGGGGGCGTATCTGAGCCATTCTAGAGGGCTTGACAAGTGGGAGGATGAAGGGAGGAGGGGTGTGCCGAGTCGCTAAGAGAGGGGAGGAAGCCTCACCCGCCCGTAGATCATATCATGAGCCCCAACGGGCCACTGGGGACTTGAGCGGACCGGGGGAGGGGAAAAGTGGGATCGCCCAAGAGAGGGACCAGCGCCTGGGTGAGGTGGATGAAGAGGGCTTCTGCGCGAAAAGCATAAGCCGGTTAGACAGGAGGTTTTTCTCTGGGCACCTTTGGCTTCCTTTGGGTCTGTTTGCGGCTTTGGTCCTTCTTTTCGAGGCCACGGATTCGGATTTGAGGCTCTCCGATCTTTTCTTCGATTTTAACCAAGGCCTCTTTTTCTGGAAGAACACCTGGTGGGCTACAAGCCTGATTCACTCGGGCGGGAAGCTCTTTGTTGCGGGGGTATGGCTCGGCCTGCTTTTCTGCTTTGTAGCCTCGTTTACGAGATGGGGTCTTCCAAGGTTTCGCGCCTGGAGGGCAGCCCTTCTCTTCCTCGTGCTGGGGATGATCTCGGGGCCGGCCACTGTGGGCTGCCTGAAACTATTGGTGAACAGGCCCTACCCCGAGCACATAAAACGGTATGGCGGCCCCTTGGAATACACGAAGGTTTCCCAGGGTGCGCCTCCCACCAACAGGCATTACAAGGGCTTCCCGGCAGGCCACGCCTCGGCCGGCTACGGGCTCATGGGACTTTATTTCGTGTTTCGGGAAAGAAGGCCGAGGCTGGCCCCCTGGGGGCTTGCCTTTGGGCTGGCCCTGGGGACTCTGTTCGCATTCGGCCAGCATGTGCGGGGCCTGCATTACGCCTCCCACAACGTATGGTCGGCCGCCATCTGCTGGTTCGAGGCCCTGGGCTTGTACCTTTGGCTCTTTCGAGGAAGGCTGGCTGGCATCATTGACCATAAGTGGATAATGGGGGCTGGTTGTCCAAACCTTGGAAAAAACTCCAATTCAAGTTGCGCATCCTTATTGGTGTCAGGCACCAAATGGTGAAAAATTAGATTGGCACAACTGTGATATCAAATAGTTGCAACATTAATAGTGCCTGACACCAATACAATCTTGCCCTTTAATCATAGCTTCCCACTTCGATGAGGTTCCCGTCGGGGTCCCGGAAGTAAACGGAACGAAGAGGGCCCATGGCTCCCGTGCGAAGCACCGGTCCCTGAAGGATTTCTATCCCAAGCGCCTTCAAATGTGCCATGAACTCCGCGAGCCCCACGGAGGCTACGAGGCAAAGATCTGCTGAGCCTGGAGTGGGGTTGGCCGCCTTGGGCTCAAACTCCTCTCCAGCCTTATGCAGATTGATTTTCTGGGCACCAAATGTAAGGGCCTTTCGACCCCCCGCGAAACTGAGAACATTCATGCCCAGCGCCTTTGCATAAAACCGGCACGTGGCCTCTATGTCTGTAACCGTCAAGACTACGTGATCAATACGGTCCATCTGGATTGACATCACAGGATCCTCCCCAAAGAGCGGAACGATCTTCCGCCTTCCTCAACGGCCCCGAAGTTCCAGCACTTCAGGAACCACTCAATTCTTGCCCGATCCCCACGGGGGCCTCCATCCTTTTTACCAGCGAATTGCTATTAACAGGACTTAAGACACCACCACGGTGACCAACTATGCCAAGTCTGAAAACGAAAATCAGGGTATTTTTAAGGATGCACCGGTGAATTCTAACATATCATTAAGACAGCTTGCGTTGTCCACTGATCGCGAATAGTGCGGGTTAGGGGGAAGGATGTGGGCATTCCATTGGGTGAGATGCAGCGGCTGGGGGGCTTTGGGGGAATCTACAAGGTAAGGATCAGGCCTCTCCCAGGTAGGCCGCCCTAACCATCTCGTTTTTGGAGAGGTTTTGGGCTGTGTCTGTGAGCACAACGCACCCGGTTTGGAGAACATAACCTCTGCTTGCCACCTGAAGGGCCATGCGGGCGTTTTGCTCCACCAGGAGTATGGTGGTGCCTTCCCGGTTGAGCTGCCTTATGGTATCAAAAATGCTCTCCACCAGGACCGGGGCTAATCCCATGGAGGGCTCATCCAGGAGCAGAACCTTGGGCTCTGTCATAAGAGCCCTCCCCATGGCCAGCATCTGCTGCTCCCCGCCGCTTAGGGTGCCCGCCACCTGTTTACGCCTTTCCTCCAGCCTTGGGAAAAGCCTGAAGACCCTCTCCAGATTGGAGCGGTTTCGCTTTCTGTCAGAGCGGGTGAAGGCTCCCATCTCCAAGTTCTCCGTGACCGTGAGCTGTCCGAAGATCCTCCTTCCCTCAGGTACCTGCACCACACCCCTGGTTACGATCTCGTGGGCCGCAAGATCCGTGAGCTCCTCCCCTTGGAGGGTGACCGAGCCGCTCCTGGGGCGGACGAGTCCGCTTATGGTCTTTAGAAGGGTGCTCTTGCCAGCTCCGTTGGCCCCTATTATGGTGACTATCTCCCCCCCACCAACCTCCACACACACATCCTTGAGGGCGTGGATATGCCCGTAGTAGGTGTTTAGGTTTTGAACCTGAAGCATTGCGGTCATGGGCCCTTTACCCCGCATTCCCTCAGCCGATCTTTCCAGCAGAGAGCTCCTCAGAGCTTCCCTTGCCCAGATATGCCTCTATGACCCTGGGATTTCTCTGGATCTCCACGGGTGGCCCCTCGGCTATCTTCTCCCCGTAGTCAAGAACCGTGACCCTCTCGGAGATGCCCATGACCACCCTCATCTGATGCTCTATGAGCAAGATGGTGATGCCCAGCTCGTCTCTGAGCCGCAGGATGAAATCTGTCATCTCCTGGGTCTCTTTTGGGTTCATCCCGGCCGTAGGCTCATCCAGGAGAAGAAGCCTCGGGCGGGTTGCCAAAGCCCTTGCCACCTCAAGTCTTCTTTGGTCCCCGTAGGGCAGGTTCTTGGCCAGAAGGTCCCCCTTGCCGGAGAGGTTCACGAACTTTAGCAGCCTCCTGGCCTCCTCTAAAGCCTGCCGCTCCTCCTTTCTGGTGGAAGGGAGTCCCAGCACGATTCCCAGGAAGCCTGCCCTCAGGTGGGGGTGAAGGCCCACCAAGACGTTCTCCATGACAGTGAGGTTGGGGAAAAGGCGAATGTTCTGGTAGGTTCGGGCTATGCCCAGATGCACGATCCTGTCGGGCAGGAGCCCTTTAATGGAACGGTCATCCAGTAGTATGTCCCCTTTCTCCGGGGAATAGAAACCTGTGATGCAGTTAAAAAGGGTGGTCTTACCGGCCCCATTGGGCCCGATCACACTGTGGATGCTCTCTTTGCGCACCTCGAGATCCAGCTCTTGAAGGGCCACCAGGCCCCCGAAGAGCTTTGTGAGCTTCCTGCAGGTAAGAAGAGTCATCTGGGCCTTCAACTAGCTTCTCCCCTCTGCCGGCACGGACCGGCTGGTATCATCCTGCCCCTCGTGGAGCTCCCTTTTGTGCACGGCCTCGGGCCAGAGCCCCTCGGGCTTCAAAAGCATCATGGCCACCAGCGCCGCCCCGTAAACCAGAAGCCGGTACTCGGCGAATTCCCTGAGCAGCTCGGGGAGGCCCACCAAGGCTGCAGCCCCCACGATCACCCCGGGAATGCTACCCATTCCCCCCACGATGATCAGGCAAAGGATGTTTATGGAGATCATCACGTTGAAGCTATGGGGGTAAACCGAGCCCAGCTTGGTGGCAAAGATGGCCCCACTGAGGGCCGAGAAGGCCGCTCCTGTGGCAAAGGCCAGAAGCTTGGTACCTACCAGATTGATGCCCATGGCCTGGGCCACATCTTCGTCTTCCCTTACCGCCATCCAAGCCCTACCAATGCGGCTGTCCCTGAGTCGCCAGGAGACAAACCCCACAAGCAAGCAGCCGGCCAGGATGAGGTAGTAAAGCTCCTGGGGAGTGCCGAATTCGAATCCGCCCAATCCTGCCTTGGGGATCTTGCCTATACCCTGGGCCCCGCCAAGCCAGGGTCTTAAAAAATCCGAAAGTACCAGTATTCTGATTATCTCCCCAAAGCCCAAGGTGGCTATGGCAAGATAGTCGCCCCTCATCTTTAGCACCGGGATACCCAAAAGCACCCCTGAGACAGCCCCCAAAAGCACGGCCACAGGCAAAGCGCTCCAGAATGAAAGCTCGAAAAAGCCCAGCTCCGGGGAGGTGAGGATGGCCACCGTGTAAGAGCCTATGGCGAAGAAGGCCACATAGCCCAGATCCAATAGGCCCGCAAAGCCCACTACTATGTTTAGACCCAGGCCCAAAAGCACGTAAAGGCCGACTATGGTAAGGACCTCGCTTAGGAAAAGGCCCAAGATTTGGGGTAAGAGCAAAAGTAAGGCCACAAGGAGGCTCACCCAGCCCGTTTTGAGGGCTTTGCTGGCTCCATGGGGAAGATTCTGGATGCCCTTCAAAAGTCTCTGGCCCTTTCTTTCCCAAACCAGTGACCCCCCAGCCACTCCCAGCAGGATCCCCAGAGCTCCCTCGGAAGTGAGCCCGCTGGCCTCAAATACCAGATCGCTCAGTTCCGAGAGGGGCCCCCAGGCAGCCAAAATGGGACGCAGCATGTCCTGTAGAACCCCGGCTCCCACAACTGCCCCTACGGATCTGCCCAACGCGGACTTAAGGGAATGGGGCAGCATCTGAATGGTTCCTCCCAAGACTCCGGCCAGAAAACCTATCCCGCAAAGCAGCGGGATTCCCGGCCAAGGCTCCTCTCCAAAGCTCAGCAACTGGAAAAGAACCGGGGATGCGTTTATGAAAACCTGCCTAAGTGGTATCAGGCTGCCCAGGAGAACCAAGCCCCCAAGCACAAGACTTGCAACCAGACCAGCCAGACCCCCCCAGGCCAAGCCTTTGGCGCTGTAGGCTCCCCTGGCCGCCAGGAGAGCCCCAAAGAGCAGCACAAAGAGGATAAGGGCATGCCCCATGGAGAGGAGCTCGGCCACTATATCCCTTTGGCTGAAGGCCTCCACCATGCCTATGAGGGCCACCAACACGGCCACAGCCCCGGTCACCAAGCCGAGCTTGACTGATCTCCTCCATCCATGTGCAGACCGCTTGCGAGCCAAATAGCCTCTCCCCTCAAGCCTTCTTCACTGCCAGCCTTTCCCCCAAGATGCCAGTGGGTCTGAATATTAGGACCAGCACCAGCATGGTGAAGGCTATGGCATCCTTGAGCTGGTAAGGGGCAACTATGCCCAGGCCGTCCAAAAAAAGGCTGGGCCCCAGAGACTCTATGAATCCCAAGAATATACCTCCCAGCATAGCCCCCGGGATGTTTCCTATGCCTCCTAGAACCGCTGCCGTAAAGGCCTTGATGCCCGGTATGAATCCCATGAAAAAGTGCACCTGCTTGAACATGAGGGCATAGAGCACCCCTGCAGCCCCGGCAGCCATTCCACCTATGATGAAGGTCATGGAGATCATTCTGTCCACATCTATGCCCATGAGGGCGGCGCTTTCCTTGTCCTCCGAGACCGCCCTCAGGGCTTTGCCCATCTTGGTCTTTTGCACAAAGAAATACAGGGCTCCCATCATAAGCGCGGCAGCCGCTATCACCACCACTTGAAACCCCAGGACCCTGATTCCCAGGATGTCCCACTGCCGCTCAAGGGCTTTGACCACTGGATAAGCCTGGAAGCCCGATCCGTAAAGCCCGCGGAATGTATACTGCAGGAAAAAAGAGGCTCCTATGGCTGTGATCAGCGGAACCAGCCTGGGGGCTCCACGCAGGGGTCTATAGGCTATCCTTTCCAGAAGGTAAGCCACCAATGTGGATGCAGCCATGGAGACCAATAGGACCATGAACATACTCAATACAGGGTGGGATTCCAAAAGACCGCTTCTGTGGAAGAAAGCCGCCACAAAATAAGCGGTGTAAGGGCCGCTCATGAAAACCTCGCTGTGGGCAAAGTTGATCATGCGCAAGACCCCGTAAACCATGGTATAGCCCAAGGCTATTAGGGCGTATATGCTGCCTTGGGCCAGTCCGAAGACCATAAAGTCTATCCAATGCTTGATGGTGTACTTCCCGGCCGAGAGGGTGGCTGCTGATCCGGCCAGGATCAGGGTCAGGATCCCCCCTCCTATGAGCCACATGATTAAGTCTGTGGCTGTGAATCGCTCCAGCAGTTTTCTGAGCATACCTTCCCCGTGCCTGCGCTGAAGACCCGGGGGCGGGCCTGATGCCGTCTCAGGTCCACCCACCGGGTCCTTTACAGCCTCACTCAATAAGGCTTCCAGAAGGGCTTGTCGGGCATGACCAGTTTCTTAACGTTCTCTTCGGTGGTCTGGTAAACGGCGATCCTGGGATCAGCGCAGTCTCCATACTGGTCGCAGCTGAGGGTGCCGGTTATGCCCTTGAAGTTCTTGGTGGCGTAAAGAGCGTCCCGAAGGGCCTTGCGGCCGATGTACAGGGTGCCGTCGGGAGCTTTCTTGGCCACTTTTTCTATGGCCGCAAAGACCATCATGGCCGCGTCATAGGCGTGGGCGTGGAAGGGGGCCAGGGGTTTTTCCCCGTACTTTTTCTGGTGCTTGTCCAGGAAATCCTTGTACCCCGCTGCAAAGGCCGAAAAGTCCGGGCTGGAGTGGAACATGCCCACGGCCGCTTCCCCGGCTGCTTTGTAGAAGTCTGGCGAGAACATGCCGTCGGCGCCCATGAGATATACCTTCTCCAGCCCTGCCACTTCCTTGACCTGCCTGGTGATGTGGCCGCCTGCAGCTATGAAGATGGGATAGTAGATGAACTCCGGTTTACCTGTTGCTATCTTGGTAAGAACAGGCCTCATGTCCGTGTCGGTAGGGGCCACCGCCTCCTGGGCCGTGATGGTGCCCCCAAGCTTCTTGAAGGTCTCTGCGAAGACCGCTTGGAGTTGCTCAGCGTACACGCTTCCGTCATGAATAGTGGCTGCCTTTGTGACCCCAAGCTTCTTCACGGCAAACTCGGCAGCCACGGCCCCCTGAACTTTGTCATTATGGGCAGTGCGAAGGTAACCCTCGTACTCTGGACCCCGTTTAGGGTCTGTAAGATATGGAGCTGTGTTGGAGGGCGACACCGTGGGGATGCCCGCCTTCCACAAGATGGGCGCCCCAGGCCTGGCCTCGCTGGAGCAGTTGGAGCCGATGGCTGCCACTATGGTGGGGTCTGAGGCCAACTTGGTGGCTGCAGCCTGGCCTCCCTCGGCATTGCATCCAGTATCCTGGCCCGTGAATTTTATGGAGTGCCCCAGAAGTTTTCCCCCCTTGTCCTGAATGGCTATCTCCACACCTCTCTTGGTATCTGTGCCCAATGAGGCGTCGGGTCCGGCCACCACGAACCAGTAGGCTATATGTATGGGCTGGCCTGGTTTTATTTTCACAACCCCTATGGGATCCTCGTACTTGAAAGCCTCCTTCTTGGCCTCCTTGGCCTTCTCTTTGGCAGCCAGGGCGAGCCCCGAGGCCAAACCGGTCGCCAATACAAGAGAGATTGTCAAAACCAGAATCTTCCTCATGATGCCCCCCTTTCGCGATGACTCATTCCCTGAGATCCCGTAAAAACTTCTTGAGCGAAAATCTTGGCCTCACGTCACCTCCTTTCCAAACGATTCGGAACCCAAGGGATCCGGGAAAACATTCAGCTCTTGCATGCGCGTTTTTACCTTCCATCTCATTGCTTTGAAATGCCACAAACTTGCCATAAGGCCTCTCCAATGAGCCCAAAGCAAAGCTGGAGACATCGAAGAGCCTGGGGCACTCAGACGGGCCCCTTGACCGGTGGCTGATTCTTATACTCGGAATCCCCCAAAAAGTCAAGGAAAACTTGGGGATCCCTGGCTGTCCTACGGGGAAAGACCCCATGCTCCACAGGAAGGGGAGCAGGGGGCGGGGCCTAAAATAAATAAGACTATTCCCCTTGATGGGACTCGAGAGCCTCTTGGATTATGAGTAGTGCCTCTTGCTGTATTTTCTTTAGGTGCTCAGGGCCTATGAAACTCTCGGCATAGAGCTTGTAGATGTCCTCTGTGCCCGAAGGCCTGGCCGCAAACCAGCCGTTGGGTGCAACCACCTTAATCCCCCCTATGGGAGCATTTTTCACCGGGGCCCTGTCCAGGACGCACAACACAACCTCTCCGCCCAGCTGCCTGGGCTTGACTCTCTCCGAGGAGAGTTTCCCCAGCTTCTCCTTTTTTTCAGGATCCACGGGTGTGTCTATTCGCTCGTAAAAGGACCTGCCGAGCAAGGACTCTATCTGCATGTAGTTCTCATGGGGGCTCTTGCCGGTCCTGGCCATCATCTCTGCGGCCAGAAGGCCCAGGATCACCCCGTCCTTGTCAGTTGTCCAGGGGGTTCCTTCCATGCAAAGGAAGGAGGCCCCTGCGCTTTCCTCCCCCCCAAATCCCAGGGAGCCCCCAAGGAGCCCTTCCACAAACCACTTGAATCCCACGGCCACCTCGGCCAGCCCCCTGCCCAGACTGGATGCCACCCTGTCCAGCATGGAGCTTGTGACCACGGTCTTGCCCACCATGGCCTTGGAACTCCAAGCCGGACGGTTCTGAAACAGGTACCAGGCTGCCGCGGCCAAATATCGGTTGGGATTCAGGAGTCCTCCCTTTGGGTCCACAACTCCGTGGCGGTCCCCGTCGGGGTCGTTTCCGAAAGCTATGTCAAAGCGCTCCTTGAGCCGGATAAGACCGGCCATGGCGTAAGGGGAGGAACAGTCCATGCGGATCTTTCCGTCGTGGTCCAGGTGCATAAAGCCGAAGGTTGGATCCAGGCTTTGGTTTACAACCTGGACTTGCAGGCCGTAGGTTTCGCAGATGAGCCCCCACAGAGGTAGAGTGGCCCCTCCCAAAGGGTCCACCCCTATCCTTATACCAGAGGAGACAATAGCCTTCATGTCCAGCACAAGTTCCAGGTCCCTCACGTAAGGGCCAAGCAGATCCTGCTGAATTGTGTTGGGAGAGCGCAAGGCCTCCTCCCATTTGATCCTGCGCACAGCCCGGTTCCCTTGCTTTAAGATCAGGTTGGCGGTCTGCTCTATGGAACGGGTCACCTCGGTTTCAGCAGGTCCGCCGTGAGGCGGATTGTACTTGAAGCCCCCGTCTTCAGGAGGGTTGTGGGAGGGTGTGACCACAACCCCGTCGGCCAGGGCCTCTGTACGAGCCCGATTGTATGAGAGGATTGCCCGGGAGATGACAGGAGTTGGGGTGACCTCAAACCCTTTCTGAATGATCACCTGGACACCGTTGCCGCAGAAGACCTCCAAGGCGGTCTGAAATGCGGGTCTTGATAGGGCGTGGGTGTCCATGCCTAGGAAAAGAGGGCCTGTCACATGCCTGGCTTTTCTGTGATCGCATATTGCTTGGGAGATGGCCAAGATGTGGGCCTCGTTGAAGCTGAGCTGGAAAGAAGAGCCTCTGTGTCCAGATGTGCCGAAAGAGACCCTCTGTCCCGGTATCCCAGGGTCCGGAACACCACTGTAATATGCATCCACCAACTTTCCCACATCCACCAAGATGGAAGAGGGGGCTGGTTTCCCCGCCAGATCTGAGAAAGCCATCTCTCACCTCCTGCAAGGCTTTTTTTGAATTTAGCAGAACCCCCTGAGGTCTGCCAACAGTCCCTTGGAGGTCATCTCCGGCAACTCTTTATGTTAATCTTGGAAAGGACGGTCCCAAGCCAGCTGGGACTTTCCCGGGGAAAGAAGAATAACCCAGCAGACCCGAGGGGGGGTGTCCCAGTGGAGAAAAGAAAGCTGAGTCGGGAAGAGCTGTTGCAAAACAACGGCAAGCAAGGGCGGCCGTCATGGGTGGCCGTAAAAGGGGAGGTGTATGATCTTTCCGGCAGCAGGCTTTGGAAAGATGGAGAACACATGAAGCGTCATCAAGCCGGGGGGGATTTAAGCTCAGAGATCTTGGCCGCCCCCCATGGCTTGGAGGTCCTCCAAAGGGAGGTTGTGGGGAAGGTGGGAGTCTTGGCTGAGGAGGCTCCAGACGGGGAGATCCCGGCATTGCTGGAGAATCTTTTCCAGAGGTTTCCCATTCTGCGAAGGCATCCCCACCCCATGATGGTGCACTTCCCCATGGCTTACCTGGTGGGGGCTGTTTTGCTGCTTCTGGTGCAAAAGGCCTTGCCCTCCTGGGTTTTGTTGGAACAGGCGGCCTTTGTTATGCTGGTCATGGCAATCCTTTTTACCCCGCCTGCCATCATCACAGGGCTCATTACATGGTGGGTCAACTATGGGGCAAGGCCCATGCTTTCTGTTAGGCGGAAGCTTCAGTTGGCCGTGGTCTTGGCCTTAGGGGAAATGGTTTCCTTGCTCCTGAGATTCAGGGGACCCATTGAAGGGGGGCTTCCTGAGGTGATTTACTTGGGGTGTGTGGCTGTGATGGCCCTTTGTGTTGTGGGGTTGGGCTGGTACGGGGGCCATCTCACTTTTCCTTACCAGAAGAGGGTGAAAAATGTTGGATGAGCAGGGATTGGAGTTTCGGCAGTGGATTGATGCCCTGGGGGCCCTTGGGGAATCCCTGGCGGGTTGTCCCTGTGGTGGTCATGAACTGGGAAGAGCCTTGAAACCCCTTTCCGAAAAGTCAAAAGGCTGGGCAGCCTTGATGCTGTTGCGATTTCAGGACGAAAAGGTAGATCATCTGGAGCTTCTGGCTGAGTACCCCAGAGAAAGGAGGGCTGGAAAAGAATCCCTTTGGCCACACGAATTACCGGAGATTTCCGGGATTCCAGCAAAATGGCTAAAGATGCTGGAGTCAGGTCAGGCAATTTGGGAGAGGCAGCCAAGCAAAACGGTGTTTGGGGCTTGGGAGAGACTATGCGTTCTCCCCTTGCGCCTGGAGGGTGAGCTCTCAGGGCTTCTATGTCTGGGAGACTATGAGGAGGCTTCAGAGGGCTTCTTAGAGGTGTTTCTCAAGAGCGTTACAGTGGTTTTTGAGCTTTGGCTTGGGTGGCTGAACCAGAAAAAGCGACTCGAGGATTTCATCCAGTTTATGCCCAACCCGACCTTTGTGATGCACAAGGCGGGTTACATCACGGCCTGGAACCGCGCCACAGAGGAGATGACCGGATGGGAGGCTGAGCGGATTCTAAACAAGGGCGACTATGAGCATGCCATTCCTTATTACGGCACCAGAAGACCCATACTGTGCAACTTGATCCTGAATCCCGACCCATACTGGGAGAGCACTTACCCTGAGTTCCATAGAGTGGGCAACGACCTTTACACCCTTTCTTTCTGCCCTGCGCTGCCAGAAGGTGGGGCTTACCTCACCACCAAGACCTCCAAGATTTTTGACCTGACAGGAAGGCTCTGGGGAGCCATTCACACTGTGCGGGATGTGACCAGGGAGAGGCAGATAGAGAAGAGCCTTCACAGGTCAGAGTCCATGTATCGTGCCATAACGGATTTTGCTGGCATAGGTATGATGCTATTGCAGAAATGGAAGGTAATCTACTACAACGAGCAGATGTCCCGATTCGCGGGCACCACCCAGGGGCTAATGGGCCCTGAGGAGTTCCTGGCTCGTATTCATCCCGAGGACAGGGGGACTCTGAGGCGCTCTCTGGAGAGACTCCTGGAAGGGGGGCAGGACTCCTTGAGGTTGGAGATAAGGGCCGAGCAGGAAGGCGGCATCAGACATTACCAGTGTTTTGCCCAGGTCATGGAGTACGAGGAGCAGCCTACGGTCTACTTCATCATGGATGACATAACCGAACAGAAGGAGCTGGCTCACAAGGCCAGGTTGAACGAGCTTCGCATGTACCACGAGGACCGCCTCACCGCCTTGGGGGTAATGGCGGCCGGAATAGCCCACGAGTTGAACCAGCCCCTCAACACCATCCGGGTCATAACCGAAGGGCTTCTCTTCGGCCGGGACGAGGGTTGGAGCCTGGAACAGGAAGAGCTCTACGAGAACCTGGAAATGGTCTCAAGGCAGGTCATGAGGATGTCCGAGGTTATCAGGAACATAAGGGACTTTGCCAGGGAGGACAGGGTTCAGTCGGAAGAGGAGGTGAACCCCAACCAGGCTGTGGAGGGGGTCTTCTCCATGATAGGCCGGCAACTGGAGGCTCACGGAATAAAGGTTCAGAAGCTTCTGGACAAAGCAATTCCCACTGTTAAGGGCAGGTTGAGCCGTCTGGAGCAAGTGGTGATGAACATGATAGTGAATGCCAGACAAGCCCTGGACGATTGCGGGAAAGAGGATCGGGAGCTTCGGGTCCAGACCTTTTCCCTGGACGGATGCGTCTGCATCCAGGTTGGGGATAACGCCACAGGCATAGAGCCGAGCATCATGAGCAAGATCTTCGACCCGTTTTTTACCACCAAGGAGGTGGGCAAAGGCACCGGACTGGGGCTCACCATAAGCCAGTCCATAGTAGCCGAGATGGGAGGCTGCATGGAGGTCTTCAACAACGAGCAGGGGGGCGCCACTTTTTTGGTGAAGCTTCCCGTCAAAGGAGAAAGATGTTGAATCTCTTGCTTGTGGACGACGAGCCGGACGTCAGGAAGAGCCTCTCGCAGTTTCTAGAGAAACTGGGGCACAAGGTGGCCACTGCTGCCAGCGGCCTGGACGGCCTGAGGGATTTCCACTCCTGCGAGTTTGACCTGGTCATAACCGATATAAAGATGCCGGGCATGGACGGCCTTGAGCTTCTTCGCAGGATAAAGGAGATAGAGCGCTCTGCCGTGGACGTGATCGTGGTGACCGGGCACGGGGACATGGACAACGCCATCAAGGCCCTCAAGTATGGGGCCTTCGACTACCTCCAAAAACCCATCAACGTGCGAGAGCTGGCCATCACCCTGGAAAGGGCGGAGCAATACAGGGTTCTAAGGGAGAATTACAGCCGCCTGAAACAGGAATTCCATCAAAGGGTGGACCAGGAAACGAGGGCCTACAGGGGTGCGGCCGAGCAGTTAAGAAAGGCTTACCTAAAAGAGCTGGGCCTGGGGGATATGGCGGTTTTCTCCGAGGCCATGAGAAAGGTGGTGGAGCTGGCCGAGAGGTACAGCCTGGACAGGAGCATCCCGGTGCTCATTGAAGGGGAAACTGGCACAGGAAAGGAACTGGTAGCCAGGTACATCCACTACTATGCCGGAGCCCAGACCCCCTTTGTGGCCCTCAACTGCGGGGCCATCTCACAGGATCTTTTGGAGGCGGAGCTTTTCGGCCATGAGCCGGGCGCGTACACAGGGGCCACCTCCACAGGCAGGATGGGAAAACTGGAGGCAGCCCACGGAGGCAGCATATTCTTGGACGAGATAGGAGAGATGCCCCCGGCCTCGCAGGTGAAGCTCTTAAGAGCTCTGGAACAGAAGCGTTTCTACCGAGTAGGGGGCATAAAGGAGATCCCGGTGGATGTGCGCATCATAAGCGCAACCAACAAAGATCTGCAACAGGAGGCTTCACAAGGCAGATTCCGGCCGGATCTTTATTACAGGATCAACGTTGGCTTCATAAGGATTCCACCTCTAAGGGAACGCAGGGAGAGCATAGTGCCCCTGGCTCAGCATTTTGCGCAAGGAGCCTTCTCCAAAAGAGGTGTGCGGTTTCCAGGCTTCAGCAGGGAGGCCGAGGAATTCCTATCTTCCCTCAAGTGGCCCGGCAATGTGCGGCAGCTAAAAAACGCCATGGAGCGGCTGGCCGTGCTGGGCTCCTGGGAGAAGGTGAGCAGGGGGGACCTGGGCTTCCTGGAAGGGGAAAAACAGGACCAGGAGGCTCGCGGGGAGCATCCAGCTGTGCTGGGGCTGCACGATTTCGATTTGCCCGAGGGAAGCCTGGATCTGGAAGCCCTGAATCGTCAAATAATAAGGAGAGCCCTGGAGAGGTTCGGTGGTAACCAGACCAGGACCGCCCAATACCTGGGCATGTCTAGAAGGGTGCTCCAGGGGCACTTGAAGCGAATGAGAGAACCATGCTGATCTGCACCAGGCGGGGCATGCTGTACCTTCAGGTGCACCGCCGGGTGCGCTTTGGATACCCCAACCCGTGTTCCTGGGGGTTAGCTCAATAAATTCAATCGCTTTCCATTGAAGAAAATCGTACTTTTTTAGGTATGAAGATTGCTTCCTTTGTTTGGCAAGCCAATTCGCTCCACGCGGAGGTTCCCACGTGGTAATCATTGCTGAGCGGATTAACGCTTCCCGAAAGCACATAGCCCAGGCCATAGCTACGCGAAACTCAGGCTTCATCCAAAGCGAAGCCAAGGCCCAGGCCCAGGCTGGGGCCCATTACATAGATGTGAACGCCGGGACCTTTCTAGGTGAAGAGGCAAAGCATCTGTCCTGGGTCATAGAGACGGTTCAGGAGGTAACTGACCTCCCCCTTTGCATCGACAGCCCGGATCCGGCTGTCATAAAAGCTGTCTTGCCGCTGGTGCGATCTAAGCCCATTATCAATTCCATAACCTTGGAACCTGGGAGACTAAACGGCATTCTCCCCCTGGTGGCCGAACACTCAACCAAGCTCATAGCCCTTTGCCAGGCTGAGGAGGAGATAGCCGAGACCACAGAAGCCAAGGTGAGGATGGCCGGGCAGCTTGTGGAGAAGGTCACCTCTGCTGGGGTGGCTCTGGAGGACCTCTTCATAGATCCTTTGGTGTATCCCCTGGCTACCAATCCTGAGTCGGCCGTGCAAACCCTGGAAGCCATAGCCCAGATAATGACCCGCTTCCCCGGAGTGCACACCACCTGCGGCCTCACCAACGTATCTCACGGGCTTCCCAACAGAAAGCTTGTGAACCGGACCTTCCTGGTGGCTGCCATAACCAAGGGCTTGGACTCGGCCATCCTGGATCCTACAGACAAGCAACTCTATGGAGCACTGAAAGCCGCACAGGTGGTCATGGGCAAAGACGATTTCTGCATGGAGTATATCACCGCCTTCAGAGAGGGTCGGCTGGAATGAGCCGATCCTGGCTGTTCGGGGCTGGGAGCACCTCTTCCCTCCCGAGATCTACACAACCCCCATGGGAGGTGTGCGATGGCAAGGAACCGTAGGGAATTCATCAAAACAGCCGGTGCAGGGGTAATAGGCGCCGGGGCAGCCATGGCATGGGGCGGGCCCAAGGCCATGGCTGCAGCGCCCGAAGGGGTGCCCAAGGAACCTCTTAAGATAGGGGTCATGGCCGCTCAGTCAGGGGTCATGGCCGTGCCGGGTGTGGCTGCTCTTACGGCCTGCCGCATCTGGGCGGAACAGGTCAACAAATCAGGGGGCATATTGGGGCGCAGTGTGGAGCTCAAGGTGGAGGAGGAGACAGGCGCCAAAGAAACCGTGGAGAAGTTCAAGAAGCTGACACTCCAGGAAAAGGTGGAGGTGGTGGTGGGGCTCATGTCCACGGGAAACGGTCAGGCGGTGGGCCAGGAGGCCGAGGCCCTCAAGCAACTCTGGCTCAGCTGGGATGCTACAACCCAAAAAGGGGTCCTGGAAGGCCAGCCTGTTGCCAATTACAGTTTCCGAAGCGTGGACAACGAGCTGGAGGCAATAGCCGGGGCCATCCTAACAGCCAAGGTCTTCCCAGACGTGAAGAAGGTGGCCGGGATCAACAACGACTATTCCTACGGACGGGACTGCTGGGAATCCTACTGCCGGGTCCTCAAGATGTACAACCCTAACGTGAGCTTCGAGGATTCCATCTTCCTGAAGCTGGGGGAGACCGAGTTCTCGGCGGCCATAGACGCTTTGGCGGCCAAGAAGCCGGATCTAATAATGAGCAGCTTCTGGTCAGGCGACACAACCATTTTCCTGAAGCAGGCTGCTGCCAAGAAACTCTTCCAGAATATAAAGGGTTGCTTTACCACCGGCGGGGGAGTGCATGACACCCTCAAGAAGGAGTTCACCCCAGAAGGCCTTATCCTGGGTTACAACAGCATGTATTTCCGCTGGACAGACAACTGGCCCATGCTCAACGATTTCGTGAAGGTCTATTTCGAGAAGACCAAGACCTACCCTGTCTATGAGTGCGACCACGCCTGGTTTACTCTTCAGGCCTACAAGGCAGCTGTTGAGAAATGCTATGCCCTGACAAAGAAGTGGCCCACAAAGGAGCAGCTCATAGAGGCCCTAAGAGGCATCCAAGTGCCTTCCCTTTCCGGCTACAGGGGATACAGAAAAGACAACAAGCAGGAGTGCTGCTTCTTCATGGGTGTCACAACCCACAAGAACCCTTATGATTTCGTCACCATTGACCCGGTGCACATCTTTCCCTCGGCCAGCATCCAGAAGCCCGAAGGTTACACCTTTGACCAGTGGATGCAGGAGTGGGAGAAACAGGTCAGAGAGGCGAAGAAGGCCTGAGCCCCATACCCTGGATTGTTTGCCGCCGGTGGATGATCCAGGACAGTGCGCTCGGGAATGTGAAAAAGGGCGATAAATGAAATGACGGCCGATGGAAGCGTGCTTTGGGGGCTTTGGCACATGAGGAGCCCCCAAGTGGTCCCCGGCCGATGCCAGGCACCCCCGGGGTCGGGGATCTTACCTCCCAATCCCGTGGGTATGAATACTCCGAGTTAGGGTGTCTCCAGAATGGCAACCCTGCTGAACATCCTCTCCAGTGGCGTGTTTCACGCCTCCATCCTCTTTTTGGTGGCAGCCGGCCTGCAGCTGGTCTTCGGGGTTCAGAAAGTCTTCAACCTGGCCTGCGGGAGCTTTTACGCCCTCGGGGCCTATTTGGGCATTACCTTTGTGGACGCCTTCACAGGGGCGGGTGGGCCGCCCCTGCTGGCCTTCATCCCTCTTTTGGCGGCTGGAGTTCTGCTGGGGGCCCTCGGGCCCCTGGTGGAGAGGGGGCTTCTCAGGTTTGTGTACCAAAGAGACGAGAGCTTCCAGCTGCTTCTCACCTTTTCCGTAGTGCTCATGTTTGAGGATGTGATCAGGTTTTTCTGGGGCACGTACCCCAGATCACCCAAAGGGGTGTACCTGGCCTTTGGCACACTCCAAATTGGAGGGGCCACCATCCCGGTCTATAACCTGCTGGTGATTGGGGCTTCCCTGGTCATAGCCTTGCTCATGAGCTACGTGCTTGGGAAAACCAGGTTCGGGAGGATCATCCGGGCCACAGCCTCCCACAGTGAGATGGCCCAAGCCCTGGGAATCAGGAGTTCGGTGGTGTACATGAAGGTCTTCACCCTGGGGACAGTCCTGGGCACAGTGGGCGGCGCCCTGGTGATTCCAACAACTGCAGCCGTCTCAGAGATGGCGGTTCACCTTATCGTCCTGGCCTTTGCCGTGGTGGTCATAGGCGGGCTTGGGAGTATGAAGGGGGCCTTTGTGGGGGCCCTCCTGGTGGGTCTGCTCAAGTCCGTCTCCATAGCAGTGTACCCGGAGCTGGAGATGATGCTCATATATCTGATAGTCATTGGAGTATTGGTAATGAAGCCTCAAGGTCTCTTTGGGGGGACATCGTGAAAGGGGCAGCTTGGGAGCAAGGCGGCTTTCATTGGGAAGGGGGCCGTCCCTCAGGCAGAAGCAGCCCTGGAGTGCTCCTGGGAATAGGATTTCTCTTGGCTGCTGTTCTTTGGCCCTTTGTGGGAAAGGAATATCAGGTTTATTTGAGCCTCTCCTTTTTTTCCTATTCCATTGCACTTCTGGGGCTGAATTTGCTTTTCAATTACACAGGGCTCATCTCGTTTGGCCATGCCCTTTTCATAGGGATCGGGGGATACACCGCAGCCTTCATGACCCACAAGTACTCCATACTGAGCATGGAGTTGATAATAGTCGTGGCGGTTGTGCTAAGCGGTATTGTGGCTTTCCTTACAGGCCTGATCTGCGTGAGGTACATAAAAATTTATTTTGCCATGCTCACACTGGCCTTCGGGATGCTCTTCCACTCCTTTCTCATGAAGACCTACGGCCTTACAGGCGGTGATGAGGGGATGCGTGTCACCCAGCCCAAACTTCTGGGCATGGATCTGAGCCAGATGGACAAGATGAGTTTCTTCTCAGGTCCCTACTATTTCTACAGTCTTGTCCTATTCCTGGCTGCCGCTTTCCTTATGTGGAGAATAGTGCATTCCCATTTCGGACTTTCCCTTCAGGCCATAAGGGACAATCCGGACAAGGCGGAATATCTCGGTGTTTCCATCCGGCGCTACAGGCTCTACGCCTTCGTGATATCGGGCTGCTTTGCCGGCCTGGGAGGGGCACTCATGGCGCCGGTTACGGGCCACATGGATCCTGCCATGGTTTTTTGGACACACTCTGGAGACATGGTCTTTATGACCCTTTTGGGGGGCTTCAGCAACTTCTTCGGCCCCATGCTGGGCTCCTTGGTCTTCATATTCTTGAGGGATGCGGTGAGCTCTTTCACCGAATACTGGCGGTTCATCTTCGGGGCGCTTCTGGCCGCGTTGGTGATACTGGCCCCAGGAGGGCTGATGGGGCTCTTGGGCAAGGCTTGGTCCTCGGCGGCGGGGCCAGGATCAAAGGAGCAGGCAGCATGATCCTGGAGGCCCGGGGCATCAAGAGGTTCTATGGCGGCTTCTGCGCCTTGGACGGGGTGAGCCTCTCCATCCGGGAGGGGGAGTTCGTCTCTGTCATAGGACCTAACGGGGCGGGCAAGACAACTCTCATAAACGTGCTGACAGGTTTTCTCAAGCCCGATGAAGGGAGCGTGCTCTTCCAGGGGCGGGACATAGCCGGCAAATCCCCAGAAGAGCTGACCCGTCTAGGGATTGCCAGGAGCTTTCAGCTGGTGCATGTATTCCCGGGGCTAACCGTGCTGGAGACCCTCCAGGTGGCGGTCATCTCCAGGCTGGGCAGGGGAACCAAATGGCTTGCCAGGCTGGCCTCGGATAGGGAAGTGATGGAAGAGGCCATGGAAGTGGCCGAGCTGTTCGGGCTGACCTCTGTTCTGAACCAAAGCTCCTCCGGGCTGCCTCAGGGGGCCAAGAAGCTTCTGGATGTGGCCTCCGCATTCGCCTTGAGGCCCAGGATAATCCTTCTGGATGAGCCCACAAGCGGGGTGAGCACCGCGGACAAGAACCGCATAATGCGCACCATGGTGGATGCGGCGCAGAAGATGGGCATACGAACCATCCTGCAGGTGGAGCACGACATGGATATTGTTTTTTCCTACTCGGATAGGATCGTGGCTGTTCACCAGGGCAGGATCCTGGCTGACGGAAGCCCTGAGGAGCTTCAGCAAAACGAGGATGTGATATGCACGGTGGTGGGCAAGAAGGAGTGCTTCCAGACCTTTCAGACCATACTGGAGGCCAGAAAGGCGCGGGAGCAGTGAGCCATGCTGCTTGAGGTGGAATCCATAGAGGTTTTCATTCAGTCAAGCCGCATTCTTAGAGGCGTGAGCCTGGGTGTGGGGCAGGGAGAGGTGGTTTGCCTCATAGGTAGAAACGGGGCCGGGAAGACTACTACTCTACGCACTGTCATGGGTTATCTGCGTCCCGCCCGAGGCCAGATCCTCTTCAAGGATGCGGACCTGACCAGGAAGAGTCCTTACCAGATGGGGCGAATGGGGATCGGCTACGCCCCAGAGGAGAGCGCCATATTCCCGGATCTCACGACCCACGAAAACATAGAGATTTCAACCTGGATGCGCACAACAGATCGCTCGGCCAGGCAAAGAATGGAGCTGGCCTACGAGGTCTTTCCGGTTCTCAGGAAATACAGGGACAGAAAGGGCACTCATATGAGCGGCGGGGAGCGCAAGATGCTCTCCATTGCCAGGGCCCTTGCCCTGGATGCCGAGCTCTTTTTGCTGGATGAGCCCTTTGAGGGATTGGCCCCGGCTTTTGTTATTCAGGTGGCAGGGAGCATCCAGAAAATAGCCGGCATGGGGATCTCGATCCTCATCGTGGAGTCCAATATTTATCATGTGCCGGATTTTGCCCAGCGACTGTACGTGCTGGAACGCGGGGAGGTTATCTTTGCGGGGCTTCCCCAGGAGGTGGGTGCACGGGAAGAGGTCCTCAGAATCATCGCAGGGGCCGCCTGAGCAGCCGTTAGAGTGCGTTTGGAACTAAATGGTAATGCCGGGAGGATGAAGCCATGGCGAGAGAGCCTAAGCCAGATTTCGAAAGATACATCACCGCCCTTCGCTGCCAGGAGCCTGACAGGGTTCCCCTGGGGGACTGGCATGTGGACCAGAGGCCCAAAGAGGCCTTTATGGGCCGCAAGCTTGTGACGCTCAAGGACCACGTGGAGTTCTGGTACCAAGCTGGATTCGACTACGTGGCCACCTCCTCTGGGATCCTGGAGCCTGTGCGCGCCCCCGAGGGCCTGGCGGTCAAGGGGGAGGGGGTCCACACCGAGTACGGCGACAAGGTCTCCCGTGAGTGGGCCCACGAGCACGAGGGGGTGATAACAAACTGGGAGCAGTTTGAGAAATACCCTTGGCCCTCTGTGGATGAGTTTGACCTTTCCAAGTGGGACGCCCTGGACCAGATCCTGCCACCGGGCATGAAGGCCATTCTTCTTTTGGGCAAAATCTACACGCCTGTTTGGATGTACATGGGGGCGGAGGTATTCTTCCAGGCCCTGGAATCCAACGAGGAACTGGTGGCAGCCATGTTCCAGAAGATAGGGCAGATCCAATACGAGACTTTCCTGAGGGTGGTGGAACATCCCTGCGTTGGGGCGGTCCTGCACCCGGACGACATAGCGCACAACACCGGGCTGTTGGTCCACCCCCGGCACCTCAGGAAATATCTCTTCCCCTGGTACAAGAAAATGAGTGAGGTCTGCAAGGACAAGGGCCTGGGGCATGTGTTCCACAGCGACGGGGACTGCACAGAAGCCATGGAGGACCTCATAGAGTGCGGCTTCGACGGGTTCCATCCGGTTCAGCCCAATGCCATGGACATAGTGGAGGTGAAGAGGCGCTGGGGGAAGAGGCTATGTCTGCTGGGGAACATAAACCTGGATTCCACCCTCACCCTTGGAACCCCCGAGGATGTTCGTGCAGAGGTTTACGAGAGGATCAGGACCATAGCTCCCGGGGGGGGATACATGGTCTCATCCTCCAACTCCATAACCGATTACGTGCCCCTGGCCAACATGAAGGCAATGATAGAGGCCACCTTCGAGTTCGGGAAATACCCCATCCAGCTGGAGGAGGGGAAGATAAAGGGAAAGATTTGGACCTTCAAGGGCAAACCCACTGGAGCCCCAAGCTTGGAGAAGCCTTCGCAGCTGGATGCCGAGGCCTATGCTGCGGCCTTGCTCAGCGCCAAGCCGGATCGGGTCATAGAGCTTTTCCAGAAAGACCTGGAGAAGGGGATGAGCGCCCCGGAGGTGCTCTCAGCAGGGCTCATACCGGCCATGGGTCTGGTAGGCCAGAAGTTCCAAAGCGGCCAGATCTACATCCCCGAGATGATGATTGCGGCCCGCACCATGGCGGCTACCATCTCTCACTTCAAAGAAAGTCTCGTCACCTCACAAGGTAAGGCCCAAGGCAAGGTGGTCATAGGCACGGTCAAGGGAGACCTCCATGACATAGGGAAAAACCTGGTTTCCATGATGCTGGAGGGACAAGGGTTCGAGGTCAAGGACTTGGGGGTCTCGGTGGATCCCCAGAAATTTGTGGAGGCTGTAAAAAGAGAGCAACCCCAGATAGTGGCCATGAGCGCACTTCTGACCACCACAATGGTGGAGATGAGAAACGTGATCCAGGCACTTGAGAGCTCAGGACTGAGAGCAAAGGTGAAGGTCATAGTGGGTGGAGCCCCGGTCACCCAAAATTTCGCAGACCAGATAGGGGCCGATGGGTACGCCTACGACGCCCCTGGGGCAGCCCAGAAATGTAAGGAATTGGTGGCATAGGCGGGCTGGTTCCAAGGGATAGATTGGACCTAGAGCTGGGTGCTGGGATGTCCAGCTCTAACTGGGGGAGCAGATTAATTTGATGATATAGGTCGGGCCACCTGATCACCCGGCAACATGGAGGATGGCAGATGATCCATGGTGAGTCCCGCAGCGCTAAAGTGGACAGGGATGCCGCCCTGCTCCAGAAACCCAAAAGCAGGAAGGAGGGTGCCATGGGTAGGAAAGCTTTTTGGGCAGTAGTGGGTTTTGCCGTGGGGGTCTTGGCCATCGGCTCACCGGTCATGGCCGCGGAGCCGGCCAAGAAAAAGGAGCAGCCTAAGGCTGAGGCCAAAGGGGAGGTCATCAAGTGGAAGGCCCAGACCCTCTGGGCAGCCCAGGAGACCCCACACAAGACCTTCGAGGAATTCTGCGCCAAGGTGAAACGCATGACCAACGGACGGCTGGAGATCCAGGCCTTCCCGGCAGGGGCTGTGGTCCCCACCAACGAGACCCTGGACGCCTTGAAGAACAATGTGCTTCAGGCCATCCACGTCTGGCCCGGATACGCGGCCGGAAAGAACCCGGCCTTCGCAGCCCTCACAGACCTCATCTTTGCATATGAGCATCCCTGGGAGCTGGATGCCTTCATGCACTACAGAGGGGGCCTCGAGATGCTCAGGGAGCTCTACAAGCCTTTCGGGGCATACACTGTGGGGGTCATGTTCTGGGGGGTGGAGTCATGGCCCTCCAAGAAGCCCATCACCAAGTTGGAGGACTTCAAGGGAGTTAAGATAAGGGAGCCACAGGGAATGGAGGCGGAGTTCATGGCCAAGGCAGGGGCCTCGGTGGTGGTGCTGCCCGGCACAGAGGTCTTCTCAGCCCTGGACAAGGGCGTGATAGACGCCACCAACTGGGGCACGGCCTCCATCAACGAGAAGATGGGCTTCCATCAGATAGCTCCATATTTCACCTATCCGGGATTTCATTCCATGCCCGTGGGGGACTTCACGGTGAACCAGAAGGAGTGGGACCGCCTGCCTGATGACATCAAGGCCATTGTCACAACCGCCACCAGGGAGTGGTGCTGGGACACGGTGGAAAAGGTGGCCTTGGAGGACTGAAGGTGGTGGGAGAGGCCAAGGCCAAGGGCAGGACTCCTGTTTCCTGGTCAGCCGAGGAGAAGTCCAAGGCAAGAAAGGTGGCCAGGGAGATATGGGCCGAGTGGAAGAAGAAGAACGAGCAGACCCGCAAGGTCATAGAGGCCCAGGAGGCGTGGCTCAAGGAGCTGGGCAGAATAGAGTAGAAAGGACTTAAGGGGGGAGGGGCTTGCGATCCTCCCCTTAGTTTCTTTTAACCGGCACGCCTTCGGAGCCGAGGCACATGGGAAGAGGAGATCATGGGCAGGATCTTGGGACTTCTTGATGCCACAAGCAGGTGGACTGGGAAGATAGCAAGCCTTTTTTCCCTTCTGACAGCCTTGGTGATAACCTACGAGATCTTTGTAAGGCAGGTCCTGGTGAGGCCCACGGTGTGGGCTGCTGAGGCTACTGTGTTTGCCTGCGGGATTCTCTACCTTCTGGGGGGGCCCTGGACCCTGCTGGAAGACAAGCACGTGAGGGTGGATGCCCTCTATGGGAGGTTGTCCCCCAAGGCAAGAGCACTGGCCGATTGTTTTACCTATTTCCCCTTCTGTCTGTACCTCTTGGTCATGATATGGGCCACAGGCAACTATGCCATGGAGTCCATGGAATTGGGTGAGAGCACCATGTCCCCCTGGAATCCGCCCATCTGGCCCATGAAGTTGATAATGCTCACAGCTTTGGTGCTCGTCTTTCTCCAGGGGACGGCCAAGTTTTTGCGCGACCTGGTGCTTTTGGCGACCGGGAGAAGACCATGAGCATCGAGTGGGTAAGTGTTCTCATCGTGGTGTGCATGTTGGGTCTCATGGTTTTGGGGCTTCCCCTGGCCTGGTCCATAGGAGCTGTGGCCGTGGGGCTGGTGCTCCTGATGTTCGATCCCCAGGTCATGGTGATGCTGGTCTCCAGGGTGTTCGACATGAGCCTCAATTACACACTCATGTCAGTGCCCCTCTTCGTGCTCATGGCAGGGATACTTCAGCGCTCCGGTGTGGCAGATCAACTCTTCAGGGCCGTGAACGTCTGGGCCGGGGGATTGAGGGGAGGTCTGGCCGTGGGCACCATTATAGCCAATGCCGTAATGGCCTCCATGGTGGGGATCATAGGGGCTGAGATAGTAACTTTTGGGCTCATAGCGCTTCCGGAGATGCTCAGGCGCAAATACCACCACAAGCTGGCCCTGGGAAGCATTGCCGCAGGAGGGGGGCTGGCCACCCTAATACCCCCCAGTGTGGTCTTCATAGTTTACGGCATGACGGCCGGCTGCTCGGTGGGCGAGCTCTTCCTAGCCGGGGTTTTACCCGGCTTTCTCTTGGGACTTCTCTTCATCCTCTATGTGATATGGTACGGCTGGAGACATCCGGATGCGGCCCCTTTGGCCTCCCTGGAGGAGAGGCGGATGCCCCTGGGCCAGAAGCTCAAAGCCCAGAAGGAGCTGGCTTTGCCTCTTCTTCTGGCAGGGGCGGTTCTGGGCTCCATTTATGCAGGGGTGGCCACCCCTTCCGAGGCGGCCGGGGTGGGAGTCTTGGGCTCTATCCTGGTGGCCTTGATAAACAAGAAGTTCAGGTGGGGCATGCTCAAAGACTCCCTGTACGAAACCCTCAAGATCAGCTCCATGCTGGCCTGGCTCTTCTTCGGGGCCCAGACAATAATCGGGGCGTACACACTGGCAGGCGGCACGAGGTTTGTGACCGAGGCCCTCAAGGCCATGGAGCTGGGCCCCTGGGGAACCCTAGTGTTCATGAACCTGATCTGGATCTTCCTGGGCTGTTTCCTGGACTGGATAGGCATTCTCTTTTTGACAGTACCCATATTCCTTCCCATCATCCTGGAGTTCGGCTTTGACCCTGTGTGGTTCGGGGTGGTCTACTGCATGAACATGCATATATCCTATCTCACTCCTCCTTTCGCCCCCTCGGCCTTCTACATGAAGAGCATCACCCCTGACGAGATAAGCATGGGGCAAATCTACACGTCTATCCTGCCGTACTTGTGGCTTACATTTTTCGCAACGGCCATTGTGACGGCCTGGCCTGGGCTTTCCCTTTGGCTCCCGGAACTGCTGCTCAGGAGGTAGGCAGGTGAGGGTCACCAGGATCCGCAGAACTAGCGCCACCGAGGAGGTGTTCAAAGTCCTCCATGGCCTGATCCTTTCCGGGGAACTAAAGCCTGGGGATAGACTCCCCTCTCAAAGAGAGCTGGCAGAGCGGCTGGATGTGAGTAGGAGCACTCTTAGGGAAGCCATTCACAAGCTGGTGGCTCTGGGAATGGTCACTCCCAAACAGGGTGTGGGCACAACCGTGGTGGAGGACGCAGATCCCCTCAGGTACATGCGTTCCCTGGAAGACCACTTCCTGCTGGATGGAGTCTCGGCAAGGGATTTCCTGGAGGCTCGCATGGTGATAGAGACCGCGGTGGCTAGGCTGGCTGTGCAGCGGGCTGAAGAGGAGCAGAGGTCTTTCTTGGAGGACCTGCTGAGGCGCCAGGAGAGGGCCGCCGCACAGGGGGACATGGAGGAATTCAGCCGCCTGGACACCGAATTCCACATCAGCCTCTCCCGGGCAAGCGGCAACCGAGTGCTGGTGAGGCTGGAGGAGACAGTCCTGGATCTGCTAAGGCAATTCATCAGAAAGGTCTCTGACCTGCCGGGTGCCGTGGAGGACGCCCTCAGGTTCCACAAAAAGATCGCCCGAGCTGTACGAGAGCGCGACGCAGAAGAGGCCGAGAGGGTCATGAGGTCTCACCTGACCGATGTGGCCCGAAGGATACAGGATCACTTGGGCGTGAACCTGGAGCTGCAAAACTTCTACCCAGGCTCAGAAAAGGGAAAAGCAGGATAACAGAGGGAGGCGCGAAATGAGCATGAAAGGCAGCCCTTACAACCTTGTCATGTCGGGCCTCATGGGAGGAAGAAGGGGAGAGAGGCCCCCTGTGGGGAACCCCACATCCATAGTCTGCCACGGTCTTATGGAGGCCTGCGGGGTTTCCTTTCCAGAGGCTCACCTGGATCCCCAGGCCATGGCCGAGTTGGCCCTGGCAGGCCACGAAGTGGCGGGCTTTGACACAGTGATGCCAGAGTACAGTGTACACCAGGAATCGGCGGCCTTGGGCTGCCAGGTGGATTGGGGAAGCAGGGACAGGATGCCTGATGCCAAGAACTTCCCGTTTGCCGACTTCTCCGATATCCAGGTGCCCGAGAACCTCCTGGAAAAGCCTTCCATGAGGGTGGTGCTGGATGCCCTCTCCATTCTTCGAAGACACGTGGGGGGCCGGGTGGCCATCTGGGGCAAGGTGATGGGCCCATGGACCCTCTCCTACCACATGGCCGGCACCCAAAACTTCCTGCTGCAGGTGGGTATGGGGGAGAAGGAGAAGGTGAACCGGATGCTCAGGCAGCTCATGCCGGTGACCATCTCCTTTGCCAACGCCCAGCTCAGAGCCGGGGCTGATGCGGTGGTGCTGGCGGATCACGCCACAGGGAACCTTGTGGGGCCTTACACTTACGAGGAGTATCTGCTCCCCATCCATCAGGAGATCACAGCCCAAATAGGAGGGCCGGTGATCCTCCACGTGTGCGGTAACTGCATGGACAGGTTGGAGCTTTTCGCCCGCTCCGGGGTGGAGGCTTATCACTTTGAGTGGCAAGTGGACGCCAAGGAAGCTGTGCGGAAAATAGGGGGGGCCATATCCCTGGTAGGCAATGTGAACAACTCCAGGGCTCTTCTTCAAGGCACCCCTGAAGATGTTTACGAGCAGGCCCGCTATGCCATAGAGGCGGGTGTGCACATCATCGGGCCCGAGTGCGCCATTCCTTTGGCCACGCCTCTTGAGAATCTGAAGGCCATTGTGGAGGCTGCCAGAGATGGCTACTGAAGTCAAAAACACCCTGTTTCTTGGTTTCAGATCTGGCCCTGGTTTGAGTGGGAAGAGGGGATGGCGCACCGGGGATTGGGGGCTTTAGCTCCCAGAGTCACAAGCTTTGGAGAATAATCCGGGCTAAGCGGAGGCACCTCATGGAAGATCTGGTGGAAACGGTCAAAAAGGCGGTCATAGAGGGAAGGCACAAGGAAATAGAGGGGCATGTCCAGAAGGCCATAAGCCAGGGCGTGGATCTTCACAGACTCATTCAGGAGGGCATGATCTCGGCCATGGATGTGGTTGGGAAGAGTTTCGCCGAGGGGCTCATATTTGTTCCCGAGATGCTGGTCTCCGCCGTGACAATGAAGAAGGGCCTGGAGCTCATAAAGCCTCTTCTGAAGGGGGAGGGGAAGTCCAGCGGCCGGGTGGTGATGGCTACTGTCAAGGGGGATCTACACGACATCGGGAAAAACCTAGTGATCATGATGCTGGAGGGTGCAGGCTTCCAGGTAACGGATCTGGGAGTTGACATAGATGTGGATACCCTAATCCAAAAGGTGGAGGAGCTTCGCCCGCAAGTGCTGGGCCTCTCGGCGCTTCTTACCACCACCATGCCCGAGATGGGCAGGGTGATTCAGGCCCTGGAGGCAGGAGGGCTAAGGGAAAAGGTGAAGGTCATGGTGGGCGGGGCGCCTGTGGACCAGAAGTTCGCTGATCAGGTAGGGGCTGACGGCTACGGCAAAGACGCGGCCGAGGCAGTGGAGTTGGCCAGGCGCTTGGCGCAGCTCTCTTAAGTGTCCGGGAGAAGAGAGATGAGACACCTTTGGGCCATGAGAGTTTGCCTGATGAGACCTTCCAGGAATTAGGAGAAGCTGTAATTTGCGGGGACCATGTGGGGATCGGGGAGAAGGTTGAAAGGCTGCTTGAGAGGGGGATTCTTGCCGGGGATATCCTGCAAAGGGGCCTCATACGGGCCATGGAGTCCATAGGGGCCAGGTTCAAAAGGGGGGAGGTGTTTATTCCCGAGGTGCTCCTTTCGGCCAGGGCCATGAACCAGGCCCTCAGGGTTCTGGAGCCGCATCTTGCAGGAGAAAGGTTTCAGAAAGGCGGCAGGGTCCTGATCGGGACCGTCAAGGGGGACCTTCACGACATAGGCAAGAACATGGTGGCCACCATGCTGAGGGGGGTGGGTTTCGAGGTGACGGACCTGGGCATAAACGTGAGCAGCGAGCAGTTCGTGAGGGGGGTGGAGTCATACAAGCCACAGATTCTTGGACTCTCTGCGCTTCTTACCACCACCATGCCAGAGATGGCCAAGGTGATTCAGGCCCTGGAGGCCAAGGGCCTCAGAAACCTCCTGAAAGTGATGGTGGGAGGTGCGCCCGTGAACCAGAAGTTTGCCACGGACATCGGGGCAGACGGTTATGCCCAGGACGCCGGGGAGGCGGTCTCCCTGGCCAAGCGACTCTTGGATGGGAGGTAGCATGGCGCAGCTGGCAAGAAACACAGGCGGGGCTGAGCTCTTATCAGAAGAAAAGGGAATCCAGGCTTCTGCCCGCTTGGTCATAGCCTGCCGGGTGATGGAACCGGAGTTGGAGCAGCTTCGAAAAGAGATTCCGGGGGTGGAGGTGCGCTACATCGAGCAGGCCCTCCACAGGGTGCCACAGAACATGGCTGCCAGAGTGCAGGAGGAGATAGAGAAGGTGCAAAACATCGCCGGGCTGATAGTGCTTGGCTACGGGCTTTGCTCCAACGGGATCGTGGGGGTGCTGGCTCCTCCTCAGGGGTTGGTGGTGCCCAGGGTACATGACTGCATAGGGCTCTTCCTGGGCTCTTTGGAGAGATATAAGTCCTGCTTCAGCGAAAGGCCTGGCACTTATTATTTAACCCCGGGCTGGGTGGCTGAATCCAGGGATCCCTTGGGCATCCTGGAGGAGTACAAAGAGCGATACGGGCAGGAGACCGCCCTGTGGGTAATGGAGGAGGAACTAAAGCATTACACCCATATAGCTTTGATCAACAGCGGGGTTGGGGACCTGGAGCGGTTGAGAGCCCGGGCCAGGGCCAATGCAGAATATTTTGGGAAGCAATACGAGGAGATCCCCGGGGACCTATCCTACTTGAGAAAGCTCCTGGAAGGGCCTTACACTGAGAGGGATTTTTTCTTCATCGCCCCTGGTCAGAAGGTGACCCAGGAACGCTACTTGGAAGAGGCTATGGCATGCGCCTGCTCATGAACTACGGCCGAGAAGGCCTTCAGATAGAGCTACCGGATGACTGGGATGTGAGGGTGATCCGCAAAAAACCCATGCCTGTGTTGGGAGATCCCAAAGGGGCCGTGGAGGCCGCATTGCAAAGACCTGTGGGATGCGCCCCTCTGAGGGAGCTGGCCTCCCAGGCCAAGAGCGCTTGCATCTTGATCTGCGACATCACAAGACCTGTGCCCAACAACATCATCCTACCGCCCCTGATCCGGACCCTCATGGGGGCCGGGATGGACCCCTCAAGGATTCAGGTGCTGGTGGCTACAGGTCTGCACAGGCCCAACCAGGGGGAGGAGCTCGAAGAGCTGGTGGGAGACCCCTGGGTGATGGAAACTGTTTCAGTGGAGAACCACTTTGCCAGGAACCTGCAGGACCACGTGGAGGTGGGCAGGACCAGTGAAGGCGTGCCAGTGCTTCTGGACAAGCGCTTGGTGGAGGCAGAGCTCAGGATCGTCACAGGCCTTGTGGAGCCTCATTTTATGGCCGGCTACTCGGGGGGCAGGAAGGTGATCATGCCCGGGGTGGCATACGAGAGGACCATAACAGCCCTGCACACGGCCAAGTATTTCGAGCATCCCCGTTCTGCCAATTGCGTTATAGAGGGGAATCCGCTCCACGAGGCCCAACTCGAGGTAGTAAGGCTTCTGGGAGGGGCTTTTGCGGTAAACTCTGTCATAGACGAGAACCGCCGTCTCTCCTTTGTTAATTTCGGCGAAATTGAACAAAGCCACCTCCAAGCCGTCTCCTTTATGAGGCCTTACGCCGAAATCCAGGTTCAGGAGAAGTTCCACACAGTCCTCACCAGTGCGGCAGGTTACCCCCTGGACAGGACTTACTACCAGACCGTCAAGGGGATGGTGGGGGCCATGGAGCTTCTTCGCCAGGGCGGTGACCTCTTCATAGTCTCAGAGATCTCAGAAGGCTTCGGCTCCCGGGAGTACAGGGAGGCCCAGCTTCTCCTTTTGAGGCTGGGTCCCGAGGGATTCCTAAGGGAGATACTTTCCAGGCAGCACGCTCTCATAGATGAGTGGCAGACAGAAATGCAGCTAAAACCCATGAGGATAGGGCAAATCCACCTTTACACCCAGGCTCTGAGTCAAGAGGAGAGGGAGCTCACCGGGGTCAGGGTGATCCAGGACCTTGAGGCCGAGATCCGAAAGAGCGTGGAACGCTCCCGGGAGAAACGGGTGGTGGTGGTGCCTGAGGGGCCCTATGTGGTGCCTATGTACTACGGCCCCGGCCTCTGAAAAACCCGCCTGAGCCCGGTCCTGCCATGAACCATAAGCATCAAATCTTCAAGATATTCTTTCAGCCCATGGGTCTTCGGGCTGAGGTGCCCTTGGGCAGTTCCCTTCTTGAGGCCGCCGGGCTGGTCGGGATCGAACTCCGCTCAGACTGCGGCGGGAAGGGGCTTTGTGGAAAGTGCAGGGTGAAGGTGCATCCAGTGGGGGCCGCGGGGGAGCCTCAGAAACAGGAGGAAGAATTTTTTCCCAGGGAGGAGCTTTTGGAAGGCTGGAGGCTCGCCTGCCTGTGTCGGGCCCTCGGGGATCTCTCCGTAGAGATTCCCCAGGAGGCCTTGGAAAGCCAGGATGGATCAGGCAAAACAGGCCTTATCGGCAGTTACCCGGCGGATCCTGCTGTAAGAAGAGTGGTCTTGGAGGGCTGGGTCCGGGCCGACCTGGAAGAGGGCCCGACAGATCTTGTGGGCGGAATCCTGGGTAGGATGGCTCGGGCGGGGATGGAGCCTCAAAGCACGTGGGATCCCCAAGCCCTTAGGGACCTGAGCCAGCCCGACACCCTGGAGGGGGATGTGAGCCTTGTGTGGCACAGGCTCCGGGGGATCACCGGGGTGCGAAGAGGCTCTTGGAGACACAGCCTGGGGTTGGCCCTGGATATAGGGACCACCACCTTGGCTGCTTACCTGTGCGATCTTTGCACCGGGGAGGTCCTGGGCTCCTGTGGTGCAGTCAATCCTCAGAGAAGATACGGGGAAGACGTGATCAGCCGCATCGGATATGCCTCCCAGTCCCCGGGCGGGCTTGAAAAGCTTAGGCAGGCGGTGGTGGAGGGTTTGAACGGCCTCATAAGAAAATCTCTCAAAGGGGCCGGGGCCGAAAGGGATGATCTGGACGAGGTGGTGGCGGTGGGCAACACCACCATGCTGCAACTCCTGGCAGGGATGAACCCCCATGCCCTGGGTGTGGCCCCTTATCTCCCGGTGACCCGCAGTCCCCAGGACCTAAGGGGTGCTGATCTGGGGCTGGACATCCCTGGGGGCACAAACGTGCATCTGCTTCCCGTCATATCTGGGTTCGTGGGGGCGGACGCCCTGGCTGGCATTTTGGCCCAGGAGCCCCACAAGAAGCATGAGACAACCCTCATAGTGGATATCGGGACCAATGGGGAGCTGGTCCTGGGCAACTCCAGGGCGCTTTGGGCTACAAGCTGCGCCACCGGGCCGGCCCTGGAAGGGGCTCACATAAGCTGCGGCATGAGAGCCGCGGCAGGGGCTATCCACCGAGTCTGGGAGGAAGATGGCAGCCTTAGATGGGAGGTGATGGGAGGGGCATCCCAGCCTCCCAGGGGGATTTGCGGCTCGGGCATAATAGATGCAATGGCCGCCATGAGAAAGGCGGGGATTCTTCTTCCCAGCGGGAGGCTCAAAGAAGGGGCCTGTGGTGTGGTGGTGGACTCCCAAGGTGTGGGAAGAGGGTTTACTTTGGTGCAGCCTGACCAGACGGCCACAGGAAAGCCCATTGTGATAGAGCTGGAGGACGTACGCCAGGTGCAGCTGGCCAAGGCGGCTCTTTTTGTAGGCATCAGGTTCCTCTTGCGCCGGGCCGGGGTGGAGCGGGTGGATCGTTTGGTCTTAACCGGGGCCTTTGGGGCCAGTTTCGACTGGCGATCGGCCGTGAACATAGGGATGCTCCCCCAGGAGGCCGCATCAGGCCAAGTCCAGGTGGTGGGAAACGCGGCGGGGGTGGGGGCTGTGATGGCCTTGCTGGACCACAAAAGACGGCAAGAGGCCTGGGATCTAGTTTCCCGGGTGCAGGTGGTGGAACTGGCCCAGGAGGTGGACTTTGCCCTGGATTACGCCATGGCCATGGGCTTCCCTCCCATGGAGGCCGAGTGCGCCTGAGCTGAATTCGTTCCTGCACCGGGCGACTTGAAGAAGTGAGGCCGTGGGGTTAAAGAAAACGCCCTCTCTTGACTTGCAGGCCTCTTTTTCCTAAAAAGAACCAGATTCAACAGAGACTTCACAACCCTATTGATTCCAAGCAATTCCAGGACCTTGGATGGCTGAATCCATTTAGCCCGGGAGAGGATCTTGAAGCCCGTGGTTCTAGCCTGCATTATTCACGATCAGTGGATAATACAGGCTATCTTACCCTGTCCCCTTGAAGGTGTTGACACTTTCGTGATAGGAAAATCCCCTCTGACCAACGGGAGGAGGGGTCATGGATGAGAGGTTAGCTGTAGAGGCGATGGGGGTAGCTGGGTCCAGAGCGCAGCGTAGCGGAGCCAAGGACCCAGCTGGGGTGCGTCGTGGTCGACCTGGGCGAAGAAGCGTGGACGAGCGGACTGTGGCCGTGGTTGAGCTTCTATCGGGCAAGGCCACAGTGGACCAAGTGGCCTTCCGCTTTGGGGTGCACCCCAAGACCGTGGAGAGGTGGCGTGAGGTGGCCCTGGAGGGTATCGAGCACTCCATGCGGCAGGGCTCTGGCAAGAGCAAGCGGGAGAGGGAGCTGGAGCGCAAGCTCAAGGCTTTGGAGCGGGCCTTTACGGATCTGGCCATTCGGCATGAGCTGGTGGAGAGGGCCTTATCTGAGCGCCCTACACGGCCCGGGAGGTCTGCCAGATGAGCCGTGAGACCTCCCGGGGCAAGGCATGTGTGAGGCAGCTGTGCAAGGCCTTTGGTGTGTCCCCCCAGGCTTACTACCGCAGTAAACAAAGGCCTGTGAGGGAGGGAGAGCAGAGGCGAAGGCGCCAGGGCCCTTGGGCGAGTGCTTCTGAGCTCGAGGTGGGCATTGAGCGGGTGGTTGAGAGTCATCCTGGTTGGGGAGTGAGGAAGGTATGGGCGTATCTTAGACGAGAGGGGCTCATTGCCTCCCGCAAGAGGATCTGGGCGGTCATGAGGGCCAAGGGGTGGGTGTTGCCCCCGATGCGGGAGCCTAAGGAGAGTGCTCGAGGGGGGCAGGTGGTGGTGGCAGAGTCCAACAGGAGATGGGCCACGGATCTCACCACGGCCTGGACGCGTAAGGACGGTGTGGCTGCTATCGCGCCTGTTGTGGACTGCGGGGACCGTTATGTGTTGGCCTGTGAGGTGAGCAAGAGTCAGGAGGCCCCGGTGGTGCTGTTTCCTGTAGAGAAGGCCCTCAGGTCCGAGTTTGGCACCCCCAGAGGGGTCCCCTGGGGGCTGGAGTTGAGATCCGACCATGGTCCGCAGTATACGGGCAGTGACTGTGAGGCGCTTTGCCACTACTGGGGGATCGAGCACACGTTGGCCCCTGTGGGGCGTCCCACGGGCAACGCAGTGGCCGAACGTTTTATCCAGACGCTGAAGGTGGAGCTGATCTGGACCCGGGACTGGAAGACCATCGCAGAGCTTCGCGAAGCGATCAGTGTGTGGATGGAGCAATACAACCATCTGAGGCCTCATCAGGCGCTCGACTGGGAGACGCCGGCCGAGCGCAGGGCCAAGAACCTGGGCCACAGGGTGGAGGTGGCAGCCTGATGCCAAAGGAGGGGTTTTCCGTCGCAAAAAGTGTCTTGACAAAGGGGGTACAGTGCACCCTGCCCTTGTGTTTCAAATTTGGTATTGTTTTGAGTCGGAATATGTCGAAGTGGATCGGGGGTTTGGGGGCGTGGCCCCCAAAGTTGTGGGCTTTGGAGAATAATCCTGGTTAGAGGCTTGCAAACCAGGCTGCAAGCCTCGGGAATCCAATCACAGGGGGGGCCGCATGGGGCTTGAAGAGAATCTACAAGACAGGGTGCGTCAGCTGGAGGCGTCTCTTCACCAGGCCGGGGAGGAACTTAGGCAGCTTCAGGCCCAGAACACTCTTTTTCGCACACTCATGGAGAACTCCCTAAGCGGAATCTACCTTGTGCGAGAAGGACGCTATCTCTTTGCCAATCCCACCTACTGTGAGATCCTGGGTTACCCCTGGGAAGAGCTCAAGACAAAAGATCCCCTGGATGTGGTGCTCCCGCAAGACAGGGAACTGGCCAGGCAACGCCTGTTGGCCCGCTTGGCAGGTCAGGAGCCGCCTTCGGAATATGAGCTACGGCTAATTCGTGCGGATGGATCCATAAGGCATGTCTGGCTTCGGGCCTTCAGGGTGTTTCACGAAGGGGAGCCTGCGGTTCTTGGGAACCTGGTGGATCTTACTTCCCTTCGCCACAGAGAGATGGAGTTGCGGGAATCGGAGGAGAAATTCCGGACCGCCTTCATGAATGCCGCAGTAGGAATAACCCTTGTGAGCCCGGAAGGGGTGTACCAGGAGGTGAATCCGGCCATGGCCTCCATCCTGGGATACAGTCCGCAGGAACTCTTGGGGAAAAAGGTGGCGGATTACACCCACCCCGAAGAAATTGAAAAAAGAGAGGGGTTCCTGGAAGATCTGCTTTGCGGCCGCATCTCAAGCGGTGTCCAGGAAAGAAGGATGATCCGCAAGGACGGCTCAGTGGTATGGGTCCGGATCTGGGCCGCTGTTCAGAGGGACAACTCAGGGGAACCCATCCATTTCATATCCCTCGTGCAGGACATCACTGCCCAGAGACAAGCAGAGGATGCACTCAGAGAGAGCGAGGAGAGGTACAAGAACCTGGTGGAGCTGCTCCCGGAAGGGGTTTGGGTTCAAAGGCAAGGAGAGATACTTTACGTGAACCCAGCCATGGTAAGGCTCTTGGGAGCCTCAGGGCCGGAAGACCTCATTGGGAAGAGCATCTACCAGTTCGTGCATCCCAACTCCAGGGCCTCTGTGGAGCAAAGAACAGAGGAGATCATGCGGTATGGGTTCACTGTGCCCCTAAAGGAGCAGAGCTACATCGCACTTGACGGCTCCATGGTGGAGGTGGAAACCAGCGCCACTGCCGTGCCCTTCGGGGGCCAAAGGGCGGTTGTGGCTGTATACAGGGACATCAGGCAGCGCAAGCAACATGAAAAAGAGAGGAAGGCATTGGAAGAGAGGTTCCTCCAGGCCCAGAAAATGGAAGCAGTGGGTATACTGGCAGGCGGTATAGCGCACGATTTCAACAACCTTCTCATGTCCATACAGGGGAATGTCTCCCTCATGCTCCTGGAAACCCCGCAGGGGCATGGTCACAAAGAGAGGCTTGAAGCCATACAGGATGCGGTGAAAAGCGGTGCTGAGCTGACCAGACGGCTCCTGGGGTTTGCCAGGGGGGGGCGCTATGAAATGAGGCCCATGGATATGAACCAGCTGCTGGAGGAGACTTCCGCCTTGTTCGGCCGTACCCGAAAAAACATCACCATACACAGGAGATTCCAGCCGGGGATCTGGCCTGTGGAGGCAGACAGGAGCCAGATGGAACAGGTTCTCATGAACATTTTCGTAAACGCCGCAGATGCCATGCCTCAAGGTGGAGAGCTTTTCCTGGACACGCAAAACGTTTTCCTGGACCAGGAGTATGTGAAGCCTTTTTCGGGCAAGCCTGGTCCCTATTTGAGGGTCTCCATTACGGACACGGGTAAGGGCATGGAGGAGGAAACCCTTCAACACATATTCGAGCCCTTTTTCACCACCAAAGCCATGGGCCGAGGAACAGGCCTGGGCCTGGCCACGGTTTACGGCATCGTAAAGGGGCACAAGGGCTTGATAACCGTATACAGCAAACCTGGCCAGGGAACTACTTTCCATATCTACCTGCCGGCTTCCCAAAAGGAGCCCTCCAAAGAGCTCAGGCTGCCCGCGGGGGTGCTCAAGGGGAAGGGCACTATTCTTCTTATAGACGACGAGGAGATGATCCTTAAGGTGGCAAGTCAGCTCTTGGAAGCTCTGGGTTACAAGGTGCTCACTGCAAAAGGGGGTCAAGCGGGTCTTAGGGCTTACGAGGAACTCAAGGACCAGGTGGATCTGGTTCTTGTGGACATGATAATGCCAGACATAGGGGGAGGGGAGGTCTTCGAGAGGCTCAAGGAGATGAACCCCGGGGTAAGAGTTCTTCTCTCAAGCGGTTATGCCTTATACGGGCAGGCCATGCAGATAATGGAGAAGGGCTGCAGGGGATTCATCCAAAAGCCCTTCAGCCTTGCTGAGCTCTCCCAAAAGATCCATGCGGCCTTGGCCACTGAGTAGCCTGGCCAGCCGCCTGAGCCGGGCCTTACAACACCTGGGAATGCCGATTCCCGCTTGGGTTTTTGCCCTAAGGCCGAAACGCGCCGGAGGGAAGAAGGGGCGCCTCTGCCAGGGCCTTGGGCAAAGGGCCTGTAAGGCTGGTCAGAAAGGCGGCCAGGTCCTCCAGATCAGTGGAGGGGATCTCCCGGCCCAACTGGGTTAGGCCCATCACCCTGACCGCCTCACTGAGCTCGGCCACAGAGCCGTCGTGGAAATAGGGCGGGGTCATGGCCGAGTTTCGAAGGCTAGGGACCTTGAAGACATACATGTCCTGGGGGTCACCCGTGACATCCGCCCGGCCTTTGTCTATCTCCTTGCTCCCGGTTGCCTTCCAATAGTCCAGGTGGATCCCGAACTTCTCATACATGGCGCCTCCCACTCCGGCCCCGTTGTGGCAATCAGCGCAGCCTAGCTCCAGGAACCGCTTCAACCCGGTTTTTTCTTGGGGGCTTAAGGCCGGCTCATGGCCTTTGAGCCACTCATCCAGGCGGGAAGGAGTAAGAAGCGTCCGCTCGAAAGCCCCAATGGCCAGCCCCCAGTTCTTGACACTCATGGGATCCTGATCCTGGGGAAATGCCTTTTTGAAAAGCTCGGAGTATCCGGATATGGGTTTGAGTCTCGACATGGCAGCCTCTGGCGTGGGGTTTCCGAAGCTTGGGGGACCTACCAGAGCCTTGACCGCCTGGTCCTCCACAGACTCCCTGTCGCCTCTCCAGTGCTGGGAGATCTGAAGGGAAGCGTTCAAGACCGTGGGGGCATTTCTGGGGTTGAGCCTACCCATGACCCCAAGCGAGCGGGGCAGCCCGTCTGTGCCGTAAAGCTGGGGAAGATGACAACGGCTGCAACTTACGGTCCCATCCAAAGAGACCCTGGGCTCGAAAAAAAGAAGCCTGCCCAGGACCACCTTTTCTTCCCAAAAAGCTTCTTTGGAGGAAGCCTGCTGCGGCTCAAGGGGGGCTATGGCTTCCAGAGCCTTGGACCTAAGCTCCTGCCCGGCCAGCAAAGGCACGCCCCAACACACCACCATTGCCACTGAAGCCAAAGCCATCATCAAAGAAAACTTAAACGCTTGGGCCATGATCCCGCCCCCGGCAAGCCGTGTTTTCCACAAAAACCCTGCCTGACTCTTCAGGTTCAAGAATCGATTATACCCAAGTGACAGATCCCGGAAAACACAAATAGACTCGGCCAGCCCGCGTTATTCTTCCAAGCCTGTGACCTTGGGGCTATACCCCCCAAGCCCCCTGTTCACGCTTTGCCATGTTCAGACTCAAAGCAGGCAAGCCGCCCCCCCGACCAAGTAAAAAAACTTTTGGTTTGATTGGATTCATGGGATCTATCTTGGGAGCTTCGGCTATATACTTCCAATATGGGGGCAAATAAGAGGAGGTGTGCGGCTCATTCCAATGAGGGGTGGGGGCCGGGTTTTGTTTTGCGGCCAAGGGTTCATCCAAAGGGGTATCCGAAGAAAGGAGGAAGCCATGGAAGCCAGGACAAAGAGGCAGGCGGGGCGGGAGCCGGGGGAGCAGCTCTTGTATCATCAGGACTTCTTCCGAACTTTCAGGGAAATCATGAAAAGGGTCTCCACAACCAGGCGCTCCATGAACGTGCTGCACGACATAACCGAGGCCGTGGCGCGTTCCATGGGGGTCAAGGGGAGCGCTCTTTTCCTCCTGGATAGACGAAAAGGGGTCCTGGAGGTGGTGTCTTCCTACGGCTTGAGCGAGCGATATCTCAAGAAGGGGCCTGTCTTGGCCGACAGGAGCATCAAAGAGGGCCTCGAGGGGATGAGCGTGTGTGTGGATGACGTTTCCACAGACCCCCGCATCCAGTACCCCCAAGAGGCCGCCAGGGAGGGGATCTGTTCCATATTGTCCGCCCCCATGGTCTTTAAGAAGAAGGTAATAGGGGTGCTCAGAGTTTATGCATCCGTGCCCACAGAGTTCAGCATGGAGGATGTGGACTTTGTTGAAGGGCTGGCCGATTTGGCGGCCCTGGTCATAGAGTATAACAGGCTTGTCTCCGGGGCCAAGCAAAGCCTGGAGGCCCTAAAGAAGCTGACCGGCAGGCCAGCAAGAAAAAGGTAACAGGCTCAGGGGCCTCACTGCTTCCTGCGGCGGGAAAGCACAAAGAGGCCCACTCCTGTCAACAGGAAAGCCATTACTACCAGATCTGCCTGGTGGGAGTAGTGTTGCACCAAGGACCAGTGTTCTCTAAGTTTCATGCCGCAGTAAAGAAGGAAGCTGTTCCATGCAGTTGCCCCGATAAGGGTGGCCAGCACAAAAGGCCCCATGGGCATGGCCCCCGCCCCGGCCGGAATGGAGATGAGATGCCTTACCACAGGGATGAAGCGGCTGATAAAAATGGCCCAGCTTCCCCTCCTGCGGGCGAAAAAGCGCTCTGTCATCTCCAGATCGTGGGGGCTCAGAAGTAGGTATTTGCCAGCCTTGAGCACCAAAGGCCTTCCGCCCCAGCGGCCCATGGCGTAAGAGGCCAAGGAGCCAGCTAAGGAACCGCAACTGGTGGATAGAATCGCCATCTCTAGGCTCCACCTCTTGTCCGCCACAAGGAAGCCCACAAAGGGCATTACGGCCTCGCTGGGCACAGGGGCGATCATACTCTCCAAGGCCATCAGAAAAGCAGCGCCCCAGTAGCCTGTGGCTTCAAGGCAGGATACCGCGAAACTGGAGATGCTCTGGGTCAACACGCAAGGCCCCCTTCGTCAGTGCCGGTCCAGCTCGTCCAAGACAGGCCGGGCCGCTGCCTCGTAAGCCTGGAGCATAGAGATGGCCAGCACAATAGCCAGGGGTCCCAAGAGGATTCCCAGGGGGCCGAAGGAGAAGACTCCGCCCAGGAGGGAGAAGAATATGAGAAGTGGGTGAAGTTCGCTTCTGCCCCTCATTATCATGGGCCTTATCAGGTTGTCGCTCAGGCTCACTACCAGCCCCCAGATCATAAGAAAGATTCCTGATCCGGTATGCTGGCTTAGTATCAGGATCACTCCGGCCGGGAGCCAAACCAAGGCTGTGCCCACTACAGGCACCATGCTGAAGAAGGCCATGGCAACGCCCCACACAAGGGGCTGAAGACCAACTATGAGAAAACCTACCCCTCCCAGCGTTCCCTGTATCATAGCTGTGAGAAAAGCTCCGTAGAAGGCCGATTCACTCACCCCCTTGAATTTCTGGAAAAGCTCCTTTCTGAGGCTGCCTGGCAGGGGGGTCAGATAAAGGGCCCAGTGCATAAACCTCCCACCGTCTTTGAGGAAATAAAAAAGAGCCACAAGCATCAGGAAGAACTGCCAGAGAGTGGTTGTGACGGCCTTCAAGGCGGCCGCGCTGAGCCCCACGATCTCCTTGCTCAGGCCTCCCACAAGGCTCGTGAAGCTCTTGAGCAGTTCCCTGGGGTCTATGCGCAGCTGAGGTAAGACCTTTTTTTGCCACTCCAGGGCCTGGCGCACCAGCTCCTCGTCCAAGATGTTTCCATGGAGCTTCTGGTTCACCCAGTCGTACAACTGAAGGGACTGCTGGGCCAGAAGTCCCAGGAGCAGCAGGCAGGGAACGATAACGACCACCACAACCAGAAAACAGGTAAGGAGCGCGGCCAGGCCCTCACGCCCCCGGGTCAAACGCTTTATCCTGGCGTGGCCGGGCTCGGCTATGGTGGCCAAGACAAGCGCCACCAGGAAGATGCTCAAAAAGGGCCTCAAAACCACGTACCCAAAGACCAATACGGCCACCAGGCTTGCCAGTAGAAAGCCTCCCCCGTAATCCCGAAGCCCTGCTGGTTTTTCCATAGTGAGCTACTCTCCTTACACTGGCTCCCATGCGGGCCGCCCAAGAAAGACCCTCCTCCAGGGGCAAGAAAACCCGCTCAAGCCCTCTGGGACTCGGGCCTCAATATGAGTCCCCCCAGAGGAGGGAGAACAAGGCTCAGGCTGTAAGGCCTTCCGTGGGCCGGCTGGCCCGCTGCCTGAACCAGACCCCGGTTCCCCATGTTGCTTCCCCCGTAGAAGGCCGAGTCCGTGTTCAGGACCTCGCGATACAGAGCCGGGATGTCAACCCCCACCGTATAACCGACACGCGGCACAGGGGTGAAGTTGAAAACGCACACAAGGTGGCCTCCAGGGCCTCTGCGTTGAAAGGAGAGCACGCTTTGAAGGGAGTCGTTACAATCTATCCATGAGAAACCCCTAGGATCCGTGTCCCATGCCCAGAGAGCCTGCTCTCCCCTATAAAGCCTGCCAAGGTCCTCCAAAAGCCTTCCCACCCCCCGGTGGGTTGGATACTGTTCCAAGAACCACTCCAGGGAGGCATCGTGGCTCCACTCCTGCCAAGGGGCCAGCTCCGTGCCCATGAAAAGAAGCTTCTTCCCGGGGTGGCAAAAAAGATAAGCCAAAAGCAGCCTCAAGTTGGCGAAGCGCTGCCATTCATCCCCAGGCATTTTGGAAAGCAGCGAGCCCTTGCCGTGGACCACCTCGTCATGGGAGAGGGGCAAAATAAAGTTCTCGCTGTAGGCATAGAGCATGGAGAAGGTCAGCAGGTTGTGGTGAAAGCTCCTGTGAACCGGGTCTTTTCGAAAGTACTCCAGGGTGTCGTGCATCCAGCCCATGTTCCACTTGAATCCGAAGCCCAGGCCTCCCAGGTAAACAGGGGAGGAAACCCCGGGCCAGGCCGTAGACTCCTCAGCCACTGTGAAAGCACCCTTCACCAGACTGTAAACCAGTTCATTGAGCTCCCGCAGGAAGGCCATTGCCTCCAAGTTCTCCCTGCCCCCGTACTTGTTGGGAATCCACTCCCCCTCCTTGCGGCTGTAGTCCAGATAGAGCATGGAGGCCACTGCGTCCACCCTTAAGCCGTCTGCGTGGTACTCCTCCAACCAAAAGAGAGCATTGTCCAAAAGGAAGTTTCTTACCTCGTTTCTGCCGTAATTGAAGATAAGGGTGTCCCAGTCCGGATGATAACCCAACCTGGGGTCCATGTGCTCATAAAGGGCTGTGCCGTCAAACCACCTCAGGCTGTAATCATCCTTGGGGAAGTGGGCTGGCACCCAGTCCAGTATGACACCAATGTTGTTTTGATGGCAGAAATCCACCAAAAACTTGAAGTCATCCGGACTGCCGAAACGGCTTGTGGGAGCGAAATAGCCTGTCACCTGATAGCCCCAGGAGGCATCCAAGGGATGCTCCATGACCGGCAGGAATTCCAAGTGGGTGAAATTAAACCTGCGGGCGTGCTCCACCAGAAGGGGTGCCACCTCCCTGTAGCTCAGCCAGGAACCGTCAGGCTTTCTGCGCCAGGAGCCCAGGTGTACCTCGTATATGTTCATGGGGAGCCCTCTGAGCTCTCCACCCCTGGGTCGGCTCTCCATCCATGCTTTGTCACCCCACTGGTAGGAACTCAAATCCCACACCCTGGATGCGGTGCCGGGTCTCTGCTCCATATAGAAGGCCATGGGATCGCTCTTGATGCGAATATGGCCCCGCCGCGTCAGAAGCTCGAACTTGTAAAGCTCCCCAGGTCCTATCCCAGGCAGGAAGATCTCCCAGATACCTGAGGATCCTAAAGAGCGCATGGGGAAGAGCCTCCCATCCCATCCATTGAACTCACCAACTACGCTCACCCTCCTGGCATTGGGGGCCCAAAGGGCAAAGCCCACTCCCTCTACACCCTCCATGACCATGGGGTGGGCGCCCAGCTTCTGGTGAAGGTTCCAATGCCGGCCCTCAGAGGCCAGGTGCAAGTCCAAATCCCCGAGGGTGGGCAGAAACCTGTAAGGATCTTCCCTTTCCCAAAAAGAACCGTCAGAGAAGCCAAAGCGCAGTCTATAGGCAAAAGGTGGGGTCCTGCCTTGGATCAAGGCAGCAAAGAGACCGCCTTTGTGGCAAAGGAGCATGGGGAGTTTTTGTCCGCTTGGGAGCAGCACCCATGCCTCGGTCGCCTCAGGGTGAAAAGCCCTCACCACCGTGTGCTTACCCAAGCCATGAGCTCCAAGGATGCGGTGAGGATCAGAGTGATCCACACTGACAAGGGCCTCCAACTCTTCCGAAGAAATCCCCTCAATGAGATCAATAGGCTGTGGAGCTTCCAAAGGTTGCTCTTCCCGGGCCGCATGGGGAATCCCTTTATGGGCGGCCCTTCTTACATCCTCTGACGCCATGGCAAAAGCTTCTCCCTGATTCTCATTTCCCGGGCCAGCTCTTCTGCTGCTTCAAGAGCCCCGCCGAATTCCCACCAGTTTTGCTCGCAGGCTCTGATGAAAAGATTCTGGGCCCTCCAGAGCTCCAGACTGATGCCCAATTTCCTGGCCGCCTTGAGGGCTGCCATGCAGGCATAAAAGACCCTAAAGGCCTCTGTTGGACGCTCTTGCAAAGCCTCCAGGCCGGACTCCATGTTTTGGGAAAGGAGCCTGGCCCATCCTGTCTTGTCCGGCTTGTAACCCCAGGCAGAGGAACGTTCCAAAAGCTCGGCCGCCTCCTCCAATCGCTCCCCGTCTTGGGGGAGCTCCTCCAGAATATTCTGGATTCGCCTGGTTACATATACTGTGGCTGCCATGACAAGGGCTTCGGGTATGGGAAACCCCATGGCGGCCAGGTGCTCCAGCATGCCCAGGTCGTACTCTGCCAAGTTCTCCAAGGTGTTCACATAGTCCTGGAATCTGCCTTCCAGCATGACTTGGATGAGTCTCCTTTGCTCGTCAATGAAGAGATCCTTGAGATGCAAGACAGGCTCCGGAAATTCCCCCCTCATCCAGGAGTAAAGCTCTCCTATTGAGGCCTCCTTTATCTTTTTCCTGGCCTCCTGTTCCAAAAGGTTCCAGTCCTGTTGGGAGCAGCAGGATTTCTGAAAACAGGCCAGGTCCAAGCCTCCGAAATGGATGGCTGCATACAGGTAATCCATAGACTCGGTCGTCCTTCGGGAGATCACCCGTGCTTTGCCCAAAGTCACCCTGGCCGCCCCGGTGGATTCCACCCTGTTGAAGAGCCCTTGGATTATGTACGCCGGGATCTCCCCAGGGGCATATTTTTCCCGGAACAGGGTGCGCACCCCGAATTGAGCCACCAGCCTGGGAGGCTCCACCACCCAAGGCTTAACCTGGGCCTCCCAAACCCCTCTCCCGTCTTTCAAGGCTGGGACATTGCTGGGGGCTTTCTCCAAGACACGCAGAAAGCCTTCCTCCAGATCCTCTCCCAGCTGCCTTGCCAGTTGTATGGCCCTGGCCGCGTACCTCAGGATCTGGGTGGTCTCCACCCCCGAGATTTCGTCAAAAAACCAGCCGCAGCTTGTAAACATGAGAAGCCCTTGGCGCTGCATTTCCAATAGCTTAAAAGCCTTTTGCTTCTCCTGAGGCTCCGCCCCGGGGGCTCGGTGGGCCTTCCAAAAACTTTCCAGTGTTTCTCCCGGTTGCTCCAAGAGAACCCCTATATACTTGTCCCTGGCTTCCCAAGGATCTCTCAAGACCAGCGAGCCCTTCTCCTCAAAGATCCTGTCCAGATCCTGTTTCAGCCGGTTAAGGGCTTCTCTGAGAGGGGCCCTCCACCTCTGGTGCCATTCGGGTGGGCCTCCCACCCGGCAGCCGCAATCTGACTTCCACCGCTCCAAGCCGTGGGCGCAACTCCAGGAAGTGTCCTCCTTTATCTCCACCTCCCAGCTGGGCCTTGATAATTCCAGGAATTCCCCGTAGTTGGTGAGCCTGACCGAGGGGTCTTCCATGGCCCTGTGAAGCACGTACGCCAAGGCCATCTCCCCGAAACGGTGATGGTGCCCATAAGTCTCCCCGTCGGTGGCCAGATGCACCAACCTGGGGTCCCCTGGATCCAACGGGAAAGCGGCCAAGATCCTGTTGTAAAAGGATTCCCCGTCCCTCAAAAGCCCCTCGAAGGCAACTCCTCTTGAAAGGGGGCCGTGATAGAAGAACAGGTTTATGTGTTTGCCCGAGGGGAGCTTGCAAAGATACGCTTGGGTGATGTCCAGGTCCTCCTTTACCCGGCTCCAAGAGGAATGGCCCACAGGTCTCACCCGAAGAGCCTGGTGAGGTGCCAAAACAGTAAATAGTATTCCTTCCTGGGCCATTAGATCCAATGTGGCCAGATCCACTGCGGTCTCCGGAAGCCACATCCCCTCGGGTTTACTTCCGAAGAACTGGGAAAAAGCCTGGATCCCCCACCTGAGTTGTGTGAGGCGGTCCCTTTGGCTGTCCAGGGGGAGGATGCTGTGCCCAAAGGGTTGGGCCAAAGCATTGGAGTGGCCTCTGCGCCTGGACTGGCTCCTGCGATGGGCTTCCAGCAAAGCCTCCTTCACTTCCGGGGCGTGGAGGGCAAGCCAGCTGGTCAAGGTGGGGCCCACATTGAAGCTCATGTGCTCGTAATTATTAAGAAGCCCCTGGACCATCCCCTCCGGGTCCAAAATCCTGGCTGCCGAATTGGGGGCATAACACTCGGCTGTGATCCTTTGATTCCAATCATGGTAAGGGGCGGCCCCGTCTTGGAGCTCTACCAGCTCCAGCCAAGGGTTCTCCCTCGGGGGTTGGTAGAAGTGACCGTGAATGCATATGAACCTCTTTACAGTGGGCTCTCCCAAAGCTCTTAGCCTCCGCAGACCCAGTGGTAAAGTTCCAGGTACTGTCTGGCCGAACGGTTCCAGGAGAAATCCTCCTTAAGCCCATTGAGCACAAGTGTTTTCCAAATCCCCGGCTTCTCATAAAGTGAGACTGCCTGCCGCACACAATCCAGAAAAGCCCCTGGCTCGTGGGGTCCGAACTTGAAGCCGTTTCCTTGACCAGTTGAGGGCTCGAAGGGCTTCACAGTGTCCTCCAATCCACCGGTGGCCCTCACCAAGGGAACCGTCCCATACTTGAAAGCGTACATCTGGGTCAGCCCGCAAGGTTCGTACCTGGAAGGAATCAGAAAGATGTCCACCCCGGCCATTATCCTGTGCGCCAAGGCTTCATCGAAGCCTATTTTCACCGCCAGTCTGGAGGGATTGGCCTTGGCCGCTTCCTGCAAGGTGCTCTGGTAGTGTTCTTCTCCTGTGCCCAGGATCACCAGGCCCACATCCAGATCCAACACCTCCTGCAAGACAGATGTCAGGAGGTCCAACCCCTTCTGTGCAGCCAAGCGGGTTGTCATGCCCAAAAGGGGCCTTTGGCTCAAGCGGGGATCCAGCCCTGTCTCTTTTATGAGCTCTTTTTTGCAAGTGGTCTTACCCTTCATTTTCCCCGGGAAGTAATTGGCAGGGATATGAGGATCCGTGGCAGGATCCCACAGGGAATAATCCACCCCGTTTAGGATCCCCCTGAGCACATCCCTCCTGTGATAAAGGATCCCCTCCATCCCCAACCCGAACTCCGGGGTTTGGATTTCTCTAGCATAAGTTGGGCTCACGGTGGTTATGGCACGGCTGTACACTATCCCTGCTTTCAAAAGGCTCATGTTACCCCAAAACTCAACCCCCTCTGGGTGAAAGAACTCGGGCCCTGACAGGCCTGTGATCCAGAGCTTCTCTGGGGGAAAAATGCCCTGATAACCCAAATTGTGTATTGTGAAGACACTGGGCACTCCGCCCAAAACAGGGGAATGCTTGTAAGGCCCTGCCAAGAGGGCCGGTACCAGCCCTGTCTGCCAGTCATTGCAGTGGATCACATCCGGCCTGAAACCCAAGGCCTCGGCCATGAGAAGCACCCCATGGCAGAAGAAACTGAACCTCTCCAGATTGTCGTAGTAGTCTCCGGCGGGTGTGCCGTAAAGATTTGGCCGGTCGTAAAGATCCTCCCTTTCCAGAAAATAAAAAGGAGTCCCCCCCTCACTGCGGGTTTCCCACACCGCGGCTCCAAGGCGAGCGTTGCCGAGGGGCACTTCCATCCGGTTGAGCACTGGGGAGAGGGAAAAGCCGCCTTGCCTAACCGACCTGTAAAGCGGTAGGGCCACCATCACCTGGACCCCTAGTTCTCTCAGTGCCCCTGGTAGGGCCCCAGCCACATCGGCCAGACCTCCTGTCTTGGCAAAGGGAACCACTTCCGAGGACAAGAAAAGAACCTTAGGCTCCTTGCTCATGATCACCTCCTGCCCGCCTTGGTAGTTTGCATTGTGTCCTGGTTGTCCCGCGCCACTGCTTCTAGGAGCTCCCCGTAAACTTCCGGAAAGGAATACAGAACCCGGTTCCAAGAAGGGATCAAGGTGCCTCCCGCCTCAGCCCGGCATTTCTGCCAGGCCTCCCAAAGGAAGTCCTGGAAATGGCGAGCCGTGATCTCCTCTCGGTGCCTGTCGTAACGAAGCCCGTTGACCTCGGCGTCATCGCTGTAGCGCTTGATGAAGACAAGGGCTCTTTGATAATAGGTGTGCCTCACCATGTCCACGAAGGAGTCATCCAATGGCACACCATGGGAACGAATGTGGTTGAGGTAAAACTTGGCTATATCCACCACCATGCGGCGCAGCCCGTTGGCAGGATCCTCTGGTTGGAGTTCCTGCTCCTTGTGTTCATAGTTGACCGCCAGGTCGATCTGCGCGATTTTCCTAGGAGCCACCCTGTGGTACACCTCCGAGAGGGTGCTCACCTCCAGGCCCCAGTCGCAGGCTATGTTTATCCCCCTGGCCAACCTGGCCAAAAAGCTCACCTCACCTGCCAGGGGATACTTGAAGGCCCTATGGTAAAGGAAAAACCGCTCCAGATCCCTCATGTTCCTATGGCGCATTATGCCAGCCATGGCGTCCACAAAAGGCACAACAAAGAGCCTGGTGACCCTGCCTTTCATGGCCAGTTCGGACTTGGAAATCCTGGGGTAATAACCCTTGCAGAATTCAAAGTCGCTGTGGGGGTTTGCCGTGGGCTCCAAGAGCCTTCCCAATAGCACCCTGTCGTAGTCCAATATGTCGCAGTCATGCAATCCGATCACATCGCTGTCACCCCTGGCAAAGAGGTACCCCAAGGCGATCCAGACCGACTGCCCCTTGCCCTGAACCCCTGTGTGGATCCTTCTGGAGGCCAATTCCTGAAATATCTTCTGAACCCGCGGGCCGTCCACCCAAACCACGGCCACCTCCCGGTCCCGTGAAGAAAGGCACGAGAAAAGCTCTGTGGCCTCTTGAAACTGGGAGGGCTCTCGGGCCCCGCCCAAAGCCACCACCACGTGGCGCAGATAGCCCACCTCCTTTATTTGCCGGCAGATCCGCTCCAAGGCGACTTTGGAGTTCAGTTCCTCATACAGGCAGGGCAGAAGAAGGCTCATGCGCAGACTACGGGCGTACGAAAGCAACTTCTGCTCCAGGGAGGCCAGATACTCTTCCCTGTCCAGCACCTGGTAAAGCCCGTGGAGATTGGTGATTATTCCTTCTTGGTGAAAATCCCCCATCCAAAGAGCCCTTCCTTTCTAGGCGCCGCGGCAGCGTTTCAATATACCAGATCAAGCCTGGAAGTGCATCCTGTGCCCGGGCCCCAAAACCGCCTTTCCCCCTCCGCCGGGGAGGTCCAAGGCGTATTGTGGCAACAGCTCAAGGGGCAACTTTCGGGTGAGTTCCCGCACGATCTCCAGCCCACTTTGGACCGGGGTCTGGAAATGGGAGGCCCCTCTCACAGGATCCAGCTGAAACAAATAGTAGGGCCTGACCTTCATGGACAAAAGCCCCTTTACCAGTTCCAGGATCACATTGGGATCGTCGTTGACTCCCTTGAGGAGCACGGTCTGGGAACCCATGGGTATGCCGGCATCGGCCAGCATTGAGCAGGCGCGACGGGCTTGAGGGGTCAGCTCAAAGGGATGGTTGAAATGAAGGCTCATGTAAAGCGGGTGGTATTTCTTGAGCATTCTGCAAAGAGAGGAGGTGATTCTTTCCGGGAGGGCTGAGCAGACCCGGGTGCCTATTCTGAGCATCTCAACGTGGGGAATGGCTCGAAGCTCAGAAAAAATTCCCTCCAATTGCCTGTCTTCCAGGAGCAGGGGATCCCCCCCTGAAAGGAGCACGTCGCGCACCTGCTTGTGAGAACGGATGTACTTCATGGCCTGCCCAAGATCCGGCTGCTCTTCAGGGGAGGCTTTGGCCACTTTCCTCCTCCTATTGCAAAACCTGCAATGCACGGCGCATTGGTTGGAAGCCAAAATCACCACCCTGTCGGGATAGCGGTGAATCAGATTTGGCACAGGGCTCATTTTCTCCTCTGCCAGGGGATCAAGGGAGCCCGCTTTATCCTCCATTTCCTTGGGATCAGGAAGAACCTGTCTTGCAATGGGATCTCTCGGTCCCCGGATAAGGGAGAGAAAATAGGGACTTATGAGGGCTGGGAAGCGGTGGGCAACAAGTTTGGTGGCCTCTGGATCCAGGCCGAAGATCTTGCAGAGCTCCTCTGGGCTGCTGAGGCTCCTGGCCAAGCTTTCCCGCCAGGGTTCTTCTGCTTTTCTTCTCATATTAATCTCTTGGCTCAGAAAGCAGGATCCTGCTGTCGGCCACAACGCAGCCTTCCCCTTCTGGATAGACAATAAGGGGATTTATATCCAGCTCGCATATCTCAGGGTGATCGCTTACCATCTGGGAAAGCCTGAGGATGCAATCCTTTATGGCTTCTATGTCTGAGGGAGGCAGCCCTCTGAGACCCTGGAGAACCTTGTAAGCCTTGATGGAGCGGATCATGATCTCGGCGCTTACCTCCCACATGGGAGCCAGTCGAAAGGTCACGTCCTGGAGGGCTTCCACAAAGGTTCCACCAAGGCCGAACATGCAGATGGGGCCGAACCTAGGGTCCCTGGTGGCCCCGAGAATCACCTCCACGCCGCCCCTGGCCATGCGCTCAATGAGGACTCCCTGGATCCTGGCCTCTGGGTTGAAGCTTTGGGCATTGGCCAGGATCTCCCTGTAAGCAGCCTGGGCCTCCTCAATGCTTCGGATCTTGAGGCGCACCCCTCCAGCGTCGAACTTGTGAACTATGTCCGGAGAACTGATCTTCATGGCCAAAGGAAAGCCTACCTCTTCCAGAGCCCGGCCCAGTTGGGAGGCTTCCTGCACCAGGCGGCCCTTGAGGGTTGGAAAGCCGTAGCACTGTAAGATCTCGTTGGCCTCCCACTCAGGCATGAAATAACTGCGGCTGTCCTGGAGTTTCCTCCTGATTATCTGACTTGCCGCTTCTTTGTCCGCAGCCACCCTTCTGATTTGCCTCTTCTCCAACCTCAAAAGCTCACCGAAGCGCACCATGGAGGCCATGGCCCGGGCCGCAGCCTCAGGAAAGGTGTAATTGGGGAAACCGTTTCTCTCCAAGTAACTGACCCCTTGGGACACGTCCACTATCCCCATGAATGAGCAGAGCACGGGCTTGTCTATGCCCTGGGCCACCCTGGGCACTATCTGGGCTGTCTCAAGGATGTCTGTCATGGCCTGTGGAGTCAGGATGACTATGGCTCCGTCCACCCCTTCGTCTTCCAGGATGGCCCTTATGGCCGCCTCATAACGCTCATGGGTTGCATCCCCTATCACATCCACGGGGTTGGTTGTGCTGGCCGTTGGGGGGAGTTGCTGAGCCAGCTTTTCTCTGGTGGAATCAGAGAACCTGGAAAGGGTGAGCCCGTAGCGGATGGCTGCATCCGTAGCCACTATGCCTGGGCCCCCGGCATTGGTCACTATGGCCACCTTGTTCCCCTTGGGCACGGGTTGACGGGAGAAAGCCAGGGCGTAGTTGAAAAGTTCGGCTATTGTCTCCACGCGCTGGATGCCGCTTTGCATGAATATGGCATCGTAGGCGGAGTCGGAACCTGCCAGGGATCCGGTGTGGGAAGATGCCGCCTTGGCTCCCTCTGGGGAGCGGCCTGACTTGATGGCAAGCATGGGCTTTTTGGAAGACCAGGTGATCTCCCTGGCTATTTCTATGAACTCCCGGCCTGCGCTTATGTCTTCGAGATACATCAATATCACTTGGGTGTCTGGATCCTCTTTCAGGTAGGCCAGAAGGTCGATCTCGTTGACATCCGCCTTGTTCCCGAAGCTTATGAACTTGGAGAAGCCTATGTTGCGGCCCGCGGCGAAATCCAGCACGGCTGTGCACAGAGCGCCCGATTGGGAGATGAAGGCTACGTTGCCTGAGGCTGGCATCTTGGTGGCGAAGCTGGCGTTCATGGAGACCGAAGGGTGGGTGTTGATGACCCCGAGGCAGTTGGGGCCCACAAGGGGAAGGCCGTGGGATCTTACGACTCTTTTTAAGTCCTCCTCAAGCTGAATCCCCGCCCCTCCCACCTCTTTGAAGCCTGCGGTGATGACCACAAGTCCCTTTACCCCCTTGGCTGCCGCATCCTCCACCACCTTTGCCACTGATTTAGCCGGCACTATGATCACAGCCAGGTCCACTTGATCCGGGATCTCGCTCAGAGAGGGATAGGACTTCACGCTGAGAACCGAGCGGGAATTAGGATTAACCGGGTAGAGCACTCCCTGGTACCCTCCGGAGAGGATGTTTGAAAAAACGGCCCTCCCCACGCTTCCGGGCCGATTGGTGGCTCCAACCACTGCTATGGAGCTTGGGTTAATAATGGCCGAGATATCCTTCAACTTGTCTTCCCCCTCGTTTTTTTTGAACAGGATACCAGATTCTGTGGGCTTGCCCAAAGCCACCTTGCCAGGCAAAGGCAGGCTCTATATCCTGGAAATCGCGGGGAGGGTTCAGCAAGGTTGTTCAGGAGCAACGGATTATCAGGGCTAAATCAAGGAAATCAAAGGGCACTGTGATATGTGGTGGAAGAAGCTGGTCATTCTATTCCCGTTGCAAGTGTAAAATTGGATATGGCCTGGGATCAGGTGGCCTGAGGGTTTGGCCACCAATTGGAGGGGTCTAGGTGGATGATCAAGGTTAAGGAGAGGCCATGAAGATGACCTTGGGCTTGGGAGGCGCGGCTCTTTTGTTTTTTTTGAACTGCTGGGGAGGCCTTTGGGCTCTTGAACAAAAGATTCCGGTTACAGCTAGCATAGTGCCCCTGGCTGATTTCTGCAGGCAGATAGGAGGGGATCGGGTGGATGTGCAGGTGCTGGTGCCTCCCGGGGCAAGCCCCCACACCTTTGAGCCCCCTCCCTCGGTGGTGGCCAGGGCCAGCAGCGCAAAGCTTTTCCTGTACATAGGAGAGGGATTGGAACCTTGGGCTGAAAGAATGGCCAAGTCCTTAAAAAAGGGCTCAGTGGCGCTGGAGGCTGCCCAAGGTCTGCCCCTTATCAGGGAGACTCACAATGAAGAGCCTCCAAAGCGAGGGAAAGAAAAGCATTCTCACTCCCATGGGGGAGCCAATCCCCACATCTGGCTGGATCCAGTGTTGGCCAAGGAGATCTGCAGCAAGATAGGCAGGGCCTTAATCCGGGTGGATCCCTCCCAAAAAGCATATTATGAAAAAAACCTGGCAAACTATCTGGAAAAACTAGAGGCTTTGCACCAAGAGATCCAGAAGAGGGTAAGCAGCTTTAAGATCAAAAAGTATGTTTGTTTCCATCCGGCTTATGTGTATTTTGCCAAACGCTATGGTTTAGAGGAGGCGGGGGTGATAGAGCTTTCCCCAGGCAGGGAGCCTTCTCCCAAACATCTGAAGAACCTGGTGGCAACCATCAAGGAGCAGGGCATCCAGGTGGTCTTTGCAGAGCCCCAGTTGAATCCCAGGGTGGCCGAGGTGATAGCCAAAGAGGCAGGGGTAAGGGTAGCCACTGTGGACCCCCTGGGAGGCACACCTCCTTATGGTTCGGATTACCTGGCCCTTATGCGCTACAACCTGGAAGTGATGGCCCAGAGCATGGGAGGGAAATGATGGGCCCGGCAGTGGACATCAGGGGCCTGACGGTCAAGTACAACGGGACAGTTGCCCTGGAGGAAGTGGATCTGGAAATAGAAGAGGGCCGCTATGTTGGGATTCTGGGGCCCAACGGGGCGGGCAAGAGCACGCTTTTGCAGGTGATCCTGGGGCTTGTGCGTCCCACAAAAGGATGGGTGAGGGTCTTTGGGGAAGAGCCAGAGCGGCTCAGGGGAAGGGGTAGGGTGGTGGGTTATCTCCCTCAGAGACCTCTTATCAACCCCAACTTCCCTGTCTCAGCCTTGGAGGTGGTGCTCATGGGCCGCTACGGGAGGGTTGGGCTTTTTAGAAGGCCCGGCAGAGAGGATAGGGCAGCGGCCCTGCGCTCCATGGAGAGGGTGGGGATAGCGCATCTGGCCGGTAGAAACGTAGGGGAGCTATCAGGGGGGGAACAGCAAAGGGTTTTTATTGCCAGGGCTCTTTGTGTGGAGCCCAAGCTGCTTGTGCTGGATGAGCCCACGGTCTCTTTGGATGCTTGCGCGCAGGACGAGCTCTATGAGTTGATCGCCGGACTAAAAGATGAATTGGGCCTCACGGTTCTAATGGTGTGCCATGATGTGGGAGCCGTATCCAGGCATGTGGACGATGTGATCTGCATAAACCGTCGGGTACATTTGCATCAGCCCCCTCCCATCGGCCGCATCGGGCTGGAGCAAACCTTTGGCTGCAGCGTGGAGTACCTCTTCCACGGGGAAGTGCCCCATAGGGTAGTCAGGGGTCACGATGGGTGAGTTCATGGAATTGGGTTTTCTTCATAGGGCCCTGGCAGCAGGGGTCTTGGTAAGCGGTCTGTGCGGGGTGCTCTCGGTCTTCGTGGTGCTTCGCAAGATGGCTTTCATAGGGGTTGGGATTTCCCATTCCGCCTTTGGAGGGGTGGCTCTGGGTTTTCTGTTGAGCGTGAGCCCCTTCTGGAGCGGGGTGGGGTTTGCCGGGCTTGTGGCCTTGCTCATTGAGTGGTCCAGGAGCAAAGGCCGCGTGGAGGAGGACACGGCCATAGGGATTCTTTTTTCAGCTTCTATGGCCCTAGGGGTGCTGTTTCTCCATCTTTCCAGAACTTACAACGTGGATGTGTTCGGCTTTCTTTTCGGGAACATACTGGCGGTGGGGGAGGGGCAGCTCTGGGAGATTTTGGGCTTGGCGGGGCTGGTTCTGGCAGTGGTGTTTCTTTTCTTCAAAGAGCTGGTGTTCCTGAGCTTTGATGAGGCTATGGCCTGGGTGAGCGGGGTGCCGGTGAGCCTTCTGAGATACCTCTTCCTGGTGGTATTGGCCTTAAGCGTGGTTGTGTCCATATATCTTGTGGGGATCATTCTGGTGGAAGCGTTGTTGGTGATACCGGGGGCTGTGGCCAGGATCCTTACCCGCCAGATACGCCACATGGCGGCGGTCTCTGCAGGGGTGGCCGTCGGCTCAACGCTTATCGGGCTGGCTGTTTCTTACTGGTTGGACCTTCCTACAGGTGCGGCCATAGTGGGGATCCTCTCCCTGGTTTTCTTTGTGACCTCAGGTCTTTCCAGGAAAAAAGCTCACAGGCTCTCCTGACCCACCAGGGGCCGCATGAAAACACAGGTCCCGAAAGACCCTGACTCTTTGAAGGGAACGGCCTTATGAAGGTTTTTCCCCAGGGACAGGCCTCTGCGTGCCCATTAGCCCGGATTATTCTGCAAAGCCCGCAACTTTTGGGGGCCACGCCCCCAAGCCCCCGGTCCACTTCGACACATTACGGCTCAAAGCAGCACCAGATATGAAACCTAAAATCAGGGTGCTTTGGGTATGGACCGTTTTGTGCAAATATGAGCCTTATTTTCTGTGTTGACAGGCAAGCCGGCTTCTGTTAGGAGAGATTCACCTGTTTTGGGCTTGCAGGATAATTCAAGGGCTGCCCGGGAGGTGTTCATGACCGAGGAGCAAGGCGGGGAGAAGCCTGTTCCCAAACTTACCATAAGATTGGTGGGCTTCCAGCCTGGGGCCTCCCAGGATGAACTGGCACTGGCACTCGGGCGGCTTTACAAGGGGAGGAGCCAAGAAGAGATAAGAAAAGCCCTGGCCAGGGTTCCTTTCACCTTGAGCCGTTCGGTTACAGAGGAGCAGGCACGTAGAATCAGGGGCTTCTTGGAAACCAAAGGGGCGGTGCTGGAGATTACATACCAGGCTGTCTTGAAAGCCCAGGCTTTCCCTGTGGAGGAGAAAGGGGAGTTACAGGAGCTCAAGGCTCCCGGGGCTCTCAGCCCTGTTGGCAAGCCCATTATCTGGGCCAAGGAAAGGCGCTCCAAGCCCAGGGTTCACCCCGGGCTTCCCCTGGAGCCTATGGGTCTTAAGGAGATTCTCGCCAGGGCCCTTGTTTTGCTAAGAGAAAACCTGGTCCTGTTTTTTCTTCTGATGCTCCTGCCCAATCTGATTTCTTTTCTCTTGGCCAGGCTGCTGGGTGGGGCGGAAGGCATGGGTTTCTCTCCAGCCTCATTCGGAAGCCCGGAGATCGTGGTCTTGGCAATGGGTGTTCTTATCTTTGTTGTGCTTTTCATATGGACCGAAGGTGCCCTGATTTACGCAGTCTCTGAGATCCACCTGGGGCACGAGGCGGGCCTGCGGGGCTCTTTGGGGGCAGTGCTGCCCAAACTGGGGGCCTTACTTTCCACCATACTCCTGGTGTGGTTTCTGATCTTCCTGGGGGTTCTTTGTTTTGTAATACCGGGTTTCATCTTTCTGCTCAGATGGCTCATGGCGGACAAGGTGGTTGTGCTGGAGGGGCTGAGGGGTACGCAGGCTATGCGCAGGAGCCGCGAGCTCATGCGTTTTAGGTTTGGAGCTGGTTTTTGGAGCAGGCCTTGGGCGCGGGTGTGCCTCTTGGGATGCGGGGTGGGGCTTGTCTGCCTTGGCATGTACTTGGTCTTCCTGATTCCAGGTTGGATCCTGAGTTACTTGTTCCCGGGCGCCTTGAGCAGCTATCTGGGAGAGGGATTGGAACTTTTGGCCGAGACCTTGACTGCAGCCTACGGTTCCATAGCTTTGGTCATATACTATTACGACATAAGGGTGCGCAAGGAGAACTTCGATCACAGAAGCATGGCCGAACACGTTTGAAAAGGTGATTGTTATTCCCAGATTTACCACTTCCCTTGCAAATGAGGCGGGAAGGCAGCCTTCCTGAGAGCGAGCACTCCAACCATCCCCCCTTGACGTTGTGCTGTGCCTTTGATACGTTTTCGCCGATTTCGGCTCTGGAATAATGAGCTGTGCTGGAATTTCCCATGGCTCTCACCAAAGTCTGGAGCACAGGGAGGAGCCCCTGGGATGCTCAGCCATTAGAGGGAGTGACCTGGAAGGGGTGGCTTGTGCTGCGCGGAGGTTGCAAATGGGAGGATGGAGAAGGTGGCTACTCGTGGCTGGAGTTATGGCGGCCTGGGCGGCAACACAGGGGGCAGAGTGCTTCGCAGCTGAGTGCGCCGAGACAACTGCCGCAACCCCCTGGTGGGTATGGCCCCTAGTGCTATTCTTCTTTTGCTTCGTGCTGGGGATAATAGCGGTTTTGGCCGGGGTGGGAGGAGGGGTCCTGTACGTGCCGCTTGTGAGCGGGTTTTTCCCCTTTCATCTTGACTTCGTGAGAGGGGCTGGCCTGCTGGTTGCCCTGGCAGGGGCTCTGGCAGCCGGCCCAGGGCTCTTGAGGCGTAACCTGGCCAGCCTGAGGCTGGCCCTCCCGGTGGCCGTGATAGCCTCCAGCTGCGCCATCCTGGGGGCCTTCGTGGGGCTGGCCTTGCCCACCAATGTCGTGCAGATCTGCCTGGGCGGCACCATAGTGTTCATAGCCCTGCTACTGTTGACTTCCAAGAATGTAGAGCGTCCACAAGTTCCAAGGCAGGATCCTCTAAGCATGGCCCTGGGCATGTCAGGGGCTTACCAAGAATATACAGGGGAGACGGTAGAGTGGAAAACCCACCGCACCCTCCCAGGGCTTCTCCTTTTCATACTCATCGGGGTCATGGCCGGTATGTTCGGCCTGGGAGCTGGTTGGGCCAACGTGCCTGTGCTCAACCTACTCATGGGGGTCCCCCTCAAGATCGCGGTGGGAACAAGCAAGTTTCTTCTGTCCATCACCGATACCTCGGCTGCGTGGGTCTACCTCAACCAGGGTTGCGTTATCCCCCTGATGGCTATCCCATCAATCGTCGGACTCATGCTGGGCTCCTTCGTGGGGGTGAGGATCTTGGCCGTTGCCAAGCCAAAGATGATCCGATATTTGGTCATAGGGGTGCTCCTTTTCGCCGGCCTCAGGTCCCTTTGGAAGGGTCTGGGTCTCTAAGCCAGGAGGTGAGCCATGTCACAAGAGATCGAGACTCCCAGGGAGCAGATCCTTTACGCCAACATCCTTTTTTATGGCTGCTGGCTGGGTATCTTCGTCATGATTGTCACTTACTTCCTTTACGTTTTTGGGCTCTTAGAGCCTCACGTCCCCCTCCAGCGCATAAGCCAGTGCTGGGCTGAGCCTGTGGGCAAGTACGTGGAGGGCTCGGGCATTCCCCTGGGATGGGGCTGGGTGGCGCTTCTGGGAAAAGGGGATTTCCTTAACTTCGTTGGAATCGTGTTTCTGGCCGGGCTCACGGTCCTGTGCTTTCTGACTTTGGTCCCCGCGTACGTGGCCCAGAAGAGGTGGATTTTCGCAGCAATAGCCACCATAGAGGTGCTGGTCCTGATCCTGGCCGCCTCTGGCATTCTGGCCACAGGAGGCCACTGAAAAAGGCTTCGCTGGAGAACCCATGCATCTGCTTAGCGGTTTGGCCCGGTGGGTGGCAAGCCTCACGCGGGAGCTAAAGGATTTTACGGACTATACCGAAAGCCCAAGGCGCTACAGGCGGCTTCGCAGGAATATGATTCTGCTGGGCATCCTGGGCACCACTTTACCCCTTGTTCTCCTGGCAGGTTTCAACTACCACCAGTTTCAGAGGGCCATGAAGGCGGAGCTGGTGCAGCCTCTCAGGATACTTGTTCACCGCACAAAGCACTCCTTCGAGCTTTTCTTGACCGAGCGGCTCTCGGCCCTGGGTTTCATAGCCTCTGCCTATTCCTGGGAGGAACTGGCGGATGAGAAGGGGCTCCACAGGATATTCCAGGTCATGAAAAAGGAGTTGGGAGGCTTCGTGGACTTGGGGCTCATAGACCGGGAGGGGATCCAGGTGGGCTATGTGGGGCCGTACCAGCTTAGGGGCAAGGATTACTCTGAGCAGGCCTGGTTCCAGGAAGTGAAGGTTAGGGGTCGTTACATAAGTGATGTGTTCATGGGGTATCGGATGTTTCCCCATTTTGTAATAGGGGTTGAGCGCCAGGCTGACAAAGGGGAGTGGTGGGTTCTGAGAGCCACTGTGGACACTGAGAAGTTCAACACTCTCATAGCTTCCATAGGCCTTACGGAGACTACGGACGCCTTTGTGGTGAACCGGGCTGGTGTGCTTCAGACCCCTTCCAAATATTATGGGAAAGTACTTGAGCAATGCCCTTTCCCCCTTCCGCCTGTAAGCCAAGTGCCCATGGTGATGGAGACAGAAGACCCCTTCGGAAGGGAAGTGCTCTTGGGGTACACATACTCTGAGTTTCCTTCCTTCATTTTCATGGTAGTGCAACCCAGGGCCGAGATGCTGAGGGCCTGGCTCACCTTGAGAAGCGAGCTATTCGTGCTTTTTGCGGCGAGCCTGCTGGTGATTTACTTTGTGCTTTACAAGGTGACGGGCCTTCTTGTTAGGAGGATCCAGGAGTCTGATCAGATAAGAGAGGCCTCCCATAGGGAGATGCAATACACCAGCAAACTGGCCTCCATCGGGAGGCTTGCCGCCGGTGTGGCCCACGAGATCAACAACCCTATGGCCATAATAAACGAAAAGGCGGGACTCATGCAGGATCTCATAGAGGCCTCTGAGTTTTGCCCCAACAGGGAGAAGTTCCTGGGCCTGACGGCCTCCATACTTCAATCCGTGGAGCGGGTGAGAAACGTGACCCACAGGCTCCTGGGCTTTGCCCGCCGCATGGACGTTCAATACGAAGAATTGTCCCTCAATGAGGTGCTCCAGGAGGTGATCGGCTTCTTGGAGAAAGAGGCATTCCACAGGCATGTGGATCTTAGGGTGGAACTCTCTGAAGAAATCCCCAGGATTTATTCGGACAGGGGTCAGCTCCAGCAGGTCTTCCTCAACATCCTGAACAACGCCTTCGATGCAGTGGAGGACGGGGGTTCCGTAAGGGTGATCACCCGTCAGGAAGGAAACCAATGGGTGGCCGCCTCGGTGGAAGACAACGGTAAAGGCATGTCCGAGGAGACCATGAGGCATGTTTTCGATCCCTTTTTCACCACCAAGAAGGGCTACGGGACTGGTCTTGGACTTTCCATAACCTACGGGATAGTCACTCGCCTGGGAGGAAAGATCCAGGTCAAAAGCCGGCTTGGCACGGGAACGACCTTCACGGTCCTATTGCCCTTAAGAGCGCCTCAGACAGAAGGGAGCCGAAATGGAGCCATGCAGGCTGCTTCTGGTGGATGACGAGGAGGAGTTCGTCACCACACTGGCCGAGAGGCTTTCCCTGAGGGGTATCCGGGCCAGGGTGGCCCTGAGCGGAGAGGAGGCCTTGCAGGCACTGGATTCGGAAGCCGCCCATGTGGTTGTGCTGGATGTGCTGCTTCCAGGCATGGGCGGTCTGGAAGTGCTCAAGAGAATCCGCCAGGCTCATCCGGGGGTGCAGGTGATTCTTCTGACCGGGCGTGGCAGCGACCAGGAGGCCAGGGAAGGGGTGGCCCTGGGTGCATTCGACTACCTGGTGAAACCCGTGCACCTGGAAGAGCTCATCCGGAAGATCCGCGAAGCCAGTAAATGCAATGCCATGGAGAAGCCATGGAGGAGATGAACAGGCAGGGTGACCGGGAAGCCAGATTCATGGGCAGGATCACGGCCGGGATGACCCATGAGATAAGAAATGTGCTGGCAGTTATGAGGGAGTCTGCAGGGCTCATGGAAGACATAATGTCGCTTCCCGAGGCCACATCCTTTCCCCACAGGGAGAGGTTCTCCCGGGCACTTGCTGTGATACAGCAGCAGGTGGAAAGGGCAGTGGAGCTGGTGGGAAGGCTGAACCGATTTGCCCATAGCATGGATGAGCTCCGGGCAACGGTGGATCTGGGAGAACTCTTGGAGCAGATAAGCGCGCTCCTGGCCCGACAGGCCAGAAACAGGAGGGTACAGCTGAAAGTCGAGGTTCAGGCGGAGGGGATCAGGGTCAGTACAGACCCTTTTGCCCTGAGCATGCTTGTTTGCTGCTGCATCGAACGCTGCCTGGAGGGCTTGGGGCAGGAAGCGGTTTTGGAGTTAACGGCCCTGAAAGAGGCCGCAGGTGCGCTTCTCAAGATAGGACCATCGCCTTTTAAGGCTCAAGCAGACCAGAAAATGGGTCTGCCTCCTGAGTTGAGCTGTTTTTCGGATCTGGCAGACTCTTTGGGGCTTGAGATCCGGTACCAGGAGGGGGAGTGCGGAAAGGGTCTTTGGTTGTGCTTAGGCATTCCTTGAGCACTTTTTTGAAAAAAAAGGGTCCTGGAGCCACACAGCCCAGTTCCAGAGGAATTCTTGGTTATGATAAGCTAAAAGCAGCACTCAGCCCGCCTATTGAAAGAATCGGAGGCGGACGAGGGAGGTAGCCATGGGGGGCTGGAAAGAGAAGATAGAGAAATTCTTTGCAGCAGAGGCCTTTGCAGAAGAGAATCTGCGTCAGGAGGCCCTTGAGATGGCCGGACTGGAGCCTGTGAGGGCGGATCTCTCCTTAGAGAGCGTATTTGCCGCCGCAGCCTTTGCAGAGGCCGACAGCCCTGAGATGGCCAGGGAGATACTGGGAATAAAAGAAAAAGATAGTCTCCCTGACCCGCAGGATTTCGCCTCGGTGGTGGGTCTTAGGGGAGTCAGGATCTGGTACGGGGTGGCGCACCTGGCAGCCTGAGAAGGCCTTTTCATCTAAGGCCGGGGGAGGGAGCATGGAAAAGTTCAAGGTTCTTCTTGTGGACGATGAGGAGGAGTTCGTAAAAGCCCTCTCAGAGCGATTGCAGATGAGAGAGGTGGGATCAGACCTGGCCTTCAACGGGGAACAGGCCCTGCAAATAGTGAAGGACCAGGAGCCTGACGTGATGGTCTTGGATCTGAAGATGCCGGGCATAGACGGCATGGAGGTGCTAAGGCGGGTCCGAAAGGCCTATCCCAAGGTCCAGGTGATCATATTGACCGGTCACGGCACCGAGAAGGACGCGGAGGAGGCAAAGAGACTGGGAGCCTTTGCGTATCTGCAGAAGCCGGTGAACCTGGACCAGTTGGTCCAGACCATGCGCAAGGCTTACAAAAAAAAGATGGAGGACGCCATGGTGGCGGCCACCTTCGCCGAGGCAGGGGATTTTCGCACAGCCCAGCAGGTCATGGACGAGGAGAAGGGGAAAAAGAAGTGACGAGGAGAAGGGGAGAGGGGGAGACGCGGGGAGAGTGAAGAATGAAGAGTGAAGAGAAACGGGCGCAGGGGAAAGTTATTGCCCGTGTCTGAGAATGCTTAACAATATTTGCGTGGTTGCAATTGCCTGCTTCTGAGAACGGCCAGAGGGAGGTCGGCATGCACAAGGCTAGGGTGCTGCTTGTAGACGATGAGGAGATGTTCGTGGAGATGCTGGGGGAGAGGCTGGAGGCCAGAGGCCTGGAGGTGACCAAGAGTTTCGACGGGGAGCAGGCCTTAGAGAGGATACGAGAGAGGGACTTTGATGTGGTGATCCTGGATGTGCTTATGCCCGGCAAAGACGGGGTGGATGTGCTCAGGGAGATAAAGCAGCTCAAACCTCTCACAGAGGTCATCATGCTCACGGGCCACGCCACGGTGGACACAGCCATTCAGGGCATGAAGCTGGGTGCGTACGACTATCTTCTAAAACCTACGGAGACCAAGGATCTCCTGGAGAAAATTGAGGGTGCTTACAAGAGGAAGAGCGAGCAGGAAGAAAGAATCAGGCAGGCTGAGATAGAGAAGATCACCAGGAGCAGGGGGTGGTGAGATCCCCTTCCCCCCGACAGGAAGGGTGGGGTAAAGGAGGACCAAAGTAAAGGAGATTTCCCCATGACAGAAGAACCCCGGGTCAAGGAGTTAATGGTCCCCCTGGAGGAGTATGCAACTGTTTCAGAGGAGGCCACGCTCTATGAGGCTGTGGTTGCCCTGGAAGAGGCCCAGAAGAAGTTCAACCAGAACAAGGACCGTCACAGGGCCATCCTTGTCCTGAACAAGCATGGAAAGGTGGTGGGCAAGCTAAGCCAGCACGATGTAATAAGGGGCCTTGAACCCAGGTACGACAGGATAGGGGATTTCAGGGGCTCCAGCCGCATGGGATTTAGCCCCGAGTTCATCCGGTCACTTCTCAAGAATTACGCCCTCTGGGAAAAACCGCTCAAGGAGATCTGCCGGAAGGCGGTAGATGTGAAGGTCAAAGATATTTACTACACTCCCACAAAAGGCGAGTTCGTCAGGGAAGAGGACACACTCAACACAGCTATTCATCAACTCATAGTGGGGCACCACCAGTCCCTTCTTGTGACGCGGGGTGAGGAAGTGGTAGGAATATTGAGACTGAGCGATGTTTTCAGGGAGGTCTGCAGGATGATAAAAGAATGCAGGCTTTGATTCCACAGAACAGGATTTGAGAGCCGTTTGGAGAGGAGAGGCCGGGTGCTTTGGAAAGCAGTGGTTGGGGAGGAGGCAGGATATGGCGGCTGAGGTGAGGGAATCTGGCGGGTTTGACCGGAAACGGCTTTTTTTTGTACTGCTGGGCTTAGGGCTTTTCCTTATCATATATTACATGCCCCCTTGGAAAGATGCGGTAGATCCCACTGGAAAAGCTTTTCCCCTAAGCCGTGAGGGAAAGGCTTCCATCGCGCTTTTCCTGATGGCCGGCATATGGTGGGTCTTCGAGGTTGTGCCCATAGGAGTCACCAGCTTGGCCATCGGGGTGATGCAGGCCCTTTTTGCCATCCGCCCGGCCAAGGAAGCCTTCCGGGATTTCATGGATCCATCGGTCATGTTCATTTTTGGATCAGTGGTGATTGGCCTGGCATTTACCAAGACCGGTCTCACAAGACGCATTGCTTACAGGATGCTGGAGCTGGTAGGTGAGCGCACAAGCATAATCGTTTTGGGCTCCTTGGTTCTGACCGCAGGCTTAGCTCACCTCATGGCCCACACGGCTGCAGCAGCCACGGTCTTCCCCATCCTGATAGCCATTAATCATCTTTACGGGGAAGGGGAAAAGCCCACAAAGTTCGGCAAAGCCCTCTTCATAGGCATGGCTTACGCCGCAGGGGCGGGCAGCATAATAACCTTTCTGGGTGCGGCCCGGGGCCCGGCAGCGGCCGGGATGTTCAAAGAGTTCACAGGGGCGGACGTAGGCTTCTTCGATCTTCCCAAGTACCTGTTTCTCATCGGGTGGTGCATGGTCTTCATCATCTGGGGGTATCTCATGCTTTTCCTGAGGCCCGAGAAGGACAGGATCGAGGGGCTTCGGGATACCGTCAGGGAGCTCTCATCGGATATGGGTCCCATGAGCAGGGACGAGAAATTCGTGATACTTTGCCTGGTCTTGGTGGTTCTGGGCATGGGGCTTCAGTCCTTTGTGCCTGCCCTCAAGGAGTGGGACAGGGCTGCCATAATGCTGGTATCGACTCTTCTTTTCTTCCTTTTCAAGGTGCTGACCATAAAAGAGTTGGAAGATGTGCCCTGGAACATAATCCTGCTTTTCAGCGGGGCCATGTCTATAGGCTTCTGCCTATGGAAGACAGGCGCTGCCCAGTGGATGGCCGTCAACTGGCTCGTGCTCTTCCAGAAGGCTCCCTGGATGGTCTTTGTGCTGGGGATAGCCCTGTTCGTGCTCCTAATGACAAACTTCATAATGAATGTGGCCGCGATAGCCATCTCGCTGCCCGTATCTCTTGTGATCGCCAAGTACCTGGGGGTGGCCCCTGAGGTGATACTTTACGTTTCTTTGGTGACTGCCGGTATGCCTTTCTTGCTCTTGATAGGGGCCGCTCCCAACGCCATAGCCTATGAGTCCAGGCAGTTCTCAACAGGGGAGTTTTTCAAGCACGGGGTTCCAATGAGCATCATCCTGATGGTGGTCTTGGCAGGGGCCGTGGCTGTGCTTTGGCCCTTGTTGGGAATGCCGATACTTATTAAGCAACAATAGGGAATCGTCAGGAAGCGGCAACCGGAAACAGGGGAAAGGAGACGGATAACGCACATTGTTGAGGTTGGTTGACATTGTGGAGGCGGGGAGTCATCATCCGTTTGGTAGATCTTGCAGGTGCTGGAGTGAAATGCTGATGCTGAGGTGGAGGCCATGGAACCCCGCGATTACAGGGCGCTTAGAAGGAGGATAATTGGGCTAAGCTTGGGTTTTTCCCTGATACCCCTTTTCGCCTTGGGCTTTACCATCTACTATCAATTCCACGTCTCTTACACGGCCAAGATCCTGCAGAACCTGAGAGGACTTCTTGAGAACCGAAGGGACGCCGTTGACCTTTTTTTTGATGAGCGCATTTCACAGATAAGCACGGTTGCTTACACCCACACCATGGAACAGTTGAGGGACGAGGCTTACCTAGAGCAGCTCTTCCGCCTCATCCAGTCCCGCTCACGCTCCTTTGTGGACCTAGGGGTCATAGACGAGGAGGGAAACCATGTCTCTTACGTGGGGCCTTACCAACTAAAGGGAGTGAACTACAAGTTGGAGGAATGGTTCCAGGCCACCATGCTAAGAGGCGTGTACATAAGCGACGTTTTTATGGGGTTCCGAAAGTTTCCCCATTTCGTAATAGCAGTGGCCAGGAGGGAGCCGCAGCGCACCTGGGTTTTGAGAGCCACCATAGACACCGACATCTTCGAGGCAATGGTGAAGGCGGCTCAAGTTGGAAGGAAGGGGGACGCCTTTGTGGTGAACCGTCAGAACATTCTTCAGACAGCCCCCAGGTTCGGGCAGTGGAGACTTGGAGAGGTGGTGGTGCCCGAATTTTCGGCCTTTCCAGGTACCCGTCTGGAGTCGGTTCTAATGGAGGGCCGTGAAGTGCTCTTGGGCTCCACATGGCTTCGCAACAAAGACTGGTTGCTGGTGGTCTTGGAAGACCCAGAAGAGGAGTTGGCCCCTTTGCTCAGGGCTAGGAGCTTGGTATTTCTAGTGGTCTTGGTAGGCGTCCTTTTGATCGTTTCAGGCACAATCTTTGTGGCCAGGGCCATAACTGCACAACTCATCAAGGCTGACAGGGAGAGGGCCGTTTTGGACTCAAATCTGGTCCAGTCCAGTAAAATGGCCGCCCTGGGGAAGTTGGCCGCCGGGATAGCCCACGAGGTGAATAATCCGCTCGCGGTGATCAAGGAAAAGGCTGGTTGGATAAGGGATCTTCTTTCCGAGGAGGATATAGCCGCAAGCAAGAACTTCAAAGAGTTTGAGGATGCGCTCAAAAAAATCGAATACCACGTGGACAGGGCCAGGAAGGTGACCCACAGGCTGCTTGGGTTCGCCCGAAGAATGGAGCCGGTTCAGGAGACCGTGGATGTGAACCGTGTTTTGGAAGAGACCGTGGGTTTCTTGGAGAACGAGGCCAGGTTTCGCAATATAGAGGTCAAGAAGGAGCTCTTGGAGGACCTGCCTACCATTCGTAGCGACTCAGCCCAACTCCAGCAGGTCTTCTTGAACATCTTGGAAAACGCCATAGACGCTGTTGGGAAAGACGGCACAATAACCATCAGGACTAACTACTCCCATCAGATCAGAGAGGTTACGGCCACCATTTCGGACAGCGGCCCCGGGATCCCCAAAGAGATGCTGGATCGGATTTTTGATCCTTTTTTCACCACCAAACCCGGTGGGGAGGGCACAGGGCTGGGGCTTTCGGTAAGTTACAGCATAGTGGAGAAACTGGGTGGTAGGATAACTGTGGAAAGCCAAGAAGGCAGGGGTGCATCCTTTACCATCCACCTTCCTGTATCTTGAAACAAGGCCAAGGAAAGGGGGGCCGTTTCATGACTCCGCCGCGGGTACTGGTGGTAGACGACGAGGAGGATTTCCTGGAAACCATGGTCAACAGGCTCAAGAGGAGGGGTCTGGAAGCAAAAGGAGCTCTCAGCGGGCCAGAAGCCCTCCAGATGATCGCGGCGGAGAGCTTCGACGTGGTGGTGCTGGATGTGCGGATGCCGGGGATGGACGGGATAGAGGTCTTGAGGGAGATAAAAAACCGCTGGCCCTTCCTGGAGGTCATCATGCTGACAGGTCACGGCTCGGTGGAATCCGGCATACAAGGAATGAGGCTTGGGGCTTTTGATTATGTGATGAAGCCGGCTGACCTGGAAGATCTTTTGGGGAAAATCCTCCAGGCCCACGAGAGAAGAAGCCTAAGGGAGGATTGAGCTCCAGGGGCTTTTTACTGAGGAGTCGAGTTTGAAATCCAGCCCTTGGATCCGCTGGGTCGTAGCTTGGATGGGAGTGGGTCTTTCGGGGCTTGGCTCCCTGGGTCTGTTTCTGTGGGAAGGGGGACCCTGGGTTATTTCAAGCTTGGGGCTGGGTATTGGGCTTTGCTGGGCTGCCATGGCAAGTCTTTACATGCAGCTTCGCAAGTCCCAGAGGGAGCGGGCCATCCTGGACTCCAAGATCGTCCAATCCCACAAACTGGCGGCCCTGGGGGAACTCTCGGCCGGCATAGCCCATGAAATAAACAACCCTCTGGCTGTAATAGGTCGAGAAGCAGAACTGATGCTTCATCTCTTGGAAAGCTCCAGCCAAGAAGGGGAGACCTCCAGGCAGGAACTCCTGGAGTCGGTGCGGGAAGTGGCTAGCCAAGTGGAGCGTTGCAGGGAGATCACCCAAAATCTTCTCAACTTTGCGCGGAAGATGGAGCCGGTGTTCCAGAAGGTGGACGTAAACCGCTTGGTAGAGGACATGGTAAAGTTGGTGGAAAGGGAAACTCAAGGCAAGGGGATTCAGATTCTAAGAGAGTATGACAAGCACCTGGAGCCCATCCGGACCGATCCACCAGGGCTCAGGCAGGTGATCCTGAATTTGCTGAACAACGCCAGGCAAGCCATGGAGCAAGGAGGCACCATAGAGGTACGCACCAAGGCTTCCTCATCGGGAGGTGCTGAAATTATGATCCGGGATACGGGCTGCGGCATCCCCCAAGAACAACTTCCACGAATTTTCGATCCTTTTTTCACAACCAAGGCCCATGGGAAAGGGACCGGCTTGGGGCTTTCCATATGTCACGGCATAGTGGACAGACTGGGAGGCAGAATAAGGGTCAAGAGTAGGGTGGGGCTGGGTTCCACTTTTGTGGTGGAGCTGCCTTCCCATCCCTCCGGTTTGGAGAAGGGATCATGAACGAAATACAAAAGGCCAGGGTGCTTTTGGTGGATGACGAAGAGAGGTTCAGGGCCACCACTTCCAGGTTGCTGGGGGTCAGAGGATTTCATGTGGGCACAGCAGCAAGCGGGGCTGAGGCCTTAGAAGAGCTGGAGCGAAATCCCTACGACGTGGTGGTGCTGGATGTGCGCATGCCGGGCATGAGCGGTGTGGAGACATTGGGGGAGATCAAGCGCAGACAGCCTGGGGTGGAGGTCCTGATCCTTACTGGCCACGCCTCGGTGGATACGGCCGTCGAGATCATGAGACTAGGAGGTGCAGATTACCTGCTTAAACCTTGCTCCATGGACGAGCTGGTGAACAAGATCGAAGCTGCCCTGGAAAGAGGAAAGGCCCAAGAAAGGCGATGAGAGAGAAGTTCAAGAAGCTCCACCTGTGCTTTCCTGCCAGCCCAGGAGCCCACGGCAGGCGTAATCTTCTCTGAGAAAAGCCTCCACAACTATCTCAACGGCCTCTTCGTTCTGCATGAGCATATCCATCTGGCGTGTGAAAACAAGAAGCCTTCCCACCTGGTCGAGTTTTTCCTCCAGTTCTGACTGATCCCTTTTTTGCATCCGGGCGGTTGTCCTATCCCCTATGACTTCCACGGAAAAGCCGAGCCTCTCCAGTATCCGGGCTATGGCCCTGGCCCTGCGGTTTCTCCTCAGCTCGTCGGCTGCCCCGCCTTGGAATGAGAAAGTTATGTAATTCTTACTCAAAGTCCTGCCGCAGTAAGTGTCCAGAACTCCGTAGTGGTAGCCCACCCTGGAGCTGAAGTTCATGTACTTGTCCGAGACAATGGCGAAACTTCTCTCACCGAAACGTTCGGAGGCAAGGGGGTTGCTTAGCATTTGTTCTGTCATGACCGAGAGAAAACCCCTCCACTCGATGGGCCTGGGATCTCGCGACAACAACCCACTGTGGGTCATGCCCTTCAACAGCGCCCTTAAAGGTGCGGACTGCAATTGTTCCAGAGAAACCTCCCTGTCTTTCCTCCCAACATCTTTTAGCCCTCCGCCCAGATCTATGAGGTGAAGATCTATGGGCAAAGGGGCCTTGAGGCGCACTGCTCCGCCTTCTCCTTGAGACACAAGGTCGCTGATCTTGAACATCTCGTAGTAGGACATCTCGTGCACGAAGCGCATTATGTCGTGAAGGGAAGCGCATTTCTCGGGTCTGAAATCAGCAGAGCCCGGATCCACAAGCCTCAAAGGAGTTATCCAACGGGCCACCCTTTTGAGGGTTTGGTGCACAGGCGTTCCCAGCATAAGAGGCTTACCCGCTTGGTTTTTCTCCAGGAGCTCATCCACTTTGCCCTTGTAAATCCTTCTGTTATCAGCATCCACCGTCACGAGCATTCCATCGGGTATCCGGCTTGTGGCCTCCTTGAGATCCAGTATTGCGGGGACCGAAAACTCCCTGGCCAAAGAGGCCATATGGCCTGTGACACTTCCATAATCCGTGATTACTGCCTTTGCCTTGGGCAGGGCCACCATGAACTTTGGGGAGGGTCTGGCGGCTACCAGAACCGCCCCGTTAGGGAATCTAAGCAGGTCCTCCTCTGTGTGCACATGAAAGGCAGGGCCGAAACCCACCCCCGGGCTGGCCGAAGCCCCTCCTTCCAATATTAGGTCATGATCCTTCACAGCAGGAGTGCTTGGAGAAGGCTTTGTTCCGGGGGCCAAGGCCGATGCGAGGGGCCGGCACTGAAGGATAAGGATATTGCCCTCAGGGTCCAAAGCCCACTCAACATCCTGAGGCCCCCCGAAGTGCTCCTCCAGAAGAACAAGGTACCGGGCCAGCTCCCGTATCTGCCCAATCTCAAGGCAGGGGGCATCCATCAAGGAGTCCTCCACCGGAACTTCTTGAAGCCCTCCCTCAGGCCTGCAAAGCAGCATCACCGGCTTGTGCGAAACCTGTATTTCAATGCCGCATGGATCAGCGGTTCGCTCAACCCTAAAAGTGTCGGGGGTGATGACCCCTCCCACAGCATAGGGACCCAAACCCCACACAGCGCTGATCCAGATTCTCCCGTCTTCTGGGTGAGAGGGATTCCTGCTGTACATGACTCCGCTGGCCTTGGCCTCCACCATGCGCAAGCAGGCTACGGCCATGGCCTGGTCCTCATCCCTTATGCCCTTGTGCAGCCTGTAAGCAATGGCCCTGGAGGTATAGAGACTTCCCAGAATTATTTTGTAAGTCTGGAGGATCTGTCCCGGCGGCACATTCAAGGAGGAAAGATACTGCCCTGCAAAGGACAGCCCTCCTGTGTCCTCGGAAGTGGCACTGCTTCGCATGGAAATAGTTACCTCACCGTGTCCGAAACTCCTCTCGTACGCCCCAAGGATGGCCTCCTCTAGCTCCTTGGGGATGTGTGCCAGGAGGATCCTCCTCTGAATTTCCTCGCTCATGTTGGCCAGGCTCTGGGGGTCATCGGGGTTAATCTCCATTTGAAGCTTGGAGACTTCTTCCTTGAGATCGTTGCTTTCCATGAAGAGATGAAATCCGGCTGTGGTAATTGCAAAGCCCTCGGGCACCGGAAGTCCCACCTTGTTTTTCACCTCCCCTAAGTTGGCGTTTTTGCCTCCCACCAGATCCAGGACCCCCCTGTGAATCCTATCATATGGTAGAACCAGCTCCCTGGCTTCCACCTCCTTGGTGGAGTCCTTCAATTCCTTCCTGATTTTTCCACTCAATTCCTCCAACACCGGTAAAAGCCCCGGATATCCTCCTCCTGAAAGCCCTTCCAGGGCCCTCACCATGCGATGTGAGTGGAAAACAGCCCTGGCCGACTGGGCACGCACATATGACATGCCGAACAAAGTTTCGCCTTTGAGCTTATCCTCCATGTCGGCTATTAGATCCAAGTTTTCCGCATTGGAACTCAAGAGCTCCTGGAAAAGTGCATACTTTTTTTTGAAAAGCTCGCCTGGGTCCAAACTTGAAGAGCGGGTCTTGCGAACTTTTTTCAAAATGTTCCACATGCGGGTTTTCCTGTTGCGCCATTTGCCAGGGGGATCACGTCTTGTTGCCTGATTATGCGCGATCCACAAGCTCATATTGCGTGGCCGGGCCCTTTCCCACCTTGCGTAAAAAGCCCCTTGCCACCAGGTCCTGCAAATCGTAAAGTGCTGTCCTGGGGGGAAGATTTCCCTCAAAGATCTCCTGGTATTCCAGCCTTGTTATACGCCCATGACTTTGGATCAAGGGCCAGGCCCTTCGCTGTCTGTGATTCAAGTCCAGAGGGGCCGAAGATGGGTTTGATGCGGAAACAGGCTGAAGCACGGGTATGTTTTCCACGGCCTGGGGTCTTCTAATGGATCTCTCTGCCAGGGTTATGTCCTCGGCCAGGATTAGACTGTTGCCGGACATGGCCACTGCTCTGGTCAAGCAGTTCATGAGCTCCCTGACGTTTCCAGGCCAGTGGTAGCTTTTTAGCTTCTCCAGGGCTCCGCGGCTTAGGGCAACGCCTTCTTTGTTCATCAATCTGCCGGCCTGCCTTAGGAAATGGTCCACCAGGACCGGGATACTTTCTTTGTGTTCCCTAAGAGGCGGGGTCCTTATGGTGAGAACCTCGAGCCTATAGTACAGATCCTCCCTAAAAAGTCCCTGCTGGATTAGCTCCTTGAGTTCCACATTGGAAGCAGCTATCAGTCTTACATCCACCTCCAGCTCCTTATCGCTTCCAAGCGGGCGCACCTTTCGCATGGATATGGCCCTAAGCAGAGCCTGCTGCACCTTGGGAGAGGCAGTGCCTATCTCATCCAGAAAAAGAGTTCCCCCGTGGGCCGCCACAAAGGCGCCCTTACGATCCTCTTTGGCCTCTGTGAAGGCCCCCTTTACGTGTCCGAACAGGGAGTCCATAAGAAGGCTTTCCTCCAGGGCACCGCAGTTAATGGAGATGAAAGGACCTTTGCTCCTGGAGCTGTTGCGATGAACGGCCTCGGCAATGAGCTGCTTGCCTGTGCCGGTCTCCCCCAGGATGAGCACGTCGGCTTCCACTGCGGCCGCTTTTAGGATTTCGGCCTTGAGCTGCTCTATGCGAGGGCCTACTCCCACTATCTCCTCCAGTTGTGGAATCCCTTGCCGGCCTTTGAGTGCCCTTATTTCCTCCTCCAGCCTGACCCTCTCCTTCTGCCTCTCCAGCTCCAACTGCTGGTCACGAGCCTTGATCTGTGCCATCTGTTCCCTGAGGGTTCGGATCATCTGGTTCACAGCCCCTTTTAGCACCCTGGTCTCATAGTCTTTGGCCTCCACCTCCAGTTCCTCAAGCCTCCCAGCCTGCACCATCTCCTTGACCCTTCCCGCCATACGCAGGATGGGCCTGGTAAGGGCCTCACTGGTGCCCAATATGACTCCGGATATCAGAACAATGGATATAAGTGTCATCACAAACATCACATCTATCTGCCTGTAGCCCGCCCAAAGAGGAAGGCGGCTTCTGTCCACGTAGGATATACCGAACAGAACCACCGGCTCAGCCTCCGGAGACTTGGTGAACCTGACGGGGGCATAACTTTGGGAGGAGGACTCGCCGGGACCCCCCCCCAAACGCATCACCCCGTGCCTTCCTTGGAAAGCTTCCCTAACCATGTTCCAGTAGGAGATATGTTCCTCACTGGGCTTGAACGCCTTCTCCACGCCTGGCCTGCCGTAAGTCCCGGAGAGCCCGGCCCTGGCAGACTCTACAGAGAGTTCCTTTTCCTGTTCTTCGGGACCCTCAGACTGAAAAAGCATCCATCCTTCCCGGTCGAAAAGAAAGCTGTAACGCGGCTCAGGGCTCCTCACAAAAGCGAAAAGCGGGGAACGAGGGGAGTTAAAAAGGGACATGATTTCTCTTAGTTGCCTTAAGTCCAAGGCAAGCATCAGAATTCCCTTGGGGGAGTCACCCTCCCCGAAGTAGGGTGTGGCCATGCGGATAACCTGCGAAGTGATGGGTTGCGTGACCGAGCCCTCGGAAGAAGGCGGATAATCCACCTGCAGGATTTCAGAGACCCAGACATTATCCGGCTTCATTTGACCTAGTTGATCCAGTAGAGAAAGGGGGTTTGGTCTGACTGAACCAATATCCTGGGACCTCACAGCTACAACCCCGCGGCCTATATCCAGAAGCAAAACGTTTTCTTTGGGTTTGGTAGAAACGAAAGCCACCTCCCTGTACGTGTATCCCCTGGCGGCCTTGCGAGCCTCCACTGCCCTGAGAAGATCGTGCTGGGTTACTGGTTGCCGGCTCATCAGTAGCAGGTCTTCCCTGCACTGGTGTAGGAAGATCTCCAACTCGTGGGCCATTCCCAAAGTCTGGGCAGCTGCGTTTCTGTCCAGAGCTTCATTAAGAAAACGATTGGCGAACCAGTGGGTAATGTATCCGGTCACGGCCAGGATGACTATCACGGAAGGAATAAGGCTCAAAAGAAGGCGGGTCCGAAGCCTCATGGAGCCCAAGCCGACTCCAAGTCCTTCCAGCTCCCAAGAGCCGTTTCCAAGTCTTACTATTTTCATCTTGGCCTCCCGAAATGTCCTGCCATACAACTGAAGATATGATTGTGCCACTTTGCGCGATTTCCCGCAAGGCTCCATTTAAGGCCTGGAATCCTGAAACCAACCTGATCTCATCCAGTTAGACTCTCGAGCCAGCCTAAGCAGCACTGGTCCAGGAATGGCACGAGTCTTGAAAGTAAAGAGCTCAGAGCCAAGATCGCGCAAGTAAAAAAATGGGGCAGGGGAGGAGGAGATGTTAAGGGCAAAAAGAATGGGGAGCTTGGGGAGAAGGGCCTTGCAGGCTCTGGGTGCCTGGTGCGTATCACTTTGGCTTTTGGCGCCGGATTGGGTCTGGGCTGCAGGAGAGAAGGCCACAAACCTGGTTGTAGTGGCTGATACGAGAAGGCTCACGGGAATCATGAAGTACTTTGCCAACCTTTACAATACAAACACGCTTCTTTTCGCTATATGGGCGGTTGTGCTTACGGCTGTTTATGGGGCTATTCTGGGTTTTCTAATGGACTTCCTAATGGCGCGCACAGGGCTGGATCTCAAATCCAGGAAGATAGTGGAGCACTGAGGGAGGTGAGGCAATGGACTGGCTATATCTCTACATGCCCATAGCCGGGGTGACCATATTCTGGCCAGGGCTTGTTTTGATCGGCTTTTCGGTTGGGGTTCTGGGAGGCTTCTTCGGGATGGGCGGGGCCTGGATGGTGACTCCTGGACTCAACATACTGGGGTTCCCCATGGCTTTTGCCATCGGGACTGACATGGCCCACATTGCGGGCAAATCCATGATCTCCACCATGCGCCACTCCAAGTTCGGGAATGTGGACTACAAACTGGGCTTCATAATGGTTCTTGGCACCTTCATAGGAATAGAGGTGGGAGCCCAGCTTGTCATGTACCTGGAGAGACTGGGCAAGGTGGAATCCATAGTCAGGTGGGTTTACGTGGGCTTTTTGGCCCTTATCGGCTGGATGATCTTCTACGATTATTACAAGGCAACCCGCAAAAAGAAGATGGGCCTGGTGGAAGGCGAGAAGGGCACCGAGGGCATCACCTGGTACAAGACTCTTCACAAGATCAAGATCCCACCAATGGTGCACTTCAACACAGCCGGGTTCACCTGTTCCATGTGGCTGCCCATAGGTGTGAGTTTCATGACAGGGCTCCTTGCAGGGTTTCTGGGCATAGGAGGGGGGCTTCTTAGGATGCCGGCCCTGGTTTACCTGATCGGCTGCCCCACCCACATAGCCGTTGGAACTGACCTTTTCGAGGTGATGATCTCGGGGCTTTACGGTGCATTCACCTATTCCTTAAAGGGAAGAATAGAGCTTGTGGGTGTTTTTGTGATGCTCACCGGTGCTGCCATTGGGGCCCAGATCGGGACCGTGGCCACCAAGTACGCCAAGGGCTACGGCATAAGGCTGGCCTTCGGAACCTGTGTTGTGGCCTGCATGGTCTCCATAGTTCTGAAGGAGTTTAGCTTCACCGCTCTTTCAGCAGGCTTGATCCTGGGCACCATAGGGTTAATGTCCACTTACATTACAGTGATCATGCTCAAGGGAGCGGCCTATGAGCTAAGGGAGAAGAAGGCAAGGGAGAAGGCTGTTGCCAGGGCCGCCTGAGATCCGGCAAGGAGGTTTCATGTCATGAGAAGACCGATTGTTTTGGCGATATTTGCGATTTTATGGCTGATGGGCCTTTCGGCAGCCGGGATGTGTGCTGAGGTGAGCCAGGGCAAATGTCTGAAGTTCGAAGAGACCAGTAGGATCATAACCCTCGAAGAATACGACACGAATTTTTCCCCGGAGCATCCTTATGGGCGGCCCACGGGCACCACATCCGTGTATGATGCCTCCAATGCCCTGATCGGAGCGCCTCCCAAGCCAGGAGACGTACTTCGCATAGCCTATGAGGTGAAAGGGACCCAGAGGGTAGCCTTGAAGGTGATGAATGTGACAAGACAGGACCTGATGAAAAAGTAAGGAGAGCGTTATGGATTCTGCCCAAGAGTTAAAACCTGAACCAGCTGAGGCTCAAACTTTCCAGCAACCTTCAAGGGGAGCCCTAAGGTGGTTGGTGGTTGTGGCCCTCAATCTTCTTATCTTGGGGGAGCTTACTTGGAGCATGTATTTTAGCTATGGGGCAGGGGAGGATATGACCGGAGTCTTTCTCAAGAGCTTCCTCCCCATGGCCCTGGGCACCCTTTTTCTAGGCAGGCTCCTCCTTAGGAGACTCTTCCCGGGTTGACAACCGGATCCAGCGAGACCAGGATATGGCCCAAGCAGGGGGTTTTCGTGGAGAAGGCCAGGGTTTTGCTGGTGGATGACGAGACCGAGTTCCTGCAGTCCCTTGTGAAGGTCCTGGGCCGCAGGGGGCTGGAGGTGGAAGGGGCCACAAGCGGCCAGGAGGCCTTGGAAAGGCTGGAGAAGAGCCCCTTTGACGTGGTAGTGCTGGACCTAATGATGCCCGGCATGGACGGGTTGGAAACCCTCAAGCGGATCAAGACCTCATGGCCCGAAACAGAGGTCATCCTGCTTACGGCAGTGGGTTCTGTGGAAAAAGGACTTCAAGGCATGCGGGGAGGGGCATTTGACTATGTGCTCAAACCCATGGATGTTGAAGAGCTGGTTGAAAAAATAAAAGAGGCCCGGGAGCGCAAATGGTTGCAGATGGAAGCTCTTATGGAGTGGGGGCCTGAGGGAAAGGGTTCGGACTGAGTCTAAAGACGACTCATGGGGCATTGCCAGAACTGAGGAGGAAATGGCCATGGGCAGCGGGATCAAGGTTCTTCTTGTGGATGACGAAGAGCTTTACGCCGAGTCCTTGGCCAAGGTGCTCACTAGACGAGGCATGCAGGTTTCTACGGCAAGGGACGGTCCAAGCGCGATTTCTTGGCTTGAGGGGGCTAAGGCCGACGTGATAGTCCTGGACCTCAAGATGCCAGGGATGGACGGGATCGCCACCCTTCAGGAGATCAGGAAGATGGACCCCATGGTCCCGGTCATAATGCTGACCGGGCACATAGATCTGGAAAAGGTGACCAGGGCCCTGGAGGGAGGCGTGGGGGACATTCTCCTCAAACCCTGCCCTGTGGACTCCCTGGCCGCAGCCATAGAGAACGCGGCAGAGCGGAAAGTAGCTGCTCAGGGCCTCAAGGATATGGATACCGGGTGGTCATCTGGGAAAAAAGGGTGATCCCGGGTGCCTGAGACTCAGATACCCAAGGGGGATGGGGTGAGATCCCGGCATGATACCAGGCAAGGGGCCCTTTAGGTTGACAGGGGCAAGACTCAACTTGCTCCAGCCAATACTCCCGCCACGTCCAGGATCTGGAGTTTTCCAGATTCTTCCTGCTCTTTGGATGCATCACTGAGCATCTTGGCACAAATGGGACAGGCCACAGCCAGGATGCTGGCTCCAGTTGCAAGTGCCTCCTTGATGCGAATGCTACCCGGCCTCTGCTCCCCTCTCCCCAGTATGTCCGTGAAAAAGTTACCCCCTCCACCTCCGCAGCAGAAGGAGTTCTCCCTGTGCCTTCTCATTTCCACGAGCTCCAGTCCCTCCACGGCCTTGAGAGTGCGGCGTGGGGCCTCATATATCTTGTTACGTCGCCCCAAGTAACAGGGATCGTGGTAGGTCACTCGCGCATCCAGCTTCCTCGGCCTCACCCTTCCTTCCTTAATGAGCCTGACAAGGGTCTCGGTGTAATGGAAGACTTGAAAGGTTCCTCCGAGCTCTGGATAGTGATTCTTGAACGCATCATAGGCATGGGGGTCCATGGCTATGATCCTTTTGATCCCCCTCCTCTTGAAGTCCTCTATATTCTCCTTGGCCAGTTGCCTGAAAAGCTCCACCTCTCCCAGAGCCCTTACCTCCGATCCATCGCAGGGCTCCTCCTCTGCCAGTATGCCCACCGAGACGCCAGCCTCCAACAGAGTCTTCCCCACGGATCTGGCCATCCTCTGTCCCACCTCGTCCAGGGAGGCCACACAGCCCGCATACAGAAGGAATTCCTGGCCCGAGTAACCCTCCAGGCCCGTTCCCTCAGCCCACTTGGCCCTGTCCTCCCTGGGCATCTTGTAAGGGTTGCCGCTTACGGAGACCGCCTTGAAGTAATCTCTCACGGTTGGGGGGATCCTGCCATGGTTCACCAGCTCCGCCTTCACCTCCTCAAAGACCTTCAAGAGCGAATCGCTGAAGCGTGGGAAAGGACAATGTTGCTGACAGCTCCCGCATGCTGTGCAAGAGTAAAGGATCTCGGCAAAGCGCTCGCTGGTCTCTATCTCTCCGCTCAGCCATGCCCTTATGAGCCACATCCTGCCACCCGGGGAATAGGTGTCCCAGCCGAAGACCTTGTAGGAAGGACAGTTGAAATCTTGGTAGTCGCCGGGAAACTTGCAGTAACCGCATCTGAAGCAGCGGTGCACCACATCCTTGTGCTCTATGGAGCGCACGTATTCCATCATCACACCTCCCAGTTGCCTGGGTTCATGATGTTGTTGGGATCCAGGAGTCTTCTCACGCTTTGAATCAACCCCCGGGTGACGGGATCCATCTTCTGGAGAATCATCTTCTGTTCCATGAAGTTGGGCTTCCAGGGGATGGAGCCCATCTGCAAGGCAAACTCAGTAGCCTCGTCCATGGCCGCCTTTACCCTCTCCATCATAGCCCTATCCGCGCGATTGAAGGCAAAGGATATGGCGAACATCATGGCGTGCCCGCCGGATATCACCCTGGCCGTGCCCGCGTAAAGCAGGTCGTACTTCCCGGCGAGCTCCACCAGCTTCTGGGCATATCTGGGGAAGTGCTCCACAAGGGTTATGGGGCCCGAATACTCGAAACCGCCCCCCCTCGGCACATCCGCGAACTCCGCCACACTCCTCTGGGGCATCTCCAGGAGCCGGGGCTTGAGGGGATCCACAACCATGAAGCCCCCGTCCTTGGAATCCATGAATTCTTGGAGGGCGTCCCAGACCATTTTCCTCTTGAACTCTATCTCCTCCTGGCTGTCACCGGTGAAGTAAATGGTCACGTGATAGTTGTCCTTGAACATGAGGGGTTTGGGCTGGAACCACACGGTCATATCCTCCAGCAGCTCCAGATGGGTGAGCCTGTAGATGACCTCGGGGACCAACTCGGGCATGTCGGTGACAAATATCTCCACCTCCCTGAATCTCTTGTTGGGGTATAGTCTCAAGCCCACCTTGGTGATGATGCCCGTGGTACCTAGCCACCCGAGAAAGAGACCCGATAAATCCGGGAGGGCGGGGCCCCTCGAGAACCAGTGGGGTCCAAGAGATGGTGAGCCCACCCTGCAGATCTCCCCTGTGGGCAAGACGATTTCCAGTCCACAGACCATCTCCGAGTTGAACCCGTATTGTTGTGTGAGCCTCCCCTGGCCGTGAAGGGCCACATTGGCCGCAATGGTAGTACCCGCTGGGGCATCGGGGAGGCTGTGCCTCAGATGGGGGTATTGCTCCTGGAGGTAAGCCTTGAGAGCGCCCTGGGAGGTTCCCCCTTCCACCACCGCATATCTGGCCATCTCGTTGACCTCCAGGATCCTGTTCATTCTCTTCATATCCACCACTATGCCTCCCCTGAGGGGAATCACCAGGCCTGTGAGGGCCATGGCGTTCCCCATGGGGACCAGCGGCACCCTTTCTCTTGCGGCCAGCTGAACTATTCTCTGTACTTGCTCAGGAGTCTGCGGGGCCACCACGTAATCGGGACGGTGAGGCTCCAGGACCCCAGGATCCCGGGAGTAGTACCATAGCTCCTCGGGGCGATTGGAGACCCACCTCTCCCCCAGGATCTCCTTCAAGGAGTCTAGTATGTCTCCCATCTCACACCTCCCCCTTGGGGATCTCCCCCAGGGCCATCTTGCACAGGTCGATCATGTGGATGGGCTTCAGGCCGGCTTTGGCCACCTTGGGGCCCAGTGTCTCCTGGCAGGCAGGGCAGTTGAAGACGCAATACTCGGCCCCTGTCCTGGCCATGTCCTCTATATTTCGTCTCTGAACCTCATCCGATAGTTTGTAGCCCCCTATTAGCCTCAGGATCCCTCCACAGCAGAGGCTGTTATCGTCCTGGTATGTGCGCTCCATGAGTCTCGCCCCGAGCATGTCCAAAAGCTTTTTCGCAACGGCATGCTTTCGGGGGATCCACCTGTTGGAGCACGGGCGCTGATAGACCACACTGAGCTCCAGAGGCCGGAGCTTTTCCTGGAGCTCCTCCAGCCTTCTCAAAAGGAAGTCCATGTAGTAGACAGGCTCGAATGGCACTTCCATCCCGTACGCCTGGGCCAGGGAGGTGAAGGTCCCGTAGCACTCGTCGTGGAGGCATATGAGTTCTCGCACGCCCAGCCTCCTGAAGTTTCCCAACACAATGGGAAGCCTCTCTTTTAGGACGGACATCTTGGCGAAATGGGTATGCACAGCAGGGCACATGAACTCGGCACCCAAGACCATGGAAGACGATAGACCTGCGAATATCTCCCCAGATGCCATTGTGCCCAGGGAGGGGAGGACACAGGAGGACAGCGCAACATCTTTCAGCTTTCCCACCAAGGCCTTGCCCTGCATCTGGGTCATGTTTATCCACTGATTGGTTATGGGCCTGGGGGCCGTGTAAATCCCTTTTTTCTCCCTCATCTCGCAGATCAGGAAGAAGGGGTGGTTGCCATATGGGCAGTACTCCTCGCATCCGTAGCAAGTCACGCAATCCTTGAGCAGCCTGGAATCCTCACCCCTAGCCAACTTTAGGATCTCCTGGCGGGCCTCTTCCTCCCCCATCTCCATGTACTGGCAGTCGAGAAGGCACCTGGGGGAGGGGCACTCCTTGCAAATTTCTGGGTCGTGTCTCAGAGCCAACATGGGATCCTCCTGTTAAGCCATCAGAGATGCAACTCCCCCAGGGCCATTCGGCAAAGCTCGGTGATATAGATCTTGCGCAGACCGCGAGCCTCTGCTGGCCTCCTGAGGATCCTGTCGCATATGGGGCACAGTGTGATGATGGCCTCGGCCCCACAGTTTATGGCGTCCTCAATGTTTTTGGCCTGAGTTTCTTGAGCCAGTTCCGGGAAAACTCGGATTATGGGGGCTGTGCAGCAAAGGGCCCTCTGAGCCTCATACTTGCGCCTTGGTCGCTCCACGCCTATGAGCTCGAAGATCTCATCCAGGAAGGCGTCCTTCTCGGGGGTGAAGCGAGACGCACAAGGCCTCTGGTATGCCACCTTGATCCTCAGCTTCTTTATGTTGGATGTGTTTTCCTTGAGGTAATTGCGCAGATACTCGAACAGGTGCATGTACCGGAACGGGACCTGGATCCCGTAATCCCTGACCTTGACATGGACCATGGCGTAGCAATCGTCGTGGAGGAATACAATCTCCTTGCCCAGGGCGGACAAACGCTCTATGAACCCTTTCGCGCCCTGGCGGATGGGGGCCTCTTTCCCCTGGTGCACGTAGCCTATGAGACAGAAGAACTCGCCCCCCTTCACCAAGGTCAATCCGCGGAAAAGGCAGCTCTCGAGGGTTCCTTCTGGAAGCTGCCTCTCCATTACGCAGAGGGACAGGGCAGGTCTTGTTGGATCCCCTGGTATGACCTGGCTTGGAATCTTGGAGACCAGCGCCATGGCCGAAGCTTCTTTCTCATGCACCTTGAAGGAACCGAACCTCTCCTGAGCCTTCAAGATGAGGTCGTGTGGATCGGCCCCCGTGGGACAATATTCCCTGCAGCCGCAACATGTCACGCATTTGGAGAGGATCTCGGCCTCCTTCCCCTCCATGAGATCTCTTATTTGGCCCGCGGCTTTTCCCCGGTCGTACTGCACATAGAGGCACTTCTCCAGACATTCCCCGCAAAGGTCGCACTTCTCCGAATTCCACATGTGATCACCCCCAAGATACCCCGTGAAGCAGGGTCTCCTTTTGAGCACAGTGACTAGCCCGGATTACCCTCCTCTGCCTGTGAGCTTGGGGGCTCAAGCCCCCAAACCACGGGTGGAGTTCCACATATTCCAACTCAACCCCAAGCAAAACCTGGGACCAAGAGTCAGCCTGTTTTTAAGTGCGGACCGGTTTGTCCAAACATCTCATTAAGATAGCTCGCACTTTCCACTGATCCTGAATAATGCGGACTAGAGCTCTCGTGGGAATCAGAAAAAACCAGGCTCTTGTTGAGGCCTACCTCTACCACCCGGTGGGTTGGGAATCAAGTCCCATAATGTGGGAGTCCCCCAGGTTAGAGGGCCAGGGGAGAAATGCTCAAAGGCGCGGGTTTTTCCGCACCTCACACAGGTGATTATTGCCTGTGGTCTGGCTCAAATCGTAATCCCCTTTTATGAAGGCCTCCTGGAAGAGGCGGGCGTGTTCGTCTGTGGCCATGGCGGCATCCATCTGCCTGAAGAACTGCAAGAGCCTTCCGATCGTCTCCAGCTTGTCCCTTGTCTCCTCCAAGGTGGCCTTGCCCAAGCGGGCGTTCACTGTATCCTGGGCCAGGCTCACCGAGAGGCCCAAATGGCGCAACACCCCGGTTATGGCCGCGGCCCTTCTGGCCCTCCTGGGGTAGTCCGCGGCCCCCCCTCGGAACATAAGAGAGATGTAGTTCTTGTTGGGGGTGGGGCTGCAGTATGTGTCCAGGACGCTGAAGTGGTAGCCCACCCTGGCCGTATAGTTGAGATAATGGTCTGAGATTAGGGCGTAACATGGCTCCTGGAAGGAACGCTCCTGTTCCGGGGCTGTGGTGGCATGGCGCATCATGACCGAAAAGAACCCCCCCAGGTCCATGAACCTGGGCCCGAATCTGGGGATCTTCTCGTGGAGCATGCCAGAAAGGAGTGCCCGCAGGGGGATGGAGGCTATTTGGGATGGCTTCACCTTGTTTCCCTTGGGCAGCTCTCTGAGACCCCCCCCCAGATCCAGGATATACAGGTCTATGGGCAGAAACACATCCAAGAGGTAGCTTGCCGACCTCATGTCCCCAAGCCTCTCTCCCATCCCAAACATCTCCTCATATGACTTCTCATGGATGTAACGGGCCAGGTCGTGGAGGCTTCGGGCATAATCGGGGGAAAACTCGGGGCTCCCGGGGTCCGTGAGGTAAAGTGTGGAAATCATTGGTAGAAGCTTGTCCAGGAGATCCATCTCCGGGCTGGAAGCTAAGCCCCCTGCCTTCTTATCACATGTTTGGGAGGAGGGCTGCCTTCTCATGAGCTCCGGCACTTCCCCCTCGTACACCACCCTTGCCGAGGCGTCCACGGTTATTATGGCCCCCGGAGGGATGGACTCTGTGGCAGAGCCTGTGTTGAGGAGGGCCGGCACCCCCAGCTCCCTTGCCAGGGAGGCCATGTGGCCTGTGGTGCTCCCGGCGTCAGTGACTATGGCATTGGCCCTGGACATGATGCGGATGAACTTGGGGGAGGAGCGCCTGGCCACAAGCACGCCCCCTTGGGGGAAGCTCTCCAGATCTGCGTCCTCGTCCATCCGCACGGCCCGTCCCCAGCCCACCCCTGGGCAGGCTGTCTCCCCGGCCAAGAGCAGTATCCTGTAACCCTCCAGGGGACTTGATTGGGCCTCCCCTCTGGGGGCCAGCCTGAGGGGGCGGCTCTGGAGAAGGAAGAGCTCCCCATCTGGAGCTTTGGCGAACTCCAGGTCTTGAGGGGCTCCAAAATGCTTCTCAAGCTGGATGGCCCAGCGCGCAAGCTTCAAGGCGTCCTGATCCCCCAGGACCTCTCCACCGGGTCTTCCCTCCGGGGAGGGTTCCTCTGCCAAGGAGGAGTCCAGGCCAGCCGCAATCCGCGCTGGCTGGCCTGGCTCGTCCCTGCTGAGGGTGGGGCAGGGTCCCGTAGGGTCCTTCACCCGGATGAGCTCCGGGGAGACTCTCCCTTCCACCAGGCTCACCCCCAGTCCCTGCACGGCTTGGATGAGCACGTCTCCCGAGTCCGGCTCGGCAGGGTCCCTGGAGAAGACAACCCCGGCAGCCTGTGCCGGCACCATTGACAGCACCCCCACGGCCATTTCCGCGGACTCTGGGGGGACCCCGTGGAGCATCCTGTAGTGTATGGCCTCAGGGGAAAAAAGGCTGGCCACAACTTCCAGATAAGCTGTGGGGAGAGCTTCTGGAGCCACGTTGAGCAAGGACCTGAACTGCCCTGCAAAGGAAAGGTTTGAGTCCTCCCCTAAGGCGCTGGAGCGCACGGAGATGGGGGGTTGTGGCCCCTGCCCCGAAGAAAGCTCCCTAAGACCCTGTTGGAGCGCTTCTGAGAGTGCTGATGGGACTCGGGCAGCCAGGATCCTTTCTCGGATTTCTTCACTCACCGCCTCCACCTGGGCTGTGCTGCTCAGATTCAGGTGCTGATCCTGTATCCAGGAGCGGAGCCCTGCCTCTTCCATGAGAAGCCTGAACCCCTCCACTGTGACACAGAACCCCTCGGGGGTTGGGAGGCCCAGGCCATTTCTGGCCTCCCCCAGGTTGGCCATCTTGCCTCCCACCAGGTCGGCCAGGCTGGCCCGGATCCGGCGGAGGGGCAGGATGAGCTCCCTGGGCCCGTTAAGGGAGGATTCCTCAAGGGCCGAGAGGAGCTCTCCAGTGATGCGCTCCAAAGCAGGCTTAAGGGAAGAGTAACGCCCCTCGGCTATCACCTGGATGCCCTCCACCATGGCGTGGAGGTCGGCCAAACATCTAAGGAGCTTTCGCTTGATGTAATCCCGGTCTAAAAACCCTATGCCCCGACGCCTCTGTTCCAGTTCGGCCAGGGTCTCCAAGAAGCTGTGGTTGGCGGAAAGGAGCTTTCTGAACTGAGTGTGGTAAAGTCTGAAGCGGGCAAGTTGAGCCTGATGGTCCACCTGCGGTCTTTCGGGCAGGAGCCCCAGAATCTCAAGGAGTGTTCTAAGGCCACTTAAGAACCTTCTCGCAAACCCGGGTGCCTCCCCACTCGAGGGTTTCATCAGGACCCATGCCCTTTCTTGCAAGAGGGGCCGGCTGCTTTTGCAGCCTTTTGGATCAGCTCCACCAGCTGAGGGATCGGGTGAGGCTTGAGCAGATAAGCAAAGGCCCCCACGGCTTTTCCGCTTAGCTCCTCCTCGGGGGAGATGTGCCCTGTCATGAGGATCACGGCCATGGCCGGGGCCCTTTCCTGGAATATCTTCAGCAGAGCCAGCCCGTCCTGGCCCGGCATCTTCACGTCCAGAAGAGCCACCTGAAAGCTTCTGCGGCCCAGGAGCTCCAGGGCCTCCTGACCGCTAAGGGCTGTTTCCACCTGGAAGCCTCTTCTGGCCAAGACCTTGGAAAGGCTCGAGGCGAACTCCTTTTCGTCGTCCACAATGAGTACCGAGACAAGCTCCACTTATTTCTGCCCCCATATTCCATTCACACTGCTTCAGCCTGTTCCTTGCGGATGTCCCTCCTGTGACCTGTTCTGATCTCCCGGGGCCTCGCTGCCTCGTTTGAAGGCCGGCAACACCACCGTGAACCGGCTTCCCCTCCCGGCCATACTCTCCACGCGGATCTCGCCGCCCATATTCTGGACCAGGCCGTGGCATATGGCCAGACCCAGTCCGGTTCCTTTGCCCACAGGCTTGGTCGTGAAAAAAGGCGTGAAAATTCTGGAGAGGTTCTCCTGGGGGATTCCGCAGCCATTGTCCTCCAGGCTCACAAGAACCTGCCCCCCCTCGGCCCAGGCCTTGATAATGACCTTTGCATGTGGTCTTCCGGCCGAGGCATCCATGGCGTTGTTTATGAGATTGGCAAACACCTGCTGAAGATGAGCCGGGGAGCCCCACACAGGGGGAAGCTCTCCCAAGTTCTGTTCCAGGACAATGTTTTCCACCCTGGCCCTGGCCCGGCTAATGACGGCCATCTCCTCAAGAAGCTCCCGCAGGTCCACGGCCTCTTGCGCGGCCTCGACCCTTCTCGAGAACTTAAGCAGACCTTGGGTGATCACCTTGCAACGGGCCACCTGCTGGCCGATCTTGGCTGCTGATTCCAGGATTTCTTGCCGGTCCTCCTCGGGTATGGGGGAGGCAGAGGCAAGATCCCTTATCCAGGTCTGGAGGGTGTCTATGGTGGCAAGGGGGTTGTTGATCTCATGGGCAAGGCCCGCCGACATCTCCCCCACTGCGGCTGTCCTGCCGGCCACTAGAAGTCTTTGGGTCAATGACTCCTTCTCCAGATCCGCCCTGTGGATACGCCTCACCTGGTCCCTGGCCGCGGCAACCGAGAAAATGGCGGCCCCCAGCCCTCCTGCCAGGAACAGTAGCAATCCCACGAAGGAGGCTTTCCAGAGAGGGGCATAGACGTCCGAGGTTTCCTGCCTGAATACCAGAAGCCATTGGGGTCTGGGGATCCAGACCGAGCTGCAAAGAAAAGTCCTGTCTTCAACCTTCAGCTCCTTGACCGTTATCCCCTCATGGGGCCCCAGGTCCGGAAAACCCGAGAAGTCCAAAGGAGTCCCCCCGGATCTGGGAGGAATTTGATAAAGACCCCTTTGGTTTACTATGAAGGTCTCACCTGTTGTGCCCAGCCTGGCCGTATCCAGAACCCTCACAAAATAATCCGTGTTCACCGTGGCCCTCAGAATCCAGAAATCCTCCCCCTCTGGTCTCTTGACTGCGATTATGAAATGGGGCACCCCCCTGAAGCCCAGGAACATGTCGCTCACATAAAGGCCATCTTCCACCACTCGGCTGAACCACTCGGTTTCCCTGTAGTTCTTTTTTGCCAGATCATAAGGACCCACGTACCGCACATGATCCCCGCGGCTGTCTATCACCCCCAGATCCTCCAGGAGGCCGCCTCTTCCCTGGTTGATCCTGTAAAGCTTCTCAAGGGTGCCTGATTTGAGTTCCTCAAGGCTGTACTGGTGGGTCCAAGAGATCATTTCAGATACAAGGCTGTTTAGGAAGCTTTCAACGGACTCCTTGTGGTATCTCAAGAAATTGGCATGCTGCTCCAACACCACAGAGCGGTTCAGTTGGTAGAAGAGAAGAAAATTGGCCCCCCCTATGCCGGCCAGAGGGACCATGGAGACAAGGATCATCCGGGTGACCAGGGAGCGGAACATGTTGCGGTAGCGGTTCCCGTCTCTTTGCTCCATGTCCCGCTCCCCTTCAGTCCTGCTTAGGTTCCCACCGGGATCATGATCCTCTTGGAGGTGGTAATCCCCCTGAGTTCCGTTAAAAGCTCTTTGGCGCTCTTTTTCCTAGGGGCCAAAATCCTAAAGGGTTCCTCCCCGGCCCCCTTGCCTGTTATTTCCAGCCACCTGGTGGGGAGGAGAACTCCATGGAGGGCTCCCAAAAGCCCCAGACCCAGGAGCACCACTCCTGTCACCTCCAGCCACTCCCAAAACAGAAGAGCCACGGCCCCCATGGCGAGCCCCACACCAATTTCCCCTGGCCGGATCATGCGTCTGGTCTGAATTGCCTTGATCTTTCCCAAGGGAAGCTCATCCAGGATGGTTCCGTCTCTTCTGTCAGCAGTGCAAGGCTCTCCAGGTCTTATCCAGGAGCGTACCCTCAAGAGCCGCCTCTGGGTCAGAAAGAGGCTCGTGGCCATCTGTTCAGGCTCTCTCATGACCGACTGGGTGAGCTTCATGTGGGCCTCTACCACGTGGTGCTCCTTGAGGATCTTCTCCCCGGGGGCCAGGTGACTTTCGGCCAGGGCCCTGTAGAGGTCCATGGTCCTTTGGGCCAGAAGCCGCTGGAAGGCCTTATCCCTGAGGTCCCCCCTGGCATGGGCCAGATGGAGCTTTCGGATATCCTCCCTTATCTCATCCATGGGATTCAGCATCCGGGAACCTCCCAGGCGAAAGCCCCCTGGCATGGAGCCCGGGCATGAGCTGTACCAGGATGGCCACGAAAATTACGAAGCCCACGCAGAAGGCGAACCAGGGGTCGTACTCAACGGCCACGGAGTCGTATAGGAGCCAGACCAGGAACCCGTAAAGGATCAGGTTGGCTATGATCTGTCCGAGCTTTCCCATGACTTCCTCCTATTAAATATGCATGTTTTCGTGCAGCCAAAGCACATAGACCAGGGCTGCCGCGCCCAAGGATATGAGGAGCAGCACCATCCAGTAGCCGAACATGCTTTCCCAAAGCCATTTCATCTTTACACCTCCTAGCTGGGTTTCAGGTTGCCGCCACAACCAGGGGCGGAACCCACTTAGGCACGGGCTTGCCGTGTGTGTGCCTGACAGAGAATATCACCAGGGAGACGATGAACAGGCAAAGAAAGAGCATCTCCCCCAGGGTGAAGACCACGGCGAAGAAGGCCAGGAACTCTATCTTCTGGCCTGTGAGCACGTAGATGAGCCTGAGCAGCGCCCCTGTGGTGGCCAGGATCAGGGAGTAGCTCAGGATGTAGCGGATTGCAGGCCCTCGAACAAAGGAGGTGGCTATGCTTCCGAACTGGGCCCCTATCATGGCCCCCAGGATCATGAAGAGAACCGCCATCATGTCCACGTTGCCGCTCATGGTCTGTCTCATTGCTCCATATGCTCCGGAGACCACGATCTCCACCAGATCCGTCCCCACCCCTATGTGGGTCGTGGCACCTATCACGTACACCAGGGCCGGGACCCTTATGAAGCCTCCTCCCACCCCGAAGAAGCCTGCCAGGACCCCTGTTGCCACGCCCACCAGGACTATCGCCCACATGGATATGACCACCCTGGCATGGGTGCATTTGACTATGGGAAGGATTGGGATGGACTGAAACCAGATGTGCACTTTGGAGGTCTTGAGTTCCCGGCCTACGGTCTCCCCTTGCTCGGAGATCTCGTGGATCTTCTTGTGGGCTCTGTGGGTCTCAATCTGGGTGTATAGAAATAGCCCGAACATGATGAGCACGGAGCCTGTAAGAAGGGCAGGGCCAGAAAGACCTATGGACTTGGTGTAGTTGAGAAGCCTCACCCCCAACTCCACCCCCAGCATGGTCCCGCCCACCATGGTCAGGGCCAGGGTCCAGTCTATATTACCTAATTGCCTGTGGCGTATAGAGGCAATCACTCCCTTTCCAGCTATGTGGGTGGCGTCCGTGCCTGAGGCGATGTATCCAGGGAAGCCGAAGACGATCAGGGCCGGGGTCACCATGTACCCCCCTCCCACACCTACGAAGCCCCCCACGATCCCCACGGTGAAGCCCGTGATCATGAGGAGGAATATAGGGGCCTGCATACCTCCTATGGCGAAATCGAACATGTTCACCTCCCTTTCAGTGGCCGTAGTGCTCTATTTTCTTTATCTTCCACCCCATAAAATCCGTAAAACCCTCTGCCATAAGCCCCAAGCATAGTCCCAGGGCTATGACCACGGCCACGTTCCAGACCCCTGACCAGGGATTGGTCTGCACCCCCTTGTGTATGAAGGTGTCCTTGTACTTGAAGCCCTTGGAATCCTTGATCTCCCAAGGTGCGATGACCACCAGCTTGTCACCTTCCAGCTTGGCCCTCTTGCCGGCCTCCAGGACCTTCTTATCTATAACCCCGTTGGCCCCCTCAGGGAGTCTGTCACCCTTTTTCACGGGCACAGCCACCCGGCCCTCTATCTTCTGAACCCCCGGCTGGATTTGCAGCACAGCCGGCTTCTCCTTGGTTGCGTCCTTGAAGGAGTTCACGTTTATGGCATAGCCGTCCGTCTTGGTCTGGTAGTAGTACCAGCGCACCATCTGGCCCGAGTTGTAGGAGTGAACCACGAAATACACCATGGCCACTGATGCGATGCTCCAGACCACGAACTTGATCGTCCCTCTTGTTCTGTGATTCTCGGCCAATGCAATCCCTCCCTTCGTGTGAATTGGCTCTAACGGCAGCCTGCCGGAGCCCTGGTGGTTTGTGCTGCAATAAGGGTTTTTCTCATCCCCCCTCTCTTTTGGATTTTCGTAGGCCCATGGGCTCACCGGTTTTTCTGGAAAGCAAGGGGAGTGCCAGCTTAAGATTGGAAGTTAACTTAATGTAATCAAATGGTATTTTGGTCGTTCACGGAGAAGATGTGAGGTGGGCCCGGACCCAGAGCTTTGGATTCCTTTACATCCTGTAAAGTGTTCTAACAGTGTGTGGGGATTTTCAACAAGGGATGAGGTTCCAGGTGTGAATGCTGGGGCACTCATCTGGAATACTGCATCCACTCAGCCTCCCTCATTTGCCCAAAAGAAACAATATTGAGCCCGCTCCCACATCTTCTTCCCGCAATGGACAACCGGGCTTGACTCAGGCGGAGACGGCCTAAGTGGAGTTCTAGCACAAGCAGCTTCTGGAGGGCCTCATCATTGTGCAGGCCGCTTTGGTGTGCTATATGGTCATGTCATGAGGTGGCGGGGGATCAGTCTCAGGACCAGGATTCTGATTTTGGTTGGGGCCATGGCTGCGGCAGCCCTCACAGGGGGCGTGGTGACCATGGCCTACATGGTCTGGCTGGGCTCTGTGCTGACCGCCGTGTCCGAGAAGGATGTGGCTGCCATGCGTTTTGCCAGAGAGATGGAAGTGGCTCTCGTGATGCAGAAGGGCTTTGCCACCTACTTTGCCCAGGATAGGGATCCTCAATGGCTGTCAAGTCTGGATGAGCACAGAAACTCCTTTTCCCAGTGGCTTCAAAAGGCAAAGCAGAATGTTTCGGGCCGGGAGGCCCTTGAGTTGCTGCAGGGCATAGAGAGGGAGTATGAGGTCTATGACCGGGAAAGAGCCCAGGTCCTATCGCTTTACGCTGAGGCTCGGGAGGAGGAGGCAAAGTCCCTTCATAGGCAAGTAAGGGTCAGGTTCCTGAGGGTCCGGGACCTCTGCGAGAGGTACAGCCAGATCCACGAGAAGCATATGGAGGATTCCAGGGCCGAGATCTCCAGGAGGGCTGACTTTATAAACGATCTAGCCATGTCCACCATGCCGGGGGTGGTGCTCCTGGCTGCGGCCCTGGGCTACGTGCTTACAAGACAGGTATTGGCTCCCATAAGGCAGCTTGCGGGGGGCCCTGGGCCAGGGATGCTTGGGGAGCCCGACGAGGTCAAGGCCCTTACCAGGCGGGTAAGGGGGCTCATGGAAGATGTGGACCAGACCAGACTCCAACTGGAACAAAGCCAGGAGCAGCTCATCCGATCTGAAAAACTGGCTCTTGTGGGAAAGCTTGCAGCCGGTGTGGCCCACTCCATAAGAAATCCCCTTACCTCGGTTAAGATGCGGATTTTCTCCTTGGAGAGGGAATCCCTGCTGACCCCGCAGCAAAAGGAGGACCTGGCTGTGGTCTCAGAGGAGATCCGGCAGATAGACCATATAGTGCAAAGCTTTCTGGAGTTCTCAAGACCCCCTAGGCTACGCATTGAGAGATTCAGCCCATCCCAGGTGGTGGATGGAGCCGTGGGTCTGCTACGGGAAAGGTTTGGAGCCTACGGCATAGGGTTTTCAGTGGAGCGGGGAGAGCCTCTCCCTGAGCTGTACGGGGACCAGGAGCGCATAAGAGAGGTTTTGGTGAACCTCATGGTGAATGCGGCGGAGGCCATAGGAGCAAGAGGCGGGAGGATCACCGTGAGGGAACGCGCCGGGAGCTCTTTGAACGGCCAGCCTGTGGTGGTGCTGGAGGTGGAGGACAACGGGCCGGGAATCCCCGAGGAGGTGCAGGAAAAGGTGCTCCAGCCCTTCTTCAGCACCAAGGAGGAGGGAACCGGATTGGGGCTTAGCATTGCGGCCAGAATAGTGGAGGAGCACGGGGGTTGGATGGAATTCAGATCCAAACAAGGGGAGGGTGCCACCTTCGTGATAAATCTGCCCAGGAGGGATGAGCCTTGGGAACCATCCTGATTGTGGACGATGACCCCAGGCTTCGCCAGAGCTTCGAGAGGCTCCTTACGGCCGAGGGGCACAAAGTTTTGACTGCCCCTACCGGAGAGGCTGCCCTGGAGTCGGCAGCCAGGGGCCTGCCGGATCTCGTCATAATGGACGTGAGGCTCCCCGGTATGAGCGGCTTGGAGGCCTTTCTGGAGATAAAAAAAATGGAGCCCAGGTTGCCGGTCATCATCATGACCGCCTTTGGGACCACTGAGACAGCCATCGAGGCCACCAAGCTGGGGGCTTACGACTACGTGCTGAAGCCCTTTGAAATCCCGGACATGCTCTCCCTTATCTCCCAGGCCTTGGAGGCCGGGCGCTTCATGCGCTCAAGAGTGGAAATGGATCCCTCCAAGGACAAGGCGGCTTCGGTTGAAGCTCTTGTGGGCAGGAGCCGAGCCATGCAGGAGGTGTACAAGGCCATAGGGAGAGTGGCTTCCACCGATGCCACGGTCCTCATCCGAGGGGAGTCCGGAACCGGCAAAGAGCTTGTGGCCAGAGCCATATACCAGCACAGCTCGAGGGCCCAGAGGCCGTTTCTGGTGATAAACTGTGTGGCCATTCCCGAGACGCTGCTTGAAAGCGAGCTTTTCGGGTACGAGAGGGGGGCCTTCACCGGGGCTGTGAGCCGCAAGGTGGGCAAGATCGAACAGGCCCACAAAGGCACGGTCTTTCTGGACGAAATAGGCGACATGCCCTTCAGCATACAGTCCAAGATCCTGAGGTTGCTCCAAGAGAGAAGCATCGAGAGGCTAGGGGGAAGAGAGCCCATTGCAGTGGATGTGAGAATCATAGCGGCTACCAATAGGGATCTGGAGGGGGCGCTGGCCGAGGGCAGGTTCAGAGAGGATCTTTACTACAGGCTGAACGTGGTCACTTTATGGCTACCTCCCCTGAGAGAAAGGGTGGAGGACATCCCGCTTTTGGCCGATTACTTTCTGTCCAGGTTCGCATCCGAGATGGGAGTTGGCAACCCAGGCCTCACCCCAGAGGCCTTGAGACTCTTGCAGTCGCACAACTGGCCCGGCAACGTCAGGGAGCTGGCCAACACCTTGCAAAAGGGCCTCATTTTCAGCCGAGGAGGCCCCATCTCCGCCAAAGACGTATCCCAGGCCATCACCTCGGGAGAGCTGAACGAAAAGACAAATGACCTACCCTCTGTGGAAGAGGCGGTGCAGACCTGGATAAGGCGGGCCATGGCTCAAGGGGCTGCAGAGGGTGTCTTTGAGACTCTCACCGAAAGGTTTGCCAGCATGGTCATCAGGGAGGCCCTGAGTATAACAGGTGGAAACCGAAGTCGGGCCGCCAAGCTGCTGGGCCTCTCCAGGCCCACACTTCAAGCCAAGATAGAGAAATACGGTCTCAAGATTCAGACCTCGGTCCAGGATTCATAAGGGCCTTAGCCTGGATTACTCTCCAAGGCCGGTAACTTTGGGAACTACGCCCCCCGAACCCCTGGTACCCTTAAGGCATACTCCGACTAAAAGAAGGACTGAATTTGAAACCAAAAGGCAGGGTGTTTTTGAGTATGGACCGGTTTGTCCGAGCATGTCATTAAAACAACCCACATTATCCACTTGATCGTGACTAAATTGGTACCGCCTAAAAATGTAGGTTTGGCGGGCTTACCATGCCCCGTCGAATGAATTGGACTCGGCAGCCTGCCGCAAACCACCGGCTTCACACGGTGGTTGTTGAGTCGCAACGGGTAAAACCGCCCACTTGAGTCAGGGGATATCCGCAGCCTGCGCCTTGGGCGCATACTAAAGTCTTAGCCCAAAGGCGAGGGTTTTTCTCCCATCCCCCGACTTGGACAATAATTCGGGCCAGTATTGCAGCCTTATGGAAATGGGCTGGAATGTGCATGGAGCTGTGGGGTTTGTTGCAGGCCATGACGGGCTTTGGGAGAGCGGTGTTCATGCCTATTTTTTGACATGTTGAAAAGGAGGCTGGCACTAAAAGGCTAGAAAAAGCCTTTGCTCTTAAGGAAGTTCCTCTCAGATGCCCTGGCACACCCCTTGCGTAGGCCTCTCGGGGAGGCGGGGGTGTGACTTGAGAGAGCCCTTTAGGATCTTGGTGGCTGACAGAAATAGAAATGTCAGGGAGTTCCTAAAGAGGGAACTGGCCTCTCAAGGGTTTTTGGTGGAGACCGTTGGGGATGGAAAAGAACTTTTGGATGGGTTCCGGGCTGGCCGCATACCGGATCTTCTGGTACTGGATCTGGAGCTTCCTTTGGTGGACGGCTGCCAGGTGGCCTCCAGGCTGAAAGAACTTGGGATTCGGATTCCTATAGTGATTCACAGCTTCCTTCCGGAAGGCCCTTTGCCTTGCGGGATAGAGGAGACAGGCCGCTTTGTTGAGAAAAGCGGAGAGAACATTGAGATGCTCCTAGCCACAATTTGCAGTTTGCTTGAGCAAACCTACCCGGCCCGTTTAAGTGACAAAAAGGCGGATGAATTAAAAGAAGCTCTGCCTGCTCAAGATTCTTGCACTTGATATCTTCCATGAGAAGCTTTTTCCTGATATTTTTCCTGGACAGCCCTTGGGAGAAAGGGGCTCAAAATCCCCTCTCTTGTGAAGCCAGGGGCTCCTAGGGGGCGGTCTGATGTTTTTCCTTAGGGATTCATTACAGGATGTGACAGGGTCTGGATTTTACAGTTCCCTTAGACGAAACATTCTCCTGGTGATCATTGCGGTTTCCTTTGCTCCCCTTGTGCTTATCACGGGGCTCATAGGCTACTACTTTCACACCTCTTATCAAAACAAGGTTCTGGATCACCTGGTGGAGCTGGTGGAAAAGCACAAGCAGAGCATAGACGCTTTTCTTTATGAGCGGCTCTCTGGCATTGCCCTCATAGCCCGCACCTTTGATTTCGAGCAGCTCAGCAACGAAATGTTTCTGAGGGAGAAGCTCTCCATATTGAGGGAGGAATACGGTGGGATCTTCGTGGATCTGGGGCTGGTGAGCGACAAAGGCATTCAGATAGCTTACGCAGGTCCCTTCGAGCTTCGCAGGGCTATGTATTCGGACGCCGAGTGGTTTAAAAAGGCCATGCAGAGCCAGGTCTTTATAAGCGATGTTTTCACTGGCTTGAGAGGCATGCCCCACTTCATCGTGGCCGTAAAGAGGACATACGGCTCCAGGGAATGGCTTCTGAGGGCCACTATAGATTTCGTGGCCTTCAACTCCTTGGTGGAGTCCACAAAGATAGGCGCAACAGGCTCGGCCTTTATCCTGAACCGAGAAGGGGAGTTTCAGACAAGGCCTCGCACAGAGCGTGCGGTGCAAAGGGAGAGGCTCTTGGATTTCCTGTCCAAACGCTCCTTGGAGGAGCGTGTGGCAGCATTTCAGCAAAAGGATCCCTCGGGCAAGAGCTTCCTTTACGTTTTGACTCCTCTTAAAAACGGGGAGTGGATCCTTGTTTATCAGCAGGACGAGGATGACGCGTACGCTGATCTGTACAGGGCTCGCCGTTGGGCCTTTCTCATCGTGCTGGTGGGAGGCCTCGGGATAGTGGTCACCTCTGTAGCGCTGTCTAGGCGCATGGTGCACCGCATAGAGAGGGCCGACCGAGAAAAGGAGATGATGAACGAGCAGGTCATAGAGGCAGGAAAGCTGGCCTCAGTGGGTGAGCTGGCAGCCGGGATTGCCCATGAGATAAACAACCCCGTGGCCATCATGGTGGAAGAGGCGGGTTGGATAGAGGACCTGCTGGAGGACGAGCAGTTGAGCGGGAACGCCAATCTGGAGGAATTCCGCCGTGCCGTGAGGCAGATTCAGACCCAAGGGAGGCGCTGCAAAGAGATCACACATAAGCTGTTGAGCTTTGCCAGGAAAACCGACCCCAAGCTCAAAGAGGTCCAACTCAACGATCTGGTGCAGGAGATGGCTTCACTTTGCGAACAGAGGGCCAGATTCAGCAACGTGCGCATGGAGCTTCACCTGGATCCGGCGCTTCCCAAGGTGTGCGCGTCTCCATCGGAGATGCAGCAGGTCTTCCTGAACCTTATCAACAACGCCCTGGATGCCATGGAGAAGACAGGGGGGAAGATAGACATAACCACCCGTGTGGAGACAGATCGGGTTGTGGTGGATGTTGCCGACACGGGGCCCGGCATACCCCAGGCCAATCTGGGAAAAATCTTTGACCCTTTTTTCACCACAAAGCCTGTGGGCAAGGGCACAGGATTGGGCCTTTCCATATGCTATGGTATCATCCACAAAATGGGAGGAGAGATCAGCGTGCAAAGCGCGGTGGGGATGGGCACGGTGTTCCATATACGTTTGCCCCTCCCCAAGGGTGAAGGGAAAGGGAGCTGTGTGTGACTGTAAATGAGTGTCGGATCAGGGGAATGCAGGAGGGGATGCCATGGCTGGTACAGTGGTTATGCTGGTGGATGATGAGGTTCCCTTTGTGGAGACCATGACCAAGCGCCTTACAAAAAGGGGCCTCACTGTGCTTTCGGCCTACAGCGGGCCTGAGGCCCTCAAGGGACTTGAAGAGCACCGAAACGTGGACGTGGTGATCCTGGATGTGAAGATGCCCGGTATGGACGGCATAGAAACCCTCAGGGAGATAAAGCGGCAGCATCCCCTGGTGGAGGTGATAATGCTGACAGGTCACGCCACCGTGGAGACGGCCATAGAAGGTATGAAGCTGGGGGCCTTCGACTACCTCATGAAGCCTTGCGAGGTGGAGCAGTTGATGGGCAAGGTGCAAGAGGCCAAGGGGAAGAAGAGCCAGCACGAGAGGAAGATCCTGGAGGCCCGCATGAAAGAGATAACCTCCAGGAGGGGATTTGATTGAGGATCCCATGACAGAACAGGTCTCCTCTGCTCCCATAAATCTGCTTCTGGTGGACGACGAGGAAGGTTATGTTCAGGTTCTGGCCAAGCGTTTGGGCAAGCGGAACATCAGGGTGACCCCGGCTTTGTGCGGCTCAGAAGGGATCCAGAAGCTTCGGCGGGAGGATTTTGACGTGGCTGTGCTGGATCTCAAAATGGAGGATATGGACGGCATAGAGGTGCTTCGCGTTTTCAAGCGTATGGTTCCCTCCATGCCGGTCATCATGCTTACGGGCCACGGCTCTGAGAAGGCAGCAAGGGAAGGCCTGGAACTGGGGGCCTTCGATTATCTGACCAAGCCCTGCGATCTGGAGGAGCTGGTGAGGAAGATTAGGGAGGCTTGCAAAAAGGGAGGTGAGGCAGGTGGCTGATTTGGGGGTCCTGCTGGTGGATGACGAGGTGGAGTTCCTGGAGACCCTGGAGAAGAGGCTTCGCCGGAGGAACATGGATGTAAGGGTGGCCACAAGCGGCGAGGAGGCTCTCGAGGTGCTTTCCCAGTCTCCGCCGGATGTGGTGGTGTTGGACGTGAAAATGCCCGGCATGGACGGAATAGAGACCCTGAGGGAGATCAAGAGAAGGGCCCCCCTCATAGAGGTGGTGATGCTTACAGGCCATGCCAACCTGGAGGTGGCCATCCAGGGCATGGAAATGGGGGCCTTTGACTATTTGATGAAACCAGTGGACATAGACGAGCTTGTGTACAAGATCCAGGACGCCCAAAGGAGGAAGGCCCTTCAAGAGGACAGGATAAGGGAGCTGGAGGAGAAAGAGAGACTCCCGGGAGTGGGTCCCGGCGGTTAGAATAGGGATTCTGAAAACGCGTCGGAGCCGGGTGCTTTGGAATCCCAAAAAAAGGAGGTGGAAACGGATGCTGAAGTGGAGAGGGATTTACAAGATGCTGGTGGAGGCTACGGTTGCCCACGCCCGGTGGGAGAAGGAGATGTCGGACAATCTCCTTCGAGACAAGAGGAGACTTCTGGTGCTGGCCGCCCTGGGGGGTGGGGCGGTTTTGATCTCCGTTGCTTTGGCCTCGGATCTGCCCAAAGTTCTGGGCGGTAAAGAGGCCTACACACCTTCTTTTTACACTCCCACAACCTTTCTGGTCTCCACGGTCATAGGGCTTTGCGCAGGGCTTATAACGGGGGCCATAGGCGCTGGGGGGGGCTTCATCATAACCCCGGCCTTGATGAGCGCCGGTGTGAAGGGGATCCTGGCCGTGGGCACAGATCTCTTCCACATATTTGCAAAGGCCATCATGGGCACGGTGGTGCACAAGAAACTTGGGAACGTCTCGGTGAGCCTGGCCATAGCCTTCCTGGTAGGCTCTGTTCTGGGGGCCACGGGCGGGGGGCTCATAAACCGGGCTCTTTACGAGACAAACCCGGTTCTGAGTGACACCTTTATAAGTGTGGTTTACGTTCTGCTCCTGGGATTCTTGGGCATTTACTCCCTCATGGATTTTCTGAGACTCAGGAAGATGGGGGATCAAGTGGGGGCTCACCACGGTGAGAGCCCCCATGGGGCCGAGGCAGCCAAGGCTGAAAAAGGGCTTCCTGCAAAGCTGCAGGCGGCTCGGATTCCTCCCATGCTCACCTTTGATGAGGACCTGGTCCCGGGGGGAAAGCGCATCCCTGCCCTCTTTGTGGCCATTTGCGGGGCCGTGGTGGGCTTTGTGGCCTCCATCATGGGGGTTGGAGGAGGATTCCTGACCTTCCCCATGTTCGTGTACATCCTAGGAGTTTCCTCCTTCACCACCGTGGGCACCGACGTGCTCCAGATAATCTTCACCGCAGGCTACGCGGCCATAAGCCAGTACGTGATCTACGGGTTCATTTTCTACACCCTGGCCATGGGCATGCTCTTGGGCTCCCTTATAGGGATCCAACTTGGGGCCATGACCACCAAGGTGGTAAAGGGAATTTACATCCGGGGCTTTTATGCCACAGCGGTCCTAGCCGGCTTCATCAACCGCCTCTTTGCCCTTCCCAAGCAGTTGAGGGAGATGGAGATACTGGATATCTCAAAGGGTACGGCGGAGCTCCTGGGAAGCGTCGGCAACTGGGTCTTTTTCATTGTAGTGGGGATCTTCGCTTTCTGGGTGATAAGCAAGTTCGTGGGGAACATCCGGGTACTCAGGGGGGAGGGCTGAGAAATGGTGGTGGTGAACAAGAAAGAATTCCGAATCGGACTGATAATGACGATTTGTTTCTTTGTGGTGCTCTTTCTTATGTTCTCTCCGCTTTTCGGGGGAAAGAACGCTTTTGAGGCCGCAGACGACTTCTTCAACTCCATAGCCAAGGGCTCCACTTACTACATGGGGGATCTGGCCAAGGAGGCTGAGAAGAGAAAGGGCAAGGTGGTGGAGGTAACGGTTAACCTGGGGGACCCCAAGGCGGCAGCCTCCTCAGCCGTGATTCTCAAGGCCTCAGGGGCCTTGGTGGAGGAGACCGGGCCTCAGCTCAGGGCGGCCGGGGACCTTGCGAAAATCACCTTGGCCGCCATCCGCGACTCAGAGGCCATGTTCCAGAACAAGGGCCAGGAGGTGGTGGCACGCTACAACTTGCCCGAGAAGCAAGCCCTTTACCTCTGGTGGGCCCTTTTCAGGGAAATGGAAAAGGATCTGAAACGCCAGAAGAAGTTTGAGGAGGCTGCCTGGCTTTCCACTGTCTCCAAGAAGGGGCTGGAGGTGGGTTACAATTTTTACGGCATACAGGCCAAGAGCGCTTCCGCCACAGCCGGAGGCCTAGCCTTTTCCCTGGTCTTCTATGTGATCTACACCATGTGGTGGGGATATGCCATCCTGTTTCTGTGCGAGGGGTTGGGCCTCCAGATGAAGCCTGGGGGCAAGAAGGAGGTCTAAAAAAGTTTTCTGTGGGGGGAGCTCTGGGGCTCTAATGGCCCCAGTGGCTTCCCGGGCCTCTTTTTAGCCTGATTTTTCCTCGCAAGGCCGCCATGGTTGCACTAGCAAGACTCCTGCGTAAGATCCTGCCCTGGGGCAGGGCAGAGGGTGAGATACCTTCAGACCCAGAAGCCCTCAGGGCCGCCTTCCGGGCCCGCTACCACAGCTTCCGCCTTCTTCTCACGGCCAATACCAGGGCCCTTGAGGCCATGAGCGAGATGGAGAGGGCTTCCAGGGGAGACAGGCCTTTTGGCATGTCTTTTGTGCGGGCCAACCTGACATCTGTCTCGGTAAACGTCTTTAGGATCATCAAACACCTAGACGAGCTGGCTCCTGGGAAGTACAGAGTTCTGTTCACACGTTTCCGGGAGATCCAGGATCGTATCCAAGAGGAGTTGGCTCCCCATCCACTCGCAGAAGCAGACAGGATGGTCTACCCCCTCTCCCAGGTGGACAAACACATGGCGGACATCGTGGGAAGCAAGATGGCCAACCTGGGGGAGATCCGCAGCAGGCTCAACATGAGGGTTCCTCCTGGATTCGTAATATCTACAAAAGCCTACAGGCGGTTTATGGAGACAAATCAACTCCAGGTTGAGATAGATCGAAGGCTCCAGGCGGCCAAACCCGAAGATATGGCCGACCTGTACGCTCTTAGCACCTCCATCCAGCAGTTGATCCTGAGGGCTCCGGTACCCGAAGATGTGGCCCAAGAGATACAGGCGGCTTACCAAGAGCTGGAAAAAGAGCTGGGAGAGGGGCTGACCGTATCCATGAGAAGCAGCGCTTTGGCCGAAGATGCCGCCGGAACCTCTTTTGCCGGGCAGTACCGATCTGTTTTGAACGTGAACAAAGAGAGCCTCTTGGAAGCCTACCGGGAGATCCTGGCCAGCAAGTACAACGTGGCGGCCATGGCCTACCGTCACAACAGGGGGCTCAGGGATGAGGACATAGCCATGTGCGTGGGCTGCATGGCCATGGTTCAGGCTGTCTCAAGCGGAGTCATGTACTCCAGGGATCCGCTAAGCATCAGGGATCGTTCGGTGCATATAAATGCCGCCTGGGGCCTTCCCAAGGCTGTCGTGGACGGGACCGTCACCCCGGATCTGTTCGTGGTGGCCCGCGATCCTGGGCTCCGTCTGCTCAGAAGTGAAATCCGCACCAAAGACAAGGCCTTTGTTTGTTATCCCCAAGAAGGTGTGTGCAGGCTGGACCTGGCCGGAGAGAAGGCCACCATGCCCTCCCTGACAGGGGAGCAGGCCTTGGAGTTGGCACAGTTGGCTGTGAGGCTGGAAGAGCACTATGGGGGACCGCAGGACATAGAGTGGGCCATAGGTCCGGACGGGCAGATATACGTGCTTCAGTGCAGGCCTTTGCAACAGTTGGAAAGCAAAGGCCAGAAGGAGGTGGCCCGGGAGGCTCAGACCTCCAGCAGGGTACTCCTTGCCGGTGGGGCCACAGCCAGTCCCGGAGTGGGGGTTGGTCCTGTTTTCAAGGTACAGAAGGACGCGGATTTGCTAAGATTCCCGCAGGGTGCGGTGCTGGTGGCCTCCCAGGCGCTTCCCAGGTGGGCTGCTGTTTTAAGCCGAGCTGCGGCTGTGATAACCGAGCATGGCAGTGTTACAGGGCACCTGGCCAATGTGGCCAGGGAGTTCAAGGTCCCGGCCTTGATGGGATTGGCCAAGGCCACGAGTGTATTGGAGGAGGGGAGGCTCCTCACAGTGGATGCGGACGCCAGGAAGGTATATGACGGGCGTGTGGAGGAACTCCTGGCGGAGATCCAGTCGGGGCCCCTTATCATGGAAGGAAGCCCGGTTTATAAGACCTTGCATGCTGTTATGACCCACGTGACCCCGCTTAACCTCATAGATCCTGACAGCCCTCTGTTTCGTGCCGATAAGTGCAGGACTTTCCATGATATAACCCGCTTTGCCCACGAGAAATCCGTGGAGGAGATGTTCAACTTCGGGAAGGCCTATCGCTTCCCGGAGCGCACCAGCAAACAGCTCCTGTGCGATGTGCCCATGCAATGGTGGGTGTTGGACTTGGAGGACGGCTTCTCGGGGGAGGTGGAGGGCAGGTTCGTAAGGTTGGAGCAAATTCGCTCCATACCCATGCTGGCCCTCTGGGAGGGGATCACGGCGGTTGAGTGGGAGGGCCCTCCGCCTGTGGACGCCAAAGGGTTCATGTCTGTCATGGTGCAGGCCACAGCCAACCCAGCCCTGGATCCCTCCATGCAATCCCCTTACGCCAACCGCAATTACTTCATGATCTCCCGCAACTATTGCAGCCTCAACTCCCGCTTTGGTTTTCACTTCTCAGGGGTGGAAACCCTGGTAGGGGAAAGGGCCCCGGAGAACTATATAAGCTTCCAGTTCAAGGGTGGAGCAGCCGACTTCCCAAGGCGAGTGGCCAGGGCCGTGTTTGTGGCAGATATCCTTCGTGGGCATGGCTTCAGGGCCGAGTTAAAGGAGGATGCGGTCTTTGCCAGGCTGGACGGAGGGGATGAGACTTTCATGTGCAACAGGTTGAGGCTTCTTGGCTATCTCATCATCCACACCCGTCAGTTGGACATGGTAATGGCAAACCCGGCCACCTTCCAAAGGCAAAGAGAGAAGATCCTCATGGACCTGGAAAGGCTGGGCTCTGGGTCTGCCAGGAACCATGTTCGGGCAGATAGCTCAAACTGATGACCAGCAAGCTCCAGTGGTTCTTGGGATTGGGCCTGCTCTTGGTGGTGACGGCAATCCTGAAGCTTTGGCCCCAGGAGCTCCAGGCATGCTGGAGGTCCCTGGTGCCTTTATCCGTGGCCAGGCTCCGGCTCCAGGCCGAGTGGCTCCGCAGCCTGCGTATCGGTGACCGTCAGTGTGGGAGCTGCGGCCAGAAGCCCCCTGTGCTCCACACCAAAAGAGGTGCTGGTGGCTGCGGACAGGGCTCTGTACAGGGCCAAACGGATGGGCCGCAACAGGGTGGAGTGTGAACGCCGCAGGAAAAGACGTGCCTGAAGAACAGCTTGGGTCATGCGCTAGTGGGGATAATCCTGGTTGGGTGGCTGAAATGAGCGGTGCGGGCGGGGTTGAACCCCGCCCCGAGGATCTGGGGCATGATCCCTCCTGCGGGCCCACCGGGGGAGGGAATCAGGCCATGGTCGGGAACGCCTCAGAATGCCTTTTTGAGGTTTTCCAGGTGATGCCTCAGCTCCTGTGGGAGCCGTTGCCCGAACTGGGCGTAAAAAGCCTCGGCCTCGGCCACCTCCTTGCGCCATTCCTGAGCCCTTACCTCCAGCAGCCTCTCTAGGACCTTGCGCTCAATTTCCAGTCCCTCCAGACAGAGGTCCTGGGGTCTGGGAACCAGCCCGATGGGGGTCTCGGCTGCTTGTGCCTTTCCCTTGATTCTGTCTATGATCCACTTGATGACGCGGGTGTTTTCCCCGAATCCGGGCCACATGAATTGACCCTCTTCATCCTTCTGGAACCAGTTGACCGAATAGATCCTGGGGGGCTTGGTCAGCCTCTTGCCTATCTCCAGCCAGTGCCGGAAGTAGTCAGCCATGTTGTAGCCCGTGAAGGGCAGCATTGCCATGGGGTCACGCCTTACTACTCCCACTTTCCCTATGGCTGCAGTGGTGGTCTCGGAGCCGTTTATGGAGGCTCTGAAGACCCCATGGGTCCAGTCAAAACTCTCTGAGACAAGGGGGATGGTGTCCGAGCGGCGCCCCCCGAATATTATGGCCGAGACCGGCACCCCTGAGGGGTTGTCGAACTCGGGGGAAAGGGTGGGGCAGTTGTACAGAGAGACTGTGAAGCGGGAGTTGGGGTGGGCCGCAGGTTTCCCTGAGGCAGGATCATAGGGGTTGCCCTGCCAGTCCTCAAGCTTGGCTGGCATTTCCCCCAGACCCTCCCACCAAGGGGAGTTGGTTTGCACATCCAAAGCAGTGTTAGTGAAAAGGGTTGGATACCACTTATCGTTCTTGAGGGTGCGCATCATGTTGGGGTTGGTCTTGTAGGATGTACCCGGTGCCACCCCGAAAAAGCCGCTTTCCGGATTAATGGCGTAGAGCCTCCCGTCCGGCCCCACATTGATCCATGCTATATCGTCACCCAAGGTTGTGACCTTGTAGCCCTCCAGGACCGGATCCAGCATGGCCAGGTTGGTTTTCCCGCATGCCGAGGGGAAAGCGCCCAGGATATAAGTCACGTCACCCTCAGGGTCCTCAACCCCCATGATGATCATGTGCTCGGCCAGCCAGCCTTCCCTGTAGCCCTGGTGGGAGGCTATGCGAAGGGAGAAGCATTTTTTCCCAAGAAGTGCGTTGCCTCCATAACCGGATCCTATGCTCATCACGAGGTTTTCCTGTGGGAAGTGCATGATAAAACGCCTCTGGGGGTCCAGATCCCCTATGGAGTGGAGTCCCTTGACGAAATTCTCCGAGTCCCCAATGCGCTTCAAGGTGCGCTCCCCAGCCCTTGTCATGATGCACATGCTCACCACAACGTATATGGAGTCCGTGATCTGAATGCAGGGCTTGGCATATGGGGAGTCCGGGTGGCCCATCATGTACGGGATCACGTAAAGGGTCCTGCCCCTCATGCAGCCGTCGAACAGGCCCCTTAGCATCCGCTTGGCCTCTCCCGGCTCCATCCAGTTGTTGTTGGGTCCTGTTTCCTCCTTGGTGGGCAGGCACACGAAGGTGAGCTGCTCTGTTCGGGCCACATCAGTGGGGTGGCTCCTGTGTAAATAGGATTTGGGGAAAACCTTGTGATTGAGTTCCCTGAAGGTGAGGTGAGGGCCTGTGTGCTCCACGGTCATGGCTATTTCCATGAGAGCACGAAGCTCCTCCTCGGTCCCCTTGACCCAGTGTATCTTCTCAGGCTTTGTGAGCCTGGCCTGCTCCTCCACCCAACCTTCCACAGCCTTAGGCATCTTCAGCCTCCTCCTTAGATTTTCGCGGCTCCGCATCAACCAAGGGTGCGGGCTAAAGCCAGGTCGGGAAAACCCGGCAAGGTTATTTCAGTTCTTGGGGATGATTCAGGTTCAGGGGAAGCGACTTGTTAACGTCCTTGAATTTAGAATCTATTCCAGCCCTAGGGGACTTAGGGCTCATCTCTTGCGGGTTGCCACGAAATCCGCCACTGCCAGCATAGCGGCCCTGGCCTTGGAGGCTGGAAGCCCCATGAGCCTGGCCTTGGCTTCCTCCACAAATTGGCAGGCCATCTGCTGGGTATACTGGAGTCCGTCGTAATTTTGGACCGTCTCCAGGATCTCGTGCACTTCCTTTTGGGTCGCAGATCTGGATCTTATGACCTCCATGAGCCTCTTTCTTTCCAAAGTGGTGCACCGGCCCAATGTGCGGATTATGGGCAGGGTTACCTTCCCCTCCTGAATGTCTTTCCCGATGGTCTTTCCCAGCTCCTCCTCTTCGGCAGCATAATCCAAAACGTCATCCACCAGTTGAAAAGCTACTCCCAGATTCATCCCAAATAAAGAAAGGTCCTCCTCCCACTCAGGCTTCTCCCCAAGTATGGGTCCCAGTCGGCAGGCGGCCGATATCAAGACAGCTGTCTTGTCCCTTACGATGGCCAGGTACTCATTTTCCCCGATTCCAGGATCCCCGCTCTTGGCCAGCTCCAATATCTCCCCCTCTGCCAGCTGGTTGCAGGCCTTGCTCATAAGCTCCAGGATCCTCATGTCCCCATGCTCCACCATCATGCAGAAGGAACGCGTGAAGAGAAAATCCCCTATGAGGATGCTCGTCTCACTGCTCCAAAGAGAGTTGACCGAACGGGATCCCCTCCTTAGGTCTGCATGGTCCACCACGTCGTCATGGAGCAAAGTGGCGGTGTGAATCAACTCCGTGACCGCCGCCATGATCACATGGGCGTTGCCCTGGTAACCGCACAGCCGGCTGGAAAGAATTGTCAGCAAGGGCCGCATGCGTTTGCCACCGCTTTCGAAAACGTAACGGCCCACTTGGGGAATCAAGGAGACCTCGGAGGAGAGCCCGTTTCTAAGAACCTGCTCCACTCGACGCAGGTCTTCCTCCACATAACCGAACACATCCTCCATGGTGAGCACGAGCTGCTCATCCCAGGGGTTTTGGTCCTCAGAAAGGGATATCATCATCCGGTTCCATGGGCGGCTCGGTGGAAGGCAGCGGGGGAGGCTCCTCCTCCACACGCCCCTGTTCAGCCCCTGCCGGGGAAAGCATCTGCATATGGGAGGCTACTATTTCGGTGGTCCAGCGGCGATTCCCATCCCGGTCCTCCCACTCCCGGGTCTGAATACGGCCTTCGATGTAAACCAGTCTCCCCTTGGAGAGATACTGGTCGCAGATCTCGGCCAACTTACCCCAGGCCACTATTCGATGCCACTCGGTGCGCTCCTCCCTCTGGCCTTCCCGGTTTGTACGGGGCGGGGAGGAGGTGGCCAAACGGAAGGTCACCACCGGCATTCCACTTGCGGTGTAGCGCTTCTCAGGATCCGCCCCGAGTCTTCCCACAAGAATCGCCTTGTTGACGCTGGCCATGGCCCGTCTCCAGGCAGGGTGTTGATCGTAGAGTTCAACTCTACGGCATTTTGATCATATAACACCTTTCGGTCGGATTGGCAATTCCCCGTTGCGGATGGGCTGGCCGGGCTCATTGACCCACTCCGGGGGGTTTCCTATAATGGCCCTAAATCCGGGAGGTTTCGGCTTGTTTAGAACCATCTTTGTGAATCTGAACATTCTGCTGGCTTTCTTGACCTTGGCCTATCCCAGGGTGGTGCTGTCCATCTTGGACCGTTCAGGGGACCTGGCTCACAAGGTGGCCCGGCTCTGGGGTAGGTGGATACTGGCCTCGGCCGGGGTTCGGGTAAGGGTGCAAGGCAAAGAGAATCTGCTTCAGGGGGGCCCGCAAGTTGTTTTTAGCAATCATTCCAGCTACTTCGATGTGTTTTGTCTCCTGGCCCATCTTCCCATCCAGTTTCGCTGGCTGGCCAAAGAGGAGCTCTTCCGTATCCCCCTTTTTGGAAAAGCCATGGAATATGGGGGTTACCTTCCCATAGACAGATCCAACCCCAGAAGAGCCCATCGTAGCATGGTTGCCGCCGCACAGAGGATAAGTGCCGGCACATCCATAGTGATCTTTCCGGAGGGCACCAGAAGCCGGGATGGAAAGCTGCAGGAGTTCAAGAGCGGAGGCGCCATCCTGGCCATCAGGGCCCAGGTGCCGGTTGTGCCGGTGGCCATCATAGGGACTCACAGAATCATGACCAAAGGGACCCTCAGAGTCAAACCCGGGCCTGTGGAGATAAGGGTGGGGGAGCCGATTCCCACAGAGGGGTTGAGTCAGAAGCACAGGGAGGATTTGCTGAGCAGGGCCAGGCAGAGCATTTCAATGCTGATGGGGGAGGGTTAATTTGGATTTCGTTCCTGAGGACGATTCGGTGGCATGGGTACCCCTGGGAGGACTTGGGGAAATAGGGCTCAATTGCATGGCCTTTGCCTGCAAGGGCAAGCTGATGCTTGTGGATGCGGGATCCATGTTCCCTGAAGAGCACATGCCTGGGGTGGATGTGGTGATCCCTGATCTGCGTCCCATCCTGGAGCAAAACGGGAGGCTCGCCGGGATCCTTTTGACACACGGCCATGAGGACCACATAGGCGCCTTGCCCTATCTTATCCCGTCCATGCCTGAAGTGCCTTTGTACGGGGCCCCTCTCACTTTGGCCTTGGTCAGGGAGAAGCTCCTGGAGCACAGGATGGATCAGCTTCCCCCCATGGTGGAGGTTCGAGCCGGGGAAACGGTGCAACTGGGCCCCTTTGAGATAGAGTTCCTGAGAGTATGTCACAGCATAGCGGACGGGGTGGGTCTGGCCATACGGACGCCCCAGGGTGTCATAATCCACGCGGGGGACTTCAAGTTCGACCCCTCCCCGGTTGGTGAGGAGCCTCTGGACATCCATGGCTTCAGCAGGTACGGGCAAGAGGGTGTGAGACTCCTGCTTAGCGATTCCACCAATGTGGAAAGGCCGGGCTGCTCTGTTTCAGAGAGGGAGATACAGCTTAATCTGGAGAGGATATTCCGCTTTTGCGAGGGCCGGATCATCCTTTCCACTTTTTCTTCCAATGTGCAGCGCATAAGAGAAGTGGTGGAGCTCACACAGCAGTTTGGGCGAAGGCTTCACTTAAGCGGGCGTTCCATGGTCTCCATGGTGAGGCTGGCACGGGAGCTTGGGTACCTGCAATTGCCCGAGGGGCTTCTTGTGGATGCTTCAGAGCTGGCGGGGGTGGCCCAGGAGAGGCTTGTTGTGCTTACTACAGGCAGCCAGGGAGAGCCCTTGTCAGCTCTTTCCCTGATGGCCACAGACAGGCATAAATGGCTCAGGGTGGAGCCTGGAGATACGGTAATATTTTCCTCCAGATTCATTCCCGGAAACGAGAGAGCCATCTACGGGATCATAAACTCCCTGTACCGCAAGGGGGCAAAGGTCCTTTACGAGCCCATGGCCCAGGTGCATGTCTCAGGGCATGCCAGCCGGGAGGAACTGAAGCTCATGATCCGCTTGACCAAGCCGCAGTACTTTGTGCCTATCCACGGGGAGTTCCGCCACCTGGTGCAACACAGGGATCTGGCCATGGAGGTGGGGGTCAGTGCAGATAGGGCCATAGTGGCCCAGAATGGAGAAGTTTACAGGCTTTGCAAAGGGGGAATGGACCGGGCCGGATCAGTTGGGGCCGGAAGGGTTTATGTGGACGGAAAGGGAGTGGGGGATGTGGGGGAGGCGGTCTTGAGGGACAGGCAGCACCTGGCTGAAGACGGGCTGGTGGTGGCCATGGTGGTGATTCACAAGTCCAGCGGGGAGATAGTCTCTGGCCCTGAGCTCTTCTCCCGCGGATTCATATTTGAGGGAGAAGAGACCCGCATGATGATGGAGGCCCGCCAACTCGTGCTGAATGTGCTCAGAAAGGCCAGGGAAAGCTCACAGGAAGACAGCCCCGAAGACCTTGAGGCTGAGCTGAGGGGAGTCTTGAGACGCCACTTCTGGCGTTCCATAGGAAGGCGTCCCATGATAATGCCTGTGGTAGTCCAATTGTAACAGGGCGCCTTGGCGCCAGCTTAAATCCCTCGGGGGGAGTGCGCAAAAGACTTTGGCGGAAGGAAAAACACACATCACAGCCAGAAGACTGGGCACAGAGCTCATGGGGCTGTTTTTTTGGGGAGCCTCGGCCTACCTGCTCATGAGCCTGCTTTCTTACTCCCCGACAGATCCCTCCTTCAACCGGGCCGGGGGGGCAGGGCCTGTGCGCAACTGGGGGGGCTTGGTGGGGGCCTATCTTTCGGATTTGCTGCTCCAAACATTGGGGCTGGCAGCCTTGATCCTCCCGGCCTTGGGGGCCTGGGTGGGCTGGGAGCAGCTCAGGCTCAAAGGCTGGAGATGGGGTACCCTCCAGTGGATTGGGATGCTGCTGGGGCTTCTGGTGGTGTGCGGGGTATTGCATCTCTTGACAGGGGCCTGGTCCGGCGGGGTCTCCATCAAGAGGGCCGGGGGATTGGTGGGTTACCTCCTTTGTTCAACGCTTCTGACTTACATGAACCCGGGGGGCACATGGCTTTTGCTTTTGGTGCTTCTAAGCGTGGGCGTGCTCATGATGACGGGTGCAGGGGTTTTGAATTTTCTCAGATCCGGCTTTGAGCTGATCAAAGGGCAATGGGCGAGACTTTGGAATCGGATTAGGCCTCCCAGGGTTGAGGCCATTGAAAAACCAAAGCAGGCGGCCAGAAAAAAGCGAAAAGGCAAGTCCAAGCTGGAGGAGCCTGAGATCATAGAACTTCCCCGCAAACCGCCTCCCAAGGGGCGCCCGGTACAGGATTCTTTCCCATTTGCAACCAAAGGGAGTTCATATCGCTTCCCTCACCTCTCTTTGCTGGACGAGCCCGCAGGTGGGGACATCCGAGTGGATAGAGAAAGCCTTCGCATGAATGCTCTTTTGCTTGAGCGCAAACTGGGGGACTTTGGAGTGCAGGGGAAAGTCACTGAGGTGCATCCAGGCCCCATAGTGACTCTCTATGAGTTCGAGCCGGCTGCCGGGGTGAAAATAAGCAGGATAGTGAGCCTTCAAGATGATCTGGCCATGGCCCTGCGGGCCTTGAGCATTCGGATAATAGCCCCCATACCCGGCAAGGCGGCCGTGGGGGTGGAGATTCCCAACACCAGGCGGGAGACGGTTTTTCTGCAAGAGATCCTGGCCTCTGAGGCCTTTCAGAAGGCTCCCCACAGGCTTACCATTGCCCTGGGAAAGGACACAGTGGGCAGGCCCATGGTGGCCAACCTGGCCTCCATGCCCCATCTGCTCATTGCCGGGGCCACCGGCTCAGGGAAAAGTGTGTGCCTAAACGCCATAATAACAAGCATCCTTTTTAGGGCTACCCCCGAGGAGGTCAAATTCCTCATGGTGGACCCCAAGAGGCTGGAACTCTCGGTATACAGGGACATCCCCCACCTGCTCCATCCAGTGGTGGTGGAACCCAAAAAAGCCGCGGTGGCCCTGGGCTGGGCAGTCAGGGAGATGGAGAGGCGTTACAAATGGATGGAGCGGGTGGGAGTGCGCAACATAGACAGATACAACGCCCGAATGGCCAAGGCAGGGGTGCCGGCCCAGGCTGTGGAGGGCTCTGAGGAGGAACCTCTTCCTGAAAGACTTCCCTACATAGTTGTGGTGATAGACGAGCTTTCGGACCTGATGGTGGTGGCATCCAGGGAGGTGGAAGAGGCTGTTTTGAGGTTGGCCCAGATGGCCAGAGCAGCCGGAATCCACCTGGTGGTGGCCACCCAGAGGCCCTCAGTGGATGTGCTTACAGGGACCATCAAGATAAATCTGCCCGTGCGCATAGCCTTCCAGGTGACATCCAAATTCGACTCCAGGACCATCCTGGACACCCAGGGGGCAGAACACCTGCTGGGCTCAGGAGACATGCTTTTCCTGCCTCCTGGCACATCCGGCCTCCAAAGAATCCACGGGGCTTACGTTTCCGAGGGGGAGGTTCGCAGGGTGGTGGATTTTCTCAAACAGCAGGCCAGGCCCAGGTACGACCCCACGGTGCTTCAGGCTCCAAGCTCGGATCTGGAAGAGGATGAGGAGGCAGAGCTGGACGAAAAATACCAGGAGGCTGTGGCCTTGGCCAGAAGGCTCAGACAGGTCTCCATCTCATCCATCCAGAGGCATCTGCGTATAGGTTACAACCGGGCCGCCAGGATTATAGAGCGCATGGAGGCTGAAGGGATAGTCGGACCCGCTGATGGGAGCAAGCCGCGGGAGGTTCTGGTTAGGTCCCTGGACTCGTGATAGCATTAGAAACAGTCCCGGTTGATTAATCCTGAACATGGAGATTTCCGTGAAGATTGCTGAGTGGAATTTGGGGAAGTGGAGCATGGTTTTTGGGATAGCCCTGGTGGTGTGGTTTGCATGCCTGGGATATGTCCGGGCTTGGACCGTAGGGGAGCTTCTGGAGGGGGTGCAGAAGAGCTACAAGAAGATCAAGGATCTTCAGGCCGACTTTCACCAGGAGGCCACACTTCCCATGCTGAATCGTGTTACCGAGGCCGGGGGCAGGCTGTACCTCAAACTGCCAGGCAAGATGCGATGGGAATATCTAAAAGGGCAGGAAAAGATCGTTGTCATCAACGGCAGCACCATGTGGTTCTACGAGCCCAATGAACAACAGGTCACCATAACCGACCTGACCAAGGTGCCCAATTCCCAAGAGCTACTGACCTTTCTTACAGGAATGGGGGATCTGCGAAGGGATTTTCTGGTGGATGAGACTCAAAGCCCTGTGGAAACCAAAGAAGGATATTTCATGGTGAAGCTCCTGCCCAAATCCAAGACCTCTCAGTGGACGAGCCTGCGGCTCCTCATAGAGCCAGGAAGCTTCCACGTGGTTCAGACCGCTTTTGAGGGAATCCAAGGGGAAAGAACCCATATCCAGTATTACAACATCAAGACCGACCTGGGGCTTCCAGAGGAACTGTTTCAGTTCAAGATTCCGGAAGGAGCCGAGGTGCTCCACTACCCTGCCCAGGGGCCCAAGCCTTGAGCAGGAACCCAGCCCCCAGGTTCCACATGGTGAGCCTGGGCTGCCCCAAGAACTGGATAGACAGCGAGCTGGTAGTGGGCTCGTTGCTCCAGCAAGGATACACTCCTGTCCCTTCCCCGCAAGAGGCAGAGCTCATCCTGGTAAACACCTGCGCCTTTATTCAGGAGGCCAAGGAAGAGGCCATCCAGACCGTGCTGGAGATGGCGGCCTGGAAAGAAACAGGCAGGTGTAAGCACCTTGTGGTCATAGGGTGTCTTCCCCAGAGGTATGGGCGGGAACTGCTGGAGCTCATGCCCGAGGTGGACCTCTTTGTGGGAAGCGGTGAGATACCTCGTCTTTTGGGGCACCTAAGCTCAATCGAGGCGGGAGGTGCCAGATCATGCCACCTGAGCGGCACAAGGTACCTACTGGAAGATGAGGGGGCCCTTGTGCGCCCGGTCATGGGCCCCAGCGCCTACCTTAGGCTGGCCGAAGGCTGCTCCAACCGCTGCTCTTACTGCGCTGTGCCGCTCATAAGGGGGCCCCTTAGAAGCAGGAGTCAGGAGGCGGTTCTGGAGGAAGCCCGGCGGCTGGCGGAAAAGGGGGTCCAGGAGGTGATCCTGGTGGCCCAGGATACCACAGCATTCGGAGTGGACCAGGGGGGCAGAAGCCGGCTGCCCGAACTGATAGAAGCCCTGGAGCGGGTGGAAGGCCTGAGATGGATCAGGCTCATGTACGTGCATCCTGCTGGAGTGAATGAGAGGTTGATTGAAACCCTGAGCAGGACAAAGAAGCTTTGCCCCTACCTGGACCTTCCTGTTCAACACATATCCCCGAGGATCCTCAAGGAAATGAACCGGAGGGTCGGGCCCCAGGAGATCCGTGGCTGCATTGACATGCTCAGGGAGGCCATCCCGGGCATCCATCTTCGCACCAGCATCATAGTGGGCTTCCCCGGGGAGACCCAAGAGGAGTTTCTGGAGCTCATGGATTTTGTGCGGGAGACCCGTTTTGAGTGGCTGGGCGGGTTTCTCTACTCCAGGGAAGAGGGGACTGCGGCTTCAAAGCTTCCCGCCCAGGTGCCCAAGAAGGTGGCCCGAGGAAGGCTGGCCAAGCTTTTGAGACTTCAGAAACAGATCACCACAGAGAACCTAGAGAGGTGGGTGGGCCGAGAAACGACGGTTCTGGTGGAAAAGCAGGGCAGGGGATGCCTGCTGGCCCGAGGCAGCTTCCAGGCTCCGGAGATAGACGGGGCAGTGCGCATAAAGAAAGGGAAGGCGCCCCTGGGAAGCTTCGCTAGCGTGCGCATCACAGCTGTTCGGGGCTACGACTTGGAGGGGGTCTTGCTCTCCTTGAGCTGATCCAGCTCCTCTTTGGACTGGGGCTTATCGAAAAGGGGTTCATCCAGGTCCAGCACCTTAAGGGGGCTTTTTCCCGTAAACATCCGGATGATCTGGCCCACTGTGTAGGCGTTTCCCTGAAGCAAAAGGTGGCAGTTACGGAAGCTGCAACCTCTAAGTTCCGTGTCCCCTTTTTCTAGCACTATTATGCAGTCCTCGAACTCGCAGTGCTCAAAGGCCTTCCCGTCAAGCTCTATCCTCTGCTTTTTGAACTTGGAATTCTTCTGCCTCACCCTGTAATCGCCCATGGCCTGTACCTCAAAGTTTTTTCCCGCTCCCTCCTCCCAGCCCTCAAGCCCCCCCGCTTCACCCTCACCCTTCATTCTTAACTCTTAACTCTTAACTCTTAACTCTTAACTCTTCATTCTCCATCCCCCCCTCACTCCCTTCCCACCAACTCTGTCAGGGCTTTTTCCCTGAGGAGGCTCTTCTTCTAACCGGGATTATTCTCCAAAGCCCGTAACTTTGGGGGCTACGCCCCCAAACCCCCGATACACTTCGAGGTATTCCCACTCAAAGCAGAACCAAATCTGAAACCGATAAGCAGGGTGCTTTTGAGTATGGAGCGGTTTGTCCAACTATGTCATTAAGATAGACCGCATTATCCACTGATCGTGAATAATGCGGGCTAAACCTCCAAAGATGGGACCACATGGGGCAGAATCCCAAGGGCGAAATATGGGGGAAAGAAGGGGAGCCCCAGCATGTCCCCGAATATGGCGATGAGCAGCAGGTCTTCCAGGGGGCGTCTTTCCCTTCTTAGCTCCAGGTCCAGCTCGTGGACGGTCATGCCGTAGAGGATCTCCAAAGCCGAGCGCCTAAGGCTTCTCAAGCGCTTTAGAATCCACGCCGCCACTCCATAAGACCCTGCCATGGCTTTCCCCCCTGGAAAAGTTTCGAGCAGGCCTGCCGGCTCACCCCCAACAGTAGAGCAATCTTATCACTTTTCGGCCTTCCCATGGCTTTGGATTTCCTTGAGCCTTGCCCAGAGCTCCCTTACCTGTTTGCGCGTCTCTTCCAGCGGCCCGTCGTTTCGGATCACGAAATCCGCATACCCCAGCTTTTCCTCTATGGGGAGCTGGGCCTTAAGCATGGCCATGGCCTGATCCCTGGTTATCTTGTCCCTCTCCATGAGCCGTTGAAGCTGTACCTCCTGGGGGACATAGACTACAAGAAGTTTGTGGCATTGGTACTGCAGGTTCAGCTCTATCATCAGGGGCACCACCATCTGGATCACAGCCTCAGGATCTTTTCCCGCCAACTCGTTGACCTGGCGCAGGACCTCCTGCCCCATGCGGGGGTGGATGAAACTCTCCAGCTTCTTTCTTTTCTCCATGTCCCGAAATACGATCTCAGAGAGCTTCTTGCGGTCCAGTGTGCCATCCTCCTGCAGAACCTGGGTCCCGAAGTAATCCACGATCTCCCTGAGAGCCGGCTGGCCGGGCTCCACCACCTTGCGGGCAATGAGATCGAAGTCCACTATGTGCGCCCCCAGCTCTGCCAGCATGTTGGCCACGGTGGTCTTGCCGCTTGCTATCCCGCCGGTTACCCCCAGGAGCAGGCGGTTGTCTTTGCCCCGGAGGGCCTCCAGCTCTTGGATCCCCGAGTAGGCCAGGGGAAAAGCCTGGGAGACGTCCTGCTCGGCCCCGGCATAGCTTATGGGGTATCTTACGCCGCGGCGATAGAGGACCTCCAGACCTTTGAGGGCCTTTTGCATCATGGAGGCTGGGATGGCCATCACCAGGTCCTCGTCCTGGGCGTGCCCGTAGCGGCGCTCCCCATAACATGGGATGCTCAGGTGGGGTTTCCCGGTGAGGTAGGATCTGGCAATAACATCCGAACAGGAGGACTCCCCGACGCAGAAGAACTGCATCACCTCATAGTCTTCGAACTGCAATGCATTGATGAGGAGAATCATCTGGGCTGGATTGGCATATATGAGCACCATGTCAGGCTGGAAGGGGTTGTAGACCAGGGGAGCCATGGCCACGGCCTCGTACTTCCCCAAAGGTAGGCGCGGGATGGAGGCTTCGTACCTGCGGGCATCCTCCTTGGTCTTCACCCAGACGATACTCCTGAAAGTCCCGTCTTTGTAGATTTCCGGGATCTCCTGCAGGCCTATGATGGAGGCGCACACAGGGGAGAGGAAGTCCCCTGCATCCGCCCCAACTGTCCAGTCAAAGTTGCGAACTAGGTTGATCATCTGACAAAGTGTGCTCTTGTGGCCGAGCCTGCGCATAAAGGGGATCTGGTTTAGCTGTTCCTTTTTCTCCAACATCTTGAATGCCACAGGAAAGGACTTGAGCCTCAGCAAGAGCTCCATCCTTCTCACCAACTTTTCCCAGTCGGGCTTTGTGTCCACTGTCACCCCCTTTTTTCAGGACCTGGGTTTTTGCCCCTGCCTTTTTCCTTGAGGGCTCAAAATAGTTGTAGGCTCCAAGAGACTCACAGAGCATCTCCAGAAAAAAGATCTCTTAGATTCGCCCCTGGCCAGCCTGTATTATGCATCACTCCGGATAGGATGGCACCTGCCACGGTTCCATGTCAAAAAACACCCTGATTCTGGGTTTCAGATTTGGTCCTGGTTTGAGTCGGGATATGCCAAAACTCGACCGGGGGGTTCGGGGTGTAGCCCCCAAAGTCACGGGCTTTGGAGGATGATCCGGGTTAGATCCCTCAGTCGAAAAGAAAGCTGCTTCCCACATGTGCAAAGCGGAACCGCTCCCCGAATTTCTGCATGAGGCGGGCTGCTGCTGGAAGGCCTGTGCAGTGCGAAACCGCCACCAGCTCGGGCTCCATGGATTCCAGCTCCATCATGGAATCCTCCAGCTGTTGGGGAGAAAGGAAACCCAGGTGTGTGCCTCCCAGGACCGCGCGCACTCTTTTCTCGCCTGTGCTGCGCCTGGCGTATTGAAGCGTGTTTATCATCCCCGCATGGGCGCAGCCCATTAGCACCACCAAACCTTTTGAGGTCGGCAGCACCATGGATTGGTCGTCCAGGACAGGATCCTGAGTGAAGCTGCCCGAGAAGGGTATCAGCAGGTTTGGGTCCCCTTTCTCAAAGGGGGTTTCCCTGGGGACTTCGCCTGTCAGGAAAACGCCTGGGGCGATCTCATGAAACCCTGATTCCAGTCGGAAACGGGCGCCCAATTGTTCCAGGTATTCCCGTCGGTGAGGAATGCCTATGAACCTTCGCACCACTGTGTCTCCCAGCCTCCGCTCCCCGAAGCGCTCCTGGAATATCCCTGGATGGGCATGCACCTCCGGGTTCCCCATCAATGGGATCACCTGGGGCAGGCCCTCTGTGTGATCGAAGTGCCCGTGACTGAGGCAGATTTTCCTTGCGGCCTTCAGATCGCAGCCGAATGTGAGAGCGTTGGCCACTATACCCTTACCGCTTCCTGCATCAAAGAGTATCGCCTCTGCATCCTTCTGTACATAAGCGGCAAACCCGTGTTCCCCTATACCAAAGGGGAAGCCCACCACATTGTCGCAAAGGATCGTGATTCTGAGCATATCCCACCCCCCTGATGCTCCTTCAACTCCCAAGCATCTAAACCGCCCAACTCGGCCGCCGAAGCGCAAGCCTGCAGGTGCAAGTTACGCACCCGCTGCTTGCAGCACTCTCTTATAGGGCCTCTGACGGCCCCATCTCATCCCCTCCTGCAAGAACCCCCTTGGGAACAAGGAGGCTCCTGGCACCGCTCCTGGCTGCCGCAACAGGTTGTCCCGGCTGCCCTAGGGGCAAGCCGAGCCTGCGCGTGGGCCGATAGGACCTTAGTCGTCTTTGGAGCCTTACACACGGGACAGGCCGGTCCTGTTTCTCCCGAATCACCAGGAGGTAGAACCATCTCCGCCATGGCTCCACAACTGGGACACTGGAACTCATAGATGGGCATGAAATCCTCCAGGCTACACCATGATCCACACAGCAAAGATTTTCAAGACTCGCGCACCATGGCGGATCCGCACTGGGGGCACTTCATCTGGGCACATGGTTTCCCCGGCTGGTGGGCAACAACGCTCCCACACTGAGGGCACACGCATTGCTCCGGGCTGCCGCACCGGCCCCGGCCCCCCCGGCCCATTCCGCCTGATTTCCCTCTCCCCCTGCCACCCCCCTTTGGGGGACCTGTCCCATCTTTTCCAGGCATGGTTTCCTCCTCAGTCCTGGGATTCCCCAAGGAGCTTATCCAGCTCCTGGGCCCTATCAAAATTCTCCACCCGAATCCTTACCTTTCCAACGCCTTCCACCCTCCCCACTGCCGCCTTTATTTCCGCCCCAAGGGCGAAGGCCAGAGGGCAAATCCTAGAGGATGGCCGAAACACCATCTCCACGCTGCCATCCTGGCTCACTTGAAGGTCCCTGATGAGTCTCATCTCCAATACGTTTTGGCAGGTCTCTGGGTCAAGAATCTCTCTCAGGGCCTGGTTGATCCGTGCGAGAAGATTCTCATTCCCTGCCCTGGCCTCCATGTCATACCTCCGGAACGAGTGGATGGAGCTTTTCCCACATCCTCCTTATGTCCTTAGCTGGCTGGCTCTCGGGGGCCCACTCCAGGAGGATTCTCCTGGCCACCAGGGCCCGGCTCACAAGCACGTCGTAAGTGATCCTTCCCACCAAAGGGATATCCTGATCCTGGCAGAACCGCTCTATCTCCAGCGTGATCTGGGGATTTAGGTCCCATTTGTTAATGCACACGGCTCTCACGAGCCGAAAGTGTGATGCCAGCTCTGCCACACGCCTCAGATCGTGTAGCCCTGAGGGGGTGGGCTCCGTAACTATGAGGACAGCCCCTCCTCCGGCCATAGCCGAGATGACCGGACAGCCTATACCCGGTGGGCCGTCCACCAAGAGCCAGGGGATGCCTTGCTCCTCTGCCAAAACACGGGCTTGATGGCGCACCAAGGCCACCAGTTTCCCAGAGTTTTCCTCACCCGGGTGCAACCGGGCGTGTACGAAAGGACCAAAGCGGGTGCCGGACACATACCACTCACCGGAGACTCTCTCCCGCAGGGAGACGGCTTTCTCAGGGCAGACCCTGGCGCAAACCCCGCAGCCCTCGCAATCGGTGGGCTGGACTTGATAATTCTCGGAGATGGCCTCAAACCTGCAAAGCTCCCTGCAGGTTCCACATCGGGAGCACAACTCAGCGTCTATAACAGCCACCTGGCCAGCCTTGAACTCTCTGTTGAGTCGCATCTCGGGTTTGAGCAAGATAAAAAGATCCGCCGCGTCCACATCCACGTCGGCTATTACCTTGGCCCCATCCAGAGCTGAAAGGCAGGCCGTGAGGGTGGTCTTCCCCGTGCCCCCCTTACCGCTCACCACCAAAAGCTCCTTCATGCCTTCCTCCCTGGACCAGCCCCTGGATTTTTTGGCTTTGTTGCTCTGCGAGAAGAGGAAGTCCCCTTCGGGCCTTTCAAGACTTCTCTTATAGCCTGCATTAGATTCCCAAAAGCTTTTCTGTAGCCCGGATGGGTGACCGTTATGAGCTGGCCCCTGGAATATGACTCTGCAATGGAGCGATCTTCGGGGATGCTCATCAGAACAGGTAAGCCCTGCTCCCGGCAGATCTTCTCCAGCTCTCCATCCCCGAGATCCGCCCTGTTTATCACCAATCCGTGAGGCAGCCCCAGGGAGCGCACCACCTCTAGGGCCAGCAACAGATCGTGAATACCGAAGGGGGTCGGCTCAGTGACCAGCAGACAGAAATCCACCCCTTCTAGAGTGGCGATCACAGGGCAGGAGGTGCCTGGAGGTGCATCCAGTATCACGGTCTTGTCAGGCCTTGCAAGCCTTCTGGCTGCCTTGATGAGGGGCGCGGACATGGCCTCCCCCACCCTAAGCCTTCCCCCAGCATAAAGTAAACCATTGGAGCGGCCTTCTTCCAAAACCCCCAGGAGTCTGGGATGCTCCCTTATGGCCCCTGCGGGACAGGCAAGGGAACAAGCCCCGCAACCGTGGCAAAGTTCCCTGAATGTCAGGACCTGTTTCCCCACCACCACTATGGCCTTGTAATGGCAGGCTTCTGCACACATCCCGCAGAACGTGCACTTGGAAAGATCCACCTCTGGCACCGGGAGTGTCACTGGTGTAATCTTGTCCACCACCGGGAAAAGGAACAGGTGGGCGTTGGGCTCTTCCACGTCACAGTCTATGATCTGAGCCTTGTCCCCCAGGAGGTGGGCCAGGTTTGTGGCCACCATCGTTTTTCCAGTGCCTCCCTTGCCGCTTGCCACTGCAATGATCATAGGGTTTCGGACCTCCTTCAGGCTCCTCTTGACCTATACAGCTTTTTCCAAGGCTCATTTCTGGTCTGAAGGGCGTCACGCACCGCCTTCTTGAGAGTGTTGGCAGCCAGGTCAGCGCAGTGGGTGTGTTCTATGGGAAGACCCCCCAGGGCTTCAATCACCTTTTTTCCGTCTATGCTCAGGGCTTCCCCGACAGTGGCCCCTTTGGCGAGCTCCGTAGCCATGCTAGAGCAGGCTATGGTGGCGGCACACCCGTTGGTCATAAAGGCTATGTCAATGATGCGATCCTGTGCCAGCTTAAGCTGTATCCTGATGGTATCCTCACATATTCCCGAGAGGGTGGCTTCCCCGTCCGGGTCTTCCAGAACCCCGGCGTTTCGAGGACGCAAGGCATGCTCGGCTACTTTTTCCCCTATGGCCTTGCCCAAACCCTCCAGAATGGCTTTCTGGATCTCCTTGGCTATGCTCTCAGGGTCCTTCAACTCCATGCTCCCGGCCTCAATAGGGGTGTGTTCCAACCACTACTTCCTTGCCGAAGTTTTCTTTCACCATCACAGCCAGTTTCTCGAAGTCCAGCGGGCACTGGGCCGTTTTTTTTGCCTTGACCACGCAGGTGCCCAGATGTATTACGTCAAAATCCCTGTCCAGGACTCCTGTTATCTCCTTCATGAGCTTGATCTTTGGAATGACCAGGCCTGGGCAGTCCCCGCAATTCCCGAGGGCCACCAGTTCCACTTCCTCATCTTTGTACCTGGAAAACTCCCCTTCCCTTAGGCTCAACCCTTTCAGACACTTGGCGCAGGCAACACATAGCTGGTCCTGGATTTTCTTGCATCCCAAAATGGCTATCTTGGTCATCCTGAGGCCTCCTTATCGGTTTTCTCATGGCAGAGATGATAACCCAAGCAGGAGGGCCGGGGCCTGACCCCCGGCCTCATAGGATTAGGGGACACTGAGGTGGGAGAGCTTTTTTTAGTGGTCGCAGACATTGGCTCCGGTCTCTAGGGTGCGGTTCAGGAATTGCTCCACCAGGGCCTCGGGTGGAAGAGCTGGGGCCCCTGTTACAACCCGGATTCCCAACTGCTCGAACATACCCATAGCCCTGGCTCCCATGCCTCCTGCTATTATCACCTGGACTCCCATCTCGCTCAGCCAACGAGGAAGCACACCAGGCTCGTGGGGAGGCGGGGTGAGAAGCTCCTTGTGGGATATTTTGCCTTCCTTGGAATGCACAATGGCGAACTGCTGGCAATGGCCGAAGTGGTTGCACAGAACTCCGTCGGCCAACGGAATTGCGAATCTCATGACGACCTCCATACTCTAAGTTTTGTTGTAGCTCCCAACTTGCTTCTGTATCTGGGATCCGGGCTTGGGGGGTGCTGCACGCACAACCCTGCTTAGAGGTTGCAACTCACATCCAATGCCCCTGCACATTGGGTGCCGAGGCTGGTTTGTAAAGGCCCTTCAGATAATCCTGGACAGCCTGGCGTGCTGTGCCGGCCACGCCCACGCACACGGAGATTCCCCTTGCCTCGAGCACCTTGAAGGCCTTGGGCCCGCAATTACCCGTCAGGACCACGTCGGGAGATTCCTTAAGCAGGTTTTGGGCGGCCTGGATTCCCGCCCCTTGGGCCAGCTCCATGCTCATGGAGTTCTCAAGGCTCTTCCAGGCCATGGTTTCGGAGTCCACTATGATGAAATAGGAGGCCCTTCCAAAGCGAGGGTCAACCCTTGCATCCAGATCGGGCTTTTCAACTGATACCGCGATCTTCATTTTTTTGCCTCCATCTTGAGTCCAGCCCCATTCAGTTGGGCCAGCACACTTTGGGCGAGTTCCTGATAAGCCTTACGGGCCCTGGAGTAAGGCTTCATCCATACCAGGGGCTTGCCTTGATCGCAAAGCTCCACCATCTCAGGCTCTATGGGAATACGCCCCAGGAATGGGACATCCAGCTCTTTTGCCGCCCTTTCGCCGCCGCCTATCTTGAAGAGGGGAATCTCTTTGGAGCAGTGGGGGCATACGAGTCCGCTCATATTCTCCACGATACCCAGCACCGGGATGTGGAGAAGCCTGCTGAAGCCCACGGCCTTTCGGGAATCAAGAAGAGCCACATCCTGCGGCGTAGTCACTATCACTGACCCGTCCACACTGGATATCAGATGAGCCACACTCAAAGGCTCATCCCCTGTGCCCGGGGGTAGATCCACGATTAGGAAGTCCAGATCTCCCCATTCCACATCCCCCAAAAACTGCTTTATCACGTTGTGCTTGATGGGCCCTCTCCAGACAATAGGGGAGTCAGGGTTATGTGAAATGAGGGCCATGGAAACCACCGTGAGGTTTGGATAAGCCTCCACTGGCCTAAGCCCATCCTTGGTGCCTTCCAGAGCGCAGAGATCCACTCCGAGCATCCTTGGGATGTTAGGCCCGTGGATGTCCGCATCCAGGATTCCCACCCTGTGCCCGTCCATGGCCAAAGTAGCCGCCAGGTTGACGGCCACAGTGCTCTTGCCCACCCCTCCCTTGCCGCTCATGACCATGAGCTTGTGCCTTATGTGGAAAAGCCGTTGCTTGAGCCTGGCCTCCTCGTGGGCTTCTTTCTCCTGTTCAGAGCAGCGGCCCGCCGAGTCGCAGGTCTCACAGGCTTTGTCTTTCTCACACCCGCCGTCTTTCATGTTTTTGTTTTCCTTTCCTTGTTTGATTCCAGGGATTCTTCAAAAACAGGGAGGCGGACTTGGAGATCCGCCCCCCCGGCTCAAGGAGTTCTCAGCCTGACTCCTTCCTGGTCAGCTCTTCCAGTCTTTGCTCTACCAGCTGCAATTCCTGCCTGAGTGCCTCTGCCTCCTCCTTGAGCCATCGGACCTCCTCCTCGGTAGAGGCCGGAGCCCATCCAGGGGGACCCCAGGTCCAGAAAGAAAATGGAGCACCTGTGGGCCGCCTTCGGGCAAAACCGCGGCCGAGACCCCGACCCATTCCGCGGCCCCACCCAAAGCCCGGGCCCCACCAACCTCGAGGAGGGACCCCTCTTCGACCCCCAACTCCCCCCAAACACCAACCCATACCCCAACCGGTTCCCGGTCCCATTCCCATGGGTCCTGTACCATCCAGTCTTGGCATTTCAAACACCTCCTTCCTTTATCACTCCACTGGCCGCGAGCGATTCTGCCCGCGCCTGAGTCTGCGACCCCGGCAAGCTCCGCGGAGATTTGCCCGGGCTCCCCCGAGATACGCCTTCAAGCCGTCCTCGGGTGTTCCTATAAGGCCCCAGAAGACCTGCACGTCAAGGGCTCTGAACATTTCCTGGAATACGTTGTTTATGCCTCCCGTGAGCACCACCTCCACCCCCTTTTCGTGAAGCAGGGCCGGGATCTGGTGGGGGAAATACCCATCCAGCCTTATCACCTCCCGACCCACCACCTGGTTTCCATCCAGCTCCAGGATCAAGACATCCTCTGTGAACCCGAACCTGGGGGCTATGCGCTCACGATACCTGGGGATACCTATCTTCATGACTCTCCTTCCCAACCTTTCTGCAAGCAAGAGAAGTGCCATTTACTCCAAAGGGCCGAAGAACACATAATCGGCCCGGGAGTTTCGCCATGGCGAGCCCATCGGGGGCGCGGCCCTCCGCCGTGGCTGGTCTTGGCAGAAGATCCTGGCTGTTGCAATTATGCAACTAAGGAGGGAATTCTGGTTGGCTGCCCCAGAAGCGTTTAGGTTGCGTCATTGCAACGGTTGCGTCTTTGCGACTTCGGGTTCCTTAATCCCCAACCGCTTCATCCTTCTCCAGAGAGTGGAGCGGTGGATCCCGAGGTCTCTGGCGGCATCTGAAATCCGGCCAGAGTGGCGTTCAAGCACTGCCAGGAGGGCTTCCCTTTCTTTTTCCCGAAGGATTTGGGAACCCGGTTGGGGGAGGGGAGGGGAGAAAGGCCCGCTTTGGGCCCTCGTGAGGAAAGCTGGAAGGTGCCTGGGCTGAAGTTCCACTCCCTTGCACAGAATCATTGCATGCTCCAGGATGTTTTGGAGCTCCCGCACATTTCCAGGGTAGCTGTGGCTGAGGAGGATCCTCATGGCCTTCTCGGACACTCCCCTTACCTGCTTGCCCAGCCTACGGTTCAGGAGGTGGAGGAAATGCTCTATGAGAAGTGGAATGTCTTCTGGCCTCTCCCTCAAGGGGGGGATGTCCACCCTAACAACGTTGAGCCGGTAGTAAAGGTCCTCTCTGAATCGCCTCTCTCTGACCAGTTTTTCCAGTACAACGTTGGTCGCCGCCACTATTCTCACATCGGCCTTCTCTGTCCTGACCGCCCCAAGGGGTTCATACTCCCTTCGCTCCAACACCCGCAAAAGTTTCACCTGGGTCCCGGGGGAGAGATCTCCCACCTCGTCCAAAAACAGGGTGCCCCCCTCGGCCAGCCTGAACCTGCCCGGTTTGTCCGTCTTAGCATCTGTGAAGGCCCCCTTCTTGTACCCGAACAGCTCCGACTCCAAGAGGGTCTCGGGGAGGGCTCCGCAATTCACCTTCACGAAAGGCCCGTTCTTGCGGCGGCTCAATTGGTGAATGGCCGAGGCAAAAAGCTCCTTGCCCGTTCCGCTTTCACCATGCAGAAGCACCGTGGCATCGCTTGCTGCAATGTCTGGGAGAACCTGGAAAATCTTAGCGAATGTCTTGCTTCGGCTCACTATGTCCTGGAAACGATAGCGGCCTGCAATCTCTTTTCGGAGATCGTGAATGAGGGAGAGATCCCGGAAGGTCTCCACCGCACCGATCACCTCACCATCCTCGTCCCTGATCTGAGCCGTGGATATGCTGATGGGAATCTCCCGGTTCTCGCGGTTGAGAATATTCACCTCCAGGTTGACTATGCGCTCCTGAGTCTCGGCTGTGCGCCTCAAAGGGCAGTCCTCGAAGCAGATATTGGCCCTGAAAATCTCGTGGCAGAACTGGCCTATGGCCTCCTGGCGGGTAAAGCCTGTTATCTCCTCAGCAGCCCTGTTGAAGGAGGTGATCCTGCCTTCTCTATCCACCGTGAAGACCCCGTCTCCTATGCTGTCCAGGATGAGGGCGGTCCATCGTGCATCCTTAGCAGGATCTGGCCTAGAGAGATTTCTTGTCTTGCCTTTCAGGGTCCTTTCCATTTTTTCCCGACTCCATGATGGCATGATAGTCGCTCTCCTGCAACTTGATACTAGCCGGGATTATTCTCCAAAGCCTGTCACTTTGGGGGCTAAGCCCCCATGCCCCCGGTACAGTTCGGCATATTCCGACTCAACCCCGGGCAAAACCTGAAACCAAAAGTCAGGGGTTTTTGAGTATGGACCGGCTTGTCCAAAAATGTCATGAAGATAGCCCGTATTACCCACCGATCCTGAATAATGCGGAGAAGGGGGGTGGAAGTGTGAATTGATGGGAAGGCTTTGGGAGATGCCTGATGAGTGTCAAGCAGAGACGGCTGCCGTCTTGTTCCGTGGCAGGATTATCTGGAATCTGGATCCATGGCCTGGGCAGGAGTCCACAGATATGGTTCCTCCATGCTCATGGACTAGTTTACTGGTGAGCATGAGGCCAAGGCCGGTGCCCCTGGTTCCCTTGGTGGAGAAGAACCTCTGAAATAGTTTTTGCTTTGTGGACTCCTCCATGCCCATGCCGTTGTCTTCCACTTCGAGAGAGATCTGTCCCTCTTCGGGCCCCCCCCTGGTCCTGAGGATCACTCTGTGTTCTTTCTCATGGGGGTCCTCGGCACAAGCGTCGATGGCATTGGAGAGAAGGTTGGCCAGACAAGTGTGAACCGCCCTGGGGTCCATGGGAACCTCCCCAACAGAAGCGTCCAGCTCCAGGATGAGTTGGATCCCCATCCTGTTGGCAGTCTCTGAGAAGAGCCCAAAGACCTCCTTGGCCAATCCATTGGGATCTGTGGGAATTAGCTCCCCAACTCCAACCCGGGAATAAGCCAGAAGGTCCCTAACCAGGTGGGAAATCCTATCTATGTTGCGCTCCACCATTTCCCAGCCTTTTTGGAGGAGAACCTGATCCGCCTTGCTCATGGCCGTCTGGGTAACGTACACACCTCCTTCCAGCCCGGTCAGGATGTTCTTTATGCCGTGGGCCAGGGCTGCCACTGTCTGCCCAACTGTGGCCAGCCGCTCTGCCTGGAGTTTTTCATGCTCCAATGCTTTAAGGGGCCTTAGGTCCACGGACATCTCTATCACATGATCAACACTTCCTTGTTCATTAGTGACCGGGGCTGTGTAGACGAGGTAAGGTATTTCCTGACCGTCACGGGTTACCCCGAGTTCTTCACTGCGATGGGCCGTACCATCCTGGAAGCTCTTCTCTACTAGGCAGTTCTCGCATTTGGTCTCTCTCTTTTTGTAAACATGGTAGCACTGGTCTCCTTCCGCCCCCCCAAAGGTGTCGCGGAAGTTACGATTCATCTCAACTATGCGGTAGTCTCTCCCCACAACTGCTATGTAGGATGGCACATGCTCGAAAAGCGTTCTGAACTCCTTGCGGCTTCTCTCCAGCTGTCGTTCCCGCTCCCTCACACGCTCACAAGCCATGGCGAAGGTTTGCAACAGAGATTTGAGCTCCCCGCTAGACCTCATGGTTTGAACCTCTTTGGGCTCTCCACGGGCCACCGTGGCCATGACCTGGGCCATCTCCCTCAGGGGTCTGGCCACCATGATGTGAACCCATATGCTCACTATGAGAGCGGATACGACACTTGCCAATACGGCCATCATGAACGCAAGAGTAGTTCTGATGCCTTCTGCCCCACAAATGGCAAGAAAAGCCCCGAGGGATAATCCTATCCCCAGAGCGCTTGCCCCGGCAGTGAGAAGACCGAGCTCCAGGGTCAGGCCCGGATGCCTCTGCGGTGCGGCCCCAATGGGCATCCGATCTTCCTTTGGCTGGTTCATCTCTGTTCCCGCGCTCAGCGCATGGCTGCGGTCTTGATTCCTGGATCCTTCAGGCCAGATCAGCACTTTTCCCTATCTCTGGCCTCCAGTGTTTCCTGGATCGCCTTGAGCAAGGCCTGGCGATCTATGGGCTTCTCCATGAAACCCTCTGGGGGGGGTATGGATTTGGTGGAGATGAACCGTTTGAAATCTATGAGAGGGTACTCAGGAGCGCTGAAGCCCGTTATCATGATAACGGGAATGTTCTTCAGGGTTGGGTCCTTCCTGATCTCCCGGTAGAGCAGGATGCCCGTCTTCTCCGGCATGAGAAGGTCCAGGCAGATCAGATCCGGTAGCTCTTTTTTGATCTTCTCCAAGCCCTCCGCCCCGTCCATTGCCCAGCAGGTCTTGTAACCGTTTTCCTCGAGCAGAGTGGTGAGGAAGGTGACCACGTCCTCCTCATCGTCTATGACTACTATTTTTTTTGGTTTCATCTCTTCTCCCCCTCTCCTGGGCCGAGACCCCAGAGGAGGTTCCGGCCCGGTCAAGAATCTCCCTCACGGTACGCAGGAGAAGCTCCCTATCGATGGGTTTCTCCACATACCCCTCCGGACCAGGGACCGAACGCTCGTACACGAACTTCTTGAAATCAACCCCTGGGAACTCCTCAGCCCTGAAACCCGTTACCATAACTACTGGGATTCCACTGAACTGCGGGTTCTTCCTGAGTTCCCTGTAAAGAGCGATTCCGGACTTCTCAGGCATCAGTATGTCCAGACATATGAGATCAGGCCTTCTCTGCGCCAGGGCTGCCTCGCCCTCCTTACCGTTGGATGCGGTCACGACTTCGTAACCGTTCTCCTGGAACAGGGTGGCCAGATAAATCTGGACATCTGGTTCATCCTCTATGACCAGGATCGTTTTCGACATCTTCCTCACTCCCTGAGGGGACTTTTTTCCCCTGTTGGTGGTTCGCCCGGGAGATTGCACCCCTTCAAGTCATCACCCAGGTAAAGCCTTTCGTTCTCGTTAAGAATGCCCAGGGAAAGGCAAATGAGTGTCCACAGGTGCACCACCTTGAAGTCTCTTCCATAGTGATGGGCCAGCTCCATAATCTGGGAATGACAGTTGTGGCACGGGGCTATCACGTATCTGGCTCCTGTGCGGTCTATCTGCTCCAGTTTCAAACGACCGAATTTGAACCTTTCTTCCACATACTGGTTCTGGAGGAAACCGCCTCCCCCGCCGCAGCAATAGTTGTTGGACTTATTGGGCACCATATCCACGAAATTCTCTTCCCCCACCACCTTCTTAACCACGAAACGAAGCTCCTCGGCTATCCAGTCCCCGAGGGATTGACGCACCAACTTGCATGGATCCTGGACAGTGAACTTGAGCCCCTCCTTGTTCCAGTCTGAGTTGACCTTGAGCTTGCCTTCCCTGATCCCTTTGGCGTAGAACTCTATGACGCTGTGCAGCTCCCAGTTATGCGGGATCTTGAACTTTTGCAATCCAGCCTGGATTGCATAGAAGGCATGCCCTCATTCAGTCTCCAAGAAGGTACGGCATCCCAGGTCGTCGACGACCTTCGCCTGGGTGGCGATGATCCTGGCCCAGGCATCGTCGTCGGCCAGGAACATGCAGTAGTTCTCTCCTCCCCACATCTCCGAGGAGTAAGTCCAGTCTATTCCGCAAAGGTGGAGTATCTTCCAAAGGGGCACCATCTCCTCCGGCTCGGTCACGGGCTCCCTGGAGTTCTGGTTCAGGTAATACGCAGCGCCCTTCTTGTCGATGGGGGCCTGTAGATTTTCCCACCCGGGCTGCTCACTCCTGACCTGTTCCAAGACATCCTCGACCACGAAGATCCAGTCCTCCTTGGGAATCCCCATGGCCCCGCCCCGTTCCACGTGAAAATCGCAGGAGCCCCTGATCCCCTTTGGCCTCTGCTCCCGCGGCCAAGTGGCGCGGGCCTCATACACTAGCCTGGGTATGTCCACCTTCATGGGGCAGGCATATATGCACCTCTGGCACTGGGTGCACATCCAGACCCAGGGCGTTGTGACCACCTCTTCGTCCAGGCCAAGCAGGACCATGCGCACGAACTTCCTAGGGTCCATGTCAGCGAGCCCAGCGGCCGGGCAACCCCCTACACAGGTGCCACAGAGCATGCACATGTCCAGGTTGCCTCCGTCGGGGATGGCCCCCTGCGCCCGCTGCTTGAACCTGGCCACCCGTTCCTCAAGTCTAACTGCCTCAGCCATGAAGGTTTACCTCCTGCCTGAAAGATGCTATTTTCACCATGCCCTTCCTCTCTCCCGTCACAGCGGTGCCTTGCCTTTTCTCAGATGTGCGCAAAGGCATCCTCCAAAGTGGCCTCCACAACCGCCATTGTGGTTTTGTCCTCCAGTCCACGCACGAAGGCGGCTCCGCTGGGGCAAGCCGCAGCGCACGCCCCGCAGCCCTGGCAGGCGGCCTGGTCCACTACTATCATGCCCTCTTCCGTGTCCACACTCCTGGCCTCGTAGGGACACGCGGACAAACAGGTTTCGCACAGGGTGCAGATGCTTCTTTTCACATCTGCCACCATCCTGGCCGAAAAGATCTCTTTCCTTTGGAGTATGGCCAGCGCCCTCTGGGCGGCAGATTTGGCCTGCGCCATGCTTTCGGCTATGGAGCGCGGGGAGTGGGCCGTCCCGCACACGAATACCCCCTCCTTGAGGAAATCCACGGGCCTCCACTTGGCGTCCGCCTCCAGGAAGAAGCCGTCCTGGTTCCTATCCAAGCCTAAGTTTTGGGCCAGCCCCTCGCTATCCTCAGGAGGCACCATGCCGGTGCTCAGCACCAAAGCCTCCGCCTTTATCTGCACCTCACGCTGCAGGATGGGATCCTGGAATCGCACCACTGGTACCCCCTCCTGGATGGAGACCTCCGGTTTTCTCTCCGGCCTGTAAGGGATGAACCTGATGCCCGCCGCCCGGGCGCTGGTGTAGTACCCTTCCAGAAAACCATATGTCATCAGGTCCCTGTAGAGCACATAGATCCTTGCATCCTTGTTCCACTCCAGGGCCTTGAAGGCGTTCTTCAAGGCGGCCGAGCAGCACACCCTGCTGCAGTATGGCCTTTTCTCATCCCTGGATCCCACGCACTGGATCATCACGACCGTCTTGAGTCTGTCTTTGGGCAGCTTGAACTGGGCGAGGACCTCCTCAAACTCCTCCTGGGTGAAGATCCTGTCGCTTTGGCCATAGCAGTACTCCACGGGGCTTGCCGCGGCGGCCCCCGTTGCCACGATAGTCACCCCGTGCTCCACAGCGTGCTTCCTGCCGCCTTTGTCCTGAAGCACTGTCCGAAAAGCACCCACACGGCCGAAGGATTCAACCACCTCTGTCTCAGTAAGGACCTCGATCCCAGGCGTATCTTCCACCTGCTTCACCGTATCCGCCAGCAACCTGTGGGGGTCCGGACCGTCCAGGGTGTGATAGATATGCCGAAGCCGGCCCCCCAGGCTTCGGTCCTTCTCCACAAGGGTGACCGGGAAGCCCATCTGGGAGATGGTCAAGGCCGCGGTCATTCCGGCGATGCCGCCTCCCACCACCAAGGCCCTTTGGTTTACCGGCACAGAGGCCACGGAGAGGGGATCACGGCGTTTGAGTCCCTCCAATGCCGTGCCCAGGAGGATCTCCGCCTTCTTGGTGGCTTCACCAGAGGAACCGTTCCCCGAGAACCCCAGACTTCGGAGGTCCACCACCTCCACCAACAACGGGTTGAGGCCAAGCCGGGTGCCCAGATGGCGCAGTCTTCTTTTGTACACATAGGGAAGGCAGGCCCCCATGAGGAGTCGGTTGGTCTGTGTGGGCTCGAGTTTTCTGAGGAGCTCATCCAGGACCTCCTCAGAGCAAAGCTGATCCACCTCCAAGACGGCTTCCACGGAGCGATCCCCCCCCAGCCGGCCACGCAGGTATCTCCAATCGATCCCGTCTTCCATGGAGCCCATGCATTTACAGAGCAACACGCTGACCCTTGGAGCAGCCCTGGTTACATCCCTCTTTTCCTCCGGGATCCTCTCCTTGGAGGTCGAGACGCCCTTGGATGCGAGGTAGGTTGCGGTCTCGGCCGCCGCGGCCCCGGCCTGGACCAGGGTTTCGGAAATGTCTTTGAGCCCCGTCACCGAACCGCACACGAAGACAGCGGGGTTGTCCGTGCGCACCTGCGAAAACCCCTGGGGGGCAGCAAACCCGGCCTCGTTCAGGGAAACCCCGAGCTTCTCCATCAGTTCCTTGAGGCCAGGCTGTGGGGCTTGTCCGGTTGAAAGGACCACAAGGTCGAAGGCCTCCTCCCGCATCGTCCCCTCATCGTCTACGTAACGGATGCTCAGTGTCCCGTCATCCGAGGGTACGGCCGTGTGGACCCTGGAGCGGATCAGACGCACCCCTTCTTCTTCCTGCGCCCACCTCTGGTAACGATAGAAGTCCTTGCCGTAGGTCCTCATGTCCATGTAGAAGACCGCCGTGTCCACCTGGCCTGCACCGGCCTGCTTTGCCAGGACAGCCTCCTTGAGGGCGAACATGCAGCAGATGGAGGAGCAGTAATCCCTGTTAAGATGGAGGTTCCTGGAGCCCACGCACTGGATCCAGGCTATGCGGCGGATTGGCTTGCCATCCCATGGCCTGAGGAGCCTTCCCTGGGTCGGCCCCACACCGCTCACAAGGCGCTCGAACTGGAGGCTGGTCATGACATTGGGGTGGGCCCCGCAACCGTAGAGGTCCCTCAAAGGCGCAGGGTCGAAGAACCCGGTGCCGCCTGCCAGGATAATGGCCCCAACCTGGACGGTCCTCTGCGTGTCAATGAGGAAGAGGTCGATGGCCTGTGTGGGGCAGTGGATCATACACTTGCCGCACTTGTTGCAATGCTCGCGGTCTATGATGTAGGTATTGGGGAGGTTCTGAGGGACGGGTCTGTACACGGCTTTTCTATCGGTAAGTCCCTGGTTGAACTCGTCCGGGACCGCCACCGGGCACACCTCCACGCACTTGCCGCAGCCCATGCATCGATTCACGTCCACCTGCCGGGCCTTCTGGAGAAGCGTTACCTGGAAGGCCCCCGGCTCCCCGGATAACTCCTTGGCCTCTGTAAATGGCATGATCTCTATGTTGTCGTGGAAAAGGGCCTTCCTCATACAGAACTCCGAGGCCCTCTCCCTCCCCACCAATGGGAGCATCTTGCACATCCCGCAGTGGTTGTTGGGGAACTGGTAGTCAAGTTGGGCCAGTATCCCGCCTATGGCCGGAGAGCTGTCGATGAGCAGGACCCCGTAGCCCAGCTCCGCCAGATCCAGGGCGGACCTGATCCCGCCGATCCCCGCCCCGACAACCAGAACGCTTGCCGATGTCATCTCCATAATGGAACCCCTTCATACGAGCGCTTACTGAAACAAATTCGAATCCCATGGCCTCTTTTCACCATCTTCACTTCCCCCCAGCCACCTCCTCGAACTCCTTCTCGTAGAAGACCCCGAGGGGAATGGGCTCTTTCACGTCCCTTCCCGGCTCGTAATGGAAGAGCCGCTGGCTTCCCTCGGCCACGCTTCGGAAGAGCTGGGAGACGGGGATGTGGCTAGGACATACGCTCGTGCACTGGCCGCAGCCCACACACAAGGTGCTCATGTGCTGCATCCTGGTGAGGTGATAAAAGATGGTGTCCGTGGGCAGCTTGAGCATGCCCCTCTTCTCGGCCCAGCGGAAATACTGCTCCGAGTCATGCTGAAAGGTATCTGTGACGAACACGCACTCTCGGCAGTAGCACACAGGGCATGCCACCCTGCAGTTGTAGCAGTTGATGCAGTTCCCCAAGACGTCCATGAGGCCTTCCAAGTCCCTGGTCTGGTCCCTCATATCCTTCAGCCAAGCGTCGCGAAAAGAGGCGCGCTCCCGCAACAGGGCTTGTAGGGCTTGTTCCCTGCCATCCGGCCTTTGGGCCTCGTCCATGCCGGCCTTGGAGAGGGCCTCCTTGCCCTTGGGAGTGACTCCTTGCAGGGTGAGGCCTTTGTCTATGTCCTCTCCGATGAGGCAGATGCAAATGTCCGCCCCTTCGGCCACCGGGTGCTCGCAGGCCTTGCACGCCTCGGCCAGGTCCGTGCCGTCGCGAGCCGTGCCTTTCCCGTCTCGAATGGATCGATAGAAATCCAGGGTGAAAGAGGGATTGGCCGCGTCCAAGGCCAGAAAATCAGCGTTCTCATACCTGCCAAGGCAGTCCAGGCCGATGATGAGGAGCTCCTCCAAGCGTCCCTGCTTGAGCTTTACCAGCTCCACGAAGGGACGGATCTCGCACGGGCGCATGACCAGGGCCAGGCCCCTACCGGTCTCGTCATGGGTGAGCTGGGCTGCGAATTTGGCAGAGTTGGTGGGGACCACAGGTGCCATGGGATCCACGCCTTCGAGCTTAGCCGGGTCCCTTACGAGGGTTTGCATGATGACCCGTTTGTACGGCAGCCTCATAGGCACCATCACAGCATCCACCACCCCTTTTTCCATGAGGGTTGTCAAAAAAGAGCGCAATCCTCCCAGCGCACCTCCATCCTTGCCTTCCATTCGCGTGTAATCGACCATTGGTGTCCTCTTCAGAATGATCTCTTGTTCCTCCGTTCCATACGGGCGGTTTTCGGGCACGCCCCAGAAACGCTGTTCCACCTCTAGGCCACAAGCTTTGTCTTCACTGGACTGGGCCCGAGCGCCTTGACCTTCTCCACCATCTCTTTGATGGTCTCTGCGAAGAGGTTCCCCTCGCTGGCTGCGATCCACTTGAGCCAAAGACGGTCCTCCTCGAAGCCGAATCGTCTGAGGATCTCCTTGAGGAGGGCCACCCTGCGGCGCGCCTTTAGGTTCCCGTTGATGTAATGACAGTCCCCTGGCCAGCACCCTCCGATGAGGACCGCGTCAGCCCCCTCCAGGAAGGCCTTGATAACGTATTTGGGGTCCACCATGCCGCTGCACATGACCCGGATCAGGCGGACATTGGGTGGGTAAGATAGTCGAGATGTGCCAGCCAGGTCCGCTGCGGTGAAGGTGCACCAGTTGCAAACAAAGGCAACGATTATGGGCTCGAAGTCTGCCATTTGAAGTCCCTCCTACTGCATGATTTCATGTTGAGATCCAGTCCTTCCCGATAGAGCTCGTTTCACATACCTGCTTGATCCCAGTCCCTTACGCTATAATTCCGAACCTGATCCCATCCAGGAGTCCTTCGATCTCAGCGAAAAGCTGCTTGTCCGAGAAGTGTTTCACCTTGGCCGCCCCGCTGGGGCAGTAGGCGGCGCAGCTCCCGCAGCCCTTGCAGACGGCCTCATTGACCACCGAGACCCCACGCCTCTCGTCGAACTCGATGGCCGAGTAAGGGCATAGCTCGCGGCAGACCTGGCAACCAACGCATATATAAGGGTCTATCTCAGAGATCATGGGGCTCACGGTCACCCGGCCGTAACTGCTCAGAGCCAAGGCCTCGCTGGCTGCGGCCTTTGCCTGGGCCACCGTGTCCGGTATGTCCTTGGGACCCTGGCAGGCCCCCGCGATGAAGACCCCTGAGGTGGCGGTGGAGACGGGCTCCAGCTTGGGGTGTTCCTCGAGGAAAAAGCCCTCACGGCCCGTGGAGATACCGAAGGTGCGCGCCACCTGTTCGGCGTCCTTGCGACTCTCCATGGCGGCGCAGAGGATCACCATGTCCACGGGAACCCTCATGAGCTTTCCGACCAATGTGTCCTCGGCCACAACCACCAGTTTCCCCCTCTCGGATTCGTCCAGGGCCTCGTCCGTGACCCGCGCCGCCTTGCCACGGATCATCATCACACCTTCGTCCTGAACCCTTTTGAGAAACTCCTCGTAGCCCTTCCCGAAACAGCGCATGTCTATATAGAAGTTGTAGACCAGAGTCTCGTGGCCCACCTTGTCTTTGATGAGATGGGCGAATTTCAAGGCGTACATGCAGCAGACCCTTGAGCAGTACTCGTGGTAGTTGACGTCGCGGCTACCAATGCAGTGCAGGATGGCCACGCTCTCGGGCGCTCTGGTGAAGGCCCCGTCTTGATCCCTCATGAGGATCTTGCCGCTTGTCGGGCCCGTTGCGTTGTTGAGCCTCTCGAACTCCAGGCTGGTGAAGACATTGGGATATCTGCCATAGCCGAACTGCCTCATGGGAGTGGGGTCCATGAGGTCATAACCAGTGGCCACGATGATGGATCCCACATCCAGCTCCAAGAGCTCGTCCTGCATCCCGTGATCTATGGCCTTGGCCTTACAGGCCAAGACGCACTCCATACACTCTGAGCAGACTCCGCATGAAACGCACCTCTGGGCCTCTGCCATGGCATCCTGGCTTGAAAGGCCCAGGTTGACCTCGGAGAAGTCCGCTCTCTTGTCCAAAGGCAATGAGACGGACCTGGATCTGGGCTGCTGGGGCACTCTTTGGGGCAAATCAGCCCAGTTCTGGCCAGAAGGTACCGCAGACCTTCCCTCTCGCAGGTCGAGACCGCTTAGGAACCTGTGGATGGAGATGGCTGCCTGCCTTCCTGCTGCCACGGCCTCCACGGCTGTGGCCGGACCCGTGACCAGGTCACCCCCAGCAAAGACTCCTTTGCGGGTTGTCTCGTACGTGAGGGGGTCTACTATGACGGTTCCGCGCTGGGTCAGTTGGAGACCCTTTATCCCTTCCAAAAAGGTTGTGTCGGGGACCTGACCAATGGCCGAGATCACCGTGTCAGCCCTTACCTGGAACTCGGAGCCTGCAACCGGCAAGGGTCTCCTCCTGCCTGTGGCATCAGGCTGCCCGAGCTCCATTTTCAAGCACATGAGCCCTTGCAACTTCCCGTCCTGGGAAAGCACTTTCATCGGGGCCACCAGGAACTGCAGTCGCACGCCTTCCTCTATAGCTGCCTCCACCTCCTCCGGGTATGCCGGCATTTCCGCCCTGGTCCTGCGGTAGAGGATGGTTACGGTATCGGCTCCAAGCCGCAAGGCACTTCTGGCCGCATCCACAGCCACGTTGCCGCCGCCTATCACTACGACCTCGGGGCCTATTTGTGGCCGCGAGCCCAGATTGACTTCCTTGAGAAAGCCTGTGGCCGGAATCACGCCGGGAGCTTCCTCACCTGGGATTCCCAGCTTGACGTTGCGGTGAGCACCTGTAGCCAGGTACACCGCATGATATCCTTCCTCCAAGAGGTCATCGAGGCTGTGCTCAGGCCCTATGGGGCTTGCTAGTCTTATTTCCACATTCAGGCGCTTCAGATAGTCGATCTCCCTTTCCAAGATCTCAGGGGGGAGTCTGTAGTCTGGGATGCCCACCCTCAGCATGCCTCCTGCCACTGGCAAGGCTTCGAAGATGGTCACCCTGTATCCTTCCAATGCCAAGAAATAAGCCGCCGAGATTCCCCCCGGCCCTGAGCCCACAACCGCCACCTTTTGCTTCTTTTGGCTGACCAGGGGAGTTGGCAGACTTTCCCAGTCCACCTGGTCCGCGGCGTATCGTTTGAGCTCCCTTATGGCAAGGGGCTCATCCAGGTCCCCCCTTCGGCAGACTTTCTCGCAGGGAGCAGGACAGATGCGGCCCAGGGTTCCAGGCAGGGGTAGCTTCTCCATGATGAGTCTGAGGGCTTCATGGTTCTTCCCTTGCCCGATCAAGGCCACGTATCCCTGAACGTTTGTGCCTGCAGGGCAGGTCTGAACGCAAGGCCCCCTGTCCTTCTTCTCGATGAGGAAAGTAATTGGCACAGCCTGCGGAAACGATCTATAAATGGCCTTCCTTGGGCCCAGCTTCTCGTCCCACTCGTTGGGGCGGGTAACCGGGCACACATTGGCGCACTCCCCGCATCCGGTGCACTCCTGCTTGACATACCTGGCCTTCTTGCGCACCCGGACCTTGTAATTGCCAATGAATCCGGTTACCTCTTCCACCTCGCTGTGTGTCAAGAGCTCTATGTTGGGGCTCTGTCCCACGGAAACCATCTTGGGGGTGCCGATGCAGGAGGCGCAGTCCAGGGTGGGGAAGGTCTTGTCGAACTGGAGCATGTGGCCGCCGATGGTGGGCTGCCTCTCCACCAGATATGCCTTGTACCCTGCCTTGGCCACATCCAGGGCGGCCTGCATTCCTGCGATCCCGCCGCCCACTATGAGCACGTTGGGATTCACCGGATACTCCACGGTCTGAAGCGGCCTGTGGAACCGGACCCTGTTCACGGCCCCGCGGATGAGTTCTTTGGCCTTCTCCGTGGCTTCATCCGCATCCTGCGTTACCCAGGAGCAGTGTTCCCTGATGCAGATCATCTGGAATGCCCTGAAGGGGTTCAGACCTCCCCTTTTGACGGCCCCTCGAAAGGTGATCTCGTGCATCCGGGGGGAACAGGAGGCTACGACCACTCGGGTCAGTCTATGTTCCGGAATGTCCTTCTCTATGAGCTCCTGGCCGGGGTCCGAGCACATGAAGAGGTAATCACGCGCAACCACCACGTCTTTCAAGGTGGCCACATAATCCCTTACCTCCTCCACCCGCACTTTACCCGCTATGTTCGTACCGCAATGGCAGATGTAAACCCCCATGCGCTCTTTCATCTTCGTCCCTTGTCACTTGTCAATAGTGGGTTGACTGTTGCCCCCGTTTGGCCGACACGTGTTCCCGAATAGTCCCGAAGCCTAAGCTGGCCTCTCTCAGTCCTCCAGGGATTCCAGGAGCAGCTCCGAGAGCTCCATGACGCGCATGGTCTCAGACCTGCCCGTGGTCTTGATGGCGTCCTCGAACATGGACACGCAGTAAGGGCAGGCCGCCACCATGACCTCGGCCCCAGTCTCCTCGGCTTCGGCCACCCTTAGCTCCGAGAAGCGTTCCCCGGAAGGCACCTCCATCCAGATCCCACCTCCGCCCCCGCCGCAGCAGAGGCTTTCATCCCTGTTTCTCCTCATCTCCACCAAATCGACTCCCGGGACAGCCCGGATGAGTTCCCTGGGCGGCTCGTAAATCCCATTGTGGCGGCCCAGATAGCAGGGATCGTGGTAGGTGACCTTGAGGTGCAGATCCTTCTTGGGTTGCAGTTTTCCCTGCTGGAGGAGATTGGCCAAAAGCACCGAGTAGTGCACCGCATCCAGGTTCCCCCCGATCTGCCGGTAGTCCTTGCGAAAGGCGTTCATGCAGTGGGGAGACGCCACCAGTAGCTTACCCACTCCCTTCTCCTCGAACAGTGCGAGGTTTGCCTGGGCGAGCCTGGCGAAAAGCTCTTCCCCTCCAAGCTTGCGGCAGGCGTCTGCGCAGCAGCTCTCTTTCTCCCCGATGACGCCGAAGTCCACCCCGCATGCCTGGAGGACCTTCACTAGGGCCCGGGCCGCCTTCTGGTTTCGGGGATCGTAGGCCTGTGTGCAGCATATGAAGAACAGATACTCGGTCCCCTCGCTATAGGGGCGCAACTCCAGGCCTTCAGCCCATCTGAGACGATCACTTCGTTCCCCTCCCCAGGGATTCCCCCTGCTCGCGAGGCTCCCCATTGGTCCTTTAAGGGACGCTGGGATGGTTCCTGTCTCGTTCATGAGTGCTCTCATGGACCTAACTACGTCTATGATCTCCACCCCACGGGGACATTTCTGGACGCAGGTGTTGCAGGTGACGCAGTTCCAAAGGGCCTCTGACTCGAATCCCTCCAGGCCGAACTGGGCCAGGCGGATCATACCCCTGGGGCTGAACTCCTTGACCAGATTCCAGGGGCACAGGCCTGTGCAGGTCCCGCACTGGATGCAAATCTTGAGGGTCTGGCCGGCCACGGCCATTATGGCCTCTGTGACCTCGGGAAAAGGTGCCACAGGTTGCATAAGGTTTTCTCCTCAGGCGATTCTCAACTGGCTCAGCAAAGGCTTCGGGTCCACCAAATGCCTGCCCAGCCAATGTTGGGTGTGGGGGAGTCCCGCCGCTATGGCCAATAGCTCCGTAAAGTAGAGAACCGGAAGGGCTTCCTGGCTAGGAGCCCTGAGCTCCAGGTTCATGTGACATAGCGGGCAGAAAACCACCAGACAGTTGGCCCCAGCTCTGCGGGCGTATTGGTGGATCCTGGCCACGAGCCTTTGTGATAGCTCCGGCTTGGTTACGGCGAGGCCAGCCCCGCAACATTGCTCCTCCAGACCCCATTTCAAATCCTGCGCTTCCAGCCTCTTGAGAAGATCGCCCAAAGCTGTTCTGGGGGAGTGACCATCCAGCCCAGTGACCCACCTCTGGCGGCTGAGGAGGCAACCGTAATAAGGGGCTATCCGGAGCCCGCGAAATGAACCAGGTGCCAGAGTTTCCACCTTCTCCAATGCCACGGCCAACAGGCTCTCCAAAAAGAAGACTGGCCTGGTGTGCCCCCTCACAGCCGCTCCCCAGAGGTCTTGGATTCTCTTGTTCTTCTGCTCATCCGCTAAGAGCTTTTCCCTCGAGTCCCAAAGCCTCACAAAACAACTCGGGCACAGGGTCATCAACTCCTCTATACCCCTGGACTCTGCCAAGAGAAGGTTTCTGGCCGGCAGAACAAGACCCCACCATCCCCGGATGCTGTGGGCAGGTGTGGACCCACAGCAGCTCCAGTCCTCCAGGGTTTGCACCCGCAAACCGAAAAAGGATGCCACTTCCAAGTAAGATTCCATCATTTCCCGACCACTGGATGTGAGGGAACATCCGGGATAGAAGCTGATGACCCGCTCGCCATCCACAGCCCTGAGGGTCTGCGCTTTCATGAGGAGCCTCCGAGTTTCTCTTTGAACTCCCTGGGGTTCTCAACACGACTGGGGGTGAGCTGGAATCTTCCCTTGAGCATCATCCGAACACCGGTGCCCATGTCCTGGGAGAAACTACGGGTAGCCAGCTTGTAGCGCATCATCAAGCCAACTTCGAAGACTCGACCCCGGTTACTCACCTGCCGCAAAAACTCCTTGTGAAAAGCCAATATGCCTGGCTCTGGCACCCTCACACCCTCCTCGATGGCCATATGCCGAAGTGTATCCATGAGGGAGGGGATATCGACCCGGTTGGGGCACTGATCCAGGCAGTTGAAACACCCTATACAGATCCAGATGGTGCGAGATTCCAAAACCTCTTTTTTCATCCCCCGCTGAATCATCCGGATGACCTGGTTCGGCCGCCAATCCATGAGTTCTACAGCCGGGCACCCGGCTCCACAGGAAAGACAATGAAAGCACGAGGCAAAGGAGTTATCGCCTTTGCTTGCCACCTGCTCCTGAAATTCCCTGTTCACGGATTGCCTCCTACGGATTGATGGCTCCCTAAAAGTTGGTCAAGAAGGCTCAAAAGCCGCTTGGGCTCCAGAGGCTTGTCCAAAAAACCATCCGGCTTTCCCAGCTTGAGGGTCTCAAAGAAGCCTTTGAAGTCTTCCACGAAACGTTCCTTCACCCCTGAGAGCACAATCACCCGTATTCCTTTAAGATCCTTCCTTTTGCGGATCTTGTTGAAGAGGGTCACACCGCTTTTCCCTGGCATCATAATGTCCAGAATGACCACGTCCGGCCTTTCCCTGGAAAGCTCCTCCATGGCCTCATCAGCATCCCCGGCCTCCCTTACTTGGAACCCGTTTTCCACAAGAAGGGTGCGCAGGTAAAGCCTCACATCAGGCTCGTCATCCACAACCAACACCTTTGGGAGTAAAGACATGCTCACACCTCCTGCCAGTGCAACCCTGGATTGGGTTGCTTTCTCCCTCGTAACCCCTGCTTCTTTTGGAAGGAGCATCCTTTTTCTCCCGGCAGACTAAACTCTATTTCAAAGCTCTGGCAAAGAGCGTGCCGGGAGGCTCCAAGGCCCATGCTCAAGGCCCTGATTCCAGAATTGACAAGGTTTGCCGGCCCCCAAGGGGATGGGGGCCCGGGGGTCCCTGGCATGGCACAGCCCCCACGGCATTTCAGTTAAGAAAGCCTGAGAGGCCTCTCAGAGGGCTTTGCTGAAATTCGGCCCCGATTACCCGCTGAAATCGGCGGATTAAGGAGTTTGGGGTCCCAACTTATGGGAATGCTTCAAGATATATGGTTTCAAGCCTCTACTGGCTAGCAAAAAAAGAAACAGCGAGGTTCTTAGTGTGGATACATCTCAGCCTTAAATATCAATAGATTGGCCGATGTAATTCCAGGTTTGTGGACAACTTGGAGACAACAACGGCAGAGCCTTATTTCTTTTGAGAAAGGAATCCTTTCAGGATTGAAATGGCTTGAGGTTATAACGCTTCATCTTTCGCCAAAGGGTCACCGGACTCATCCCCAACTTGCGAGCCGCCAAACTCCTTTGCCATCCCGCCTGCTCCAAATGCCGCAGAATGAGATCCCGTTCGAATGACTCCATAGCCGCCTCTCTTCCGGCGGAGCCCGGGAGCTCCTTGGGGGCGGGTTGCTCTATTATGTGGCGTGGTAGGTCATAATGCTGGATCAAGGCTCCCTCGCTGTGGACAAAGGCGTGCTCTATGGCGTTTTCCAGCTCTCTCACATTTCCAGGCCAAGGGTAACTGAACAGGGCATCCATGGCCTCTCCTGAAAGTCCCCTTACCCTTCGACCCATCTGGTGGTTGAACTTCTCTATAAAATGACTCACCAGCAAAGGAAGGTCCTCTGTGCGTTTCCTCAAAGGCGGTAGTTCTATAGGGAAAACATGGAGCCTGTAGTAAAGATCCTCCCTGAAACGGCCCGCCTCAATCTCGGCACGCAGGTTCTTGTTTGTCGCAGCCAGGAGTCTGATGTCAACTCTAAGGGAACGGATGTCTCCTACCCTCTGGAACTCCCTGTCCTGCAAGACCCTTAGGAGTTTGACCTGCACCGAGGGAACCAACTCCCCAACCTCGTCAAGGAAGAGGGTTCCGCCGTTGGCCATCTCGAAGCGTCCCACCTTGTCGCGCAAGGCCCCAGTGAAGGCTCCCCTGACATGCCCGAAGAGTTCGCTCTCCAAGATGGTTTCGGGAAGGGCGGAACAGTTCACCGCCACGAAAGGACGATCCCTGCGATGGCTGTTATGATGTATTGCCCTGGCCACCAGCTCCTTTCCAGTGCCGCTCTCCCCCAAGATCAACACAGTAGTGTCTGTCCGGCAGACCTGTTCCATTCGACTGTAAACTTCCTGCATTGCAGAGCTTTTGCCAACTATATGACTGTAGTCGTAACTGAAGCCCAGCTCCTGGCGCATCCACTCCAGCGCACTTATATCCCGGAGGGTCTCCAAGCCGCCTATCACCCTGCCTTGGGCGTCCCTGAGAGGGGTGGCATTCACCAACACCGTGACCCTGCGGTGGTTTCGATTCAGAAAGTTCACCTCCCGGTCGAACACAGGCATGGAACACGACAGGGCCCTCTCGATGGGACAGTCCCTCTGGCACACTGGGCTCTTGAAAAGCTCATAGCAACGCCAGCCCACTACCTCCTGGGAATCATAACCGGTTATCTCGGAGGCGGTACGATTGAAAGATGTGATTCGCCAGTCCCTGTCCAGGGTAATGACGCCCACTGGCAAGCTCTCCAGGATGCTTCTCAGCCATAGAATCTCCTTGTCCTGAAGAGGAAGTAGGGAGGCTTCCTTTCGACCTGAGACGGGCCTGGGCCGGGCTCTAGCTTTTCCCATGGGAATCATTCCCTTTCCAGAAAAACTTGGCTGCATCATCTAGAGATATAATAATGCAAAAAACGCGCCATGGTTGCCTAGGATTCTTATATCTCCAAGGCTTTGAGGCAGGCCGTATACATGTCTTGTCTTGGCTCGAGCCGGGGAGCCCGGCAGATAAAGCTTTCTTGAAAGCCCCGGGGAAAAAGCCCCTGAGTAATTGTCAAAAAAAGATAAAGGACCTTGCTGGTGCTGTGGTTACAAAATGATAGAATACCTGCGGCAAGAGGATTCTACCACCAATGAGGTAAAGGGATTATGGCACAAGGAGAGCTTCCATTCCAGCATGAAGATTGTATTCGGGAAGCTCGAGTGACGGGCTTGGCGTGGCAATGGGGGACTTTCTTTAAGAATGGAACTTTCAGTTCTGTGATGGATGGAGGTGGTTTGCCAGACATGGCCCTTTCCTGTGGCATGCGTTTGTCCCAGCCGGTGTGAAGTAGAACTGGCGGGGCTCCTTTACCTTGTGACCCCTTGCCCGGATTATTCTCCAAAGCCCGCAGCTTTGGGGGCTACACCCCCAAACCCCAGACACTCTTTGAGATATTCCGACTCAAAGCAGAACCAAAGCAGAACCAAATCTGAAACCCATAAGCAGGGTGCTTTTGAGTATGCACCAGTTTGCTCAATCATCTCATTAAGATAGCCCGTATTATCCACTGATCGTGAATAATGCGGGCTAGTTGATCTCGGACCTTATGGGCTGTCGGCCTTGACCCTGGGGCTGGAGCGAATAAAATAAACACAATTCGGGCACGAAGCCCGTGGAAAGTTTTCAGTAAAGGTAACGAGAGCCACGAAGGCTACCATTCCCTGGAGGGGTGGCGTTCGTGGCTCTTTTTTTGCGGGATTGCCTCGCTGCCTATCGAGGGGCCCGAGGCCCTAAGCCCATCAAGAGGCTGCGCGGCGGATCATGTAAGAAGAAAGCCATTCTTCAGGGAGGTGCCGTTATGCGGAGAAGATTCTGTATCTTCCAGGTTCTCTTGACCTTCCCCATCTTTCTCGCCCTTGCTACGGGGAGCTGGGCCCAGAGCAATGAGGTGCGCGTCGCCGACAGCAAGGGGGACTGGGGGCACCCGAACCCATGGAGGCACTATCCCCGCGGGCCTGGATACGTGCGTATGAGTTGGGTCTTCGACACCTTGGTTTGGAAGGATGAGAAAGGGATGGTCCCGGCCTTGGCCGGGTCCTGGCATTACGAACACGTGCGCAAGGCCTTTGTCTTCCAGATGGTGCCTGGGGCCAAGTGGCACGACGGGAAGCCTGTAACCCCAAATGATGTTGTCTTCACTGTCGAGTATTTCAAAAAAAATCCCTATGGCTGGGTTGTTCTGGACCATGTTGACAGGGCAGAGGCCACAGGACCCCATGAGGTGACATTCTTTCTGAAGAGACCCTATGCCCCATTTATGGAGGATGTGGGAGGAACCATGCCTATTTTGCCCAAACATGTCTGGGAGAAGGTTCAGGACCCCAAGGAGTACGGGGAGCCCGCTGCCTTTATCGGGAGCGGCCCTTTCCTGTTCAGGGACTTCGATGTGGCCAAAGGCACATACCTTTACGTGGCTTTCCCCGAGTATTACCAGGGAAGGCCAAAAGTGGACAGACTGATATACGTCAAGGCCGCAGACCCCGTGGCAGCTCTCCTTTCGGGCCAGGCGAACCTGGCCAACATCCAGCCAGAGATGAGACCCCTGTTAGAGGAGCGGGGGATGACGGTGATCGGGGATAAGGCAGGCTGGGTGAAAAAGCTCATGATCAACCATAGAGTATCCCCTCTCAGCCACAAGAGGTTCAGGCAGGCCCTGGCCCACGCCATAAGCCAGGAGGAGATCCTCCAGAAGGCACACAGGGGCAGGGGAAGGCCTGCCTCGTACGGCCTTCTGTCCGTGGATCACGATGACTACAACCCCAAGACCCCGGGGTATGCCCACGATCCCAGTCGGGCTAGGCAGATACTGGAGTCCATGGGGTTCCAGCGGGGGCCAGATGGTTTCTACCACAAAGAAGGGAAACCTTTGAAGCTGGAGCTCTTGGCCTCCTCCATCACAGTGGCAGGCCAACCCACCGCGGATCGCGATGGAGAGGTCATCCGTCAACAGCTCGAGTCAGTGGGTATCCGGGTGGAGCTGAGAAGCCTGGAGCAGACCACAACAGACGCCAAGGTGCGAAACTGGGACTTTCAACTGGCCATATCCGGGCACGGAGGCATCATGGGGGACCCCAAGATCCTAAACGAGATGATCTCGGAGGATTATGCGGCTGGATCAGTGAACAGCGTTCGTTTCCAGGAAAACAAAGAACTCCTCGATCTCCTGGAAGCACAGATGGTCGAGATGGACCCGGCCCAGCGAAGAGCCATGGTGCACCGGATCCAGGAGATCTTTGCCGAGGAGCTGCCGTCCATCTGTCTCTACTACCCGGAGACTCTGTCCGCATACGACCCCAACAAAGGGATTCGGTGGTTCTATACCAAAGGTGGCATAAGCAAGGGGATTCCCATTCCCCAAAATAAGCTCTCGCTTCTCCGGTGAGGGGAGGAAGGCCATTGGGGCGTGAGGCCAATTTTCGTTTTAGCCCGAAGGGAAAGGGTTTAGGGAGCATCCTCACTTTTGCATCGGCACTGTTCGTGCTTGTCTGCCTGAGCTATGTCCTTCCTCGCCTCATGCCCGGCGATTTTGTCACGGCCATGTTCGCAAGCTCCCATGTTACTCTGAGCGCAAACCAGGAGTCAGAGGCAAGGGCCTATTTCCAGAGGGAGGAGGGGTTTGGAGAGTATCTGCTTCGCCTCGCCAGATTGGACTGGGGGCGGTCCTATGCCCTTTTCCAGCCGGTCTCCTCCTTGATCCTCCAGGCCTTGCCCTGGACCTTGATGCTGGCCGTGGGGGCCCATCTTTTGGCCAGTGTTTGCGGTTTCATGATAGGGGTGGAGGCGGCTTGGCGCCGGGGCACCCGCGTGGAGAAGGGCCTGGTCGGGCTCATGACCATGTTGGAGGGGGTCCCTGAGATGGCGGTCGGGGCCTTGCTCCTTGCCATCTTCGCCTTGCAGCTTCACTGGCTGCCCACGGCAGGTGCCCAGACCCCTTACGTGGAGCTCTCCCTGTGGGAGAGGTTGGCGGATACGGCCCGCCACTTGGCCCTGCCCATGGCCACTTTGGTGATCTCTTATCTGCCTGGAAACTTCCTCCTTGCCCGAAACTCCATGGTGATGGTCCTGGGAGAGGAGTTCATCCTCACGGCCAGGGCCAAGGGGCTTCCGGACAGGAGGGTGCGTTACGCCCATGCGGCCAGAAACGCCTTGCTACCTGTGGTGACCAGGTTCGGCCTTCGGCTGGCCTTCATGGTGACCGGGGTCGTTGTAGTGGAGACCATTTTTTCCTACCCTGGGCTAGGCACACTGCTTTTCAACGCCATCAGAAGCCGTGACCTGCCCCTGATTCAGGGGGTGGTGCTGTTCTCATCGGGGGCTGTGCTCAGTGTGAATCTTGCTCTCGAGCTTGTCTATTCACGCATAGACCCGAGGACTCGCCATGCACCTTGAGGTAGGATGCACGTTGAGGCGGGACAAATGTTTCACAATGGGGGCCACAGTGGCCGGCTTCATGGCCCTGATGGCCCTGGTAGGCCCCTTTGTAGTGCCCTTCGACCCCCAGGACATGTCATTCCAGCCATTTGCGAGACCCTCCTGGGCGCATCCCTTGGGGGTGAACGACGGCGGCCAGGACATCCTCTCGGAGCTTGTCCACGCGGTGCGAAACTCCTTGGGCTTCGGCGCCCTGGTGGGCGGGCTTGGTTTGATGTTGGGAGTCGGAGTCGGGCTCACGGCTGCCTGGCTGGGCGGTCTCGTGGGCAGGCTCCTCATGAGCTGTGCCGATGTCTTCATGGCCATCCCCTCGGTGATGATCTTGATCCTGGTGGCAGCCCTATTCCAGCCTTCTGCGGCGGTTTTGGCCATGGTGCTAGTAGGGTTGAGCTGGCCCACCACGGCCAAGGCAGTGAGGGCCCAAGCCCTGGCCCTCAGGAGCGGGCTCCATGTGCGGGCCGCTGCCCAGATGGGCGCCTCGGCCTGGTACGTGATATCCCGACATCTGGTCCCCGAGATGTTCCCCCTGTATCTCATCGGTTTTGTGGCCAAAGCCAGGATGGCCGTTTTCATGGAGGCATCCCTGGCCTTCCTCGGGCTTTTCGATCCAGGGAGAAAGTCCCTGGGGGGGATGATCCAGTATGCCTTGAAGTACTACTACATGGACACCTGGTGGAACTGGCTGGCCCCGGCAGTCTTTTGCCTTTCGGCCTCCATCGTGGCGGCGGGCCTTCTGGCCATTAGCCTGGAGAAGGTCCTGGATCCTAGGCTGAGGTCCCTATGGGGTTGAGCATAAAAGGATTGACAGTGAGCTTCCTCACCGGGGGCCACCTCGTGCGCGCCGTGGACGGGGTGAGCCTGGAGATCCGGAATGGGAGCTGCTTGGCCCTGGTGGGCGAGTCAGGCTCGGGGAAGACCACTATCGGGATTGCCTGCATGGGGCTTCTTCCGAGCAACGCGATCCTGGACGGCATTATGGAGTTGGACGGCACACCTCTCGACTATTCGGTCCAAGAGACAGCCAGGAAGATCCGCTGGAGGCGCATCTCCATGGTCTTTCAGTCCGGGGCGGCCAGCCTGAATCCCGTGAAACCCGTCCTGGACCAGGTGGCCGAGCCCATGGCGGTGACATTGGGTTCGGGGTGGAAGGAAGCGAGAAGGGTGGCAGCTCGGGCCATGGAGCTGATGGGCCTCGGGCCCGATCTCCACCAGAGGTTCCCCCACGAGCTCAGCGGAGGGCAGGCTCAACGCGTTTTGTTGGCCATGGCCACCATCTTGGACCCCCAGGTGATGATACTGGATGAACCGACGGCCAACCTGGATGTGGTGACCAAGGCCTTTGTAGGAGAGCTAATAGGGGAGGCCAAAAAGAGGGGGAAAGCCCTTCTCCTAGTAGGTCACGATCTGGACTTCGTCGTGCGATGGGCGGACGAAGTAGCGGTCATGTACCTCGGCCAGACAATGGAGTTCCTCCCGGCAGGCAGGCTTCTCACCTCTCCCTGGCATCCCTACAGCTGGGCACTGGTTCGCTCCTACCCATCCATGAGGTGCAACAGGGATCTGGGGGGCATCAGGGGGGACGCCCTCCAGCGGGTCACCCATCAACACGGTCGCAATAATCCGTCCGCTTACTTCCATTCGCACGACCAAGCCCACGGGGTGGGGGGCGGCACATCTCACGCCCCGGAGGCCGGATGCCTCTTTTGGCCCCGCTGTACCCAGGCCCTTGGAGCCTGCAGGGAGGGAAGCGTCGAGCTCACCATGCAGGGGAATTTCGGGGTCAGATGTCTTCGAGGTGGGGTGGTGGAGCTTTTGCGCCTCAAAGAGGTCTCCAAGAGGTATGGGGAGACCCAAGCGCTTCATCCTACGGATCTCGGGGTCCGGGCTGGGGAGGTCCTATGTTTGGTGGGGGAGACGGGCTCTGGCAAGACCACACTGGCCATGATAGCCGCTGGGGTCCTGAGACCCGATGGCGGCGCAAGATTACTGGACGGGCGAGACATGGACGAGACCCTCCAAGAGGACCGCGCTGCCCTGGCTCGGCAGGTGGGGATCGTCTATCAGGATCCGGCCTCCTCCGTGAGCCACCGCTTCACCGTGGAGGAGATCCTCGCAGAGCCCATGAAGATTCACAGGGCCTTTCCCCAAGAGGGTATCAGAGATGGAGTGGAAGACTTATTGAGAAAGGTCCATCTGCCTTGGGATGAGAGATTCATGGCCCTTTACCCCCACGAGCTCAGTCAGGGGACCATGCAGCGGGTGTGTCTTGCAAGGGCTCTCGCCCTGAGGCCCAAGCTCCTGGTCGCCGACGAACCCACGAGCTCCCTCGACCCGAGCGCCCAGGCCAAGGTGATTAGGCTCCTCATGGAGCTCCAGATAGAAGAGGGTCTTACACTTCTCTTCGTGACCCACGACATAGGCCTTGCCCGGAAGATAGGTGACAGGCTCGCCGTGATGCTGGCAGGCAGGATCGTGGAGCTGGGGCCGGCAGCAACTCTGTTGGCCCTTCCCCTTCACCCTTACACCCAAATGCTGATCCGCAGGGCAGAAGATGATGTCCAAGAGAGGCCAATGGGCCAGGGATCCGCAAGCCCACAGGGGTGTGCTTTCGCCCCTCGTTGCAAGTGGGCAGAGGAGCGCTGCCTCTTGGAGTCGCCCCCAAATCTGCACCTGGAGGATGGGGATCGCACGGTTCGCTGTTTCAGGTTTTTTGACAAGGGAAGCGAAAGCTCGATGCCCCGGGATTCCTCTGGGGATCTACGGGGGAAAGTGGGGAATTGGTCATGATGAGGTGTCGCGAGCCGCCTGGGATTCTCGCGAGATGCATGGGCCTTCCCATGGGTCTTTGAGGGGTCATGGGGGTGAGTTGTGAGGGGCACTGCCGGTCGTAAGTTGCTAGTTGTCCGTGGTCCACGACGACACAATATGGATCGCTTACAGCCGAAAGCCCTTTGGCGAACAAGAATCTCTCACGGAGGATGAAGATGAAGAGAAGGTTGAATCTGCTCGTGGCGCTCGCAGCGGTACCACTGTTTCTTGTCACTCATGATGGTTGGGCCCAGGACTGGACGGCCAAGGCGCAAGAGGCCCTGGGAAAGGCCATGGCCGAAGTCGCCATCCCCAAAGGCGACCCAAGGCTTTTGGTGCTAACAAACGCAGGATTCGGACAGATTGGTAGCTACACCACAGAGGCCTTCTCGGACATAGCGGGGAAGGAGACGGGCTGCAGTCGAGGGGCGCGTTCACTGCTGCCCGTCCACACATCGGTTCAGGAGCCACTCTGGTGCGCCCTTTATCGGAAGGACTCTGGGAAGATGGTATTCTTCAAGTGGACAGGGGATGGATTCGGACAGCAGGTCATCGACGCGAGCCCCGAAAAGATCCTCTCGCCCGAAGGTTGGAAGGCAACGTCTGCCGGCCTGGTTGGTAAGAATCTCTTCTCCGTGGTGAGTATAAGCCTCACATGGGCCGTGAATCCACCCTGGCCCCTCTTGCTCGCTTCCACATTCCACGACCACTTCTGCCCCGGGCTGAACGCCGGCTACATCTTCGCTGAATACCTGATGGACCGTCTCCCTCTGGGTCCGGGGGAGCAGTACGTTACGGTGACAGCACCGGGCAAGTGCCCGGCCGATGCCCTCCAAGTCCTTTTCAATACGACCGGGGGAAAGGGGGGAGGTTATGTCATGGCCATAGGTAATGACCTCCTGACCAAGTATTCGAAGGGTTCAGTCCAACCGTCCATTGTGGCCATGAAAGTGAACCGCAAGTCAGATGCGTGCGAGGGGATGATTCTTGGGTTCGACTGGGACAAAGTGATGGCCGACACCGGGATCAAGCCGGAACACCTCTTCTCCAAGGAGGGGCCGAGCGATCCTTGGTTTTGGATCTCCAGGGTGAAGGCCTCGGCAGAGCTTGCCAAGATGCCCAGGGAAAAACTCCTGGGATATGCGGTGGAACTGAAGCGCTTTTCGGGCAAGGCCGGTCTTGCCGATAAGGTGGCAAGCGGCGATCCATACGGCGTGGTCTGGAATCAATGACGGATGAATGACAGAGAGTCCCGGCCGGGCCGGTTACATGGGCAAGGCCGGGTGTTTCCTGGTTGAGTCCTCGAAAAAGGAGAAAGAGGGGATGGGCAAGACACTCTTGGATGGAGCTCGGATCCAACAGGTCATAGATTTCCACGGCCATTCCTGCCCGGGTCTGGCCATCGGGATCCGGGCCGCGGAGATAGGGCTTCGGGAGGTGGGCGCTTCGAGTCAGGACGAGGAGGTGGTGGCGGTCGTGGAGACGGACATGTGCGGGGTGGACGCCATCCAGGTGCTCATGGGGTGTACCTTCGGCAAGGGCAACCTGATCCATTTGGACCATGGCAAGAACGCTTTCAGCTTCTACCGCCGCTCCGACGAAAAGGGGATCCGAGTGGTAACAAGGCCCGATGTCTTCAACCGACCCGAGGAGGAGATGGTCCGGCTGCGTGGCAAGATGCTCAAAGAGGGGCTCACAGCCCCGGAGAAGGCTAGGCTCAAGGAACTCTCAGCCGCCAAGGTCAAAGAGATAATGGAGGCCGACCTGGAGGCCCTCTTCAAAGTGAGGGAGGCCTCCGGCCCAATCCCTGGCAAGGCGCGGATTTTGGACGGGCTTCTCTGCGATATATGTGGAGAGAGGACCATGGAGACCCGCATACGCAGGTTCATGGGGCAGAATCTGTGCCTTCCTTGTTTCAGACAGGAGGAAAACCGTTTTTGATGGGAACCCTCGCAATCTCCTTGCATTATCACTTTGACGGGTCATCAGGGATGGCCTGCTCCCATGTAGTGAGCTGAAAGGGCCATCCCTACCGAAAGCCTATCTCGTGACGGCTTTTCCGTGGGGGTGTGACTCGAACACCGCCCCAAAAAGCCCGTATCCCGGAGCGTCAAAACCTCCACAACGCTTCCCAAGCCCGGCCTTTGGCCTGGGACTAAAGTTTCCCACATCTCATTCCGAAAAGGGATTCGTGGGTATGAAGTGAATTCTCACCCACAAGCAGGCTCCGGACGAGCCTCGCCTAAAAACATGGAGGAGGGCTGTTCATGAGCGCCGCTGCCGACACCTACGAGATAAAACCGAGAGGAGCACGGGAGGGAAAGTACCTGACCTTCTCCCTGGGAGCCGAGGAGTATGGGGTGGGCATCCTCAAGGTCAGGGAGATCATCGGCATGATGCCCATAACCCCCATACCGCTGGCCCCGGACTTCCTCAAGGGTGTGATCAACCTGAGGGGCAAAGTCATCCCAACGGTGGATCTCAGGCGCAAGTTCGGTATGCCGGAGACGGATTTCACAGAACGAACCTGTATCATCGTAGTCGAGACAAACAGGGGCTCTTCCGGGGTCCTCACGGGCGTGGTGGTGGACTCGGTGTCTGAAGTCCTCAATGTGAGAGCCTCGGACATAGAGGACGCTCCTGAGTTGGGAGGCGGCCTCAAGAGCGAGTATATCCTGGGGATCGCCAAGACCGAGGGCGGGATAAAGATCCTTCTGGACATAGACATAGTTCTGAACGATCAGGACACGGCCGCCGTAGAGAAGGCCGCCTGAGGATCACCCATCGTCCCAAATGCCAAGACCCGGAGAAGGGGACTATAAAAATCAGGGAGGTAATATCATGTTCAAGGAATTGACTGTGGGCAAAAAACTGGTCCTAGGTTTTGGGGCGGTTGCACTTCTAACTGCCGGGTTGGGGGTTCTTGGCTACTGGTCGGCCAGGGAAAGCGAGAAAAACGTCAAGGAAATCTCGCTTGTGAGGCTCCCCGGAGATTATCAGTCTTTAGCTAAAAATTGAATGATTTCAATCAGGTCATTTTTTGAGTCGTCACTACAGGGGCTGTGCGCCCAGCTCTTTGTGCTGGGGGGCTCCAACCCCCAGAGCCCTGAACA
>Ga0209381_1000201_pt1 | contig 171833 bp, 119 predicted proteins | sample DewCreD2012metaG_FD_184111 | JGI IMG/M metagenome (GOLD analysis project Ga0209381, IMG submission 184111) | Hot spring sediment bacterial and archeal communities from British Columbia, Canada, to study Microbial Dark Matter (Phase II) - Dewar... ... | reverse complement strand
GGGCCTGGTAGGCCTGGCGCAGGAAGGTGTTCTCGGCGCGCAGGTGGCGCACCTCGAGCGCGCGCTGGAGGCTCAGCAGCAGGGCGTCGTAGTTCAGCGGCTTCTGGATGAAGTCGTGCGCGCCCCGCCGCATGGCGAGCACGGCCTTCTCGATGTCGCCGGCGCCCGTGTAGATGATCACCTGGCATCGCGGGCAGGCGGCCTTGAGCTCGGGGAGGAGCTCGAGCCCGTCGCGCTCGGGCATCATGAGGTCGAGCACGGCGGCGTCGGGCTGGAAGTCCTGGGCCGCGCGCGCGGCCTCGCGGGCGTCGGTCACCGCGCGCACGGTGTAGCCGTGCTGGCCGAGGAATCCGGCCAGGTACTTGGCCACCGTGGGGTCGTCGTCAACGATCAACGCGCGCGGCATGGGCCGGCTCCAGCGGCAGCTCGATGCGGAACGTGGTGCCCTTGCCCGGGGCGCTCTGGACGCGGATGGAGCCCTCGTGCGCGGCCACGAGGCGCTCGCACAGCGAAAGGCCCAGGCCTACCCCCAGGCCGGAACCGGAGTAGAACGGGCTGAAGAGGCGGCTCAGGTCTTCCGGCGGAATGCCCACGCCCGTGTCGGCCACGGTGACGACCAGGTGCCCCGGCTCGCCGTGGGCGCGCAGGGTCAGGCGCCCCCCGTCGGGCATCGCCTTGCAGGCGTTGAGGATCAGGTGGACCAGCACCTGCTCGAGCTGCGCGGGGTCGGCCACCAGCTCGGGCAGGTCGGGGGACAGCGCGACCTCGACCTCGATGCCGTGCCGCCGAATGTGGCTGGACGCCAGGTGGCGGGCGTTCGCCACGATGTCGGCCAGCCGGCACTTCCGCCGCACGGGCGGCCGCGCCCGGGCGAAGTCCAGCAGGCGCGAGACCGTGTCGTTGATGCGCACCAGGCACCCATCGAGGTCGGCCAGGCATTCGCGCCCCTCGGGGTCGCCGCCCACCAGGCGCTCGAGGGCGCGCAGGGCGAGCGCCATGCCGGCGAGGGGGTTGCGTATCTGGTGCGCCATCATCGTGGCCATCTCGCCCACCACGGCCAGACGTTGCGAACGCAGCAGCTCGGCCTCCAGCCGCTTCTGCTCCGTGACGTCCAGAATGATGCTCTGGCGGCGCACGACCCGTCCGGCGGCGTCGGCCACGGGCACGGACACTTCGGCGGCGTGGTAGACGGGGCTCCCGCCGCGGTGCACCGCGCGGTACTCCACCCGATAGGGCTCGGCGCGGTTCATCGCCTCGCGCATCTGGCCCCCCACGCGCTCGCGGTCCTCCGGGTGGATGCAGCGGAGGCCGAGCTCTCGGTCGGCATAGAAGTCCTTCGGCGCATAGCCCAGGAACCGCTCGACGTTGGCGCTGATGAACTCCACGGCGGGGGGCCATGTGGGCCGCGTGACGTAGAGCACGCAGGGCAGGTGCTCGACGAAGGAGCAGAACCAGGGATGCTCGATGACGCTGGCTACATCGGGATCCACGCCCGATTCCTTGAGAAGGAATGCCCTCCAGTCGCCCGCCATTCTAGCGCGCGGCGTGCAGGCGATCAAGGACTCCGCGCGCCCCGGGGTGCGGGCCGGAAATGTAGGTGGATCGCTCCTCCCTTCCGCCTGAACGGCTCGTAGCGTAAAGTCCAGGCAACGCCTGGGAACCAGATCGCCCCCGAGACAGTGCCTCCCCTGTGGGCGGGACGTCCCCGTCCCGCGAGGCATCGGGGAATTCGCGGGATGTGGACATCCCGCCCACAGCCTCGCCGTGAGCTATCCCCTTTCGCTCCTTCGGAGCGCCCGCAGCCACCTGCCATTCCGGCCCGCACCCGCGCGGGGAGGGAGGCGTTTGACCTCCGCCGCGAGGTATGGTATCAGTAAGAGGGGAGATGCCGCCCCCGGGGCGGCCAGACGCAGGAAGCCCTCGTGAGCACACCACAGGAGAACCCGCCCAAGCCCCGCCAGCCGAGGCGGAAGCCGGGGTCGGCCAACGCCGTGCGCGCCGATCGGTCCACGACCAGGATCTACGATCTGATTCACGAGGCCGAGGCCCTCTACCAGAGCGGCCACTACCGCGAAGCGATCGCCACGTGCCGCCGGCTGGCCAAGCTGGACCCCACGAATGTCATGCCCGAGCAGATGATCGAGGGCTGCCGGCGCGAGATCCTCAAGCGCCGCGGCATGCTGCTGGTCCTCCTGGTGGCCCTGGCCGCCGCGGGCCTCGGCGTCGCCTTCGCCTATGCGTTCCTCGTGCGGATCAGCATCCGCCCCGCGCCCGGCACGCTCCGGCTCAGGGAGCTACAGTCGCAGAGCTTCGCCATCTCCTCGCCCATCGGGCGCCACAGGGGCCTCGAGTACCGATGGACCCTGGAGGACGCCGACGGGCAGCCCGCGCCCGCCCACGAGCAGGGCACGCTCTCGCAGCACGACTCGGTGCCGTGGGACTGCTGGTACACGCCCCCGCACAGCCTGGTGCCAGGCTCGAACGGCGGGAAGCCCGTCGTGCGCCGGCTCGTGATGTCGGCCAGCGACGCCTCGCACCGCGAGGTGGTTCACGCGGAGTGGGTGATCCAGGTCTTCGACACTCCCCAGCCGCCGCGGGTGCTGGCGCACAGCCCGCGGAGCGATGAGCGGCTGTCGGTAGTCGCAGGCGGCGGCGAGCGCACCTTCCGGGTCACCGCCGCCGATGGGGATGGGGGCGCGGAGCTGACCTACGAGTGGCTCGTGGGCGGAACGCTCGTGCACACGGGGCCGGAGCCGTCGTGGACCTATCGCCCCGCCGCCGACGCCCTGCCCGCCGGCAGGACGGGGCGCGAGACCCCGGGCGACCCGCCCCTCGGGCTCACCTGCCGCGTCACCAACCGCCACGGCGACCCGACGCCCGTCTCGATCACGTGGAGGCTCCGGCTCGTCCGCTCCAACGCGCCGCCGCAGCTCATCGCCTTCGAGCCCGAGCTGGCCGGCCTCGTGCTGATCAAGGAGGGCGAGGAGCGCAAGGTCACGGCCCGGGCCTACGACCCCGATGAAGGCGAGTCGCTGAGCTATGCCTGGGACCTCGATGGAGCGCCGCGCTCGCGCGGCCCCACCTGCACCCTGTCGTTCCCGCACGATGTGACCGATAAGGAGAGGCGTTTCACCCTCCGCCTGACCGTCACGGACTCCTGCGGGGCGAGCGTCGAGCGGACCTGGCAGATCGCGGTGCTGGACGCGCCGAAGCCTGAGCTCCCGTCGGGCTACTGACTTCGGCCGGGCCGCCGGCAGCGATTCGCCTCATACACAAGCTCAGGAGGTGCCGCATGTTCGCACGAGCACACGCGGTGTTGCCGGGGGCGCTCCGGCGCGGCGGGCGCGCCCTGGTCGGCCTGACCCTGCTTCTGGCCGCCACCCGAGGGCAGGCGGCCGGGCTGGCCAACCCCTCGTTCGAGCAGGGCGACGTGGAGCCCCTCGGCTGGCGTCTCGAGGGCCAGGGAGCCTGGGAGAAGGCCGGCCGCACCGGCGACCGCTCTGTGAGCGTCGCGGGCACAGGCGCCGACTCCGGCTTCTGGCGGACCGCCGGCCTCTCCTTCAACCCCGGCGCCCTCTACCGCGTGGCCTTCTGGACCCGGAGCGAAGGGGCCACGGGCGGCTGCGTCGTCTCCGGGCCGAGCTTCTGCAACCGCGATTACCACCCCGGCCCCGCCTGGGAACGCCACACCTTCGCCTTCCTCGCGCCCAACGACCCCTCAGACGCCTTCCTGCGCTTCGGCCACTGGCAGGTGAAGGGCAAAGTGCTCTTCGATGACATCGAACTGAAGCCCACCCAGGCCGTCCACGAGCGCTTCGGCCCCGGCGGCGGAGGCGTGGTCGCGGGAGGCGCCAACGTCGTCATCAACGTCGTCGGCGGCCCGGGCGGCGTCCAGATCGCCGGGCTGCCCGGCCAGCAGGGCGGCGTCGTGCTCGGCGAGGGGGAGGAGATCGTGGGCAACCGCTACACCTTCGCCGCCCCGCTCCATGGCGAGGGCGCCAACCACTCGCGGCCGCTGCACACCTTCCGCTGCTTCTTCAACTCCAATCGCTGGTGCTTCCACGACAAGGCCGAGGTGGTCTACAAGCACCTCATCCCCGGCCACCCGCACCAGGCGGCCACGGTCGAGGCCAACTGCAACTACCACACGGGCGGCAAGGGCTTCGTGGACGTGGGCGCCAACGGCGCCGACTGGACGACGGTGGCGAGCTTCGAGAAGGTGGGACGCATCAAGGCCGAGGTGCCGAAGGACCTCCTGCCTGCCGACGCCCTGTTCGTCCGGCTCCGCGCGGATGAAAAGGCCAACTTCCAGGTTGACGACTACCTCTTCACCTCAACCCTCGACGCAGATATGGGCGAGATGCGCGGCTCGACTGCCTACCTCGACATCCAGACCTCCGACCCCGCCTTCCCGGTCACCGTCCTCTCGCTGCCCAGCGCCGCGCCGACCAGCGGCTGGAGCGTCTCGATTCGCAACCTGGCGGGCGTGCCTGCCAAGTTCGCCCTGAAGGCCACGGTCACCGACGAGAGCGGGCGCGAGGTCATGCAACAGGGTGGCGCCTCGGCCTCCGCCTCGGTCTCCATCGCCATCGGCGGCGTCGGGCAACCCAACGTGCCGCAACCGATTCAAGAGTCCACCACCCAGATGAGCGCCGGCGGGCCGCTGCGCACCCCGGGCGTCAACACCGTCACCCTCATCGTCACCGCCGACGGCCGCGAGATTTTCAAGGCCAGCGCCCTCCGCAAGCTCCCCGTCCTCCACGACGCCTCCTACGGCTACGCCCTGCCATCGGACGCGAACTGCCCGCTCTGGTGGTGCGAGGGGCCTTACAAGGTGAGCCGCAGCCGCCCCGTGCCGACTGCCCAGAAGGCGGCCATCGAGATCGCCGCCTCGCGCCACGACCACGAGCCGTTTCAACTCGTGCTCCGCCCCAAGGCAGAAATGAAGAACCTCCGCATCCAGGTCTCCCCCCTCAAGTGCGGCGAGGCCACCCTGGCCCCAGAGCACATCCGAATAGAGCAGGTGGCCTACCTCAACGTCGTGCGGCCAACGGATGCCGCGGGCTGTCGCGGCTGGTGGCCCGACCCGCTGCCGCCCTTTGAGCAGGGGACGAATCTCGCTGCCGACCGCAACCATCCCCTCTGGTTCACCGTCTACGTGCCACCTGATCAGCCGGCCGGCGACTACGCAGGCACAATCGAGCTGAGCGCCGACGGCTGGAAGGCCACCGTGCCCATAAGGCTCCGCGTCCACGACTTCGCCCTGCCCAGGACCACCCGCCTCCAGACCGCCTTCGGCCTCGACCACGGCGCCATTCGCAGATTCCACAACCTCGAGACCGAGGCCGAGCTTCGTAAGGTCCTCGACCTCTATCTCGCCAACTTCGCCGCCCATCGCATCGCCCCCTACAACCCCGCCCCCCTCGACCCCTTCAAGGTCGAATTCGCCACCGGCGGCGAGCTGAAGGCGACGATTGACTTCGCGGCCTTCGACCGCGAGTGCGAGAAATGGCTCGGCGAAGGCGGCTTCAACGCCCTCATGATCGGCCTCAAGGGCATGGGCGGCGGCACCTTCCACTCGCGCCACCCCGGCCGGATCGCCAACTTTGCGCAGGGCTCGCCCGAATACGAAAAGCTCATGGCCAGCCAGGGCAGCCAGCTCGTCGAGCACCTCAAGGCCAAAGGCTGGCTCGACAAGGCGTACATCTACTGGTTCGATGAGCCTGAGCCGCGCGACTACGAGTTCGTGATTGACGGCATGAAGCTCATCAAGCGCGCCGCCCCCGGCCTCACGCGGATGCTCACCGAGCAGCCTGAGCCGGCGCTCTTCGGCCACGTGGACCTCTGGTGCCCCGTCGTGAGCGCCGTGAAGCCCGAGGCCATCGCCGAGCGCAGCAAGGCCGGCGAGCGCTTCTGGTGGTACCTCTGCTGCGGCCCCCACGCCCCCTACATCGGCCTCTTCATTGACCACCCCGCCGTGGACCTCCGCGTCTGGGCGTGGCTGAGCCGCAAGTGGGGCGTCGAGGGGCAACTCGTCTGGACGAGCAACTACTGGACCAGCGGAGCCGCCTTCCCCGACCCCGACATCCAGAACCCCTGGGCCGACCCGATGAGCTACTGCTCGGGCTACGACTTCACCCCAGGCAAGATCGGCTACTGGGGCAACGGCGACGGCCGCTTCCTCTACCCGCCCAACCGCGACCCCAAGGCCGACAAGACGAAGCACCTCGAAGGCCCCGTCAACTCGATCCGCTGGGAGATGCTCCGCGAGGGGATCGAGGACTACGAGCTCTTCTGCCTCCTCGACGACCTGATCGCAAAGGCCAAGGCGTCTGGCAAGGCCGCCGACCTTCTCCCCGAGGCCGAGAAGCTCGCCCAGGTGCCCGACGCCGTGATCAAGGACGACCGCACCTACTCCAAAGACCCCCAGCCCCTCCTCTCCCACCGCCGCAAGGTGGCAGAGATGGTCGAACGGCTTCACTGCTCATTGGTGAGGTGATGTCGTGATGACGCTTGCGTTAGCACTCGCTGAGGCGTACAATTCCGTTGGAGCGCCATTGGTCGGGCGGCATTGAAGCACGGGCTGGCAACACTCGGAGCGCGGCGATGGGACCTGAACAACCGCAAGTGGAAACGCGCCGTGAGCTTTTCGACTATCTCGAAGAGCAGATGAACCGGGCGTACCGCCAAGTTCTGCAGACAGCTAGGCTGGAGCGCGAGAGCACGTATGTCAAGACGTATATGCTCGAATTCGACTGGAACAGCGATGGGGGCGCGAGTTCGGAGGCCGAGTTCCTCAGCAGCGCGTTGACGGTCCCGCCGGCGGGGGGAGCGCATGAATGCGCTCCGGCGGTCATAGAGACCAAGGAGCGAGGTTTCTTCATCGTTGACTGGCAACGGCCAAGCGGGCCGCTTCGTCTGTACCTCGACACCACGAGCGATCCGCATCGCCGTTTCTGGCTTGCGTACTCCCTGTCCGATGCGGCTCGAACGGACATCCTATTGGACCAGTTGGCAAGGGCCAGGCCCCGGCTGGACAGGGTGTGGCTGTGGCCGGACCTGCTGAGAGCCGTCCAGGCGAAGGGCGAGTTCCGAGGCTTTGGTCTCGACTACGACTATAGGAGGTTTGAGGCCAAGGAGGGGAAGCGGGACTCAACGGATTACTTTAAGGCGCAATTCTGGGGCGGCGCAGAGACCGAGCAGGTCCTCGATTTCATCGAGGGGAAATTCAGGAAGAAGACGGTCATTGGTAAGGTTCGGATGAAGTACTGGGATCCTGAGAACGGTGACCAGGACTTTTCGCTGGAAGACATCAAGTACAATGGGAAGTTCACAACGCGTGGCACATCCTTCGGCACACACCAAGTCCTGGTCAGCTGGCTCCGTGACCGCTATGAGGAGACGATCCAGCGCATCGAGCAGGCACACGTTACCAGGACCACTCCTAGAGCGGATGGTGGGAGCCCCGAGGGGGACCCAATCTACTTCGTGTTTGACGAGGGCCAACAGATCCCGAACCTTGACGTGTTCTGCGAAGTCGTCTTCTCTGGCCACCTGCCCTTCCGGTTGTGGGGCATTCCCCGCGCAACCGCGGCTGGTGACGATGGGCGACTCGTGTCTGCTGTGGACCTCCATACGGGGTCCAAGCTGTCGTTCGAGATCTACCAGGACATGATGTGTATGTACCTGCACCAGGGGGCATGCGGAAACACGGCCGCTCGCTTCTTCACGAACATCCAGCACGCCTTCTCCCGCCTTGTGAGGGCAGAGGACAATGAAGGACACATCGTCTTTCAGTCTGGTCATGACTAACCTCTTCGTTGGTCTGTGCCGTGGGCATCGCTTCCTCCATCCAGTGTCCGACCAAGCTAGGGCACTTGGATACAAGCTGTTCCGCATCGAGCCATCCTTTGCTGGCACGATGAGGCAAGTCAGGCCGGACGCGATAGCCTGCTCAAGCCGAAGGCGACACACGCTCCTCGGGGAGTGGACGGGTATGGACTCGATGACCCCTGAAAAGAGACTCCAGATCTGCGCCTATGTGGCGGTGACCCGAAAGGAACTCGTCGCTCTGGCTGCGGTTGATGTGGACTCAGCCGAATCGAGCAGTACATGGCTTGTTGTCCGGCCCGAGGCAGCAGGTGCTTTCGGTGTAGTCCTGAAGACGACACCAGCCGGCAGGCTGATGCTATCCACGTTGGGTGTTCATGATAATTCTGGCTACCGGCTCGCGTGGCACGGTGGCGCCCTCGCAGACGACAAACTCACAGGCTTGCTCACCGGTCCCCACACATTCCGTCGCGTACCAATGAGCTACGTGCGGTTCTCGTTCGACGACCTGAGTCCGCGTGCAATTGCAGCGCCCGTCGTGCAGGAGATCGTGAGCCTCGCCGCCAAGGAGACGTACAGGTTCACCATCGTTGGCCTATGCACGGACCTCTTCGACGGCGCATGGAAGCAGATTGCTACGGAGGTGCAGAACTCAGTAGCCAGGGCGGTCAGGAAGGTTGTCAAGGAGCTGTCAAGCCAGGAGTACGCCTCCGATTGGCTTGCCCCGGTACCCGGGGAGCGAGACTCATGGGCGCTGAACGTGGGGCGGAAGGCCGATGTATCATCCTTCCTCTCCCAGTTCAGGGATATTGCTGAACGATTTCTGGCGCGGCTCGCGAGCAGGCCATTCACTCCTGAGTTGCCCTTTGACGACTAGGCTCGGGACGAGTGGTACGCACTGTCACCGAGGATGAGGAGTGAGGCGAGGCTTGTCAGCCTGCCTCTGCACGGGGGGGCCGAGGCGGCTCTCCACCCGCCCTCGCGGGCAGTGAGGAGAAGGAGACGGGCATTGACAGTACGGCGTAGGATCTTTCTGTTGTGGCTTTCCGCCACTCTTTCGGCGGGCGCCTTCGGCCTGGCAGCCGAGGAACCGGCGAGGCCGCTGTTCATCTTCGCCGTCGTGTCGGACACGCATCTGGGCAAGGGGGGCGACGGGCCGGCCAAGGTGCTCGCCCAGGTGGTCCGAGAGATCAATGACTCGCCGGCCGAGTTCACCCTCTTCCTCGGCGACCTGGTGGACACCGGGGCGAAGAACGAGCCGCTCTACGCCGAATGGCTCAAGCTCGCAAAAGGGTTGAAGAAGCCCTTCCACGCCATCCCAGGCAACCACGACCCGGTGGAGTTCTTCAGGAAGCACATCCGGGCCGAGACCGACTATGCCTTCGACCACAAGGGGCACCGCTTCGTGCTGCTCAATGACACCGAGGCGGACTCTCACGACGGCGCGGTGACGCCCGAGCAACTCAAGTGGCTGACTCAGCAGGTGGACGACGCGGCGGCGAAGAAGCTCCGCGTCGTGCTGTGCGCCCACATCGCCGCGCACCCGAACAAGCATCCCGACGTGGGCTGGTGGGTGCGCAAGGGCGAGAAGGAACTCGACGCGCTGCTGATGGCCCGCGGCGGCGACGTCGTCGTCGCCTTCCTCAGCGGCCATTTCCACTGCGGCCTGCGCGGCTGGAGCGACCGCGGCGGCGCCCACGAGATCGTGTTCCCCGCCCTCGCCTGGAACGGCGACCGCAAGCTGGAGACGGCCCCCGGCTTCTCGGTGAAGGAATCGCGCAAGGGCTACGCGCTCGTCGAGGTCCACGCGAAGGAACTGAAGGTGCGCTACAAGCCGGTCGGCGCGCCGCCGCTGGGCGACCTGGTTCTTGGACTGCAATAACCCGGGGGCATCGTGCTAGGCCGCCTCTCCCCACTCCGCACTCCGCACTCCGCACTCCGCACTGCCCTGGCTTGCGGCTTGTGGCTGGCTGCGTGCAGCCTGCCCGCGTGTTCGCGCCCGCGGACGCCTCAGGAGTGGCAGCCGCGGGAGTTCCTCATCGCGCTCCGCGGCGCGCCGCCGCCGAAGCCGCCGCTCTACGCGCAGGTGGCCCAGGCAGGGTTCAACGCGATCGCAGACGGGGTGGGCTCCGACGCCCTCGACCTCGCGCACCGCTACCGCCTCAAGGTCGTCCTCGGCCAGATCGGCCTCGACACCGCCACGCTGAGCCGCCCAGCCGATGCGCGGAACGTGGCTGATGCGATCCGGCGGTTCGATTCCCATCCCGCGCTCTGGGGCTACTTCGTGGGCGACGAGACGCTGGAGAGCCAGCTCGCCGACGTTGCGGCGCTGGCAGACTTCGCCCGCCGCCACGATCCCATGCATCCCGTCTTCATCAGCCTGCTGCCGTGCGACGCGTGGGTCGGCCCGGCACTGGCCACGGGCGACTATGCCGACTACCTGGAGCGCTTCATCCGCGCCGCGCGGCCCGCGTTGCTCAACTTCGGCCACTTCCCCTTCCGCGAGAAGGGCGACAGCGAGTTCTACTTTGAGAACCTCGAGCTGATCCGCCGGGCGGCGCTCGAGCACGGCTTGCCTTTCTACCCGACGCTTCAGGCCGCGAGCTGGCCGGGCATGCGCCCGCCCACCGAGGGCGAGATGCGCTGGCTCGCCTACACGGCGCTGGCCTATGGAGCGAAGGGCGTGGTGTGGTTCCGCTACTGGGGCGCGCCGGCGGGCAGCCGCCAGGGAATCGTCGAGCCCGATGGGTTGCTCACCGAGCGCTATCGCATCGTGGCCGATCTGAATGCCGATCTGCGCGCGCTCGGGCCGGTGTTGCTGCCTCTGCGGCCGGTGGCCGTGTATCACACGGGGCCGACGCCCGTCGGGGCCACGCGGCTGCCGATCCACGGCCTCCTGGGCGCGCTCGAGGGTGGCCCATTCGTCGTCGGGGAGTTCGAAGATGCGGGCGGGGCAAAGCATCTGCTGGTTGTCAACCGCGATGCGGCCCGGGCGGTGACGGTGAAGCTGGCGATCAATCGCCCGTGCAAGGGCCTGGCCTGGTTCGACCCCTCGGCGCGGGCGTGGGCGGCGCAGGCCGTCGAGGTGGACCGGTTCCAATCCGTCGCCGAGTTCTCGCTGCCGCCCGGCGGAGGGCGCCTGTTGCGGCTCGGCAAGGCGACGAGATAGCTTCCCCTTACTTTGCTGCTGCGACCGCCTTCGTTGCGCGCTCGATGAGCGATGCGAGTGCAGAGCGCGCCGCCCGCAAGGCCTGCGGATCCGGGGTGAAGTGCGTCAGGTCCTTGACCACAGCATCGTCAAGGGCGAGGGCCTTCTCGGCCTCGGCCACGAGCACGTCGTGCCCGCCGGCCTTCTTGAGCTTCGCCACGGCGTCGCGGAGGAGCCAGAGGGTCTCGTAGTCCTCGATGCCGTCGCGGAAGTTCTCCAGGCGCACCGACGACAGCGGCTGGCCGCCGGGGCCGGGGTAGAGGAGCTGGCCGTCGCCGTGGTGGCGGCCGCCCTGCTGGTTGACGAACGTGGCGGGGTCCCACGCGCCCTCGGGCCAGCGGGGGTCGGCCTTGTAGTTGTCGCGCCAGCAGTTGAGGCTCCAGTAGAGGAAGCCCGTGACGCCGAGCTTCCAGGTCTGCCAGAGCAGGATGCGGTGGTCGAGGCCGGGCCACTCGATCATCAGGTTGGCATAGGGCTTGCCCGGGCCGCAGCAGACGTACCACCAGACCTCGTCGCCCTTGGCCTGCTGGGCCTGCATTTCCTCCTTGCGATAGCGGCCGGTGACGGGCGCCCAGATGTCCAACACGTCGTCGAGGGCGGGAATGGGGTTGTCCTTGTAGAAGGTCTGCATCAGGCGGAGGCCGGGCATCTCCTTCTTCAGGGCGGCGTAGAGCTCGTGGGCGATGTCGTAGTGTTCCTTGCCGATCTCGTCGTGGCAGTAGACGTAGGCCCGGGGCAGCCAGCCGCGTGCCTTCACGCGGTCGTAGAGCTTGCGGATGGCGGCGATCTGCGGCTCGTTGTGCTTCGCTCGCTCCTCAGGCGTGCCCTTCTTGGGCCAGGCGTAGGCGAGGCCGAAGCAGGCGCCGCCGCGGTCGAGCTGGCGGGCGACGAGGCGCTCGAGGTCGCGGTCCAGATGCGACCAGTCGTAGAGCGCGGGGCAGATGCGGCGGTCGAGACAGAAGTCCATCCACGCCTCGTACATCTCGACGGGCACGTCCTTGAGGCCGTAGAAGCGCTGAAGCTCGTCGGGGCGGAGGAGGAAACAGGTCTCCAGGTGCTGCTGCCTCGGAATGGCGAAGTCCCACACCCGCACTTCGAGGGGGAGCGAGCGCCTGGGCTGCCCCTCGGCCCGCACGGTGACCTTGCCGCGGTAGAGGCCGGGCGGGGCGTGGTCTGGCACGCGCACACTGAGCCACACGGGCTGGACCTCGCCCGCCCTCACATCGAAGAGCGCCGCCGGCAGCAACGGGTCGGGCCACCAGCCCTCGCGGGGCACCTTGTAGGCCGGCTTCTCGGTCCTCACGTAACCGACGACGTTCCAGGTGATCCTGGCCTTGGGGATGATCGAGCGCCCGCACCGCAGGTCGCTCGCCTCGACGGTGACGCGGCGGACATCATGCCCGCCCGTCACGACGACGAGTTGGATGCCCTCGGTCTCGTTGCGGGCCGCCTCGATGGTGAGCTTGTCGGCCGGGCCGCGGGTCCACGGCTCATCGCGGAAGACCTTCTCCATCGTGTCGGCGCTGCCGAGGAGGAATGCGGGTACCCGCAGTAGCATAATCTCCGTGTGGAGGGGGCCGCAGCCGGATAGCAGGGCGAGCAGCAACAGCGGCAGTCGGCGCATAGGGGTGGCTCCTAACAGCGGGCAGGCGGAAGTGTGGGGACGAGTAGGACAGATGGGACAGATAGGACCGATAGGACCGGGAGGAGAGATTGGGCGCGCTCGCCCTGTCCTATCGGTCCCATCCGTCCGATCGGTCCTATCGCAAGCCGCATCTCATGTCTCGCGTTCAGCCTTGCCCATTCGCCGGCGGTAGTAGTCGGCGATGACGGCGGCGATGATGACGCCGCCCGTGATGAGCCGCTTCGTGGGCTCCTGGGCGCCGAGCTGCACGAGGCCCGCGCCCAGCACGGCGATGATGAGCACGCCGAAGAACGATGCGACGACCGAGCCGCGTCCGCCCATGAGGCTCGTGCCGCCGATGACCACGGCCGCGATGGCCTGAAGCTCGTAGCCGGTGCCGGCGTTGGGGTCGGCCGACGACAGCCGCGCCGTGTGCAGCAGCGCGGCCACCGCGGCGAGCAGGCCGCACAGGCGGAAGACGGCCAGCTTGACGGGGCGCGGGTCTATGCCCGACAGGCGCACCGCCTCCTCGTTGGTGCCGATGGCCACCACGTAGCGCCCGAACACCGTGCGCGAGAGGCAGAACTGTCCCACGATCACAATGTAGAGCGCGAGCACGAACGGGATGGGCAGCCCGAAGAGCCTGGTGCTCGCCACGATCTCGATGGCGCGGCCGATGTACTGCGTCTGCGAGGACGAGACCAGGTAGGCTCCGCCCCGCGCCATTTCGAGCATGCCGAGCGTGACGATGAACGAGGGGAGGCGCCAGCGGACGGTGATGAATCCGTTGGCGAGGCCGCACGCCATCCCCACCCCCAGGCAGGCCGCGACGGCCCCGGCGAAGGTCCACAGGCTCAGCGCGTGGAGCGGTATGCGGGAGAGCGAGAGCATCACGCCCAGCACGGCGCTGCTGAGGGCAAGCACGGAGCCGACCGACAGGTCGATGCCGCCCAGGATGAGCACGTAGGTCATGCCCACGGCGATGATCACCGAATCGGGCACCTGCGCGGCGATCATCTCCAGCACGTCGCCGGTCACAAAGTGGCGGCCCGAGCGGAACCAGATAAGCGCCTCGAAGCCGCCGAGCAGGCCGAGAAGCACGGCGATGAGGCCGGCATACTCGAAGGCCGCGCGCGCCAGGTGCTGCCGCCAGCGGGGGGGGGCCTCGTGACTCATCATACGGCCGCCTTTGCCGCAGAGGCCGCGTAGCCGCTCAGGGCCGCCGCCATGATCTTGTCCTGCGTCCACTCGCCGCGGTGGAACGTGGCCACGAGGCGCCCCGCCGACATCACGGCGATGCGGTCGCACACGGCCAGCAGCTCCAGAAGGTCCGAGGAGGCCATGACAATGGCCTTCCCCCGCTCGGCCAACTCAGAGAGGAGCTTGTAGATGGCGAACTTCGCCCCGACGTCAATCCCCCGCGTCGGCTCGTCGAGCAGCAGCACACGGCAGTCGCGGTAGAGCCAGCGGGCCATGACCACCTTCTGCTGGTTGCCGCCGCTGAGCTCGGCCACGGGCTGCTCGACGGAGCGACACTGGACGCCCAGGGCCTGGGCGAGGCGCTGGGCCACGGCCTCCTCCTCGCCGCCCCGCAGCACGCCGCCCGGTCCCGCGAGGGCCTCGAGCCGCGCGAGCGTGACGTTGTGGCGGATGGGCAGTGGCAGGAGGAGGCCCTGCTGTTTGCGGTCCTCGGTCACGAGGGCAATGCCCTGGCGCACGGCGTCGCGCGGCGAGCGGATGCGGGCCGGACGGGGCGAGCCGCCGAGGAACACCTGGCCCGCCTCGGGGCGGTCGGCGCCGAAGATCGCGCGGAGCGTCTCGGTGCGGCCCGAGCCCATGAGGCCGGCGAGGCCGAGGAGCTCGCCCTGGCGGACCTCGAAGCCCACGTCGCGGATGGCCTCGCCACGCGACAGGCCGATGACGCGGAGCGCGACCGCGCCGGTCTGCGCGCGGGCGGGGCGATGCACCGCGCCCAGGTCGCGCCCGACCATCAGGCGGATGATTTCGTCCATGCTGACGCCACCTGTGGGCGGCGTGTCCCCGGTTGTGGGCGGCGTGTCCACACGCCGCGGGTCGCGGGAGGAGGGCCTCCCGTCCACGATGCCTTCGCGCGACGACGGCGCCCCGCCCACCACTCTCGTGCCCACGACGCGCCCGTCGCGGAGCACGGTGATCCGGCCGGCGATCTGGAGGGTTTCCTCCATGCGGTGCGAGATGTAGAGGATAGCGGCGCCCTGGGCCGCGAGGCGGCGAATCTGGCCGAAGAGCCGCGCGGTCTCGGCCTCGGTGAGGGCGGCGGTCGGCTCGTCGAGGATGAGCACGCGACAAGGGCCGGCCAGGCCGGCGGCGATCTCGACGAGCTGCTGCTGCCCGACGCCCAGGTCGCGCACGGGGCAGTCGGGCGGCAGGCCGCCGAGCCCCACGCGGGCCATCGCCTCGCGGGCCTGCGCGCGGAGCCGGCGGTTACACACCACGCCGAGGCGGCTGGGCAGCCTGCCCAGGAAGAGGTTCTCGGCGATGGACAGGTTGGGGATGAGGTTGAGCTCCTGCATCACCATCCGCACGCCCGCGCGCTCGGCATCGTGCTTGGAGGCAGGGGCGTAGGGCTGGCCCCCGAGGGCCATCGCGCCCGCGTCGGGCCGCGTGAGGCCGGCGACGATGCGGGCGAGGGTGGTCTTGCCGGCGCCGTTCTCGCCGACGAGGGCGTGGACTTCGCCGGGGCGCAGGTCGAGCGACACGTCGAGGAGCACCGGGCCTGCATAGGCCTTGGAGAGGCCGGAGAGGGTGAGCAGGGCCTCGGCGGGTTCCATGGCCGGGTCACTTCGTCTCCGTCGGGGCCTTGCGTTCGGCCTGCTTCTTCAGGTCGTCGGCGGTGATGAGGTCCACCTGCGTCTCCTTGTAGTCGGATGCCTCGGGGGTGAGGTGTCCGCCAAGGATATCGAGGGCGTGGCGAATGCCCTCGACGGCGATCTGGTCGGCGTGCTGGTCCACGGTGCACAGGATGTTGCCGGCGAGGATTTCCTTCTGGACGGCCTCGATGTTGTCGTAGCCGACGACGAGCACGGAGCCGAGCTTGCCGGCCGCGCGCAGGGCGGCCACGGCGCCGAGGGCCATGTTGTCGTTGGCGCACAGGACGGCCTTGAGGTTCGGGTGCTGCGCGAGCAGGCCCGACGTCACCTTCTCGGCCTCGTCCATGTGCCAGTTGGCGGTCTGCTTGGCCACGATTTTCATGCCGGCGGCGTCCATGGCGGCCTCGAAGCCGAGCTTGCGCATGATGCCGTTGACGGCGTTGGGCATGCCCTCGAGGATGGCCACCTCGTCGCCGGGCTTGAGCTTCTTGGCGAGGTATTCGCCGGCCATGCGCGCGCCTTTGCGGTTGTCGGGGCCAACGAAGGGGATCTTGACGGCCTTCTCCTCGAGGGCCTCGTCGTCGAACTTGTTGTCGATGTTCACGACCTCGATTCCGGCGTCCTTGGCCTTCTTGCAGACGGGGACGAGGGCCTTGGAGTCGGCGGGCGCGATGACGAGGGCGTTGACCCTCTGCGCGATCATCTGCTCCACGAGGGCCACCTGGGCGGCCACGTCGCGCTCGTCCTTGATGCCGTTGGAGATGAGCTCGTAACGGGTGGGGTCCTTCTGCTGGTGTCTGCGCGCCCCTTCTTCCATGGTCTTGAAGAACTCGTTGGCGAGCGATTTCATCACCAGCGCGATCCGCTTGGGCTGGCCGGCGGGGGGCGGCGCGTCGTCGCCGCCGCAGCCGCCGAGCAGGCAGGCCGCCGCGAGCGCACACCATCCGCCCGTCACCAGGTGGGAAGCGATCCGCTTGACCATCGTGGCATTCCTTTCTGCTTGGCGGCGATCGGTCACTCACTGACGAGTCTGATGACGGCCCAGAAGCCCGTCTCGTACTGCCAGCCGCTGGGCGCGTTGAGGAGCTCGACGAGCACGCTGCGGCCCGCGTAGGCCGAGAGGTCCACCTTGGCGTCCATCCAGCCGCCGTAGGCGGTGGTCTTGCCCACGGGCTTGCGGAAGAGCTCCTTGTGGTCGGCGCGGACCACGAGGTCCCAGTTCCCCTTCGGGTCGTGGCCGACGACGAGCTGCACCGTGGTCTTCTTGCCGGCGGGCACGTCCACCTGGCGGCTCAGCACACAGGCGTTCCCCTGGCTGAGCGGGTGGGTGACGAGCACGTTCTTCTTGCCGCCCCACTCGGCGCGCAGGCCGGGGTTTTCGGCGTCGCCGCAGTTGGCGATCGTCCAGCCGGGGGCGAACTTGGCCACCTCGGCCTGGATGTTCACGGCCCCGCCGGGCGTCTGGATCTGCTTCATCTCGTCCTCGGTGAAGCGGCTGTTGGCGATGGGGCCGGGAGCCCAGCACTGCTCGAGGGCCGACGGCTTCGGGGCCTGGACGGGGATGAGGAGGCTCTCCTCGCCCTGGTCGTTCTTCTCGATTCTGCCGCCCGCGCGGGTGACAGCCTGGCGGGCGAGCTTCTCGCATACGGCGATGAGCGTGGGGAAGTTGTAGGGGGTGTGGCTGAACTTGCCTTCGGGGTTGAGGGCGGACTTGAAGGTCTCGGGCAGCCTCTCGAAGCCCAGGGTGGTGAAGAGCACGCCGGCGGCGCTGGAGGGGTTGCAGTCGGAGTCCTGCCCGCAGCGGCACGAGATGAGGATGGTCTGGTCAGGGTCGCGCTCCCCGTAGAGCACGCCCATCACCACGTAGGCGCCGTTGAGCTTGGCATCAATGTTGAAGTCGCCCTTCGGCCCGCTGCACGAGGCCTTGCGATAGTCGGGGTTCAGGTGGTACTTCTCGTTGAGGAGGCCCCAGGTTTTTTCCCAGTCCTTGGGGTCCTCCTTGTACCACTTGAGCACGTCGCGGATGCACTCGGCGTACTGGCTGCCCTCGGGGATGCAGGCGAGGCCGGCCTCGACGAGCTTGACGGGGTCGTTCTCGAAGAATGCCTCGGCGTACATGCCGCCGAAGAACTGGCCGCCATAGAGGCCGTCCCCGTAGTTCATCAGGCGGCCGAACTTCTCGCCCAGCTCGACGACGAGGTTGGGCAGGCCGGGCGCGATGAGGCCCGAGAAGTCCGACTCGATCTGGTAGTCAATGTCGTCGGCGTGTTTGTTGAAGTGGGGGTGGCCGCTGTCGGGCGGGGCGATGCCGCGGCGGAGGTTGTCACGCCCCGCCTTGTTTGCGTGCCAGAGGGCGTAGCCGCTGTTGGCGAAGTCAATCCCGGCTTGGCGCACCGAGGCGTCGAGGCCATGCTCCTCGAGCGTGCGCAGGAACGTCATCTCCACATAGATGTCGTCCTGGTTGAACTGGTTGACCATCCCCGGGTTCCATTTGGGCATCTTGTCGGCGGGGATGATCTTGCCCTTGTAGCGGAACTCGGTGGGCGCGCCCCAGCCCACGCCGGCCATCTGGCCGATCCAGCCGGCCTTCATCTTGTCGAGATACTCGCGGACCGGCAGCCGGCGGAACTCGCCCGCTGCCCCCACACCCAGGAGCAGGCCCAGCAGGCCCAAGGCGGCGATCGGCTTGCGCACGGTGAGCCTCCTTTGCTCTCCCCTCGCGGAACGCCCGCCTAAGACTATACCAAGCCGGGGCGCAATCTGCAAGGCGCGGCAGGGCTGCGGGCGCCCCGAACGAGCGAAATGGGATAGCGCACGGCGAGGCTGTGGGCGGTATGTCCACATCCCGCGAATTCCCCGATGTCTCGCGGGACGGGGATCACTCCTCCCTCCCGAAGGCTCCAATGCCTTCGGGAGGGTATCAATGCCTTCGGGAGGGTATCATGGCCCCACACATCCCGGCCTGCCGGGCGGGATGTCCACATCCCGCGAAGCGCGCGATTCCTCGGGGGACGGGGAAGTCCCGCCCACATTTCCGGCCCGCACCCGGCGCGGCAGGGGATCGCGTCTTGACGCCTGCCGGGGCGTTGCGCTAGGATGCTGCCCCTGGCGCATTCCGCGGGTTTGCTGGCAAGGAGTTTTCCCATGGAGACTGCCAAGGTAATCCCCTGCCTCGACATCAAGGACGGCCGGGTCGTCAAGGGCGTGAAGTTCGTGAACCTGCGCGACGCGCGCGACCCCGCCCAGGCCGCGGCCGCCTACTGCCAGCAGGGGGCCGACGAGGTGGTGTTCCTCGACATCGCCGCGTCCGTGGAGAAGCGCAAGACCCGCCTCGAATGGGTCAAGAAGGTCGTCAAGGCGGTCACCGTGCCCTTCACGGTCGGCGGCGGCATCGGCTCGCTCGACGACATGAAGGCCCTCTTCGACCTCGGCGTCTCCAAGGTCTCCATCAACACGGCCGCCGTGCGCAACCCCGACCTCATCGAGGAGGCGGCCGACACGTTCGGCCCCGACCGCATCGTGGTGGCCATTGACGCCGAGAAGGGCGAGAACGGCTTCGAGGTCCTCGTCTCCGGCGGCACCAAGCGGGCCGGCCTCGAGCTGGTCGAGTGGGCGAGGCAAGTCGAGGATCTGGGCGCCGGCGAAATCCTGCTGACGAGCAAGGACGCCGACGGCGTGCAGACGGGCTACGACATCCCGATGACCAAGGCCGTGGCCGACGCCGTGACCATTCCCGTCACCGCCTCGGGCGGCTGCGGCAAGCCCGAGCACATGGCCGCCGTGCTGCTCGAGGGCCACGCCACCAACGTGCTGGCCGCCTCGGTCTTCCACTTCGGCACCCTCACCGTGCGGCAGGTGAAAGAGTACCTCAAGAGCCAGGGGATCCCTGTAAGGCTGTGACCCTGGCCGCTCTCCACGGAGGCCCTGATGGCCGCCACGCCGGGCAACACTTGGCCCGTCCTGACCCGCTACGGCCCGTCCCATCTCTCCCGCATCGCGCTGCCTCTGGGCGGCATCGGCACGGGCACCGTGTCGCTGGGCGGGCGCGGCGACCTGCGCGACTGGGAGACCGTGAGCCGCCCCGCCAAGGGCTTCTCGCCCAGGAACGCCTTCTTCGCCCTCTGGACGAAGCCTGTGGGCGGGGCGTCTGTGCCCCGCGTCCGTTGCCTCGAGGGCATCCTCCCGCCCGAAGCCTACGAGGGCGGCTTCGGCTGCCCCCAGCCCAACCACGGCCTGCCGCGGTTCCGCCAGTGCCGCTTTCACGCCGCCTATCCCTTCGGCCAGGTGCTCCTCCGCGACCCCGACGTGCCGCTCGACGTGCGGCTCGAGGCCTTCAACCCGCTGATCCCCGGCGACCCCGACCGCAGCGGCCTGCCCGTGGCTATCCTGCGTTTCGTCCTCACCAACCGCACTAAGGGGGCCGTGGACGCCGCGGTGTGCGGCAGCCTCCAGAACTTCATCGGCACCGACGGCTCGAACGGCAAGCCGTCGCAGAACGTCAACTCCTTCCGCAAGGAGCGGCGCCTCCAGGGCATCCTCATGGCCTCGAAGGGCGTGGACCCCAGGGCAGAACAATGGGGCACCATGGCTCTGGCGGTCCTGACACACGGGCCCCACTCGTCCCGCGTGTCTCACCGCATCGCCTGGGCGAAGCGAACCTGGGGCGACAGCCTGCTCGACTTCTGGGACGATTTCTCGGCCGACGGCCGGCTCGACGACCGCGACCCCGAGGGCGTGGACGACCCGACCGCCTCGCTCGCCACCCGCCTGCGCGTGCCGCCTCGCGCATCGCGCGCCGTCACCTTTCTCCTCGCCTGGCACTTCCCCCACCGCATGACCTGGACGCCTGCCAAGGACGCCTGCTGCGAGGCGAACCGCATCGGCAACTACTACGCCACGCAGTTCGCCGACGCCTGGGACGCCGCCTCGAAGGCCGCCGCCCAGCTTCCCCGCCTCGAGGCCGACACCCTCGCCTTCGTCCGCGCCTTCTGCGACAGCGACCTGCCCCACGCCGTCAAGGAGGCGGCGCTCTGCACCCTCACCGCGCTGCGCTCCCAGACCAGCTTCCGCACCGAGGACGGCCGCTTCTTCGGCTGGGAGGGCTGCGGCGACAAGAGCGGCTGCTGCCACGGCTCGTGCACCCACGTGTGGAACTACGAGCATGCCACCGCCCTCCTCTTCCCCACCCTCGCCCGCTCGATGCGCGAAACCGAGTTCCTCTTGGCCACCGACGACACGGGCCTCATGGCCTTCCGCGTCAACCTGCCCCTCGCCCGCGCCCGGGAGTTCCAGCACGCCGCCGCCGACGGCCAGCTCGGCTGCCTGATGAAGGCCTACCGCGACTGGCAGCTCTCGGGCGACGACGCCTGGCTGCGCACCCTCTGGCCGAAGATTCGCAAGGCGATGGAGTTCTGCTGGACCCCCGGCGGCTGGGACGCCGATCGCGACGGCGTGATGGAGGGCTGCCAGCACAACACGATGGACGTGGAGTACTACGGCCCGAACCCGCAGATGGGCGGCTGGTACCTCGGCGCCCTGCGCGCCGTCGAGGAAATGGCGCGCTACCTCGCTCGGTCCGCCGCGCCGGAGCCGCCCGTGATGGCTTCACTCCCCTCCCTCCCAGGGAGGGGGCAGGGGGAGGGTCGGACTTTGGTTCCACCCTCACCCCACTCTCTCCCTGAAAGGGAGAGGGGTCAGGGCTGCGCGCCCTGCGCCTCGGTGGCGGCGGAACTGGGTGCCTTCGCCGATATGTGCCGCGGCCTCTTCGAGCGCGGAAGCCGCTGGATGGACGAGCATCTCTTCAACGGCGAATACTACGAGCACGTGATCCGCCCGCCGAAGGACGGCGCCGCCATCGCACCCGGCCTCCGCCTCAGCATGGGCGCAACGGACCTCTCCGAGCCCGACCTCCAGCTCGGCTCGGGCTGCCTCGTGGACCAGCTCGTCGGCCAGTACACGGCGCACATCCTCGGCCTCGGCTACCTCCTCGACCCGAAGCACGTCAAGGCCACCCACCGCGCCATCTTCAGGCACAACTTCAGGCGGGGCCTCCACGGCCACTTCAACCACCTTCGGACCTTCGCACTCAACGACGAATCGGCCCTGCTCATGGCCACCTACCCGCGCGGCCGCCGCCCGAAGCGCCCGTTCCCCTACTACAACGAGGTGATGACCGGCTTCGAATACACCGCCGCCGTAGGCATGCTCTACGAGGGCCAGACCGCCAACGGCCTCAAGTGCATCGAGGCCATTCGCGCCCGCTACGATGGCCAGAGGCGCAACCCCTTCGACGAGGCCGAATGCGGCCACCACTACGCCCGGGCCATGGCCGCCTGGAGCGCCGTGCCTGCCCTCACCGGCTTCCACTACTCCGCCGTCACAAGGACAATGACCTTCGCCGCCGCCCCGAAGCCCACCACCTGGTTCTGGTCCACCGGCGCCGCCTGGGGCACCGTGCGGCAGCGGCCCACGCGCAACGGCATCGAGGTCAAACTCTCCGTCCTCCGCGGCAGGCTGGAGGTCAGTGAGCTGAGGCTCAGGGGGTTCGCCTCCCTTCAGGTCCCCAACGCGAAGCCGGTTGCGGAAGGCGGGTCCGCGAGCTTTCATGTTCCCGGCATTCCAGGCGAAGCGCAGCGCAGTCGAGGAATCTCTCTTGCCCGAACCGCAAAGAGAAGGTAGGAGACTAGCCATGGCTGACTTCGAGATTCTCGACGAGGCGTTCCAGGCAGTCCTTGCCCCCGACTCCAAGCTGCGCCTGATCGCCGACGGCTTCCAGTTCACCGAGGGGCCTGTGTGGTTCGACGACGGGGAGCATCTGCTCTTCAGCGACATCCCCGCCGACACGATCTTCCGCTGGAAGGAGGGCGAAGGGCACGCGGTCTGGCGAAAGCCGTCGCGCAACACCAACGGGAACACGCTCGACCTCCAGGGCCGCCTGGTCTCGTGCGAACACGGCAGCCGCCGCGTGACGCGCACCGAACCCGATGGCTCGGTGACCGTGCTGGCCGCCACATTCGGCGGCAAGCGCCTCAACTCGCCCAACGACGCCGTGGTGAAGAGTGACGGCACGGTCTGGTTCACCGACCCGCCCTACGGCATCCGGCCCGAGGAGCAGGAGCAGCCGGCCTGCTACGTGTTCCGTCTCGACCCGGGGGCGAAAGAGCCGACGCCAGTGGCGGACAGCCTGTTCCGCCCCAACGGACTGGCCTTCTCGCCCGACGAGCGGCTGCTCTACGTGGCGAACAGCGATCGCGCGGAGCCAGTGGTCCGCCGCTATCGCGTTGTAGGCGGGACGTCCCCGTCCCGCGAGACGCTGGGTGGGGACACGCCGCCCACAGTGCACCACACCCTCGAGGGCGGGGAGGTCCTGTTCCGCATTGACCCCGGCGTGCCCGACGGCTTCCGCTGCGACGCGGAGGGACGCATCTACTGCACGGCGGGCGACGGCGTGCAGGTCTTCAGCCCCGAGGGAAAGCTCCTGGGCAGGATTCTCACGCCGCAGGCCGCGGCCAACTGCGTCTTCGGCGGCCGCGACCGCACGACGCTCTTCATCACCGCCGTCCGCAGCGTCTGGGCAGTACGGCTGAACGTCCGGGGCGCCAGGTGAGCGCGCAACACGCGGCGGGCGCGGCTCCCGAGGCGGGGGCGGGGGTGTGGGCCCCGGTTGACAGCCGGGCCGCCACCTGGCACGATGGTAGGCACGCAGCGTCCCCTTGCAGGAGGCGGGCCCAGGGAAACCGAAAGGCGCTGGTATGAGAAAGCTCGTCATGCTGATTGTGTGGCTGGGTTGCCTCACGGCCCTGGCGGGCGACGAGGCGAAGCCGACCGAGGGACTGAAGCCGCCCGAGGGGGCCGTCGTGCTCTTCGACGGCAAGGACGCCTCGCGGTGGAACAACGCCAAGGTGACGCCCGAGGGCTATCTCGAGGTGGGCGCGACGACGAAGGACAAGTTCGGCGACTGCCAGCTCCACCTGGAGTTCAACATCCAGCCCGACCCGACGGGCAAGAAGACGGCGGGGAACAGCGGCGTCTACATTCAGAACCGCTATGAAATCCAGATCCTGAACAGCGCCGGCGGCCCGCCGCAGAAGGGCGGCTGCGGGGCGATCTACCAGTTCAAGGCGCCCGACACCAACCAGACCAAGCCGCCGGGCGAGTGGCAGACCTATGACATCACCTTCCGCGCCCCGCGCTGGGACGCCGACAAGAAGAAGACCGAGAACGCCCGCATCACCGTGGTGCACAACGGCGTGAAGATCCACGACAACGTCGAGGTGCCGAACAAGACGGGCAACGGCAAGCCCGAAGGCCCCGAGCCCGGGCCGCTTTACCTCCAGAACCACGGGAACAAGGTGTTCTACCGCAATGTGTGGCTCCTGCCATCGGACGCCACGAAGTAACCCTCGCCGATTCGGAGACGTGCTCATGTGCGCACGGCAGCTCGCGAGGGCTGGGGTGCTGTTGGCGGCCTGCCTGGCGGCCAGCGGGTGCATGATCCGGCGCGGCCCCGAGCGCGCGGAGTTGAAGCGGCTGGACAGGCCGCCCATCCTGCGCCTGGGCAAGATCACCGAGGAGTTCACCGGCTCGTGGGCCAGGGCCGCCCAGGAGAACCAGCTCGGCGGCCGACAGGTCGTCAGCGCCCTGCTCCGCCAGAGCGAGGCCGCCTCGCTCTTCGGCCCTGACCCCGCCAACCTGGTGGCCGACATCCACATGGTGACGAATCACGAGGACGACGGGCCGCGCCTTGGCTTCCTGGCGCTCATGAGCATCTGCACCCTCGGCGTGTGGCCCCTGTCGTACCACTCGGAGTGGATCTGCGACGTGGTGGTGACCGTGCGGCGGTGCGACGGCTCGCCCGTGGCCGAATACCCCTACCAGGCCAGAGGCACCTACGATATCCTCGCCCTTCCGCTGACCATGTTCTCGCTGGGCGTCGCGGCCCTGCGAGGCCCCCAGGACGGCATGGAGGTGCGTCAGCGCATGGCCCGCAAGGCCGTGGCCGACCTGATGAGGACCGCCGAGAGCGACTACGACCGCCTGGCAAAGGCCCAGAAAGCCAACGCCGCGCTGCTCGCCAGCCAGCCCGTGATCCCGCCCACCACGACCACGCCCGGGCCGGCCGTGGGAGGACTGCCCGCGCCCATCTCGCGCCGCTACGCCGTCATCGTGGGCGTGAGCGAGCACAAGTTTCGCGGCAGGATGGGCCTCACCGACCTGCGCTACGCGGCCCGCGACGCGCAGGCCCTCGCCGCCCACCTGCGCGGGCCCGAGGGCGGCCGCTTCGATAGCGTGACCCTGCTGTGCAACCAGGAAGCCACGACGCAGAACGTCAAGATCGCCCTCCGCGAGCGCCTCCGCGAGGTGCAGGAGGGCGACTTCGTGGTCGTCGCCTGGTCGGGCCACGGCGGCCCGGACCCGGCCGAGCTGAAGCGCCTCTACCTTATCACCCACGACACCGACCCCGAGCACATGGCCGCCACGGCCTACGCGATGGAGGAGTTCCGCGACGACCTCAACCGCCTGCGGGCCAGGAACATCCTTGTCCTCGCCGACACGTGCCACGCGGCCGGCATCACCGACCCGACCGTGGGCCTCCGCGGCCCGAAGGACAACAAGATCGTCGAGGGCCTGCGCGCCCTGGAGGGCGAGGCCAAGGGGCCGAACGACGTGCCCCAGCTCCGCCTGATCTTCACGAGCTGCGAGGCCGGCGAGACCAGCCTCGAAAACGCCAACCTCGGCGGCGGCCACGGCGTCTTCACCTGGTTCTTCCTTCAGGCCATCGCCGGCCAGGCCGACCGCCGCGACTTCGGCGGCAACGCCGACGGCGTGGTCACCCTCGGCGAAACGATCGAGTTCACCCGCGACCAGGTGAAGCGCTTCACGCAGAACCAACAGCATCCCGACACCGCCGGCCGCTTCGACCGCCGGGTGATCCTCTCGGGCTCGAGGCCCACACCCCCATGACGCGACGAGAAGCCATGCGGTCCCTCGCCCTCGGCGGCGCCCTCGCAGTGGCAACGCCCACGTTCGGCGGCACCCGCCGCGACGACGTGGCCCGCCGCATCCGAGGGCGTACCTTCCCCTCTGTCTTCCAGGCCTGGAACAAGGCCGACCACCTGAAGGACGAGCCGGAACTCGCCACAGCGGCCCGCCACGACCTGGTCTTCCACGCCCCCGAGTTCTTCGGCCTGCGATGGGAGGGCGCGTCCCGCGGCCTCGCCACCCGATTCCGGCCCGATTCCGTCGAGCCGGCCCGCTCGCGGCGGGAGGAACTCCTCAAGCTCAACCCGAACCTCATCCTGATCGCCGAGATTCGGTACCGCGACGCGCCCGCGAACTTCCTGCCCAAGGACCACCCCTGGTGGATGCGCAAGGCAGGCAAAGTCGTGGCGGGCTGGGACGAGGGGCGCTACCTTCAGCTCGACTTCTCGAACCGCGACTACCGCGCCCACGTGGCAGCGCAAGCCAGGGCGGCGGTGGAGACCGGTGTGGTGGACGGCGTGATGCTCGACTGGTGGCGCGACGACGAGGATCGCTTCGCGCTGGCCAAGGCCATCCGCGAAGCCATCGGCGAAGACGCGCTCATCCTCGCCAACGCCAACGACCGCACGACCCCCCGCACCGCCCCGTTCATCAACGGCTACTTCATGGAGTGCACCCGCTCCCACACGGCCAAGGACTGGGAGCGCATCGCCGCCACTTTGTCCTGGGCCGAGGCCAATCTTCGCGAGCCGCGCATCAACTGTCTGGAGACCTGGTTCCACAGCTCCCGCCAGGACCTGCACCTCATGCGGGCCACCACCGCCCTCGCCCTCACGCACTCGGACGGCTACTGCCTGTTCTCGGACCCCAACCCTCTGCCGACCCCCGACCACCTGCACGACTGGTATGCCTTCTGGAACAAGGGCCTTGGCAAGCCCAAGGGGCCGGGGAAGAAGCGCGAGGACGGCGCCTTCCTCCGCGAGTTCGAGCGCGGCTTCGCCCTCTACAACCCCATGGGCAACCGCGAGGTCACCGCGGAGTTCGCCGAGCCACTCACCAGCCGCGCCACGGGCCAGCGCGCCGAGGCCCATCGCATCCCCGCCTGCGACGGCGACATCCTGCTGCGCGATGGCGCTTGAGGCCAGGCTACAGCGTCCACCCCTTGCGGTATTCGCGGTGGACGTGTCGGTTGGCCTCGGGGACGTTGGTGCAGCGGAGACGGCGCCAGTCCCAGGCCAGCTTCGTCTGCGGGAAGCGGATGGCGACGTTGCCGCTGAGGACGAGTTCGGCGAGCGGGCCGGCGAAGTCGGGGAAGTTGGCGCCGCAAGGCTCGCCCCCGCGGATGGCGCGCTTGTACTCCTCGTAGATGCCGGGCGACCTGGGCAGCGTCTTGGGCGGCAGGGCGGGCTGCATCTCCTTCATCCTGGCCTCGGGGATGATGCGGCCGTCGAGCATCGTGGCCTTGTCGCCGATGAGGAGTTGGCCGTTGTCGCCGAGCTTGCGCTCGGGCTCCAACTCCTTGGGGCGCTCGGCGGTCTTGCCGCCGTCGTACCAGACAAGCTTCAGCTCAGGCATGTCGGCTCGCGCGGGGATGCGGTAGGTGATGATGGACCACTTGGGATAGGTCTCGCCGTTGTGGCCGGAGTGGACGGCCTCGACCTCGAACGACTTCGCCTGGCCGATCTTGAGCGCCCAGAAGACACCGTCGAAGGCATGGCACGCGATGTCGCCGAGGGCGCCCGTGCCGAAGTCCCACCAGCCGCGCCACGCGAAGGGGTGGTAGACCGGGTGGTAGGGCCGCTCGGGGGCGGGGCCGAGCCACAGGTTCCAGTCGAGGCCCTGGGGCACGGGAGGCGTGTCCTTCGGGCGGTCCATGCCCTGGGTGTTCCACCAGCGGCCGGGGCGATCGGTCCAGATGTGGACCTCGCGGACGGGGCCGAGGACGCCGCCCCAGACCCATTCGCACAGGACGCGCTGGTGCTCGCCACAATGGCCCTGGATGCCCATGACGGTGGCGACCTTGTGCTTTCGGGCGGCTTCGGCGAGAGCGCGGGCCTCGAACATCGAGTGGGTGAGCGGCTTCTGGGTGAAGCAGTGCTTGCCCATCTTGATCGCCATCATCGAGGCGGGCGCGTGGCTGTGGTCAGCGGTGGAAACGGTCACCGCGTCGATCTGCTTCTCCATCTCCTGGAGCATGACGCGGTAGTCCTGGAACACCCTGGCGTTGGGGAAGCGCTTGAAGATGCCGGCTCCGCGGGCGGTGTCCACGTCGCACAGGGCGACGATGTTCTCGCTCTCCATGCCCACGATGTCGCTGGCGCCCTTGCCGCCGCAGCCGATGCCAGCGACGTTGATCTTCTCGCTCGGCGGGATGCCTCTGGGGCCGCCGATCGCGTGGCGCGGCACGATGCTCAGCCGCCGGCACCCGGCGGCGAGGGCCGATGCGGCGGCGCCGCCGAGGAAGGCGCGGCGATTGATCTGGAGGCGGTTCTCAGGCACGGCAGTCTCCTTTCCCAGGCTCGTGGGGAGGCGACAGAGCGCAGGGCGTTCATCCAACGTCGCCGACGTCTTCCGGCTCCTCCTTCTCCGGCTCTTCCTTCTCGGGCGGCTCGTAGGGCACGGCCTTGGCCTCGATGGCGGCCAGGCGCAGGCGGTCGTTGTCCATCACGGTCGTGAGCACGACGAGGTAGCACAACGGAGCGGCGCCGGGCGCGCTGCCAGGCAATGCCCCGAGCAGGTGCCCGCGGATGCTCGGCTGGTCGCGGTCGGGGCCGGTCATGGCGATGCCGAACGGCTCCCACGTGAGCGCGGCGGCCGGGGGCAGGCCGGGCACCTTGGCCCGGATCACCTCGAGGGCGGGCGAGTCCTTCGCGCCATCCCAGAGCTTTGCGGCCGCAAGGGAGGTCTTGAGCGCCGTGGTGAGATCGGTGGCGAGGAGGAGAGCCTTCTGGCCACGGGAGTCGGCGTGGTCGGCGACGATGAGCCACCGGCCGCCGTCCTTCCGCAGCACGGTCTGGGTGAGGGGGAGCTTCTGGGCCTGCCGGGCCTTCGCCCGGGGCTGGACGAGCTGGACCGCGATGCGGCTCGCCACCACGCACAGCTCGCCGGTCCAGGTCTTCTCGGGGGCTCGCAGGGAGCGCGGGCGGGTGTAGGACGTGGCCGATGCGGCGCGCTCGACCTCGATGCTCACCGCCTCGAAGATGTAGTTGCGCCAGTTCATCGCCAGGCGCTTCTTCCGCTCGGCCCTGGCGCCGTCGTCGCCGAGGAAGTCGTCGTGGAGACACGCGAGGGCGTCGGCCGCCCTGCGCGCGAAGACGGCTCGGTGATAGGCCTCGAAAACGGCCCGCGGCTCGGCAGGAATCTTCTCGAGCCCGGTGAAGGCGACCTGGGGGGCCGGCGCGGGCGGCGCTTGGGCGCCGGCCGCCGCGGCGAGCAGGAGGCCGCCGGCAAGCGCCGCGAGGCGGCTGGACGCGGTTCGATTCACAGGCGCGCTCCTCTGTGGCCAGGGGTCGGAGCGCTGGGGCGCGCAGGTCCCGCCTAGCCCTTGGGGGGGCGGAGGAAGAACTCGCCGTAGAGCGCTCGGACGGCTCGCGCGGCGTCGGCGGCCTTGACGCCGAACATCATGGAGACCTCGGACGAGCCCTGGTTGATCATCTCGATGTTCACCTCGGCCCGCGCGAGGGCGGCCGTGGCGCGCGCCGCGATGCCCACCGTGTGCCGCATCCCTTCGCCCACGATCATCACGAGGGCCAGGCCGCGCTCCACGGTCACGTCGTCCACCGCCAGCTCGCGGCGGATGCGCTCGAGCACGCGGCCCTCGCGGGCCGCATCGAAGTGCTTCTCGCGCAGGATGACGGAGATGTTGTCGATGCCCGACGGGCAGTGCTCGAACGAGAGCCCTTCCTCCTCGAGAATCTGAAGGAGGCGGCGGCCGAAGCCGACCTCGCGGTTCATCAGATACTTGCTCAGGTAGAGCGAGCAGAAGCCCGTGTCGCTGGCGATCCCGGTGACGGGGCCGGCCGCCAGCACCCGTTCGGGCAGAATCATGGTGCCGGGGGCCGACGGGTTGTTGGTGTTCTTGATGCACACGGGGATGCCGGCGCGCACGGCCGGCTCGAGGGCCTCCTCGTGAAAGACGCTGAAGCCGGCGTACGATAGCTCGCGCATCTCGCGGTACGTGATCTCCAGGATCGCGCAGGGCCGCTCAACGATGCTCGGGCTGGCCACGAACACCGAATCCACGTCAGTGAAGTTCTCGTACAGCTCGGCCTTCACGCCGGCGGCCACGATCGAGCCCGTGATGTCCGACCCGCCGCGCGGGAAGGTCACCACGTCGCCCGCCCTCGAGTAGCCGAAGAAGCCGGGGAACACGGTGACGCCCGGGCGGTCTCGCAGGGCGCGCAGGTTGGCGTAGGATTCGGGCAGCACCTGGGCGTTGCCGAATTCGGCGCTCACGAGCAGCCCGGCCTCGCGGGGGCTCACGTAGCTGGCCTCGAGGCCGAGGCTGCGCAGGTACTCGGCGAAGAGCTTCGCGCAGTTGTCCTCGCCCGCCGCCTTCAGAGTGTCCACGAAGCGGCTGCGGTGGCTCCTGTCGCCGGCCAGGCGGGCATTGAGGTCGGCCGTTACCACGTCGGCGATGGCCTCCGACATGCTCAGGCCGCGGGCGATCTCGGCGTAGCGCTCGGCCACGGCGCGCACCTCGACCTCCGCTGAACCGAAGGCCAACTGCCGGTCCGCGCAGGCAATCAGCATGTCCGTCACCTTCGTGTCGGCCTTGTGCCGCTTGCCGGGCGCGGAGACCACGACGATCCGGCGCCGCGGGTCCGACGCGATGATGGCTCCCACCTTGCGGAACTGCTCGGCGGAGGCCAGCGACGTGCCGCCAAACTTGGCCACTTTCATCAGGGCGCACTGCTCCTTGGAACCGGGGAACGCGAGCCAGCCGACCTCGTCAGGTCGAACGGGATGATATTATAGGCAGAAACCCGCGGGACACAAGCGCCGCGGCGGGCCGCCCGCGGGGGCGCCTTGCGTCGCTGCCCCGCTTTCACTACAATCGCGCCTGTCCGGCGGCCGGGGGCCGCCATCACCACGGCCAAGGGAGTTGGCGGCATGCGCACCGATCTTGTGCTGACCGTGGCCCAGTCGAAGCGGCTGATCGCCAAGGGCGTCGCCAAGTACCCGCCCGTGCAGGACGCGCTGGCCCACGGCACCGTGTCCATCGCCAAGGGCGGCACAAACGCCTACATCGTGGAGGAGATCCTCGGCCAGCCCATCGAGAAGCGCCACTATGTGCTCGGGCAGGTGCTGCCCGCGGGCGTGTCACGGGCCGACGCCGGCCTGTCGGCCGACGTGCCCGACGTGGTGCTGGTGAAGGGCCAGCCCGTCATCGGCGCCTCGGCCACCGGGGCCGTGGCCGAGATGAAGGCGGGCGACGTGTTCCTCAAGGGCGCCAACGCCCTGAACTACGCGGCCGGCGTGGCCGGCCTCCTCGTCGGCCACCCGACCGGCGGCACGATGGGCGCCGTGCTCGGCCCCCTCGTCGCCCGACGCATCCGCCTGCTCATCCCCATCGGCCTCGAGAAGGAGACGCCGGCCGACATCGTCGAGGCCGCGCGCACCCTCGAGGAACAGGGCGGCAACGGGCCGTCGCTGTGGCCGCTCCACGGCGACCTCTTCACCGAGATCGAGGCGCTCCGCGTGCTGTGCGGCGTCGAGGCCGTGCCCATCGGCGCCGGCGGCGTAGCGGGCGCCGAGGGCGCCGTGTGGCTCGCCTGCTTCGGCGAAGCCGAGCAGGTCGAGGCCGTGAAGGCCCTGGCCGAGAAAATCAAGAGCGAGCCGCCGTTTGTGAAGCGATAGGAGGGGTGTGGGGAGTCGCCCATGCCGCACGGTCGCAGGCGAAGCTACAGGATGGGGCTGATCAGCCTCGGCTGCGCCAAGAACGAGGTGGACGCCGAGCGCATCCTGGGCGCCGCGGCCGAGGCCGGCTGGCTCGTGTGCGGCGACCCCGCCGACGCCGACGTGGTGGTGGTGAACACCTGCGGCTTCATCGAGGCGGCCAAGATCGAGTCGCTGGGTGCGATCCAGGAGGCGCTGGACCTCAAGGCAGGCGGCCGCTGCCGCGCCGTGATCGTGGCCGGCTGCCTGGCCGAACGCTACGGCCGCGAGCTGGCCCGCGAGCTGCCCGGCGTGGACGCCTGGCTGGGGATCGCCGATCCACGCCAACTGCCCGCCCTGGCCGCCGGGCTGCTCGAGCGCCCCGCGCCCAGGCCCGTCGTAGCCCTCGAGCCGCTGCCGGGCGGCTTCGGCGCCGAGGGGCCGCGCCTACGCATCACGCCCCGGCACTACGCCTATCTGCGCATCACCGAGGGCTGCGACAACCGCTGCTCCTATTGCGCCATCCCGCTCATCCGCGGGCCGCTGCGCAGCAAGCCGCTCGAGACCTGCCTGGACGAGGCCCGCGACCTCGCCGCCGACGGCTGCCGCGAGCTGGTGCTCATCGGGCAGGACACCACGAACTACGGCCTCGACCTCACCGGCTGCCGCTCGCTGCCCAGGCTCCTCGCCGAGCTCGCCGAGATCGAGCCGCTGCACTGGCTGCGCGTGCTCTACTCGCACCCCGCGCACTTCGACGCGGCCACGCTCGACGCCTTCGCCGCCACGCCCAAGCTCTGCCCCTACGTGGACCTGCCCATCCAGCACGCCAGCGACCCCGTGCTGACGCGCATGGGCCGCCGCACCACGCGCGCGGCCATGGCCGACCTCATCGCGCGCCTCCGCGAGCGAATCCCCGGCCTCGTCTTGCGCACGACCGTGCTCGTCGGGTATCCTGGTGAGACCGAGGCCGACTTCGCGGCGCTGCTCGATTTCATCGGGGCCGTCGAGTTCGACCGCCTGGGGGCCTTCGCCTACTCGGAAGAGGAAAGCACGCCGGCCGCCGCCGAGGGCCCCGCGGTGCCGCCGGCGGTCCGCGAGGCACGCCGCGGCGAGGTGATGCGGCGCCAGCAGGCCATCGCCTTCCGCAAGGCCAAGGCCCGCGTGGGCGCCCGGGCCGAGGTGGTGCTCGACCGGCGCCTGGGCGCCGGCCTGTTCGCCGGCCGCAGCTATGCCGAGGCGCCCGACGTGGATGGCCTGATCCACGTGCGGGGCCGCGGCCTCGGAGCCGGCCAGTTCGTCGAAGCGGAGATCACCGATGCAGTTGGGTACGATCTGGAAGCCAGGGTGGGGGGCAAGGCGACGCGCCGAGAGGAGGCCCATGGATCGCGTGCGTGAGTGGGCCGTGAGCTGCTTCTACCTGGGCGAGTTCCCCTTCGCCTCGGGCACGGTGGGCAGCCTGGGGGCGGTGGCCCTCTACCTGCTTGCCGCGCTGCGGCTGGAAGGAAGCACGCTGAGCATCGCCGCCGCCGTGGCGGGCGTCGGCTTCGCCGCCATCGGCATCGCGCTCGGCCACTGGGCCCAGGTGCATTACGACAACCGCGACCCCCGCCAGTTCGTGCTCGACGAGGCCGCGGGCCAGATGATCGCCCTCGTGGCCGTCACGCCGCTGGTGATGGGCGTGGTACGCTGGAAGGCGGCGCTCACCGCCTTCCTCTTTTTCCGCGCGTGCGACGTCATCAAGCCCTTTCCCGCCAGCCGCGCCGAGGCGCTCAACGCCGGCTGGGGCATCGTGCTCGACGACGTGATCGCCGGCCTCTACGCCGCGGCGCTCACGCACCTGTGGTTCCACTTCGTGGCCTAGGACCGATGGCACCGACAGGGCCTGCTCCCCCTCTGCGACCTATCTGTCCGATCCGTCCCATCTGTCCTATCCCCCTTGCGAAGGAGCCCTGCCATGAAGCTGCTCAAGACCGCCGTGGTCGGCTGCGGCCTCTTCGGCGAGAACCACGTCAAGGCCTACGCCACCTGCCCGGGCGCCGAGTGCGTCGCCGTCTTCGACCTCAACCCCGCCCGCGCCGCCGCCGTGGCGAAGAAGTACGGCACGAAGGCCGCCAAGTCGCTCGACGCCATCGCCGCCGACAGGTCCGTCAAGGCCGTCTCCATCGCCACGCCCGACTTCGCGCACACCGAGACCGCTCTTGCGCTGCTCGCCGCGGGCAAGCACCTGCTCATCGAGAAGCCCCTCGCCACCTCCACCGCCGAGGCCAGGCAGATCATCGCCGCCGCCAAGAAGGCACGCCGCACCGTGATGGTGGACTTTCACAACCACTGGAATCCCCCCTTCCTCGCCCTCAAGCAGCGGATCGATGCGGGTGAACTGGGCAAGCCCGTCATGGGCTACATCCGCCTCTCCAACCCCCTTTCGATCCCCTTCGGCATGCTCGCCTGGGCCGACAAGAGCGGGCCCCACTGGTTCCTGCTGCCCCACATTGTGGACCTGATGCGCTGGCTCCTGGGCCGGCAGGAGGCCCTGCGCGTCACCGCCCACGCCCGCCGCGAAATCCTCAAGCGCAAGGGAGCCGACACCTACGACGCCATTCAGGCCACCGTGGCGTTCGAGGACTGCTTCGTGACTTTCGAGACCTGCTGGATTCTGCCAAAGAGCTGGCCCACGCTCATTGACTTCCAGATGAACCTCGTGGGCTCGAGGAGCACGGCGCAGATCAACTGCACCGAGCAGGGCCTGCGCGTGGCCGGCCCGCGGAAGTTCGAGACGCCGTTCACCGTCGGCCTGCTGGATGCCTTCGGCGTGCCGCAGGGCTTCGTGGTCATGCCCATCTACCATTTCGTGGACTGCCTTCTCGACGGCCGGCAGCCCGAGGTCACGGCCGAGGACGGCCTCGCCGCCACACAGATCATCGAAGCCATGGTCCGCTCCATCGAGGAGCAGCGCACCATCAGTGTTCAAGAAGTCTGAAAGGAGATCAGGATGCCTGTCAGAAGGTTCCTTGGCGTCTTGGCGGTTCTGTCCCTTCTTGCCCTCCCCGCGAGAGCCGTCGAGGTGACACTCGAGGTCGAGGCGGGCGACAGCGACCGGGTGGAGACGCCCGTGTGCGCGCCCATCCTGTTGCCCGCATCGCCCGGCGCCGATGTGACGGTCGAGGTCGAAGGCCCCGGCGGCAAGGTGCCCGGCCAGCTCGTGCCCGGCCCCGAGAAGGGCTCGTTCATGCTCGCCTGGCTCGTCTCGCTCAAGAAGGGCGAGAAGGCGACCTACAAGGCGAAGATCGAAAAGGGCGCCGCCGCCGACAAGGTCTTCGCCTTCCAGGACGAGAAGGGCGACCACCTGGACCTGCTCTTCGACGGCCGCAAGGTGACCCGCTTCATGTACGCCTTCACCGACGACCCCGACGCCAAGAAGCGCTTCCCCAACGCCAAGCCGTTCACCCACGTGTTCGACGCGAAGGGCCAGGACGTGATCACCAGCCCTGGCGGCCAGCCCTTCCCGCACCATCGGGGTATCTTCCTCGGCTACAAGGTCAAGCTGCCGAACGGCCCCACCTACGACTTCTGGCACGTGCCGAACTGCTGGCAGCGGCTCGACAGGTTCACCCAGCAGGCCGCCGGCCCCGTCCTCGGCCGCATGACCGCCCTGGTGAACTGGGCCGACCCGAAGGGCGAGCCCGTGCTGGTCGAAGAGCGGACGATCACCGTCTACCGCCAGAGCAAGCCCGAGGTGCTGCTCGACTTCGTCTCGACGCTGACGTCCCGGATGGGCGACCTCGACCTCGGCGGCGACCCCGAGCATGCGGGCTGCCAGTATCGCGCCCACTTCGACGTCGGCTCGGCGGAGAACAAGAAGAACACGAAGTACGTGTTCCCGCCCGACATGAAGCCGGGCGGCGCCGGAACCAAGGACATGCCCTGGGCCGCCGTGCAGTACACCCTGCGCGGCTCAGCCTTCGAGGTGGCCCACCTGAACCACCCCGAGAACCCGAAGGGGGCGATCTACTCGGCCTACCGCGACTACGCGCGTTTCGGCTCCTACGCCCCGATGAAACTCGCCGCCGACAAGCCCATCACGCTCCGCCACCGCATCTACGTCCGCGAGTCGCCCGACGCGCTCACACAGGCCGAGGTGCAGCGCCTCTACGACGACTTCGCCAGGCCGCCGAAAGTCACCGTGAAGCAGTGATCGGCGGGGGAGGAGCCCTTCTTCGAGAGAAGGGCATTTCCCCCGCCCCAATGTGGGAGTTCTTGAAGGGGGCTGGGGGGGAACTTCTTGCAAGAAGTTCCCCCCAACCCTTTCACTCCGGTTGATAGGCGAGCCAGAGGGCGCGGTAGTAGCGCAGGAAGCGTTCGGGCTCGAGGCTCGGCTGGCCGATTTCGGCGAGGGTGAAGCCCTTGTAGCCGTCGGCGGCCAGCAGCGCGAAGAGGCGGCGCCAGGGATAGCGCTCGTCGGCAAGCTCGGTGATGTGCGCCAGGCGGATTCTCCCGCGCACGAGGCCGTAGTTCGCGTCAATCGAGCCGTCCGCGTCGCGGTCCTCCAGGTTGCTGTTCCAGCAGACGAACACGTTGTCGTGGTCGGCGGCATCGAGGATGGCGCGGATGTTGGGCAGGAGGCACGTCTCGTGGCCGTGGACCTCGAGGCGGATCTCGACGCCGGCGTCGGCGGCGTATTGGCCGCACTCGCGGAGCGCCAGGCCGATCTGCTCGAGGGTCTTGGCCTTCGGCACGCCCTCCTTCTCGTGCAGGCGGTTGGGCCGCACCTTGACGCCCGGGGCGCCCACATCGGCCGCGAGATTCACATACGCCTTCGTACCCTCGATGTTCTGCCGCACCACCGCGGGGTCCACAGCGTCGTACTCGAACGCGCTGCCCAGCCCCGCGAGGGCGACGCGCGAATCGGCGAAGCGCCGCCGCACCTCGGCACGCTGGGCGGGCGAGAGACTGACCTCGACGCCGTGGGCGTGGCCTGTGCGCAGTTCTACGCCCTCGAAACCGGCCTTCTCGCACATCGCGATGATCGTCGGCACGTCCCAGTCCTTGGCCAGATTGTAGGTCACCAGCCCGAGCTTCATCGGCGGGTCTCCTTCGCGTCCGGGTGAAAGGTCGGGCGCTCATCTTACCCGCGCGGGCGGGCCAGCGCAATTCCGCAAGCGGGGCGCGCCTGCTATAATGTGTCCCGTCGGGTGTTCCATGGCCACAGGCCCCGGGGACGAGCGATGAAGGTCACCAGCGACTTCGAGTGCGGAAACGGCAAGAACATCCAGCAGGTGGCGCCCGGCCACTGGCGCCTGGAGGAGGTGGGCGAGAAGGCGCCCTACTGCAAGTACTTCTGCGTGAGGGCCGAGGCCGGCGACGACGGCGGCCCCGTGCGCCTCGACGTCTACCCCGACCCGCTGCTCGGCGACGAGGGGCGGCTGGGCATGCTGCATCATTATCCCGCGCCGCTCTGGTTCTGCGAGGGCGACCTCGACCACTGGCTGCCCGTGGCCCATCGCTGGCCGGGCGCGGACCGCTATGGCCTCGATTGCGTCTCGACCCAGGTTGTCGTGCCGCCGGGCGCGGCGCTCTTCGTCGCGAGCAACGTGGTGCTGCCCTATTCGAGGCTTGTGGCCTGGACGGCGGCAATGGCTGAGCGGGGCGCGCTGGTGGACTCGCTTGGCCAGAGCCAGGAGGGGCGCACCATCCCGCGCCTGCGCCTGCCGTGCACGGGGCGCGGCAGGCCGCTCACGGTGTTCGCGCTCTCGGGCCAGCACCCCAGCGAGCATTGCGGGCCGCTGGCCGCCTGCGGCATCGCCGAGTTTCTCGCCTCCAGCCACCCCGAGGCCAGGGGTATCCGCGAGCGCTGCGACACGTGGCTCGTGCCGATGATCAACCCCGACGGCAATGTCCACGGCCGCAACGGCTGGACGGCGGCCGACGTGAACCCGTGCTCGGACTTCGCGGGCGCGAGCGACGGCGCGCCGCCGAAGGCCGTCGAGGACCAGTTGCTCTGGCAATGGGTGTCGCAGGACTTGCGGCCCGACCTGCTGCTCAACTTCCACGGCTACCTGGGCACCCGCGGCTTTGCCGACCCGCCCTGCGACGGCTGCTACGTGCTCGAGAAGCCCGAGGACGTGTACGCCTCGCCCGAGCGGCTCAACGCCTACCGGGCCATCCGCGACACGCTGTTCTGGGACACCCCCGGCCTCTCGGCCCGCTCGCGTCCGGGCACGCTGAGTGCCGACATGCTGGAGTATCACCTCGCCCGCGCCTGCGGCACGCTCGTGCCGTTCTACGAGATCAACCACGCCTTCCACGGGGTGCAGGCGGCGCGGCGCAAGGGGGCCGACGTCTTCCGCGCTGTGGCGCGCACCCTCCTCGCCCTCCCCGTCCCGCCGCGTTGAGCCGCCGCGTCAGAGCGTCCAGCCTTTCCGGTACGGGGGGTTGATGAAGGCGTTGGCCTCGGAGGAGTTGGTGAACTGCACCTTCTCGGCGTCCCATTCGAGCTTGGCGCCGTGGAGCTTGATGGCAATGACGCCCAGCATGGCGATCTCGGTGAGCGGGCCGCCATAGAGGGCGAAGTCGCTGCCCGCCTTCTTGCCCTGGCGGATGGCCTGGAGCCAGTCGCCGTGGTGGCCGGGCACGCGGGGGATCTTCTTCTCCGGCAGCTTGTAGGCCTTCATGGCCGTCTCGGGGATGATGCGCACGCCGCCGGCGCCGTGCGAGCCGTAGACGATGACTCCCTTGTCGCCGTAGACCACGGCGCCCGTCTCGTAGTGCTTGCGGTCGGGCTCGAGTTCCTGAGGCCGCGGGACCTTGACAGTGCCGCTGTGCCATGCCATGGTGACCGGCCCGCGCTGGCCCTTGGCGGGGAATTCGTAGGTGATCTTGTCGCCCTTCGGGAAGGCGTCGCCCTGGGTCTTGTAGTCCCAGTCCTTCACCTCGGCCTGAATCGTCTTGGGCGCGCCGAGATCGAGCGCCCAGAACACCGGGTCCACCACGTGGCACACCCAGTCGCCCACGGTGCCGTTGCCGAAGGGGGTCCAGCCGCGCCAGGCGCCCGGGCAGTAGGCGGGGTGATAGGGGCGGTCGAGCGCGGGGCCGAGCCACAGGTCCCAGTTCAGGTGCTCGGGCACGGGTGGCCGCTCCTTGCGCACCTGCTCCAGGCGGTCCACGCCCGAGTTCACGGCGGCGCAGCCGAGCTCGATACGCCGCACGTTGCCGATGGCGCCGTCCCAGATCCACTCGCAGAACATGCGGATGGTTTCGGATGAGTGGCCCTGGTTGCCCAGTTGCGTGACGACGTTCTTCTCTCTGGCGGCCTTCATGAGCTCGCGGACCTCGTGGACGGAGTGCGCGAGGGGCTTTTCGCAGTAGACGTGCTTGCCGCGCTTGATGGCGGCCATGGCCACCACCGCGTGGGTGTGGTCGGGAATGCCGATGGTCACCGCATCAATGTCCTTCTCCATCTCGTCGAACATCTTGCGGAAATCGGCGTATAGCTTGGCCTTGGGGTACTTGGCGGGGACGTCCTGGGTCTTGCCGTCCTTGGACTGCTTTGTTCTGGGGGTGGTGGCATCCTTGAGGGTGTTGGCGTTGACGTCGCAGAGGGCGACGATGTTGTTGCCGCCGGAGACGGCGCCGATGTCGCCGCCGCCCATGCCGCCGGCGCCGACGCCGGCGATGTTGAGCTTGTCGCTGGGCGGGTTGGCCGTGGTGCCGGCCACGGCGTGCCGCGGCACCAGGGTGAAGGCGGCCGCTGCGCCGCCGAACGCCCCCACGAACTCACGACGCGATAGTCCCGACTTCCTCATGCCAATCTCCTTGCATGGCGGCAGCAAAGGGGGTGGACATAGAGGCTATAGGCTAGTCGCCGGCGGGCGGCGAGTCAAGTGCGATCGCCGGCGCGGCCCCGACTCCGGGCCGCTTGCGAACGGCTGTCCCTGTCCCTTCCGCCGGGGTTCGGCGTTGCGTTGTCACAGCAGGTTTGACCTTGGCTAACTCGGGCGATAGGATGGAGCGGCCCATCGAGGCCCGCTCTCTTGACCTCGGGTGCCCACTTCCGCTCCTAGAGAGGAATCCCCGTGAGAAGCCGCACAGCCCTGGCCATCTCGGTGTTGCTCGCCGCGTCCTGCGCAAGGCTGGAGGAGAAGGCCATGCCGCCCCACGCAGTCGTGCTGCACGTGGCGCCCGGCGGCGCCGATGCAAACCCCGGCACCCGGGCAAAGCCGTTCGCCACGCTGGAGCGCGCCCGCGACGAGGTCCGCGCGCTGAAGAAAGCCGGCGGCCTCCCGAAGGGCGGCGTGGCCGTGGAACTGGCCGGCGGCGTCTACGAGCGCTCGAAGGCGCTGGAGCTGGCCGCTGAGGACAGCGGCAGCCAGGACTCGCCGGTTGTCTACCGTGCCCGGAAGGGTCAGGAGGTCCGGCTCATCGGCGGCCGGGTGGTGACGGGCTGGAGGCCCGTGACTGATGCGGCGATTCTCGACCGCCTGGAGCCCGCGGCGCGCGGCCAGGTGATGCAGGCCGACCTCAAGGCCCTCGGCATCACCGACCTCGGCGGGGTGAACGCCAACCGCCTCGAGCTGTTCTTCAACGACGCGCCCATGACCCTCGCCCGCTGGCCCAACGAGGGCTTCGTGAAGATCACCGGCCTCGTCGAGCCCGACACCGTGAATGTCCGAGGCACCAAGGGCTCCAAGACGGGCCAGTTCCTCTATGACGGCGACCGCCCGAGGCGCTGGGCCGGCGAGAGAGAGCCCTGGGTCCACGGCTACTGGTTCTGGGACTGGTCCGACCAGCGGCACCCCGTGGAGGCGATTGATGTCGAGAAGCGAATCATCGCGGTCAAGCCGCCCTATCACGGCTACGGCTACCGCGTGGGCCAATGGTTCTATGCCCTCAACCTGCTCAGCGAGATGGATCAGCCGGGCGAGTGGTATCTCGACCGCGAAACGGGCGTGCTGTACTTCTGGCCGCCCTCGCCTATCGAGAAGGGCCGGGCCGTCGTGTCGGTGGCTGAGTCGCTCGTGACGATGAAGGGTGCCTCGCACGTGACGCTTCGCGGCTTCACGCTCGAGGCCTGCCGCGGCACAGCCATCAGCGTCGAGGGCGGCTCGCACTGCGCTGTCGCGGCCTGCACGCTCCGTAACCTGGGCGGCTCCGCCATCCGCATCGCCGGCGCGACCGACAGCCGCGTCGCCGGCTGCGACATCTACGGCGTGGGCGACGGCGGCATCTCGCTCGACGGCGGCGACCGCAAGACCCTCACCCCCGCGCGCCTCGCCGCCGAGAACAACCACATCCACCACTACGGCCGCTGGAACCGCATGTACAAGGCCGCCATCCAGATCGGCGGCGTGGGCAACCGAGCGGCCCACAACCTCATCCACAACGCGCCCCACATGGCCGTCGGCTTCAGCGGAAACGACCACGTCATCGAGTTCAACGAAATCCACAGCGTCTGCCACGAGTCCAACGACGCAGGGGCGATGTACGCCGGCCGCAACTGGACGATGCGCGGCACCGTCGTGCGCCACAACTACCTCCACCACATCAACGGCTTCGAGGGGCGCGGATGCGTGGGCGTCTACCTCGACGACATGTTCTGCGGCACCGACATCGTCGGCAACGTCTTCTACAAGGTCACCATGGCCGCCTTCATCGGCGGCGGACGCGACTGCACCGTGGCCAACAACATCTTCGTGGACTGCCCTCGGGCGCTGCACATTGACTCCCGCGCCCTCGGCTGGGCAAAGCCGCACACCGAGGGCTGGGTCAAGGAGGGCAAGGAGAAGGGCACCCACCTCGGCATCCGCTTCATGGAGCCGCCCTACAGCACCCGCTGGCCACAGCTCTTGACGATACTCGACGACGAGCCGTTCGCGCCCAAGGGCAACGTCGTCGAGCGCAACATCTTCGTCGGCGACCGCTGGAACGACGTGGACGGCCGCGCCAAGCCCTACGTCGCGATGAAGGACAACCTGGCGGACACCGACCCGCTCTTCGTCGCCAGACCGCCCGCGAGCTTCGAGCTGCGGAAGGATTCGCCCGCCTGGAAGCTGGGCTTCCAGCGCATCCCGTTCGATAGGATCGGCCTCCACAAGGACGCCGACCGCGCCTCGTGGCCCGTCGAGCACACGGTCCGCCCCATGCCCGAGCCGCCCGCGCCCAAGCCGCGCCCCGGCCCGCCCCCTGTCGCCAAGCTCCCCACGAAGATCGTCCTTGAGCAGGGGATTCATGGCGAGAAGATCGGCCCAACCAGCACGGCCACGCTCACCTTGGATGGAGCGGACCTCCGCGTCGCCATTGACAACGCGGTGGACCCGAAGAAGCCGCTGCGGCCCGGCCCGACGTGGGGCCAGGACGACGCGGTCGAGGTGGCGATTCGGAATCCTGCCGCGGGCAAGGCCGCGCCGATCTTCGTACTCCGCGGCTTCCCCAGCGGCCACTTCGAGTCGAGCACCGAGGCCGGCGCGCCCGAGGCCGCGGCCAAGAAGGCCGGCGACGCCGCCAAGTTCGCAGCCAAGATTGAGGGCAAGGACCGCTGGACCGCCGAGTACCTCATCCCCTTCGCCGCCCTGGGCATTGACCCCGCCAAGCACAAGAAGCTGGAGTTCAACCTCACCGTCCGCAAGACCGCCGGCAACCAGTGGCTCATGTGGCGCGGCACAGGCGGCTACAGTTGGGAAGTCGCCAACGCCGGCTTCCTCGAACTCGCCCCGTGACCTTCCCTCCTGACCTTCCCTCCCGAAGGTCCCAACCCCTTCGGGAGGGTACTGACAACGAGGAACACTCATATGTGGAAACTCCCTGCCGCTGTCGTCCTCCTGGCCTCCCTCAACCTCTCGGCGGGGGAAACACCAATGGTCACGGTCATACCCCAGGAAACCGGCGAACTGCTCCCCAACCCCGGCATCGGCTGGCAGACGTTTCACCGCACGCGCACGCAGGACAAGAGCCTGCCCGATTGGCTGCCCTCGACGATGCACTACGCACGATGGGGCTGGGGCACGCTCGAGCCAGAGCCAGGGAAGATTGACACCGCCTTCCTTGACAAGGTGCTCCAGGACTCCCGCGAGGCGGGCCAGCAGCTCGCTTTCCGCGTGATGTGCTGCTCCACCACGCCCCGCGACCCCTACTTCCCCAAGTGGCTCAAGGACGCGGGCGGGAAGATCCTCGAGACGCAATACGGCACCGGCCCCGCGCTGCCCGTGCCCGACCTCGACGACCCCGTGGTGCTGGAGCGGCACCTCGACTTCATCAAGCGCCTCGGCGAACGCTACGACGGCCACCCCGACATTGACCACATTGACCTCGGCTCCGTGGGCTGGTGGGGCGAGTGGCACATGAGCAACGCCCAAGGCGCCTCGATGCCCACGCCCGAGACCCAGCGGAAGATCGTGGACGCCTGGCTCGCCGCGTTCAAGAAGACCCAGCTTCTCATGCTCATCGGCGGCGGCAAGATGCTCACCTACGCGACCCAGCGCGGCACGGGCTGGCGGGCCGACTGCCTGGGCGACCTGGGCGGCTTCTCGAAGACCTGGTGCCACATGCGCAAAGGCTATCCCTTCTGGATTCAGCAGGCCGGCGTCGGCGACGCCTGGAAGTCCGCGCCCGTCGCCTGGGAAAGCTGCTGGGACATGCGGCGCTGGGTCCAGGAGAACTGGCCCCTGCGGTTCATCTTCAACTACGCCCTCGCCCTCCACGGCTCGGTGCTCAACAACAAGTCGGCCCCGCTCCCCGAAGGCCCCGAGATTCGCCCCGAGATCGAGCGCTTCGTCCGCCGGCTCGGCTACCGACTCGTCCTGCGCGAGCTGAAGCACCCCGCGGCGGCCGCCGCGGGCAAGGAGCTGACACTCTCGATGAAATGGCAAAACGTCGGCTCCGCCCCCTGCTACCGCCCCTATCGCCTCGCCTATCGCCTCTCCCCCCTCCCTCTCGAGCACCCAACCCCCCTCCCTCCCAGAGGGAGGGGGCAGGGGGAGGGTGTAGGCGCCGGCCCAGGCGCGCAACCCTCACCCTCCCCTCTCCCTGGAAGGGAGAGGGATACCGTCCTCGTTGGCGGCGCCGCCGTCAACAGGTGGATGCCTGGCAGCGTCCCCCTCTTCACCGAAGACTTCTACAAAGGCGAGTGGGACCTGCCGAATGGCGAGGTGAACGACGTCGCGGACAGAGTAGCCCTCCCCGCCGACACGCCCCCAGGCCGTTATCGCCTCTCCCTCGCCGTCATCGGCGAGAAGACCCTCACCCCCGCCATCCGCCTCGGCATCCAAGGCCGCGCCGAAGACGGCTGGTATCCCCTGAGCCAACTCACCGTCACAAGCGATTAGGCAGCGTCCACCAGCCCAGCCCCCGCAGGGGGCGACAGCAGAGCGACGGCCCAGCCCCCGCAGGGGGCGACAGGGGGTAGCCACGGGCGTCAGCCCGTGGAACATGGGAGGCAGAACCGGCCCAGCCCCCGCAGGGGGCGGCAGCAGAGCGACGGCCCAGCCCCCGCAGGGGGCGACAGGGGGTAGCCACGGGCGTCAGCCCGTGGAACATGGGAGGCAGAACCGGCCCAGCCCCCGCAGGGGGCGGCAGCAGAGCGACGGCCCAGCCCCCGCAGGGGGCGACAGGGGGTAGCCACGGGCGTCAGCCCGTGGAACATGGGAGGCAGAACCGGCCCAGCCCCCGCAGGGGGCGGCAGAAACTGCGAAGGCAGGAGAACCCGAGATGGGTCACACCTTCACCAACCACCTCTACCACATCGTCTTCAGCACGAAGGAGCGGCGAGAGCTCATCACAGCAGACGTGAAGGGCAGGCTCCACGAGTACATCTGCGGCACGGCACGCAACGTGGGCGGGGCAGTCCTCGTCATCGGCGGGGTGAAGAACCACGTGCACCTTCTCGCCAGCGTGAAGCCCTCCGTCGCCGTCGCCGACTTCGTGCGCGACATCAAGGCAAACTCCTCGAAATGGCTCCCCGAGACCTTCCGCGGCATGGGACTCTTCGAGTGGCAGCAGGGCTACGCTTCCTTCACCGTGAGCTCGTCGAACAGGAAGAGGGTGGCAGACTACATCGAGCGCCAGGAGGCGCATCATGGCCGCATGCCGTACGAGGGAGAGCTCGCGCGGCTTCTAGACAAGCATGGAGTCGAGTTCGACCGCGCGCATTACCTCGATTGACATCGGTTTCTGCCGCCCCCTGCGGGGGCTGGGGTGGTCTTCTCTCCCATTCTGGGAAGAACACGCATTTGACACGCCGCGCCCGTGACGCTAAGATACCGCGCCTACGTGGCGTGGTGCCGAATCTCTCAGCTCCAGAAAGGGCAGAACCCATGGCAGACAAGGTGCGGCTGGCGATGATCGGCTGCGGCGGAATGGCAAACGGGCATCTCCGCGGCTACGAGCTCCTCTATCAGAAAGGGATGCGGAACTTCGAGATCACGGCCTGCGTGGACCCGAATCTCGAAGCCGCGGGCAAGTTCGCCGACACGGCCGAGAAGTTCCAGGGCAAGCGGCCCGCCGTCCTGGCCGACTATGAGGAGATGATCAGCAAGAAGCTGGCCAACGCCGCCGACATCGTGACGCCGCATGGCTTGCACCACATCATCGGCTGCGCCTGCCTGGAAAACGGCATTGACGTGATGATCGAGAAGCCCATTGGCATCACCGTGCGCGCCAGTCGCCTGATCGCCGAGACGGCCGACAAGAAGAAGCGCATCGCCGCGACGGCCGAGAACATCCGCCGCGGCCTCGGCCAGCGGGCCATCCACTGGGCGCTCAACGAGAAGAAGATCATCGGCGAGATGCGCAGCTTCTTTTCCCAGGGCGCAGGCTACAGCCCCTTCCCTGGCGACGCTCCCCCCTTCCGCTGGCGCATCCAGAAGCTCCTCAGCGGCGGCCTGATGGTGATGGACAGCGGGGCGCACTTCGTGGATTCGATGCGCTATTTCTTCGGCGACCTCGAGCGCGCCTACGCCGAGCTGCGGCTCTTCGAGCCCGCGAAGTTCACCGACGACAAGGGCAACACCATCGTGAGCGATTGCGAGGACTCCTGGTCCGCCATCCTCACGTTCAAGAGCGGCCTCGTCGGCACCTGGAGCTGGTCGAACGTCCAGCCCGGCCACTCCTACCGCACCGTGCTCTACTACGGCTCCGAAGGCTCGATCAAGGACACCGGCGACGTCTTCCACGGCTTCCAGTCGCTCGCCGGCGAGGTGATGTTCAAGGACGGCAAGACGAAGAGCGTGAACGACCTGGCGATCGAGTTCCTGCTCAGCCTCTCGCCCGACGACAAGGAGCGCCTGTTCCCCTACGGCATCACGAACGGCGTGTACCTGGAGTGCTGGGACTTCGTGGACGCCTGTGCGAAGCGCCGCCGTCCCGACCTGGATGCCTGGGACGGCTTGAAGGCCAAGGCATTCAGCGAAACCGTCTACGAGTCCGCCGCCGCAGGCAAGGCGATTGCCTACGACGACGTGGTCGCCTGCAAGGTCGAGAAGTACCAAGGCCCGATCAACAAGAAATGGGGCCTGAAGAAGTAGGTCCCCTGCGTGGCACCGCCGCCCTCGGCTGTGTCCGCAGGACACGGTGGGCGCTCGGCCGCAGCCTGCACAGCCGAGGGCGGCTGTGCCACATGTGTGCGCCATGATCATCCGCGACCTCTACCGCAGCCCCGTCGAGGACCTGCACAAGGCCATCGTGGCAAGTACGGCCACGGTCCTGCGGCGCGGAATCATCAGCCCTCCCACAACGGTGGAGGCCGACGACCTGGCGCGCCTGGCGGCGCGGCCCGACTTCGACCCCTCGCTGAGCTTCGTGGCCTACGAGGGGCCTGAGCCCGTGGCCTTTCTCGTCTCGCGCCTCCAGCGAACCGGGGAAGCCGTCGAGGCCGTGTGGAGTCTCTTCGGCAGCGCGCCCGGCGCGCGCCGCGCTCTCGAGGTCCTCCTCGACGAGTCCAAGGCCCTCTGGCGCCGCGAGGGCGCCGCGCGGGCGCGCAAGGAGACGGCCGGCCTCCTCCTCAGCGAGCCGCGAGTCTCCGAGGACGCCGAGCTGCTCGACGTGCTCAAGCAGCGGGACTTCCACACCGCGGCCACGAGCGCCGAGCTGTCGACCGAGCTGAAGAAGCTGTCCACGCCGAAGGAACTCGCCGACCGCCAGGCCGAGGCGCGCCAGAAGGGCTTCCTCTTGCGCCCCGCGCGGCCCGACGAGGCGCTCGTGATCGCCCGCCAGTACGACCCGCGCCACTCCCGCCAGCACTCCCAGGAGTTCTGGAACCTCGTGGCCCGCCACCTTCGCCCCGAGGCCACGCTCGTCATCGAGCACCGCCGGCAGATCATCGGCTTCGCTGCCTACCTCGGCTGGACCCTCGAAGGCCCCTGCCCACACCTCGGCCCGCACTTTGTGGATGAGGTGCACCGCAAGGGCGGTCTCGACGCGCTCGTGCTCCACGAGGCCCTGCTCCTCGCCAAACAGAACGCCAAGGAGCGGGTGCGGGCCTTCTGCGGTGTCGAGCGAACAGAAGTCTTTCAGAAAGCAGGCTTTGCGGTCGCCGGCCGCTTCTGCCATGAGGCCGTTGCCGAGCTTGCATGAGATCGTTCGTTTTTCGTCACGCCGTTTCGTTTTTCGACCGCTATGAAACACCTGCTCCCCGTCTCCCTCGTCCTCGTCGCCGCATTGCAGGAGTTCGCCGTGTCGGAACAGCGCACCTTGCCGGGCACCAGGCCGCTGGAGATGACGGGGGACCTCGCCGCCCAGATGGTCGCGGGGCTCCGCGAGTTCATGCTCAAGCAGATCGACGCGGCGGCCAAGAGCCGCACCGCCGCCCCAAGCCGCGAGCGATTCAAGACTTACATCGGCGCGGTTGACCCCCGCGTGCCATTCGACAGCATCGAGCTGGTCGGCACTGCCGCCGTGCCCGCCCAAGTGGCCGAGGGCGACGGCTACAGGGTCTTCGCCGTTCGCTGGCCTGTGCTGGAAGGCGTGGATGCAGAAGGGCTTATGCTCCAACCCAAGAACGGCCCGATAGCGAAGATTGTGGCGATCCCCGACGCCGACTGGTCGCCGGAGATGCTGGTCGGCCTGGCTCCCGGCTTGCCGCTCGAAGCCCAGTTCGCCCGCCGCCTCGCCGAGAACGGCTGCCTCGTCCTCATCCCCACCATCATTGACCGCAAGGCCACCTGGTCGGGCAACCCCCGCATCGGCCGCAAGACCGACCAGTCCCACCGCGAATGGATCTATCGGCAGGCCTTCGAGATGGGCCGGCACATCATCGGCTACGAGGTCCAGAAGGTCCTCGCAGCGGTGGACTGGTTCGCCCGCGCGGGGAACAAAGCGCGGGTCGGCGTGATCGGCTATGGCGAGGGGGGGCTTCTGGCCCTCCACGCCGCCGCCCTCGACGAACGCATTGACGCCGCCGTGGTCAGTGGCTACTTCCAGGCGCGCGAGCAGGTCTGGAAAGAGCCTATCTATCGAAATGTCTGGGGTTTACTGCACGAGTTCGGCGACGCCGGCCTCGCCCGTCTCATCGCCCCCAGGCCGCTTATCATCGAGGCCAGCCGCGGCCCGGCCGTCGGCAAGCAAGGCTCCACGCCCGGCGAGCTCGTATCGCCCCCCTTCGAGTCCACGCAAGCCGAGTTCAAGAAGGCCCACGCAATGAACTCGCGCCTCACGGGCAATGGCGACGGCCCGCCCGGCCGAGCGGACACCCTCAGCGCCCTCCTCGATGTGCTTGCCGCCGACCCCGGCGTGAGGGTTGGTGGCCAGCCGCCCGCCGACCTGCGCAAAGGCTTCGACCCGGCTCCTCGAATGAAGCGCCAGCTCGACCAACTCGTCGCCTTCACCCAACGCCTGATGCTCCTCTCCGAATACCGCCGCGAGGCGCTCTGGGCGAAGGTAAACCATTCAAACGTCGAGGCTTACGCCAAGTCCATCGAGCCCTACCGCGAGATGTTCCGCAAGGAGGTCATCGGCGAGGTGCCGCCGCCAAGCGTCGCCTCAAATCCAAGAAGCCGCGTGATTTACGACGAGCCGCGCTGGACCGGCTATGAGATCGTCCTCGACGTCTGGCCTGGCGCCTTCGCCTATGGTATCCTCTTGCTGCCCAAGGATTTGAAGGAGGGCGAACGCCGCCCTGTCGTCGTCTGCCAGCACGGCCTCGAGGGCCGACCGCAGGACGTGGCGGACCCGAAGGCTCAGAACTGCTATCATCAGTTCGCTGTTCGACTTGCGGACCGCGGCTTCGTGGTCTTCGCCCCCCAGAACCCGTACATCGGGGGCGACGCCTTCCGCGTCATCCAACGCATGGCGAACCCTCTCAAGTGCTCGCTCTTCTCCCTCATCATCCGCCAGCACGAGGTCATCACCGAGTGGCTGGCCTCGCTGCCCTTCGTGGATTCGCAACGCATTGGCTTCTACGGACTTAGCTACGGCGGAAAGTCCGCGATGCGCATTCCGGCGCTCGTACCACGCTACTGCCTCTCCATCTGCTCCGCCGACTTCAACGAATGGGTGAAGAAAAACGTAACAATCGAAGCGGGCTACAGTTACATGTTCACCGGCGAGTACGAGATGTTCGAGTTCGACCTCGGGCACAAGGCCAACTACGCCGAGATGGCGGCCCTGATTGCCCCACGCCCCTTCATGGTCGAGCGGGGCCACCGCGACGGCGTGGCGCCGGACGAGTGGGTCGCCTACGAATATGCCAAGGTCCGCCGCCGCTATGCCGACCTCAAGTTGCCTGAGCGCACGGAGATAGAGTTCTTCGACGGCCCACACGAGATCCACGCCGTTGGGACCTTTGCATTCCTCCACCGCCACCTGCGCTGGCCTGAGCCGGGACGGTGAGCGGCCGGCCAGGCTTGCGCCGGAGAACTGGGGCAACGCATGGAAGCATCGGGCGGGATGATGCCCGTTCAATCGCGCGACACGCTGCGAAACAGCCTGCTCGCCATCATCGCGGGGATCCTCTGCCTGATCGTCGTCTACCACACCCGCTCCGTGGTGGTGCCGATGCTCTTCGCGGTGTTTCTCACGGCGCTCATCTACCCGCTGGCCAAGAAGCTCGACCGCTGGCTGCCCTTCTGGGCCAGCGTGGCGGCGATCATCCTGGGCATCACGGCCGTGGCGACGGTGGCCGGCTTCTTCCTCGTCGGGGCCGTGCGGGGCGTGGTGAGCAATCTGCCCAAGTACAGCGATCGGATCGAGCAGGTGGCCTCCCCGTTGCTCGAGTACGCGCGCCAGCAGGGCCTCCACGTGGGAGCGGTGACGACGGAGGAGGACGCCCGCAGGCTGGCGCAGTTCGTGGGACGCGGCCTGACCTCGGTGGGCCAGTTCCTCGGCGGCCTGCTCACCACGATGCTGCTCACGGTGTTCGCTCTTTCCGAGGTGCGCCAGCTCCGGGGGCGCATCCTCCGGGCCTGCGGCGCCGAGAAGGGCCAGGCCTGCATCGCCACCCTCAACGCCGTGAGCCGGCGGGTAGCCGTGTTCGTGTGGACGAAAACCTGGATCAGCGTGGTGGTGGGCGTGGCCGTGGGGGTCGCCTGCTACGCCATCGGCATAGACTTCGCGCTCTTCTGGGGCTTTCTGGCGCTGGCGCTCAACTTCATCCCCTACGTCGGCCAGCCGCTCGCCGTCCTGCCGCCCATCTTGCTGGCCCTCATCCAGTTCGAGAGTCGCGCGCCGGCGATCATCGCCATCATCGTGCTCGTCGGGGTGCAGTGCCTCAACGCCTACGTGCTGGACCCCCTGGCCATGCGGAACGCGTTGCGCATCTCGGCCCTCTTCCTCCTCGCAAGCGTGATCCTCTGGGGCTGGGTGCTGGGGATGGCGGGCGTGGTGCTGGGCACGCCGCTGTCGGTCGCGCTCGTGGTCACCTGCGAGCACGTGCCCGCGCTCCGGCCCATCGCCGCGATCCTGGCGGAGCGGCCGGACCCGGCCGGCCCCCCTCCCGGAACGGCCTGACGCGCGGCCAGGCCCTCCCGCCCAAAGAGGGACGCGCCAGCGCAAATGGCCGGAAAGAATCTCTTGCGGTCGTAGCACTTTTCCCGTAGAATACAGGCAACTCCCCGTGGCGGGCCTTTCTCTCGCTCCCCGAAGCAGAGGCCCCGGGGCGCTGGACCCGCCGCGAGCGGCGGGCCGTCGGGCGCCCGAGGGAGAGGTCGTGAAGCGGAGGCGTTCCCACGCGGGGTGCGGGGCCCTCGCAGGGGCACTTGTTGTAGGAGACGGGTATGATCAGGGCAGTGGGCAGAGCAGGCCCGGGACTCGCCCTCGCCGTCGTGCTGCTGGCCGCCCAGGGCTGCACGAGTTGGCAGGGTGGAGTCGCGGGCTTCCTGCGGAATCGCGCCAAGGACGCGATGGAGTGCGCCGACCTCGGCATCACCATCAGCGACCGGGCGCAGGGCTGCTTCTACGCGGCCTTCATGTCGGCCGTCCCCTTCGGCTACGGTGAAGTGGATGGCACGTTCTTCGGCTTGGGCGGCGGCGACTTCGGGGCCATGAGGATCCATTACCGCCACTGGGGCCTCGGCCTCATCGGCCGCGAAGAAGTCGCCTGGGGCAACTCGATCTGGGATTTCCCCGAGTTCGACCCCGACACCCCCGATGACCGGATGAATTGCCAGGGCGTCGGCATCCTGGGCTTTGTCACGCCGCCCTACGACGCCCGACCCGCCGGGAGGCCCACCTGAACGAAGTACTTCCACGCATGGCGCGTGGGCATCGTGCTGAATGCCTACTGGGTGCAGATGCTGGATTTCGGTGCAGGCTTCATGGGCCTGGACCCGGCAGGTGACGATGGGCACAAGTACGGCTACTGGCCGTGGCAGATCGAAGGGTGGCCGCTCCCCACGGGCAAAGTGTTCCCCGCGAGCCCCGTGGCAGGAACGGACGCGCCCAGGGACACCCCGAAGGTCGCCCCGAAGGACACACCCAAGGCGGCCCCAAAGGACGCCCCAAAGCCACCCCCCGAGGCCAAGACCCCTGCCAGACCCGCCACACCGCGAACCGCTGAGCGGCTCACGGAGCGGATCCCGTAGGCAGCAGCTGGCGACTCGGGTGGCCCCCGATGCAGTCCAAATCGCGGCACAGGCCCCAGCGGCCTGTGCCGCGTTGCGTTCTCGGCCTCCTCAGCTCACGCCCCGCTCGCACCCTCGAGCCAGGGTTTCCCCGGACCCTGTTGACAGGGCGCGGCGCCTTGGGCACCCTGAGAGGCTGGATTCCCCGGTTCCGTCCCCGTGGCCCTGGAGTGAGAAGGAGACGTGTATGCGCGGCCTTGTGTTACGCAGGAGTGGGATGCTGTTGCTGGCGCTGGCGCTCGCGGCCACGCCCGGCTGCTCGAAGCGCCTGCTCAACGCAGGCGGCGTCGGCGAGGCGATCGGCAACTACCTCACCGACCGCGCCACCGACATGCTGGACACCGTAGACGTGGGCTTCTCGGTCTCGACGAAGCCGCAGTTCTGCCTCTACGCCAACGGCGTCTCGATGGGCGGCGGCGGGTTCGGCATGGTGGACGGCTACTTCGCCGGCATCGGCGGCGGCAACATCGGCTACACGCGCTTCTACACGGCCAACGTGGGCGTCATCGTGTGGTGCTACGAGGAGCTGGCCTTCGGCGACTTCGACAGGCACGACCTCAACACGGTGAACGCGCAAGGCACGGGCATTGCCGGCCTGCTCATGGGGCCGCTGGGCAATCCCGGCTGGAAGCCCGCCTGCATCCACTACCTCCACCTGGGGTGGATCGGCTTCGTGGGCAACATCAACTACCTCCAGCCGCTCGACCTCGCCGCCGGCTTCCTGGGCCTCGACCCCGCTCAGGACGACGGCCTGCGCTTCGGCCTCTGGCCCTGGGAGGCCGAGCACCAGGCCTCGGCCCAGGCCGTGGCGCTGCGCGAGGACATGTTCGGCCTGACCGACAAGAAGGACCCGGGCGAGACCGCGCCGGCGTCGGTCTCGGCCTTCTTCGGCCGGGGCCGGATGCCCCTGCCGCCCGTCGGCAAGGTGCCGCCTCGCGCGCCCAAGGCCGAGGCCAAGCCCGAAGCCGAGAAGAAATGACTGCCGCGCACATCGCCCCCCTGTGAACGCATCGCAAGGGGCCGCTGCCCCGGGCAGCGGCCCCTCTGCGTTGGCGCGGCGTCTGCACTTGAACCCCCGCGTGCCCGCCCTGTACAATGGAGCGTCGTGCGGCGAGCGTGTGTGTCCCACTCGAGCATCCTGGCAGAAAGGAAGAGCCGATGGCTAAGTGGCTGGCGGCATTGGCGGCGAGTCTCTGGGTCGGCGGCGTGGCGCTCTGCGCCGAGGGGCCGGGCGGCAAGGGGCCGGGGCGCCCCCCCCGCATCGCGCCCGCGGCCACGGCGCCCGCGCCGAAGGACGACGCGGAGAAGAAGATCCTCGACGTGCTGGCCGACCTGCGCCAGAACCAGTCCCGCGGCATGATGAACGTGCCGACGGAGGACGGGCGCCTGCTCCGCCTGCTCACCGAGGCGCTCGGCGCGAAACACGTGGTCGAGATCGGCACGTCGAACGGCTACTCGGGCATCTGGTTCTGCCTCGCCCTGCGCACGACCGGCGGCAGGCTCACAACCCACGAGATTGACGCCACCCGCGCCAACCTGGCCCGCGAGAACTTCAAGCGCGCCGGCGTCGAGGAGCTCGTCACCCTTGTCGAGGGCGACGCCCACGAGAAGGTGGCCGAGCTCAAAGGCCCCATTGACCTCGTGTTCCTCGACGCCGACAAGCCCGGCTACGCCGACTATCTGAAGAAGCTGCTGCCCCTCCTGCGTCCCGGCGGCCTCATCCTTGCCCACAACACGAGCAGCCAGAGCGGCGACATGCAGGACTTCCTCAAGGCGATCACCACCGACCCCAACCTCGAGACCCTCTTCACCTCGGTGGGCGGCCAGGGGATTTCCTTCACCCTCAAGAAGCGCTGAGGGAATCTGCCGTGCAGAAGCTGGCCACCGGAATCCCGCTTCTGCTCTCCCTGGCCGCGGCGGCCTTCGCAGCCGGCCGTCCAACCATGTCGCTCAACGGCCCCTGGCAGTTCCGCCTCGACCCCGCCGACGCGGGCGAGAAGGAGCAGTGGTTCGACGCCAAGGCGCCCTTCGACGCGACGATCCAGGTGCCCGGGGCGTGGGACGCCCAGGGCTTCGGCGCCGAGACGCCGAAGCTCAAGCACAACTTCGTCGGCAAAGGCTGGTATCGCCGCCAGGTGAACATCCCCGCCGACTGGAAGGGCAAACACCTCTTCCTCACCGTCGGCGGCGTCCATCGCTACACCAAGGTCTGGGTGAACGGCTCCTGCCTCGGCGAGCACATCGGCTACCTCTCGCCCATCGAGCACCAGATCAACGAGTTCGCCCGGCCCGGCCAGGCCGCCACCATCGCCATCTGCGTGGACTCCAAGCAGCGATGGGACGTTGACACGCTGGCCGGCTGCTTCGACATCATTGACGAGATGTTCACGGCCTGGGGCGGCATCTGGGGCCACGTGGCCATCGAGGCCCGCGGCGAGGCCTGGCTCGAAGACCTGTTCGTCCAGCCTCAGCTCAGCCCTCCCGCCTGCGTCGTTTCGGCGAAGATCAATGGCAAGGCCGACGGCGCGACGCTGAAAATGGACATCATGGACGCCAATGGACGGGTGGTGGCCCAAGCCAACTCCGGAATCAGGGAGCCGATCGGGCTCCGGGCGGAGATTCCGGGGGCCAGGCTCTGGTCGCCCAACCACCCCGACCTCTACACCGCCCGCCTCGCGCTGGTGCGCGGCGACGAGGTGCTCGACAGTGTCGAGACCCGCTTCGGCCTGCGTGTCATCGAAATCAAGGGGCCGTACATCCTGCTCAACGGCAACCGCGTCTTCCTCCACGGCTACGGCGACGACGGCGTCTACCCCGAAACGATGGCCGCGCCGTCCGACAAGGCGGTCTACCTCAAGCGCCTCAAGCTCATCAAGAGCTACGGCTTCAACTACGTCCGCCACCACAGCCACTTCCTGCCGCCCGAATACTACGACGCGGCCGACGAGGTGGGCATGCTCATCTCGCCCGAGCTGCCCATCGCCTACCTCCACTACTACCAGAAGGCCAAAGGCCCCGCCCTGGAACTCTATAAGACCGAATGGGCGGCTGTGATCCGCCGCTTCCGAAATCATCCCTCAATCCTCGACTGGTGCATGGGCAACGAGATGTGGGACGGCGTGCCGCTGGCGCCAGAGCTGTACCGCATCGCCAAAGAGCTCGACCCCACGCGGCCTGTGATCGACAGCAACGGCCTCAGCGGGGGCGGCTGGCTCGACGGCAGGCGCGACCGCCCGACCCTCGACTTCTTCGTCTACATGTTCGACCTCCGCCACACGCCGCTGGAGCGCCCGGATAGGCATCGCTTCGGCGAGCCGAAGAAGCCCGTCATCTCCCACGAGATGGGCAACTTCATCACCTTCCCCCGCCTCGACCAGATCGAGGCGTTCCAGCACAACTTCAAGCCCTTCTGGCTCACGCCCGCCCGCGAAAAGATGCAGAAGCTCGGCCTCCTCGGCGAGGCGGAGCTCTGGGCGCGGAACTCCGAGCGACTCTACCTCCTCTGCCACAAGCTCAACATCGAGGATCTGCGAAAGAACCCCTTCGCCAGCGGCCACCAGTGGTGGCTCTTCCAGGACTACTGGACCGGCTCAAACGGCATCGTGGACGCCTATTTCCGCCCCAAGGCCGAGATTCCCCCCGAGCGCGTCCGCCCCTTCGTCGGCGACGTCGTCCTCCTTCTCGACGGCCTCCCGCCGGTCTGCCGCGGCGGGGGCGAGCTTAGGTGCAGGCTTCTGGCCTCCAACTTCTCCGGAGAGGCACTGAGGGGGCAGCCCCTGCAATGGCGAGGGAGGCTGGCTCCTCTTGTGGGCGGGACGTCCCCGTCCCGCGAATCGCGGCGTGGGGACACGCCGCCCACAACTGACTGGGCAAGAGGGCGCCTCGATGTTGGCCCGGGTGAGGTCGCGCCGGCGGCTGAGGTCACCATCTCGCTTCCGCGGCAGCCCGTGCCCCAGATGCTGACTGTCGAGGCGGAGTGGGGCACCGCCGAAGTGAAGGCCAGGAACGAATGGACGGCATGGGTCTACCCCAGCGAGATTCCTGCGCCCAAGCTGAAGATCACGCTCTTCGCCGGGCCGGAGCTGATTCGCTCGCTCGAATGGCTCGGCGCGAAGCCCTTGCCGGGCGGCGAGAAGCTGCCATCCGAGGCGGTCTACGTGGTGAACCAGCCGAGTGTGAGAGTGCTCGATGCGGTGGCCGAGGGGGCGTGCCTCGTGATGCTCGCACCCCAGGGCCTCTTCCCGACGGAACGCAACCGCTTCAAGACCGGCTGGTGGCTGGGCGGGCCGGGCGACAGCAATGTGGGCACCGTGGTCTACGACAATCCCATCACCCGCGCCATCGCGCCCGACGGCTGGTGCGACATCGGCTGGCACCGCCTCGTCGAGGGCTCCCAGGCCGTCATCCTCGACAACCTGCCCGCCCAGCCCGAAGTACTTGTCCGCGCCCTCGACGTCCATCGCCTCTGCCGCAGCAAGGCCCTCCTCTTCCAAGCAAGATTGGGCAAAGGCTCCCTCATCGTCAGCGGCCTCAACCTTTCCCCGGTTGTGGGCGGGGCGTCTCTGCCCCGCGGTCCTGCGGGCGGGGCCTCCGCGCCCCGCGGTCCGCGGGACACAGAGGTCCCGCCCACAATGGACAGGCCGCCGGAGATGGAATGGCTGCTCGCCCGCATGATCGAGCACGCGGGCACCCTCCCGAAGCCGGAGGGCGAACTGCCGCTTGAGTTCCTCCGCCAGCGCGTCGCCGCGATGGAGCCGCCCGAAGGCCCGTTCCTCTCAGGCTTCCAGCGTCTCGTCAAGCACGAGGGCGAGACCGATAGGTGGTCGAGCTACCGCGAGGACAACGCCACCTATCACATCTGCCGCCAGACCGCCCCCGGCCACCTCGTCGAGTGGGAGACCGCGCCCCTGCCTGCCGACTGGAAGGGTGCGACCGCCACCTTCGTCTTCGCCGGCGGCCTCGGCTGGGTGGACCAGCCCCGCACCAAGGGCTTCACCCTCCTCGTCAACGGCAAAGAGGCGCTGACCTTCGACGTAACCCAGGACCGCTCGGTCTGGCGGAGCGCCGACAAGAGGGTCGCCTTCCACTTCGTCCCCATGCGTCCCATGCCCCAGGACGGCATTGGCCTCTTCTACGTCGCCCTGGCCGCCGAATTGCTCACGCTTGGCAAGCCGTGCGCCTTCGGCGTCCGCTCGAACGGCTCGGGCAGCCGGCGGTGGTTCGGCCTGAATCCGTACACGGACGTGGCGGGGCTGAAGTGACCCTTTCTTCTCGCCCGTTCGTTCGGTATAATCCATAAAGGTTTCGGGCTGCTTGCCTTCGGAGGCGACCGCATGAAGGTCGAGCTTCATCCCCACGCGCGCGTGCGCCTCACCCGGCCACGGGCGCCAGCTTGCCTTCAGCGGCCTTCATCCCCACGCGCGCGTGCGCCTCACCGAACGTGGCGCGACCGAGGCGGAAGCGATCAGCACGGTGTCCGAAGGAGAGAGATTCCCTGCCAAGTATGGCAGGACCGGTTTCCGGCGCAATTTCGCCTTCGACAGCGACTGGCGGGGCCATCGCTACTCTACGAAGCAGGTCCAGGCCTACGCGGTTTTCGAGGAGCAGCGCTGGCTCGTGATCACTGTGGTGACCTGCCACTTCTAGCACAAAGGGTGGCAAGGCATGAAGCTCACCTATGACCCTCGTTACAACATTGCCTACTTGCGGCTGCACGAGAAGACCGCTCAGGTCGAGACCATCCGTGTGGGCGACGCGCTCAACGTGGACATGGCGCCCGATGGCGCGGTCTACGGCATCGAACTGCTCAACGCCAACGAGCAGTTGCTGTCCCAGGACCATGGGGCGCTCATCGTGGTGAACGAGTCGCTCGGCGGGCAGAGCGAAATCCCCCTCAAACGCTGACCCGTCTGGCACGCGGCCCGCGTGCCAGACGGACTCGGCACGCGAGCCGCGTGTCGCTACTTCTTCCACTGGCCCTTGTCGTCGAGGTATTCGTCGGCCAGGGGCTTCAGCTCGGCGGCGTGGCCCTTGACGAGCCAGTCAGCCACGAGCGGCGTGAGGTGGTTGCGGAACATGAAGGGGAAGGGCTTCTCGAGGCCGTCGGGCACGTCCTTCGGGTCGGCGTTGCAGCGGACGACGCAGGTGACGCCCGGGACGAGCCAGCGGAAGACCTCCCACGTGTGAACGCTCATGAAGGCGAGGCCGTAGGCGTTGGCCTTCTTGTCGAAGTGCAACTCGGTGTAGAGGCCCGAGTGGGGCAGGATGGCGTCGCAGGCGTGCTCGACGTAGGTCGCCACGTCGGGGCCGAGGGCTTTACGATACGCGATCATCGCCTTGACGTCGTCGAGCGACGAGCCGAAGGTGTCGAGGTAGAAGGCGGTGCAGCCCTTGTCGGTCATGTTCTTGAAGCGCCTGGCCATCATCTGGATGTGGGCAGGGTCGTCGGGGTTGATGCGGAGCGTGGCGTCCTGCTTCCAGTTCGCCTGGTAGGCGATTTCGCCGGGGCGGGCGCACACGCCGAGGCGGAGGCCGGCCTCCTTGAAGCGGGCGGCGAGGGTCGGCCAGTTGGCCTCAACCTCGGGCGGCAGGATATCGAAGTCGGGGCGGTACATGGCTCCGCGCGGGTTCTCGCCGCCCTGTCCCCAGATGAGGACGCCCTGGCCGCGAGCGGCCTGGAGGCCGGAGATGAGGGTGTCGCAGAATGCCTTGGCGCCCTCGGCGAGGTCGAGCCGGCGGAAGCCGCTGTGGAAGCCGTAGGGGTTGTCGGGCTTGATGAAGCTCACCGCGCCGTTGACGCAGGCCTGGGCGAAGACGCGGTGGTCGGCCTTGTACTGCACCTCGCCGCAGAGGGCCGTGAAGTGGCGCTTGTAGGGCTCGAGCAGATGGCGCCAGTCGGTGTGGGCGCTGGCGCGGAGGGCCAATTCGAACAGGCGCATGCCCTTCCGCGGAATCGGCTCGGCGACGAGGTAGTTGAGAGCCCGCGTCGGCAGCTTCTCGCGCTGGCCCTCGCGCCAGTCCGTGTAGTCCCACCAGAACAGCGTGCGTTCGAGCTGCGGGCCGCCGGGCGAGAGGCCGACGCCGAAGCCGTCGCCGACGGCGTAGCTGCCGCCGATGCGCGACGCGAAGCTGGGGTGGCACAGGCCGACGCCGTGGGCGCGCAGGTAGCTGCCGTGCTGGTGGAACATCAGGCCCGCGGGCACTTTGCCGAAGTCGAACTTCAGGCCGCGGAACCACACGGCGCCGAGAGGCTGCGTGTCGTGGCGGGTGCGCACGAGTGCCTGCACCTCCAGGTCCTCGCCGTCGAGGGAGTAGAGGTAGCGGACCTCGATATCCTTGTGCTCGTGGTCCACGCAGCCAATGCCCGCCTCGGCGCGGAAGGACTTCCTCGCGATCTCCTTGGCATCGAGCTTGCCCGAGCCGGTGTTGAGGAGCCAGTCGCCGCTGTCGGCCCGCCAACTGCCGCGCGCGACCTCGCGCTCGCCGATGCGGATCGAGGAAAGCCCGTCGGCGGTGATCGTGTAGGTCACGCCCTGGGGCGTCTTGAGCTCGAGCTTCTCTGCGACTTCTTCGGCGGCCGCCGTGGCCAGAGATGCAAGACACAGGCACGCGCTGATGAGGGCTTTCATGCGGAGGTCTCCATGTCTAACCTCCCGCAGGTTGCGAACCTGCGGGAGGTCCGCCTCAGTAGCGTCGAATGCTGATGAGCCGCCCCGTGTGCGGCGCCAGGGCCGGCACCTTGAGGGTGCGGGCGTGGAAGTCGAGCTGGCAGGGCGGCTCGGTCTCGCCCTTGTCGAGATCGGTCACGCGGATGAACTCCTGCCAGGGTAGCCGGGGCACGAGGCCCAGCTTCTCAATGTCGACCTGGATCGCCGCGTCCTTGCCGCTCTTGTTGTGATTGTTGAAGACGGCGAGCAGGATGCGGTCGGGCAGGCGCCACATTGAGACCAGAATGTCGGGGTCGAGGGGCGTGACCCAACCCCCCTCCCTTCCAGGGAGGGGCGAGGGGAGGGTTGGGCCTTTAGCTGAGGCCCGACCCTCACCCCTGCCCTCTCCCTGAGAGGGAGAGGGGGTCATGGCGGGATTCCGCCAGAAGGGGACGTATTCGGCGTCGAGGATGCCCCATTCGAGGACGGGCGGCTTCAGGGTGTCCACCGGGCCACGCCAGGAGTCGTAGAGGCGCAGATAGTCCTGGATGCCGCGGTGGATGCGGGCGGAGCGGGCCTTGTCGGTGACCTGGATGAGGTTCATCCAACTGATGACGACGCCCCAGTTGTGGACGCACGAGAGCACGCGCATGCGGTCAACGGGGTAGCCGTCCACCCAGTCCATCGTCGAGGCGTCGGTGAGCTGGTGGTACTCGCCGTCGAGGATGGCATCCATCCAGGGGCAGGCGACGAGCAGATAGTCGTTCGTAGCGTGGGAGACCTGGCCGCCGGGCGTCAGGCCGCGGTCGCCCATCAGGGCGTACATGCGCATCATGAAGCGGCGGGTGTTGAAGCCCGTGTAGCCGGGCTGTATCCGCCCGTCGGGCAGGGTGTAAGCCACGCCGTTCTGCACCGAGTGGTGGAGGATGGGGAAGAAGATGTCCCAGTAGATGGTTCTCAGCCCGCCCTCGGTGAACGCGCGGTCGGCCAGGTAGAGGTAGTAGTCGATGTTGCTGTCGGTGTAGCACTCGGCGTCGCCCCACTCGGCGGGGGCGAAGTAGCGGGTGACGCGCTCGTCGGGCGACTTCCAGCCGTAGCCGACGAGGGGCAGCGAGGTGTGGGCGAACATCCAGTTGCGGGCCTGAGCGGGGTCGAAGGGGCGCTCGCGGAGGAGCTTTTCGTCGGACTTCTTCTTGTACTCGGCCCACAGGGCGCTCCACTCGGCGGGATCGGTCGAGGGCGGGGTGAGCCAGTTCCAGCCCTCGATGACCTTGCCGGTCTTGGGGTCCTTGCGCCACTTGAAGCCCCAGCTCTGGCCGCCCGAGAAGGTGCCGTCGGTGGAGTGGACGGCCCATCGCCAGTTCTTGACGAGCGGGCGGAAGGGGGAGGCCATGTAGGCGAAGGCGATGGTGCGGGGGGCATCGAGGGCGAAGGGCTTGCCGATGATATGGTTGCGGAGGACAAGCTCGTTGCCCTTTCGCACGACGTCGTGGGCGGGGACGTCGTTGTCGGGCACCCAGCCCCGGTCGCTGTCGCCCCACCAGAGGAGGCCGCGGCGCTCGCTGCCGAGCCAGACGCAGGGGTAGAAGGAGCCGACGGACATGGCAGAGCCGGTTCTGCCGGTGTCGAGCGCGCTCCAGATGGGGCCTTGCTTGGGCGGCACAAGCATGGTGGTGCGGGCGGAGAAGTTGCCGCCGGTGCCGAGGCACAGCAGGCACTCGGCCTCGTCGGGCACTAGAGGGAACTCGATGCGAAGGGCGTCCACCGTGACCTTGCCCTTTCGGGGAACATAGGTGAGCTCAAGATAGGCCAGGCCATCCTGCTCGACGAAGCCTTTGCTGGCGAGCTCGAGGCCGGCACCGCCGGCGCTGCCCTTGAAGCTCACCCGCCAGTCGCGGCTCTCGGTGAAGCTCGGGCGGCCCCGCAGGCTGATGGCCTCCTCCCGGCCGTTCACGGTGACGACGATGCGGGCGGGGGAGGCGAGAAGCTCCTTGCCCTGCGACTCGATGCTCGCCGGCAGGCCGAGGGCGTCGAGGCGGTAGGCCCGGCCCCAGGCCGTCACCTTGTCGCGTTCCTTCGTCATCGGCACGAAGGGCGGAATGACCCGCTCGGCGTGGCCGAGGCCCTTCTGCCACCATTCGGGGAACGCCTTCGCCTCGTCGAGCTTCTCGAACGCCGTGGTCACCGGCCCAACCGCCGTGCCGTCCTTCAGGAGGAGCGATGCCTCGACGGCGTACTTGCCCTCGCCCAGCCTGGGCAGTTGAATGAGGTCGCGGAAGGTGTGGGTGACGGGCCGCCCGATGACGCCCTCGGCCATGGGCCTGGCGGTGCCCTCGCGCACGACGCGATAGCGGAGGGCCTTTGCCGCGTCGGGCTGGCCGAGGTAGTAGGCGTCGCCGCTCACCAGCAGGCTCGAGCGAATCGGGTTGAATGTGGCGGAGAAGGGGAAAGCCTCCTTGGGCGGCTTGTGCTTGACGAGGGCTTCGTCGTAGCCGACCTTGAAGTAGGCGAAGTAGCGGAGCAGCTCGCGGCTGCCCTCAGTGACGCGATAGGCGATGCTCGCCGTGTCTTGCCCGATGTCGCGCGGGAGCTTCTCGTTGAGCTTCCACTCGGCGGCGGCCCTCGGTGGCACCTCGAGCGCTTGTTCGCGTTTGAGGAGGTCGGATTGATGGACATAGTGGACAAGGATGGACAGTTTGGCGGGGTCGGGCGTGGGGTTGAAGGCGCGGAAGGTGGCCGCCGCCGTGCCCTCGCAGGGGCCGGGGAGGGTGTCCATCAGCACTTGAACGGCGGGGGCGTTCTCGACGAGGGTGCCGAGACAGTAGCCGCTCGGGTCGAAGTAACTGGTGGCGGCGGGGATACGCGCCTGGAGCCAGATGGGCATGTGGTTGAAGCCGAGCATCAGACGCCACGTGTCGCCCGCCTGGTGGGGGCCGGCCAGCTCGAAGTCCTTCGGCGTCGCTGCCACCTCGCACTCCCACCAGCGGCCGCCGTTTGGCGCGCTGCCGGGTTCGGTGAGCCGCGTGGCCACCTTGAAAGCGGGCAGCCAGTTGCGGAACATCTGGCCGACCGCGACCCGCACGGTCTCGCCCTGGAAGCCGAGGCAGTTGATGAAGAACTTGTAGGAGCTGTCGGTGCGGCCGGTGGGCACGTTCTTGCCCATCGGCTTGAAGTGCAGCTCGAGGCCGTCGTCGCCCGTGTTGGCCGCGCCCGGCTCGCGCCCGCTCACGCGCGGCTTGTAGCCGGGCATGACCCACGTGCGGCAGGCGAGGTAGAGGTGGTCGGGGTCCCAGGCCAGGAAGAAGGTGGTGGGCCGTGGCACGAGCAGGTTGTCGGCCTGGTTCACCACGCCGCTGATGGCCGTGGCCTCGCGCCACTCGTCGGCGTCAATCTTGCCGTCGAGCACGGGCGGCTTCGACATCCGAGGGATGGCAAAGGCCGGCACCTTGTCGGGGGGGATGGGGTCGGCGGCCGCGGCGCCGCAGATCGCGAGGGACGCAATGAAGAGAACCGATCGCTTCAACGTCTTCGCTCCTCTCAGAACAGGGCCAGACTCCCTCCCGAACGTTCCCACACGTTCGGGAGGGTAATGCTGCGAACCTTCACGTGGGTACCGTCAGCTTACCCTCCCGAAGGTATTGGAACCTTCGGGAGGAAGCGACGATGCATCATTCCCCAATGCCGTAGAGGTTCTCACCGCCTCGGACGAAGATGTGCCTGCCCGCGAAGACGGGAGTGCCGGGGGCGCCATCGGGCAGTGAGTTCCTCCCCACCGCCTTCGGGTCGCGGCCTGGCTCAAGAATGAGGCACGTGCCGATGTCGTTGAATACGAACAGGTGCCTGCCCGCGAGCACGATGCTGGGGTAGATGTGGGCGGGGAGGGTGCCGGGCTTGCCGCTCGCGTTCGGAATGTCCAGCTCTTTCTCGGCCACCGTCTTGCCCGTCTTCGCATCGAGCACGTAGAGCGTGCCAAAGTCATTCACCGTGTAGAGCAGCCCGTCGTGCAGCACGGGCGACGAGAAGAAATCGCCCTCCAGCTCGGCCGTCCACAGCTCCTTGGCCTCGAGCTTATCGCCCGCCACGCCCGAGGGTTGCAGAGCGCGCGAGTTGTAGCCCACGAAGTACACGACGCCGTCGTGAACGAACGGCGTGGCGTACTTCAGCTCGCCCAGCTCGCCCGCCAGCACCTTGCCATCGGCCAGGCGCACGGCGTAGCCGCTGGGGGTGATGGCCACTTCGGTGTCGCTGCCCTTGGCCACGGCCGGCGTGCCGTACGTCTCCTTCACCTCCTCGGCCTTCCAGAGCAGCTTGCCCGTCTTTGCCTCCAGGGCGAACAGGTGGCCGATCATCACGAGCAGCCGCTCGCCGGCGAGGACGGGGGAGGCGCTGCGGGCGAACTCCAGCTCCTGCGGCAGGTCGAAGTACTGAATCCACTGGCGCTTGCCGTCCACGCCGTAGCAGGCCACGATGCCGCTGGCGAAGACGGCCCACACCCGCTCGCCGTCGCTCGTCGGCGTGGCCGCCGTGTTGCCGGCGCTGGACTTCACCCGCCTCTGCCTGGCCTCGAGGCCGGGGGGCAGGTCAGCGAAACCGTTCGACGCCTTCCAGAGCACCTGGCCGCTCGCCGCATCCAGGCAGACGAGCCAGTCGGGCTCGGCGGTGACGAACACCTTGCCCGCGATGACGATGGGCGACGAATAGCTCTTGCCCACCTGGGCCTTCCAGCGGATGCTCGGCTTCGCCTCCGCGCCCCACTCCAGCGGCGGCGTGGCGTGGGGATAGATGGCGTTGGCCGAACGCCAGCCGGCGACCTCGGCCCAGGCCGGCACTATGGCCATCGCCAGCACGATGCAGCAGAACCGCCTCATCATAGATGGCCCTCACTGGCACCGCACGGACACACAAGGACGGCCACGGACATTATGCGCTCCCGGGCCATCGCGTCAAGGCGCGTTGTGAGCCGGCGCCAAATGCGTATAATGCGCGAGGTTGCGACTGTGAGTCCCCGTAGCGGAGAGCGGGCATGAGAGGACGAGGCCTGGGCTGCATCTTGCTGGCCGCGCTTGTGCCGTTTCCTCTCGCGTCAAGCGCGGCCGGGGCGGCCACCCCCCAGCGTGTCACCATCGGCACCGGCTCGGGCCATCTGAGCTACCCCGACGCGCAGGCCACGCTCAAGCTGCGGCCCGGCGACACGCTCTGTATCGCCCCCGGCAAGTACACCGGCCTCGCCCTCGGCAATCTCGCGGGCACCGCCGAGGCGCCCATCACGGTCACCTGCGACCCCGAGACCCTCTTCACCACGGCCACGCCACAGCCCAACGACTTCCCCCACATCGCCTACGTCCGCTTCGAGGGCTTCCGCTACATCGGCTACAACAGCTCCTGCATGCGCATCACGGGCAACAGCCACCACGTCGCCTTCAAGGACTTCGTCATCAAGGACGCCTCGGGCTACTGCTTCCACGTCTACGACCCCAAGAAGGTCTTCGACGGCACGCGGGAGAGCACCTTCCACGACTTCAAGTGGGAGAACGTGACGATTGACGGAAAGGTGAACGGCCATGCCATCACGAACACGGACTACAACATCTCGGCCATGCGGTCGGTCGCGCTCGACTTCGAGATCGTCGGCTGCACCTTCCGCCGCTTCGACAACACCAAGCAGGCGTTCGGGGCCATCTGCCTGGACAAGTGTTTCAACCTGCGCGTCCACGGCTGCTCGTTCAGCGACATGGGCATGGCCCGCTCGCCCATCGGCCACAACATCTGCATCGGCGGCTCGGGCACCTTCACCGTCTACGCCAACCGCTTCACGCGCCAGTGGGCCAACGACGTGCGAATGTTCCCCATGAAGCTCAACGCTCTCGGCTACAACGGCCCCGACGCCGCCTGCCGCTTCTACAACAACATCAGTTGGGAGAAGCGCAAATACCCGATGTACGAGCACAACCGCCTGAAGCAGGCTGACCTTGACGCCTCGCGCGGCTACTTCTCGCACGCCGCGTCGGAGGTCTGCTTCAACACCCTCTATCGCTCGCGGCGCGCCGCCGACAGCGGCGACCCCTATGTCGGCGTGCTCGCGGACATCTACGGCCCCGACGTGATCGTCAAACACAATCTGATCATCGAGCCCGAGGCCGACGCGCCGTTCGACCCGAAGCGCGACTACGTCTGCCACCTGGGCGCCGGCCCGCAGACGGGCCTCGTGATCGAGAACAACCTCGTCTGCCGCACCTGGGCCGAAGCGGGCCTCGGGGACACCGAGACGTTCACCCCCACCGCGACAAGCCGGGCGCGGGACGCCGCCACGGGGCGGATCCCCTACATCACACAGGACCACTACGGCAACAACCGCTACGCGGGCCCGGCTGCCGACTTCGGCGCCGTGGAGAGCCGCTGAGCCAATGCCACGGCGGTTGACTCTCGGCGGCGAGAGGCTTAGGATACTGGAGAGCGTGGCCGCGAAGCCGGGCGGCGGCCCGCCGCCAACTTCGAGGCAGGACGCATGCGACTCCCCAAGAGAATCAGCAGAGCGCTCGGGGCACTGGGCCTCGTGGCCCTCGCGGCCGGCACGTCCGGGTGCGCCCTCGCGTACCTGCGCAACCGCGGCCAGGACGCCCTGGACATGTTCGACATCGGCTTCACGTTTTCGCCGAAGCCGCAGTTCGGCCTCTACGCCAATTGCCCCTTCACGGTGCCCGTCGGCGGGGCCAAGGTGGACGGCTACTACGCGGGGATCGGCGGCGGCAAGTTCGGGATCGTGGAGCACCACCAGGACGCCCTGGGCCTGATCGTCGCGGGCCACGAGAGAGTGACCTGGGGCAACCCCAACGACGAGGGCGGCGAGACAGGCGGCGACTACAAGATCGGCCTCCTGGGCCTCAACACCGACGCCGAGGGGAAGCCCGTCTACCGCCCGCAGTGCACCCACTACCTGCACCTGGGCTTCATCGGCCTGACCGGGAACATCAACTATAAGGACATCCCCGACTTCTTCCTCGGCTGGTTCGGGCTCGACATCGTGGGCGATGACGACCGGGCGGCCAAGCAGGCCTCGCGCGAGGAAAAGCTCCGCGGCCTGTCGACGCGGCTCTCCCAGCCGCACGAGGGGCTCCGCCTCATCGCCCGGACGGACAAACCCGTCTACACGAGGGACGAACCGATCGCTCTGGACGTGGAGCTCGTGAATGCGACCGGCCTGCGGCGCGGCTGGGGCCACAAGCCGCGCGACCTCACGGTCTACTTCGAGCCCGTGGCCCCCAACGCGCAAGGCGAGCCCGCCGAATGGCTCTTCAAGTTCTACGCCTACGACGTCTACTCGGGCCGGGCGCATTACACCAGCCAGAAGTTCGCCGTGCCGCCCGAGAAGCGCGCCGGGCTCTACCACCACGTCACCCTGCCCCCGGCGGGCTTCATCGGCCGACGCTTCGAGTTCGCGCCGGCGCGCCAGTGGCTCCCCCCGGGCGACTACTTCTTCGTCGTCACCTACGAGGTCCCCCCCGACTCCGCCCGCGTGATCCTCTCCCCCGAGCTCACCGCCGAAAAGGTCAAGGCCCTGGGCGACGAGGCCGCCTACGTCCCGGTGTGGACGGGGCGCGTCTACTCGAACATCGCCTTCTTCCGCGTGAATTCCGGGAAGTCATTCATCTTCTTCTGATGCGTCGGGGCCTGCGACGCTCGATCGGGCGGAATCGGCGGAGGGAAGCCCCACCGGCAGGCCGCGCTTACAATTATTTACAATCCGCTTACAAGCTATTGACAAGGCCCAGGGGGCACACGAGTAGCATGCCTGTGAGGAGAGGATCCGCGCGCGTTCGCCCCGGAGGATACTGTGGCCATGCTCACACGAGGTCCCGCACCGCCCCGACACGCGGCCGCCTTCACCCTGGTCGAGATGCTAGTGGTCATGGGCATCGTCACGCTGCTCGTGGCCCTCCTGTTCCCCGCCTTCAACGCCATCCGCCGCAACCAGAAGGTCCGGCGCACCCAGGCCACCCTCGAGGCCATCGCCAGCGGCATTGACGCCTATCAGAACGACTTCGGCCTCTACCCCCCGTGCGAGCACGTGGCGGGCGCCAACCGCGGCAACCGCTCGCTCGTGGCGCTGCTCAACGCCAAGGGCGGCCGCAGCGCGCCCTATCTGCCCTCGGCCTTCTACGAAGACGGCGAGATTCGCATGCCCCTGCTCCTCGACGAATGGGAACGCCCCTTCATCTACTTCGACACCGCCGCGATGCGCGAGGCCACGGTGCACGACTATGACCTCCTGGGCGACCGCGCCGTGCGGCCGGCCAGGGCCGCGACCGGCGACTACTGCAACTTCGGGCGCTTCCAGCTCTGGTCCTGCGGCCCGAACGAGACCAACGACCGGGGCCGCGGCGAGGCCCAGGGCGCCGACGACCTCGCGAACTTCGTGGCGAACTGATGACGAGGCCCGCCATGACCGCTCGGCAATCCGCCGCCCGCCGTCCGCAATCCGCAATGACCCTGGTCGAGCTCCTCGTCGCGATGGGGGTCGTCGCCGTTCTCATGCTCGGCGGGGTCGGCGTGTACTGGCGAATGAACCGCGGCTTCGCCCTCCAGGCCGCCACGTCGAGCATCGAGACCGTGCTTCGAGCCGCCCGGCACGCCGCCATCCACGAGCGCGGCCCGGCCGTCGTCGTGGCCGAGCCGCGCACGGACGAGCCGAAGCAGATCGGCCTCCTCTACGCCCTGAGCCGCCAGACCGTGAGCCACTGGCACTTCGAGAGCCCCGCGCAGTTCGCGGGCAGCAAGGTGCTGGGCGCCCTGGGACAGGAGGCCACGGCCACCGGCTCGCCCACGCCGGCGCCCGGGCGAATTGGCACCGCACTGCTCCTGGACGGCGCGACCGCGAGCCTCCAGGTCACCAGCCCCTACCTCGACGGCCTGCGCGAGGGCGTGTTCATCGAGGCCTACGTGTGGCCCGACGCGGCCGGGCTCTCGAGCGGCGCTGTTCTGCCCATCGCGTGCAAGGATGTCCGGGCCGGCTCCAACTACCGGCTCGAGCTGGTCTACGACGGCAACAGTACGTTCAGCCTTCAGGGCGCCGTGAGGGTGGATCTCGGTGGCAGCGCCCACGAGGTGGCCTTCACAAGCAGCGAGGTTCCGATCCCCGCCGGCGAATGGACCCACGTAGGCCTGGCCTACGCCCGCGACGGCAGGGACGGCGCGGGCGACAGCCAGGCCCGCTTCCTCCTGCGGGTCAACAGCGAGGAGGCCGAGCCGGCGAACCCGGCCGCCGCCGGGAGCACGCTGCTCCTCGTGCCCAACACCCAGCCCCTGACCATCGGCACCGACGGCACGAACTACTTCAGGGGGCGGATTGACGAACTCAAGATCGCCGGCCTCGTGGCGGGCGAGGTCCACAGGATCCCCAGCAACACCGAGGTCACGCTCGACCCCGGCGGCAGCCGCGACGGGCGCGTGCACTTCGACCGCGAGGGCAAGCTCGACCCCGCGCAGCACACCGGCCCGGTGCTCTTCCACGTGATCTCGGCCGAGGACCGGCTGCTGCGCACCGTGCGCGTGAGCTGGCTGGGCTGCGTGGAGGTCTTCCAAGGCCCCCCGCCCGACTGAGCGACTGACCAGGAGAATGCGACTCATGGGACCCATTGGACCAATGCTGCACTGGCGAGGCCCCGCCCCGGGCGCCGGGCGCGGGGGCTTCGCAATCCTGATGGTCGTGCTGGTGCTCGTGGGCCTGGTGATCATCGGCGCGCCCTTCGCCATCTCCATGCGCCAGGCCGAGCTGGCCAGCATCAACTTCGCCGCACGCGCCCAGGCCCGCCTCGTCGCCATCGGCGCCCTCAACCTCGCCAAGGCCCAGCTCGAGCGGTCCCACGAGTTCTACGAGCGCTACGAGGCCGACCCCACCCGCACCCCTCCGCCGACGGTCTACAACTCGCCCTACGTGGATTCCACCGGCGAGCTGCGCGTGAGCTTCGCCGACGACCCGCCCGCGGGCATCGTGCTGGCCAATCCCGCGGGCGTCATGTGGAGCGCCCACGCCGAAGACGAGCAGGCCAAGATACACCTCAACGCCGCGCCCCGGCCGCTTCTGGCCAATCTCCTGGCCCTGATCACGGGCGAGACGCTCGACCCCCTGGCTCCGGGGAACACGCGCGCGGAGAAAATCGCCGAAGAGCTATGGCGCAACCCCGCCGACCCGATCGGCCGGCCGCCCTTCACCAGCTTCACCCAGGCCCGCCAGGCCAGCACGCTCATCACCGACGCCGAGTTCCAGCGCCTTGTGCGCTACCTCACGCTCCACTCGGCCCCGCTGGTCGGCGACACGCTGCCCGGCGCCCCGGCGCAGTACCCCGTGAATCTCAACACGTGCAGCGAGGAAGTGCTCCGCGCCCTCCTGCGCGGCATCCGCCTCCACCAGCCCGACCGCGCCGCCGCCGACCAGCACAAGGGCGTGGGCTATGCCACACAGAGCTTCGACACCGACGGCGACGGCACCAACGACAAAACCGTCACTGACAACTTCGACGAGCTGATCCGCCGCCTCCGAGTCTTCACCACCCTGGCCGCCCCCCTCAGCGCCAACGCCCCCGAGGTCACGGTCCAGAGCACCGCCGACCTCCCCACCCCCGCCGCGGGCGACGGCTACTGGATCTCGGTCGAGGGCGACGCCGTCCGCTACAACGCCAAGACCGCCTCGGGCCTCACCGTGTGGTTCGACGACAAGGACCCCTCGCACCCCCTCGCCGCGCGGGCGGACCGCGACCGCGAGGCCGGCGCCGAGGTGCGCCTGCTCTTCACCGACATCGAGCACGACCTGGCCGGCGTGCTCGAGGAACTGGTGAAGGAAGACAAGCTCACGCCCGACAGCAAGGCGGCCATCCTCGCCAGCGCCATCAACCCGCGCAACGCCGCCGTGCTCGACACGAGCACCACCACCGCCCCGCTGTGCTGCCACTCGTTCAACATCTACACCATCGAGGCCACCGGCGTGATGAACGCGGCCGACGGCCGCGAGCTGGCCCGCTACACCGTGCGCGAGATCGCCCAGGTGGCCCCGTGCGTGGACCTCGAGATCACCCTTGACAGCCAAGAGGAGTTCGAGCGGCCCCTCCAGGCCGGCCTCGCGCGCCGTGTGGCCACCTGGCCCAACCCCACCCAGGTGGCCGACGTGGCGCCGAAGCAGACCGAGGTGCCCACCAGCGCCATCGCCCGCCACGGTCGCCTGGGGCTGCCGCTCGTCGAGTACGACCCCGCCGACCCAGCCCACGTGGCCGCGCGCTTCGTCGCCCGCTTCAACGGCCCCCTCCTCGAGAAGGCCCTCTGGGGCGGGAAGGACGGCGGACGCGACTCCGTGTGGCCCCAGCCCTTCGCCGACCTGACGACCGTGAAGAAAGACCCCGGCGACGACACGGACCTCAGCCCCGAGGGCATCCATATCGGCCGGGCCACGCTGCCCGACGGCTCGACCCAGACCCGCACCCTCGTCTACCCCGCCCGCGTGGACGACGCGAAGGACGCCGACGGCAAGGCCATAGACGCCAACAACATCGCCCACAGCAGCGACAACGTCGTCCTGCCCCTCATCCTCGAAACGTGGGTGAAGTTCGACGCCGACCCCGGCGCCTCGGGCAGCGCGAAGTTCGACTACTCGCGCGACCGCGTGCTCTTCGACCTCGGCCAGCAGCCGTTCAGCAACCGCCTGGCCCTCGTCTACTACGGCCGCGACGCCTCCAGCGGCGACCTGGTGCTGCACGTGGCCGACTCGACCAACCAGCCCATCGCGGCCCAGGTGCGCTGCCGCATCACGGGCGGCACGTCGGCGCCCGCGGGGCTGCTCCCCCACGAGTGGTTCCCCATGCTGCCCGAGCGCTGGTACCACCTGGTCGCCATCGCCAAGGGCATCCACTACAACGAGATGGCCCTGCTCATCAACGGCCGGAGCGTGGGGAGCTACTTCCCCGTCGCCCGCACTACGGGCGCGCTCGACACAGCCGCCAGCATCCCCTGCACCGGCACGGGCACAGACGACCCAAATGGGAACGACACCGCAGTCGTCTTCCGCCACCAGCCCTGGCCGGTCGCCGGCGCCGCCATCCTGGGTGGCGAGATCATCGAGTACACCGGCATCGCCGGGAACGCCCTCAGCATCCTCCTCGACGCCACCAGCGCCCCCGTCGGCCGCGGCTCGCGCGGCACCAAGGCCCTCGCCCACCCCGACGGCACCCGCATCGAGCTGCACGGCTACGTGGACTACGTGCACAAGGACAGCGACGAGTGGGGCGAGGGCGACATCGAGCACCTGCTCGACAACATGATGGACGCGAGCCAGGAGCCGGCCTTGCTCCACAACCTGCCCGCCGGCAACGGCCCGACGGGCTACCCCCAGGTCACCGTCACCGACGGCGACGAGACGAACCCCGCCGGCGTCGCCGCGCCCACCGCGACCACGGCCGTCGGCACGACCAACTACTGGGACCAGTTCTCGACCTCGTATCAGGCCGCCGCCCTGGGCGGCGCGGCCGACAACACGATCCCCTCGGGCGACTGGCTCCCCCTCGTCGCCAGCGAGAAGTGGCCCGTGCCCTCGGTCGAGGACGGCGGAGCCCTGGCCGACGACGCGGCGCGGTTCGACGCCGTGGCCGCCGACCCGGGCTTCCTCTCGATGCTCACGTGCACGACCCAGCGCCCCACCACCGCCAAGCGCCTCATCGAGGACACCACCGACGGCTTAGGCTTCTTCAAAGTCGAGGCCAACCCCGACGACGCCGACGCCGGCGAGGCCGTCAAGTTCGCCAAGGCCGGCATCGTGCTCGTCTGGCGCTATCACCCCGAGGACGCCGCCGACCCGGCCAAGACCGACGATCAGAAGCGCCGGATCGCCTGGTACATCGGCTACATCGCCGGCTTCAACGACCCCACAAACTACACCGGCCACCGCGCCTGCTTCGACACCACCGAGAAGCCCATCGTCGAGGGCGCCAAGCTGCGCTTCAACTGCATCAAGCTCTCCAGCAACCACGACCTCGCCCGCGGCCACCGCGGCATCCAGACCATCACCCACAACCTCGTGGGCACCGACGCCACCGTAGACGAGCTGCGCGACCGCAAGGGCCGCGGCATCTTCCAGATCGGCTTCCGCAGCACCGCCGAGCCTAACGCCCTCGACGTCGAGCAGCCCTTCGAGTGGATCCAGTTCACCTACCCGCGCTTCCCGCATCCGCCCGTGCCTGTCGGCCAGGACGACGTCGAGGAGAAGCTCCTCGCCGGCAAGTTCCTCTACGACATCACCCGCGCCGCGGCCGGCACAGGCGACAAGGCATCCGACCCGCCCGCCCCCTTCGCCTTCCCCCCCGCGCCCGCCTCCAAGGTCATGCCCGTGTTCTTCTGCTCCGGCTATCTCCGCGTGCTCGGCAACGACCTCGTCGAGCGGTACATGGACCTCGAGAAGGGCGTGCACGATGAGGTCACCCTCACCGACAACACCGGCCAGCGCGAAGACCACTGGGTCCACCACGGCCGGGGCAACATGTTCGCCTTCCGCGAGTCCATCGCCCCGCCGCCGGCGCATGTCTTCTCCTACGTCAACCGCCCGCGGCTCATCAAGTTCCCCTCGGGCCTCCCCATCGAGCCCGACAAGCTGTTCTATCTCGGCAGCGACACGATGTACAAGGACGGCGACAAGGGCGCGCAGGCCACCGACGGCGGCGGCCCGAGCACGAGCGAGCCCGAGCGGCCCGCCAACGCCACCTTTGACGAGGTGAAGATCTATCAGGCCACGTACGGCGTCGCACGGCTGTGGGACTGCAAGCCCGCCGCGGCCGGCGGTGCGCCCGACGGCGCGAAGAACGTGCGCGACTTCAGCGGCCTGCCCGCCGGCTACACCCCGCCCTTCTACCTCCGCATCGGCAACCTCGAAGACGTGGTGCCGCGCGACGCGACCGAGCCCTTCCGCTTCCACTCCAACGGCCACGTGGGCTCCTGGCCCCTCGAGGGCTATCTGAAGATAGACGACGAGGTGCTGTACTACCGTGTCATGTACCGCCGCCCCGTCGGCCGCACCTCGGCCCCCATCAAGTTCATCCGCCCCCTCGACAACGACGGCAACCCCCTCCCCCTCGCCAACGACCCGGTGACCGTGGCCAAGAAGGACGACACGAAGCTCTACCTCGATCTCACCGAGGAAGAGGCCAAAGACTTCCCCGACATGGGCTACCTCACCATCCACAACTCCTGGGCCAACCGCGACTACTGGAACCGCATCGGGGAGATCATGAGCACGTACGGGGTCACGTGGGACGCGATCCACCAGGACCTCGCCGCCGGCGAGGAGGTGCGGGATAGGGACGGCAAGATCATCTACGGGAACCACTACATCAATGCTGAAGAGCGCGTCTTCTTCAGCGGCAAGCACTACGACACAGGCAAGAACGCCCTGGAGATCACCCTGACCCATCGCGGCATCCTCAACTCCACAGCCCAGGATATCCAGATGTACGACCCCTCGACCACGAGCTGGTTCCTCGACCCCAACGGAAAGTCCAGCAGCGCCAGCGTCAGTATCATCAGCGTCGAGCTGCTCATCCTCGAGCGCGGCTGCCTGGGCACCACGCCCGACAGCCACGCCCTGGGCGCCCGCGTGAACCCCCTCGACCATCTCCACACCAGCCTCGCCCCGCGCCCCATGGTCAAGCTCCAGCGCGACGAGGCCGGCCGCCTGCTCCTCGAGGACGGCAAGATCAAGGTCCTGCCCGACAACGACACCGCCTTCGACCTCTCGAAACCCGAATACGAGTACGGCATCGTGGTCGAACACCACGACAACTTCCCCGCCGAGGGCTACGTGCAGATCGGCAACGAGATCGTCGGCTACGCGCAGGACAGGAACGGCAACACCCCGATCTGGACCGGCAAGGTGCCCCTGCCCGGCACCTATGACGCCGCCACGGGGACCTGGGACTACCAGGACATGCCCATCCTCACCGGCATCAAGCTCCTCCGCCAGCGCTTCGGCACCCCGAAGGAGGACTTCCTCACGCCCGGCGCGGCCAACACCGTGAGCACGGTGGACTTCACGGAAGAGGAGCCGACCTATTTCGCCGACGCGGCCGGCACCCTCGGCCGCCGCATCGTGCGCCTGCGCGAGGCCCGCTTCCACGACCGCTACCCCCTCTCGCACACCGGCGAATTCACCCCCCATCGAGCCGCCACACCCGTCGGCTACTGGGAGTTCGCCTGCTCCCTGCCCGGCGCGCTCTGGACCCAGGTGAAGTGGACCGAGGCCCAGTACGACCCGGCCACCGGCACGATCGTCAACGACAAGCCCCTCGACCCCGACGACCCGTGGGACATCCAGGTGATGGCCCAGGTGGACAATGCGCCGGCCTGGGACGACACGGCCGCCGACCCGGCCACGGGCAAGCCCGTCGCGCAGCCGGTCCTCTGGAGCGCCGTGCCCTCGCGCACCGACGCCGTCTACGACCCGCCCGGCTATCGCCTCAAGAAGCCCGTCATCTACCTCTTCGACGACCCGACCGCCAACAACTACATCAACGCGCGCAACGACAGCACGCCCCTCGGCCAGTACGGCGACCGCATTCGCCTCCGCGTCTACTTCAAGTACAATGACTACAGGGCCGCCGAGGGCGCCGCACCCAACTACAACGTCCCCTGGCGCACGCCGTGGGTGGACTCGATCACGCTCCGCTACAAGGCCCCCACGCACGTGATGGAACACAGAGAAATGCCGTACTGAGCCTTGCGGATTGGGAATTTCGGATTGCGGAGTGAACAGATGCCGACCACGGATGCCACGGATGGGCACGGATGAAGAGTCCTGAATCCTACACCCCTCACCCCGCACTCCGCACTCGCGGCGGCTTCACCCTCGTCGAGATCATGGTGGCCATGGGCGTCTTCGTCATCCTCGGCACCGCGCTCGTGGGCCTCATGTCGGCCGCCGTGGACGCCTGGCGCCGAGGCGAGGCGGGCCGCCTCACCAACGAGAAGCTCCAGGCCCTCCAGCGCCAGATCGCCGACGACCTGGCCGCCGCCGTGCTCGACCCGCCGCCCGCGCCCGACTTCCATTTCGCCCTCGACACCCTCTACGACCTATCCACCGTGCCGGGCGACCCTTGCGCCGTCCTCGACACAGCCCTCTCCACCGTGAAGGACGTGACGTCCGACACCACCGACGGCCGCCTGCTGACCTGCTTCGCCGGCCCGGGCACGGTGGTGTTGCGCATCCGCGTGCCGTTCCGCATCGGCGCCGCCCTGCTCCAGGCCCGCGCCGACACCCTCTGGCGCGACCCCGCCGCCACCGCGCAGGTGTTCGTAGGCCGCAACGACCCGACCCTGGTGCCGCCGGCCGGTGACCCGACCGTGCCCGATGACACGAGCTGGCGGCTCTTCGCCGACCTCCCCACCGAGGGCGTGGGCGGCGGCGAGGCCGACATCTCGCCCGCCGTCCAGGGCGGCGACATCGTGTTCGTCCGCGCCGAGCTCTCGGAACGCGCCCAGTTCCTGCGCAGCGACGCGATGCGCGCGGGCGGCCGGCCCGTGCTCATCCTCGACTGCTACCGCGACCCGGCGGCCCTGCCGCAGCAGCCCAGGCCCACCTTTGCGGCCTTTGTGAGGGACGGCGCGCAGATCATCACCTTCACCCGCACCCTGCCACCCGAGGTCGAGCAGGCCGCTCTCAGAACCGCCGGCTCGCCCGCCTCGCCCGAGTACCTCAACTATGCCGACGACAACGACAACAAGCAGATAGACGAGACCCACCGCCCCCTGGCCGGCCGCGCGCAGGTGGTCTATCGCATCCAGCCCTATCACTCCAGCCTGGGCAAGCCGGGGCTGGGCGTGCTGCGCCGCGCCTTCGAGGCCCCCCTGCGCCAGCCCGCCTCCACGGCCGCCGGCGAGCTGCTGACCCCCAACGTCGTCTCCCAGCTCGAGGAGATTCGCAGCCACGACTTCATCCCCAACGTGCTATACCTGGGCATGAGCTTCTGGGGCGCCGACACCACGACCTGGGAGGACCGCCCCGACCTCGAGCCCGGCTACGACACGAAGTACGACGACACCAGCCCCGACCCGCGCCTCTGGCGCCCCCGCCCGGCCAGCGCCGACTGGCTCTCGAGCCGCTACCTGCCCGAGCAGGCGCAGGTGACCGTGGTGCTGGAGCCCGACCGCGGCGAGCGCACCGCCACTGGCCTCGCGCAGGCCATCGGCGCCGACTTCCCCGCCGCGGCAGAGGGCCGCCTCGGCGTGGTGGGCACGCGCGGCTTCGACAACGTGCAGCGCCCCGCGGCCGCCTTCGCGCGCGACCCGCGGCATTTCATCAAGGTGGACGACGAGTGGCTCTTCTACGCCCGCATCGGCTCGCCCACCGAGTTCATCATCCCGCGCCAGGGCGCCGACGGCCTGGCTGCGCGCGGCTGCCGCGGCACGAGGCCCGTCGCGCACCCCGCCGGCGCCGAAGTGTTCCGGGGCAATGTGGCCGTCTTCACCGTCCGCATCCCCACCTACCACCACTGGCAGCGATAGCCTATGGTGAATTGGAGACTCCGGATTGCGGATTGAAGGGAAGGCAACCGCGGATTTCACGGATCGGCACGGATGAAGAGTTCCGAATTCCACCGTCTGCAGACCGCACTCCGCGCCCGCGGCGGCTTCACCATCATTGAGATATTGCTGGCCATCGGCATTCTCGCCATCAGCATCACCTCGGTGCTCTTCCTGTTCGCCATGGGCATGCGCTCGCACAAGCGAGCGCTGGACCGCAGCCGCGCGGCCCTCCTGGCCGAGGCCGTGACCAACCAGCTTCAGGCTGATCTCAAGCAGTACGCCGACCCGAAGGACCCCCGCGACCCCACGGTCGCGCCCCCCTCCAACGCCACGCATCCGGATTTCCCCGGCTTCACGTACACCGCCACGTTCGCGGCGCTCTACGGCGGCACGAGCTACTATCGGCTGACCCTGCTCATCCGCTGGGGCGACCCCAACGAGCCGGCCGAGGCCAGGAACTCCGAGACGTATGAGACCGTGCTCCAACGCAAGAGCTTCTGACGGGCCGCCGAGCGCCGACTGGTGCCGAGCCACGCAGGGGCGTGCATAGCTCGCAGGCGGGGCCTTCTTATGCCGCGCTACGCCTCGCACATCTCGATTCGCCGCATCGTGGCCATCGCCGTGCTGGCGATCATCCTGCCCAGCCTCGTCCTCACGCTCGTGGGGCTGAAGCTCACGCTGGACCTCAAGCGCCAACTCGAGCAGTCGCTGGCCGAGCAATACGCGATGGCCGCCCGCGCGCGAGCCGAGGAGATCGAGGCCCTGGTGGCAGCGGCCGAGAAGCGCCTGCGCCAGGCCGCCGACCGCCTCGAGCCCCGCCAGATCGCCCCGACGCTTGAGCGCGCGCGCCGCGAGTCCGAGCTGGTGGAGGAGGTCTTCCTGCTCGACGAGCGCCGCCTGCTCGACCGCCGCGTGGCCCTCGATCAGCGCGGCGCCATGCTCTACCCCGACGAGCCCGAGGCCGCGCCTCCCCTGCCCGAGACCTTTCTGTGGACCGAACCCCTGCCACCCCTCGCCGCCGCAGCGCCGTCCGGCGGCGAGACCGCCGCGCCCGACCCCGTCGCCCAGGCGGCCAGCCTGCGCCGCTACCGCGAGCGCTCGCTGTCGCCCGCCGCACGCATCCGCGCCACGCAGGCTATCGCCGTCCTGCTGCTGCGCGCGGGCAAGCTCGACGAGGCCATCGCCGAGCACCGCCGCCTGCTCACCGCCGAGAACGTGGCCGTGCTCAGCCCCTCGCTCGCTGTGCTGGCCCGCTACCAGATCGCGGCCGCCCTGGCCAGGCTGGGCCGCACCCAGGAGGCCATCGGCGCCTACCTCGACCTCTACGCCGACCTGGTGCGCGAGCGCACCCGCCTGGCAGACCCTGACCGCGCCGCCTACTTCAAGCGGCGCGTGCAGGCCGACCTGGAGCCGCTGCTGGCCGGCCCCGGCGTGCCGGCGCCCGAGCCGCGCCGCTATGCGGCCCTGCGCGACGAGGAGAAGCAGCGCAGCGGCCGGACCCACTTCCTGGCCTACGTGCGGCGCGTCGTGCTCCCGCGCCTCGAGCTCCAAGCCCCCACGCTGCGCCTGGGCGAAGAGCAGTTCCGCCACCTCTGGGACGAGGAGTTCGCCGACCAGCCCTACCTGCTGGCCTACACAGCCGTGGCGGGCGACGACGGCTCGCGGCGCATCCTGGGTCTCAAGATCAACCTTGCCCACGTGACCGGCGCGCTGCTGCCCGAGGCGCTGCGCGCCAGCCCCTTCGGCCCGGGCGTGGGCTTCGTCGTCACCGACCGCAAGGGCGGCATCGTCGTCGGCCACAGCCGCCGGGAGGCCACGGCGGCGGCCCCGTTCCCCGGGATCTTCCCGGCCTGGCGCCTGGGCCTCGTGGAGCATCGCCCCGCCGAGCTGCGCCGCCTGGCCTTCTACAACGTGCTCCTCTTCCCCGCCGTGAACCTCCTGATGATCGTGGCCATCATCGTCGGCGTCGTCATCATGCTCCGCGGCACGGCCCGCGAACTCGAGTTCTCGCAGCTCAAGAGCGACTTCGTGTCCAACGTCTCGCACGAGCTCAAGACGCCGCTGGCCCTGATCCGCATGTTCGCCGAAACCCTCGAGATGGGCCGCGCGAAAACGCCCGAGAAGGTGCAGGAGTACTACCGCATCATCATGCGCGAGAGCGAGCGCCTCACGCACCTCATCAACAACGTGCTGGACTTCTCGCGCATCGAGAGCGGGCGCAAGACCTACGACCTACGCCTCGACGACCTGGCCGACGTGGTGCGTGACACCCTGCGCGCCTACAGCTACGAGCTTGACAAGCAGGGCTTCGCCGTGGAGACTGACATCCCGGACGAGGTGCCCGAGACGCTGCTCGACCGCAACGCCATTGCCCTCGCCCTGCTGAACCTGCTGTCGAACGCCGTGAAATACACGGCCGACGACAAGCGCATCCGCGTGACCCTGGCCGAGCGCGACGGCGCCCTGGTTCTCGAGGTCTCCGACCACGGCATCGGCATAGACAAGGCCGACCTCGACAAGGTGTTCGACAAGTTTTTCCGCGGGCGCGACGACCGCGTGCGCGCCACGCGCGGCAGCGGCCTCGGCCTCGCCATCGTCAAGCACTCCATCGAGGCGCACGGGGGCACCATCGCCGTCGCCAGCGAAAAGGGCAAAGGCTCCACCTTCACCATCACTCTCCCGATTAGGAAGACGCTGACCGATGGAAAAGATACTCGTGGTTGAGGATGAGCCGGACCTGCTCATGGGCCTCCAGGACAACCTGGAGATCGAGGGCTACCAGGTGACCACGGCCAAGGACGGCCAGGCCGCCCTCGACCTGGCCATGAGCACCTGCCCCGACCTGATCCTGCTCGACATCATGCTGCCCAAGCTCAACGGCTTCGAGGTGTGCAAACAGCTCCGCCAGAAGGGCATGGACACGCCGATCATCATGCTCACCGCCAAGAGCCAGGAGGTGGACCGCGTGCTCGGCCTCGAGCTGGGCGCCGACGACTACATCACCAAGCCCTTCAGCATTCGCGAGCTGCTGGCCCGCATCAAGGCCGTGTTGCGCCGCCGTCACGCCCCCCCGCAGCAGATCGAGACCTACCAGTTCGGCGACGTGAAGATCGACTTCCGCAAGTCCGTCGCCACCAAGGGCGGGCGGCCCGTCGAGCTCTCGCACTACGAGGCCGGCATCCTCCGCCTCCTCATCACCAACAAGGGCGAGCCGATCGCCCGCAACCGCATCCTCGACGAGGTATGGGGCTACGAGCTCTACCCCACCACCCGCACCATAGACAACCACGTCGTCAAGCTCCGCCAGAAGCTCGAGGACGACCCCCACAACCCCGCCCACATCCTCACCGTCCACGGCATGGGCTACAAGTTTGTGGATTGAGCGCGCCCCGCTCGAAGCGGAAAGACGACCGCGAATCACGCGAATCTGCGCGAATCAAGCCGGGGGACTGGCGCTGAGCATCGGTGCGCATCGGTGCCTGACACCCATAGGTACTGACGCCCTTGAGGAAGGACGCAAGATGGCGACCTGTCACCAGCCCTTGCGAGGCCGCCGGTCTACTAGCCTGTTAGGGACCAAACCAAGTCATCGCCATTCGGGCGGGTGCCGTCAGTCCAAGGGGGATCGGTATTGCCGTTGAGGTTCGCTGAGTTCCCCATGGAACGGGCGAACTCCTGTCGGACCCTCAATGTGTAGGCCGTGCAGGGTGTCACGTTAGCGACAGAGAACCACAGCCAGTCGGGGCCTGACCAGTAGAAGTTGTAGAGCACTGGCGGTGCGACCCCCGGCGGCGCCGTAACGTCAATGAGACTGGAGGCGGCAGCAGTGTCCATGTACGTGTCGAACTTCACAGAGCAGAGGGATCCGCTCTGAACGTACTGTGCCGGCGAGAACCACACTACCACCGGGCTGAGGGTAGTGCGCCCCGCGCTGCTCTGCGACCACCGGCACAGCATGCCCCATCTCTGGTCAGGGTCCTCATGGGTATCATCGCCCCAGAAGCGGTCCGGATGCGGCCAGAACGTGTGGGGTGTGCAAGCGGTGTAGGCGGCGCCAACAGGCCGACTGTTACCCCCGTTGCGCACCCCGGTCATGTGGTCCCACAACAGCGAGACGTCATGGCTGTAATTGGCCTCGTCTGCGCAGTACTTGTAGCCCAAAAACTCGCGCCCTCCGAAGGCGGCCGCCAGGTTGTACGACTTGCACGAAGCGCAGAAGGTCAGAGTCGCGTTCAGGTCGTCCGCCAACTTGACATGGTTGACGAGGCCCACGTCCGTGATGCCAATACAGAAGCAGGGAACTGCGGTCCCTTGCCAGTCGACATAGATCCTGTCGACCTTGTACATCTCCTGCGCGGTCCAGTTGGCAGCCAGGTACACATTCCAGGCCGAGTCACGGGCTCCCTCAGATGCATACGCTTCCGCGATCAGGTTGGCACTCCAACCGTGAGTCGCTATGAACCTGACTCCACAAGGGTAGGCGAGGTCGTACATCCTAGCCGTGGGCGAATCGCTCAGCGCGGTATCTACGTGCCAGACAATCTGATACCCTTCGCCGAGAAGTGACGCGCGGGTGCTGTTCTCCGCCCCGCAGCCTATGCTCTCGAAGTCGCATGGCCCCAGATCAAGCAGACCAGACTGTTGGGGGTTAGATTCTGGTATGGCCGTCGCCATGGTACCCCACACGCCTCGCGAGGCAGGAGGGCCCCTGTCGCGACACACAGGCCGAGGGCGCCCAGCAAACATGCCCCGATTCTCATCTGCGCCTCCTTTCAACAGGCAGCCACGCGGTGCGCGCGGTCACTTGTCTGCCTGCCCCGGGGGTCAGCGACCATCACCATCCGGCGCCGGCTGTTTCCCTATCAGTTCGATGCGCTTCGCAAGTTCGGGGCTGTCTTTGAACCCTCGCACGAAGGCTTCCGCGCAGCCAGGGGGCAGAAGGCTGCTCTTGGTGAGGGAATCGGCCTGGTTCACGGACGGAACGCGACCCGAGACGACCTCGTAGATCAGGGGAAGAACGCGGCGAGTCCTGTTGGCGGGCATGAAGACCACAGCCCCGCCAACCAGCACAGCGCCCCCCTGCGAAAGCAGGTCTCGCACAAGCCTGGCCCCCTCCTCCAGTTCGCGGCGCTCCTGACCGGCAGCCAGTTGCGGTGGCCTGCCTCTCGACCGGCTGAATCCCAGGCCACGCATCTCGCCTGTCTTGGTCCACACGTGCAGTTCGTCGCCGGCCCACTCCATCTTCGCGATGAAGGGCTGTTGCCTCATGTACTCCTCGACCCTCCTCATTGCCTCCTTCCGACCGTGCTGGGCCTCCCAGAAACAGAAGCGAATGAGCACGTGCACCGCGAAGCCAGGCGCATCCATCCCTTTGCCCTCAGTCTCGGGTGTCCACGGGAAGGGTCCGGGATCCTCCTTGGGCACGGGCTGGCCCTTTGGCGCTCTGCGCGCTGGCTGGATGACATGGCCATTGACCTTGATGCCATCGGCGTCAACGGCCACGGTGTAGGGAGGCGGGATGTAGAGGCCTGAGATGAACGCGAAGCCGTCTGCGACCTCCCACGGCGGCAGATCAGGCTGGCGCCCTGACTCGGGCGACCTCGGGCTCTCGACCGGACTGGGTTTCGCGTCGTCCAGCGGCTCTTTGATCTGCGCCGTGTCCTGCGAGCCAGGGCGGGCTGCCTCGGGCTGAGCTTCAGGGTCTGCCTTGGGCAGCTGAGGGGGTGTCTTGGAGGGCCGCGCTCGTGTGTCGAATTCCGCAGGCGGTTCCTGCCCGTCGTCTCGGCCCGCGGGGCAGCGCCACGGCTTCCACGAGGCAAGGGCGACGCACAGGAGACAACCCGCGATGATGGTGCCCGCGACGCCCACCCTCAGCCGGCCTCGCCCCATCCCAGGGCCCCTCTCGTCGCACATCACAAGGGGCTACGCAACATGGCCTCACTGTGGTAGCATTGTACCCTCGCTCGACGCGGTGTCAAGGGAGAAGTGACCTGACCCTAATCGTTCAGCACTATGGCGGCCCAGTCGCCGGCCGAGCGGGGAGGTGCCCCGTTTTCGCCGCGACGCGGGGCGGTGAGCCACCGGCCGTGGGCGGGACGCTCGCGGCTACGTCTGGGACCCTTTCGCCCCTGACACACATAGGCCACTTCCTGCTCGTCCCTACGCTCTGCATGGCGACGCCTGCCCGGCCGTGCAAGCACCAAGGCAGCGATAGCAGGCGGCTGTCCCTATCTGCTACGAGGACGTACCCAAGGTGGGCGCACTCAAGTTGCAGGGTTGCATCTGACCCTGGGGCGCAGAGAAGGGGTAGAGTCTGGGGAGTCTGGGGTAGACTGAGCCGGATGGCCGCGAATCGCCAAACGGGCGCGCCGGAAGTGGAGGAACCCGGTCGAGTCTGAGCCGGAAGCGCATGGATGGGCAAACGCGGAGCCATCGGCGGCGGGGCGGTACGGCTCAGCAGGCCGGGCGGGAGCGACCTGGCGCCGCCAGGTGTCAAGGGGGTTGGGAGTTCGCGCAGGGGGAGCGATGAGGCAGCATGCGCCGAGCAACCGGAGTCCTCTGAATGGGGGGTTTTGCGGGCGTCCGGCGGCTGCCGCTAGCGAATCCAAAGGGCGGGCTTACAAGTGTTTACAATTTGTGACCCCCCGTTGACATGCCGTAGGCGCGGTAGTAGTATGATGGCGTTGCCGTTCACGCAACGGGTCCGGTGGAGTCCGGCCCTCCCGAGAGGTGGAATGTGGTGTCCTTTCTCGCAGTGAGTGTCGCCGCGTTTGTCGCCTCGTGCCCGATGGCTCTGGCGGCGACCGAGGGCCAGGTGAGCCACGCCGGCGTCGCGGCCGGCGCCGCCTACCAGGAGGCCTGGTACCAGGAGAACGGCCTGCTGGACCTGCCCGCGGCGGCCGCGGCCTACCGGGCGATTGCAGCCGCCCCGACAACCGAGCCGGCTCTGGCCGCCAAGGCCCTGCTGCGGCTGGGCGCGTGTTACCGGGCGCTCGGCGACGCCGCAGCGGCAAGCCAGGCCGAGCTGGAGGCCCGGCGACGCTTCCCCGACGAGATCGCGAAGTTCCCCACCCACCGCCTCGAGGTGCTCTACAAGCAGCTCGACGAGGCGTTCAACGTGGCCGACGCGGGCACGGGCACGCAGGCGATCGTGCGGTTCCTCAGCGACCTCGACGTCTCCGTGGTCCACAGCATCTGCGAGGCCTGCTACGCGCAGGCCGCCGAGAAGCGCGCCGGCGACCCGCTGGCCAGCATCCCCGCCCTGCGCAAGGCCATCGCGATCAGCACGTATCTGCGGCAGATCGAGCGCAGCGCCTTCGCGGCCAAGGAGATCGGCGACCTCTACGCCGCCGCCGGCCACGACGACGAGGCGATCGCCGCCTACCGCAAGGTGCAGGAGGACTTCCCCGACGTCCGGAACGCCTGCGCCTGGGCCCAGCTCGGCATCGCCGAGGTCCAGCGCCTGCGCGGGCGGCTCGCCGAGGCGGTCGAGGCCTATCGCGGCGTGGAGGCCGACTACCCCGGCCAGCTTGCCCAGGTGATCTGGGCGCACCTGTGGATGGGCGACGCCTTCCGCGTGGCGGGCAAGACCGCCGACGCGCAGGCCGCCTGGCGCCGCGTGCTCGAGGAGTTCAACGAGCCCGGCTACGCCGACCTGCTGGCCATCGCCGCCCGCCTGCTGGGCCAGGCCCCCAGCACCGGCCGGGCCAAGCTGCCCGACGACGAGTTCGCCAACGACGTGGCGTACTTCCTCGCCGTGGAGCAGGAGTTGGCGGGGGCGCCCGAGCGGGCGCGAGCCTGGTACCAGCGTTGTGTGACGCTGTCCAGGGGCAACGACTGGCCGCGAGCCCTCGCGGCACGGATTCTGGCCGACGGCCCTGCGCCGCGCACCCCGGTGCGCGACCCCGGCGCCGGCCGTCACCACGAAGGAGCTGAACCATGAGCACACGAATGCCCTCCGCTGCCCCAAGGCCACCCCGCGGCCGCGCCGCCTTCACCCTCATCGAGATGCTCGTCGTCATCGCCGTCATCAGCATCCTGGCCGGCATGCTCCTGCCCGCCGTCTACAAGTCGCGTGAACAGGGCCGCCGCACCCGCTGCATGGGCCAGATGTCCGACCTCTACAAGGCGAGCCAGCGCTACATCATCAACGACGGCGAGAACTACCACTGGCCCTGCTGGCTCACCCAGCTCCTCTACAACGGCTACCTCGAAGACGTCCGCGACCGCGCCGGCCGCAAGCCGCTCCACAGCGGCTTCAGCACGGCCGATTGCCGCGACTTCATGCAGCAGAACGGCTCGGTGCTCTTCTGCCCCAGCGACGGCTCGACCGGCGACGGCGGCGGCCGCCCCGACCACCTCTTCACCAGTTACGGGAGTTCCAGCCGAGTCGTTGACCAGTTCTACTTCGCCGACGTGGACCCCCACCCCGCCGTCTCGCCGACGAACCGTTTCCTCGACCCCGGCAGCGCCACGTACGCCAAGATGCCGGAGGACACCATCCCCTCCAGCTACCTCTACGAGTTCAACGCCGAGCCCTGCGACTGGCTCTACTGCTGGGACGAAAGCTACCACGGCGCCCCCGGCGTCCCGGGCCCCCAGCGCGAGTTCGTCGGCTCCTCCATCCCCGACGTCGGCGAGTTCATCCAATTCTGCGACTTCAACCACGACAACGTCGTCTCCTGGTACGAGATCAAGCAGCGCACGGTCCTCGGCAAGCAAAGCTGGAACCTGAGGGCCTGGGGACAGCGCGTCCCAGTCCTCTCCTGCTACTATCACGTGGACGGCACCACCCTGCTGGCGAACAGCAAGGTGATCTACGCCACCGGCCTCGGCAACGTCTACGTCGGCGGCGCCGCCTGGGAGCAGGACACAATGGGCCAGTGACGCGGAAACTGTGGACGGCGCGGGCTCGGGCCCTCCGCCCCCCACATGCGAAAGGAGCTGAAGGCATGACGGCGAGGTGCTCTCTCGCTGCGGTTCTCGCGCTGGCGCTGGCCGGCGCCGCGTTGCGGGCAGGAGAAGCCCCGGCGCCCCCCCCGAAGGAGCCCGCCGCTCCGGAGGCCAAGGCCCCGGAGGCCGCGCCGGCCCCCGAGGCGCCGGCGGAGACCGAGGCGGCCCGCCGCGAACGCCTGGGGAAGCTCTACGACGCGGCCGAGGCCCTCTACCGCGAGGGCCGCCTAGCCGACGCGCAGAAGCTCTACGCCCAGATCGCGCTCGAGGACCCCAGCTTCCGCCGCGTGCCCTCGCGCCTCAGCAGCATCCGCAGCAAGCTCCAGGACCAGGAGAAACGCGCGCGGGAGAACCAGGTGGCCGAGCTTCTGGCCGCCGCCGATGCGCACTTCGCCGCGGGCCACTACGAAGCCGCCGCCAAGGCCTGCGAAACCGTGCTCGCCATGCAGCCCAGGAACGCCCGCGCCCAGCAGCGCTTGGCCGAGAGCGCCGGCGAGCTCGATCTGCGCCGCCGCGTGGCCTCGATCATCGCCGAGCCGGGCGGCCCCGCCGCCGGCCAACAGGTGATCGCCCAGGCCGGCAGCGCGCTCCGCGAGGGCGAGGCTCCGGCCGCCCCCGCCCCGCCGCCGGGCGGGCCGCCCGTGGTGCGTTCAACTCAGGACCTCGTGCCCACCCCACCCAAGGCCACGCGGGTCGTGAGCCCGCAGGAGAACCGGGAGGCGCCCCCCGCCCCCGCCGCGTCTGCTCCCGCTGCGCCCGCCGAGGCGGCCGCCGCCGAGGGCAGCCGCCTGATCCGCGAGGCCTGGGACCTGGCTGAATCGGCCAAGCTGGCGCAGGACCCCCGCCCGATCCTGCACAAGGCCCTCGACACACTCGCCCCCATCACCGCCACGAGCGCCCACTCGGAGCGCGACAAGCAGACCGCCGCCCTCCTGCGCCGCAGCCTCACGCGCCGCCTGGCCGAGGGCGGCCGCACCCTCTCCCCCGAGGAGGCCCAGAAGGCCCGCCTCTACCAGCGCTACCTCGAAGCCGAGGAGCTCTTCCGCCAGGAGAAGTTCGACGAATGCGTCCAGGCCACGAGCGCGATTCTGGCCGAGGACCGCCAGTTCCACCTCGCGCGCAGCCTGAACCAGGAGGCCCGGATCAAGGCCCACGAGGCCAAGACGGCCGAACAGGACCTCGAGAACAAGATGATCATCGAGCGCCGCAACGCCACCACCGAAATCATGAGCACCCCGCCCGAGGACCCGCGCCCGGTGGCCCGACCGCCCATTGACCTCTCGCGCGCACAGTACGACGTGGCCACCCCCGAGCTCGAGGAGAAGCTGAACCAGCGCGTGAGCGTGAACCTCATCGAGGCCGACCTCGATTACTTCCTCGACCTGCTGTTCCGCTCCACCGGCGTGAACCTCATCTACAATCCCGACGTCGTGGCCGGCAAGACAATCACCGTGCACATCGCCAACTACCCCCTGCGCCAGCTCCTCGACTATATTGCCAAGAACCACGCCCTGATGTTCACCACCACACCGGATGGCGTGCTGATCACCACGCCGGACCAGCCGGCGCTCGAGTCGTTTGTCATCCCGCTCAACTACGGCCTCATCGACGTCGGCGAGATGCCGCCCGCCGGGGCCGTGGCCGGCCAGGGCGCCGCCGCACAACCCCTGCCCCCGCCCACCACGTCCAACGTCGAAAGCCTGATCGCCGCCCTGCCGCAACTGATCGACTGGCCCCAGGGCTCGTTCACCTACCTCGACCGCAAGATGAACCTGCTCTACGTGCGCACCACGCGCGACGCCTACCGCGAGGTCGTGCGCATGCTCGACCCGATCGACCAGATCCCGATCCAGGTGCACATTCGCGCCCTGTTCATCGACGTGCGGGCCGAAAACTTCGAGTCGGCCGGCCTCAAGAGCACCCTCGAATGGCTCTGCGGCACCAACACGGAGAGCAAGGGCTGGGACTTCGAGAACCACCAGTGGACGACGGGGCCCTTCACCGAGTATCGCGAGGGCAGCATCACCCTGCCCTTCCAGGGCGAGCGCCTCTCGACCGAGGGCAACGACCCCGGCCAGTTCGCGTGGACGGGCGTGTTCGACCGCGGGAAGTTCGAGATCGTGCTCGACGCGCTCCAGCGCGTGGGCAACACCCGCACCCTCGCCGCCCCCAGCGTGATCTGCGTGAACAACTGCACCGCCAGCATCAACGCCACCGAAACCCTCGTCTACGTGGAAGACTACGAGGTGGACCGCGCCGACATCTCCGGCACGTCCTACGGCAACCCCTACTACTACCAGCAGCCGCCCACCCAGCCCGGCCAGCAGCAGACGTATTACCCGCCGCTCTCGAGCGAGCCGGTGATCACGCCGGTCTTCGCCGAGGACGAGTACACCGGCATCGTGCTCGACGTGGCCCCCAGCGTGGGCAAAGACACCCGCTACATCACCCTGACGTTGAACCCTCGCTACCGCGAGAAGGTGGACGAGTTCTCGTTCCCCGTCGTACTCCCCTACCAGTCCACCACTACCCAGGTGAATGGTGGCGGCGGCACGGGCACCGGGACGGGGAGCAGCACGAGTCAGCCGCTCACCGTGACCATCACACGGCCCATCATCAGCGAGCGCTCGATCTCCACCAAGCTCACCGTGGCCGACGGCTCGGTGGTCGGCATCGGCGGCCTCACCCGCCACAGCAAGAAGCAGGTGCGCTCCAAGGTCCCCATTCTCGGCGACATCCCGGTCCTCGGCTGGCTGTTCTCCACAACGGCGTACAAGGACGAGAAGAGCAACCTCCTGATCTTCGTGCAGGTGGAAGTGATCACCCCGTCCGGCGCCCGCTACAGCGATGCGGGCCGAGCGGAGACCACGAGCACCGTCCCGGCCCGCGAGTCCGTGCGGGTGGGGACCAGCCGCCCGCCGGTCGTGCAGCCCGCCCCGGCGACCCCGTAGAAGAGGCGCGCGTATGCCCAGCACTCGCACGGCCATCGGCATTGACGTGGGCGCCCACGCTCTCAAGGCGGTGATGCTCCGCAAGCGCGGCAACCAGGTGGCCGTCGTGCGGGCCGCCTCGCTCGAGCTGGGCGACCTGGCCTTCCTCGACGAGAGCGAGCGCAAGGCCCAGCGCGTGGCCGAGCTGCTGCGCCTCCTGCTGCGCCGCGCCCGCATCCCGCGCGCCAAAGCCGCCATCGGCCTCACCGGGCACGACTACTTCGTCAAGTACCTCCACGTGCCCCCCACCACGCCCGACAAGCTGCGCAAGCTCATCGAATACGAGGTCTCCGAGGACCCCGCCGCCGGCGCCAAGGAACAGACGTCCGACTTCCTCCTCCTCGACCTCCCCTCCCGCGGCGAAGAGTTCACCGTGCTCGTGGTCATGGCCCGCGACGACACGTTGCGGCGCCACCTCGCGCGCCTGCGGCGGGCCGGCGTGAAGACCGACGGCCTGACCATTGACGCCCTCGCCCTGTTCAACGCCTACGCGCACTCGAAGGACGAGGAGATCTACAACGACAAGACGACGCTGCTGGTGGACATCGGCGCCGAGCACACCGACGTGGTCGTGCAGCGCAACGGCAAGCCGCTGTTCATCCGCAACCTCAACCTGGGCGGCAGGAACTTCACCCAGGCCGTGCAGGACGAGTTCCACCTGCCCATGCGCGAGGCCGAGGAGCTCAAGATCGCCCAGGGCGCGATCCTGCCCAGCCACTTCGACGTCGCCGCCGACCTCGACACGGCCACCCCCGAGGCCCGCCTCTCCGCCGCCCTCATCGAGCCGGCCGAGAACATCTACAACACGCTCCAGGCCACCATCAAGTACTGCCAGACGCAAACCCGCATGCCCAACCTGCGGATTGACGAGGTGGTCCTCAGCGGCCGCTGCTCGCACCTGCGCGGCCTGCGCGACTTCCTCGCCCATCGCTTCCGCGTCCCCGTCGAGGCCCTCGACCCCATGGCCCACCTCGACACGGCGGCCCTGCCGCCCAATGCGCGCGCCGAGGTGGCCGAGAACGCGGCCAGCTACGCCGTCGCCGTGGGCCTGGCCCTCCGCGACCTCGACGAGCGCCGCGTGCGGCCCATCACGCTGCTGCCCGAGGACGTGCGGCGCCGCCGGGAGTTCCTCCGCCACGATTTCTTCCTCTACGCCGCCGCCGCCGTCCTCGCCCTCGCCTTCGCCGCCATGATCTACGGCTCGAAGCTCGCCACCGCCCAGGCGCAGCGCGAACTGGGCGTCAAACGCGCCTTCATCGGCGAGGCCGACGGCCTCCAGAAGAGCCTCGACCAGCACCAGGCCCAGAACGCCGTGCTCGCCGGCCACGCCAGCGGCCTCAAGCACGTGCTCGACACCGCGCGCCGCTGCTGCGAGGCTATCGCCGTCCTCAAGAAAACCGTGCCGCCCGAGCTCCGGCTCGACGCCTTCGCCACCGCCACCGAGCGCGCCGCCAGCCTCACGGCCCGCGGCGGCCGCGGCTCGGCCCAGCCTGAGCTCGCCACCCAACTCACCCTCGAGGGCCGCGTGGCCGAGAAGCACAACGGTCAGCCGATCAGCATCGCCGCCGCCTGCCACCTCGTAGACAATTTCCTGGCCAGCCTCCTCGAGAGCAAGCAGCTCTATAGCCGGGCCAAAGTGACCAAGTACCCCGACCCTCGTGAGCCCGAGGACCGCCGCACGTTCAGGATGATCCTCGTCTTCACCGACCCCTTCCAGGGCGGCTAGCAGGAAGCACCGCGTGGAGTTTCTGCAACAGAACAAGATCTTCGCCGTCATCGCAGGGCTGGCGCTCCTGGCGCTCCTCGTGCTCTGGCCCTCGCTCTTCGGCCTCGGGCCCCCCATCGTGAGCCTCGACCGCGCCCGATACGAACGCGCAATGATGGACCACCGCAGCCTCCAAGGCAAGATGGACCAGTACCTGCCCAAGAGCGGCAAGACCGTGCCCATCAAGCGCGCCGCGCAGGAGGTCGAGGCCAGCAATCGCCTGCTCACCCAGAACCTCGACGAGCTGCGCTCGTGGATGGCCTTCCTGCCCCGCTACCCCTTCCGCATCCCCGAGCTGCGCCAGGCCGACGAGGACCGCAAGAGCTATGTCTCCCTCGCCTACACTTACGCCCGCACCGGCCAGATCAAGTGCCCGGAATACACGATTGACAACTACAACGACGGCGTCGTCTTCCTGGCCAGCCAGCGCAACATTCCCGTGCGCGACACGTTCTTCGGCATGAGCGAAATGTCCACCCCCCAGGCCATCAAGGACCCCGATGTCCGCATCGCCCAGATTGCCCTCGTTCACGAGCTCGGCCACCTGGCCATCCGACTCCACGTGGACGAGGTGGGCTCCATCGTCCCCGCCGAGCCCTACAAAGTCCGCCTCAATGACACCGATCTGGCCCTCGCCTACCCCGTCGCCATCCGCTTCCGGTGCGACCTGACCACCCTGCTCACCTTCCTACACGCCCTCGACGGCGCGCACGGCCAGGTAGCCGCGGTGGCCGGCGGCCCCGAGGCCCCCGCCGCGCCCAAGAAGCCCGAGGCCGACGAGCCTACCCAGGAAGCCATCAAGCCCCTCCTGCCGCAACCCAAGGCCAAAGCCGACGGCGACGAGCCGGAAGACCCCGGCCCCGCCCCTGCGTCCGCCAAGGACGCGCCCCCGCAGCAGAAGCTCGTTATCCACCTCGTCGGCAGCCCCTCTTATCTGGCGCCCGAGTCGCCGGACGGCGCGCTCAAGGAGCGCTTCACCCTCTTCCGCCGCGAGGAGGGCAACCCACAGAAATTCCAGTTCGTCGCCAACGCCATCGCCACCAAGGTGCTGGACCCGGGCGACCCCACATTCCTCCCCGCCAGCATCCTCAACTGGCGCGGCCTGTGCCGCAAGCTCAAGGCCCAGTCGGCAGAGCGCGAGCCCAACGTCGGCAAGCGGCTCTGGGGCTTCCTCGCGCCCGAGGCCCAGAAAGCCATCCAGGAGATCGCCGAGGGCAAGGACGCCACCGAGGCGCACCAGGCCGACATCCTCGCCTCGCTCAACCGGCTGCTGACGGCCCACCGCGCCTTTTACCGCCCCGAGGACTTCGCGGGGGTGACCCTCGCCAACGAGGCCGAGGGCCTCCTCAAGCTCGACCGCCAGGCCATGCCCGAGGCCACCATCCGCAAGCTCAACCGCCGCCTCCTCGAAGCCGCCTACCCCGACGAAATCGCCAAGGCCGCCATCAAGCTCGAAGCCACGGTGCAGGACGGCTCCGACCTCCACCTGCTGCCCGACGGCCGCAAGCGCCGCCTCGTGCAGCCCAACGACTTCGCCTCCACCCGCTACTTCTTCGTCCGAAGCCTCAAGCTCAAAGCCGCCCCCGGCACCGTGGCACGCGACAGCGACGGCTTCCCCAGCGACGTCACGCCTCCGCACCTCGAGGTGGACCTGGCGGTGGCGGCGCTCAGCCTGCTCGAGGTTCAGGCCGCGGCCCCCGTCGAGAAGCGGCCCGCGGCCCGCGAAGCGATCGTGGTTCCCCGCGGCTTCTGAGGGGCCAGAGGACACGCCCATGACCAGACAAATGACCAAGGAACAAGTCGTCTTCCTCGTGGGAGCCGCCCTCCTCCTGTGGGTGATGCTCAAGTTGGGCCTCTTCCTCACCCAGCGGAGCCAGCCTCCCGGCACACCGCTCGTCGCCGCCACGGCCGCACAGCTGCCCGACAGCGCCATCGGCGACATCCTGGCCACCCGCGACCTCGACAGCTACCTCAAGCGCAGCGACACGGACCCCTTCGGCGACCCCGCCAGCCAGGCCACCCAGGTCTTCATCCGCGCTCTCATCTCACACTCCTTCCTGCGCACCAGCCTTATCAGCCGCTACACCTTCGACTGCCGAATGTCGCCCAGCGCCGTCCGCGAACTCCGCTTCCAGGTCCCCACCGGTCTCCGCATCACCGATGTCTTCTGCAAGGAGATGGACGAGACCCGTAAGTGGGGGGTGGACGGCGCCCACCTGGTGGTGCCCGTCAACCCGCTCCTCCTCAAGCGCGCCTACTACCGTTGCCAGGTCACCGCCGTCGCTCAAAGCACCTTCTCCGCGCCCATGTTGTGGACGGCGCCCGTGGTCTCCTGCACCGCGGCCATGCCCAACGTGCAGTGCGAGGTCGGCCACATCACCGTAGCCGCTCCCGGCAACTACATCGAGCTGAACCCCAAGGAGGCCGCGCAGACCGGCCTCACCAAGCTGGCCCTCGAGGCCGTACCCAAGGACCTGGCGGCCAACTCCAACAAACTCGCCTACTCCTTCCGCCAGCCCAATTACACGCTCACCGTCGAAGTCAGGTCCAAGACCCCCGTCGTCGTCCAGCCCCCGACCAAAGGCCCCATCGTCCGGCCCAAGGGCGACGGGCCCGTCCTCAAGCCAAAAGACGAGCCCGTGGTGGTTTCGACGAAGGAGAAAGGCCCCTCGCTCAACATCCCCACGGCGGCTGACGCCGAGAAGCTGCCCTTCAAGCTCACCGCCATCGTGCGCCTGCACGAGCCCGAGCCGCGCCGCCAGGCCGTCCTCCGCGACAAGGAGACCGGCGAATACCTCCGCAAGTTCGAGGGCGACGTGGTGATGGCCGACCTCAAGGTCACCAGCATCACCGACGACGCGGTGATCGTCGAGGACGCCAAGGGCAAGCGTTACAAGTTCCGCGGCCGTTTCGAAGACAAGTACAACGAATAGCCCCTCCCGGCGCCCTGCCCGCGCTTGACACCAATCGCCGCCTATGGCAGACTCTAAGTGGAGGCCGCAGCACGGTTGTGCCGGCCCCGCTCACCCTGAAAGGAAACCCTCATGGCCGAACTGCGTGAACGCGTGCAAGCTGTGCTCGGCGTGATCCGGCCCATGCTTCAGGCCGATGGCGGCGATGTCGAACTCGTGAACGTGCTGGAAGACGGCACCGTGCAGGTCAAGCTCAAGGGCGCCTGTGGCGGATGCCCCATGTCCCGCATCACCCTCAAGCGCGGCATCGAAGCGCGCGTGAAGAAGGACATTCCCGAGGTCAAGGCCGTCGAAGCCGTCTGAGCGGCTACGCGGCATCCGGTTGCTCCCACACCGAGGCCCACGCGGCGCCCCCGCGTGGGCTTCGGCGTCTCACGCTTGCGCGCGGCAAGGGCGGCCGCTATAGTGGCCTGGCAGCGACTGCCCTGTGCCCACCCACGGAGGATCAGCGATGAACCCAAGCACGCGCCGCGGGTTCCTCTCGCGCGCCGGCGCGGCGGCAGCGGGCCTCGCCGCCGGCGTTCGAGCCGCGCACGCCATCGAGCCCATCGTCCGCAAGGGCCCGCCCAGGGTGAAGCTGGGCGTCTGCGCCTACAGCTACCGCTCCCTGTTGACCCGCAAAGAGGACCCGATGACGCTCGAGGCCTTCCTCGAGAAGGCGGCCGAGCTGGACTTCGACGGCGTGGAGTTGACGTCGTACTACTTCAAGGACACTTCGCCCGAATTCCTCCGCCGCCTCCGCGCGCGGGCGTTCGCCCTGGGCCTCGACGTGGCGGGCACGTCGGTGGGCAACAACTTCTGTCTGCCCGCCGGCCCCGCGCGCGACAAGCAGATCGAGAACGTGAAGAAGTGGGTCGAGCACTCCGAGGCCCTCGGCGCGCCCGTCATCCGCATCTTCGCGGGCAGCAAGCAGAAGGACCAGAGCGACGCCGACGTCCACAAGATCCTCGTCGAAACCATCGAGGAGTGCTGCGCCTACGCCGGCCAGCACGGTATCTTCCTCGCCCTCGAGAACCACGGCGGCCCCACCGCTACGGCCGAGGGCACCCTGAGGATCCTCCGCGACGTCAAGAGCCCCTGGTTCGGCGCGAACCTGGACACTGGGAACTTCCACGGGGCGGACCCCTACGCCGAGATCGCCGCCGTGGCGCCCTACGCCATCACCACGCACGTCAAGGTCGAGGTGAGCGCCGCCGGCCAGAAGCCGCAGCCCGCCGACTTCCCGCGCATCGTGAGAATCCTTCGCGAGGCCGCCTATCGCGGCTACCTGTCCATCGAATACGAGGCCAAGGAAGACCCGCTGACCGCCCTCCCGAGGCACGTGAAGGCGATCAGGGAGGCCATGCGGGAGACGTGATCCGTGGTGCGGGATGCGTGAGCACAAGGAAGCCCCGGCCGGACCTGCTTCTCACCCATCGCGCGTCACGTGTTACGGGCACGGCGCGACCCCTACAGGAAGAAGGGAACCCCCCGTGAACGAGGCGAAGCCTTTCTCCCACGGCCGCTGGCCGGCCCTGATCGCCGCCTTTCTCGGCTGGATGTTCTGCGGCGTCGAGCAGGGGCTGTTCCCCATCGTGGCGCGGCCGGCGCTCCAGAGTCTGGTGGAGCCCGGCGCCCGCGCGGCCCTCGAGGCCGAGGGCCGGGGCGGCGAGGGCGACGAGGCCAAGGCGGCGCTGCTGAAGCGGACCGAGGAGCTGGTCAGCTCGTGGAACGGCACGATGATCGCCTGCTTCCTGCTGGGTGCCGCCGCGGGCGGCGTGGCTTTCGGCTGGCTGGGCGACCGCCTGGGCCGCGTGCGGGCCATGGTGCTCAGCATCCTCACCTTCTCGCTGTTCACGGGGGCCAAGTACTTCGCCACGGCGCCCACGCAGCTCGCGGTGTTGCGCTTCATCGCGTCCCTAGGCATGGGCGGGCAGTGGACGCTCGGCGTGGCCCTCGTGGTGGAGTGCTGGCCCGAGCGGCTGCGGCCCCTGATGGCCGGGGTGATCGGCGCGTCGGCCAACGTGGGCTTCCTGCTCATCGCCATCCTGGGCACGTGCATGCCGGCCACGCGCGAGTCGTGGCGCTGGATGTTCCTCGTGGGCGCGGCGCCGGCCCTGCTGGCCGCCTATGTGGCCCTGTGCGTCCCCGAGTCGCAGCGCTGGCGGGCCTCGGTGAGCCATGGGGTGGCAAAGCCCATCCACGAGATCTTCAGCCGCGGCCTGCGCAGACGCACGCTGCTGGCCATTGCCTTCGCCTCGATTGCGCTCATCGGCACATGGGGCGCGGTGAGCGGGTGGCTCACGGTGTGGGTGGACCAGCTCACGGGCGGCAAGGTGCCGGCTGCGAAGGCGGCGGTGCAGGTGGCGGTGTCCATCGGGGCGATCCTCGGCTGCCTGTTCGCGCCGGTGCTGGGCGGGCGGATCGGGCGGCGGCCCGCCTACTTCGTCCTGTGCCTCCTCTCCCTCGGCGTGTGCGCGTTCCTCTTCCGAGTGCTGGACACCTATAACACGGTGTTCCTGGTGACCTCGGGGCTGGCGGGGCTGGTGACGGCGGCGTTCTACGGCTGGTCGCCGCTCTACCTGCCCGAGCTGTTCCCCACGCGGGTGCGGGCGACAGGGCAGGGGTTGAGCTTCAACTTCGGGCGGATTCTGGCCGCGGCGGGGGCGTTGCAGATGGGCCGGCTCGTGGGCTTCTTCGGCGGCAGCTATGCGCGGGCGGGGGCCACCATCACCCTCATCTACGCCGTGGGCCTGGTCCTCATCTGGTTCGCGCCCGAGACCAAGGGCAAGCCGCTGCCGGAGTAGCGAGCAGCCTGGGACGCAGTCATTCCGAGCGAAGCCTTGCGAAGTCGAGGAATCTCTCTTCACTGGCGCACAGAGCCAGGAGAGATGCCTCGGCATCGCTCGGCATGACGTGCCGCGCCGCTGCCTCGCGGAGCGCGCCCCGCATAGACGAACGGGTCCTGTCGCCTCAGACCGGCATGAACCGGCTACTTGCCGAAGAGCTTCGGCACGCCAATCTCGACGAGCCACCAGAGCGCGTAGCTCGTCATCACACCGATGGCGATGAGCATGGCGATGTTCCATGCCCAGGCACGGCCGCCTGTGGGCTTGGCGTCGCCCAGGTAGTCGCGGCGATTGTGCAGGATGAAGAACGCGACGTAGGCAATCGGCAGGAAGATGAAGCAGATGCCCGAGGTGACAACGGGCAACCATAGGGGGAACTGCACGATGGTGCCCAGGACGCCCGGGATGGGGATGAGCGAGGTGAGGCGGTAGCGCCAGCCCGTGGGCTCCATTCCGAAGATCTCGCAGGCGATGAAGGCGGCAACCAGCATGTGCAGGATAATCGAGGAGATGACCATCGCCAGCACGCCGAGGTCGAAAACCACGCGGCCCAGGACCGGTCCGGCCGCGGCGCCGAGCACCTGGGCCGCCCTGTCGGGGCCGAGCTTGGACGTGACTGGGTTGGCCGGGTCGTAGAGCGTGTTGGCCGCGGCCATGACGAGGAAACCCGTCGCGAGGACGAAGGGCAGCCACATGCCGAGCGCGAGGTCGAACTTGGCGAGGCCCCTGTGCTCTCTGCCCCAGCCGCGCGCCAGCAGCGCGTAGGGGAACAGGAAGGTCATGTTGATGCCCACCGCCGCGCTCAGGCCGCCCATCATCACCTCGATGCCCACCTTGTCCTTCGGCACCTGGAACCGCGTGAGACCCTCCCACAGGGCCTGCCAGCGGATACCCGTGCGGATGACGACGATCATGAACGACACCACGATCACGGCGACCATGATCTTGATCAGCTTGTCGAAGAGCTTGATGCCATGCGAGCCGCTGCCGTAGAGCCACGTGACCGCAATGCAGATGGCCAGGATGATGAAACCGAAGAACAGGCGGGCGCCCACGAGCGAGCCGGCGCCCGTCCACCCGAAGTAGTCGGCGAGGTCGGCCGCAGCCGTGCCGCCGCACGAGTACTGCGGGAAGTGCCAGATCACCGTAGCGGCCAGCGACGTGAGCGCCCACGCCCACGCCACCGAGGGGTGCACGTAGCGTCGCATGGCATCGAACGGCCTTGCACCGGTCGAGAGCGTCTGGTGGGCAATAGCCATGAACATGATCACGCCCAGGAGCATGCCGAGTGGTTGCACCCACAGCAGCGAGTAGCCGAACATTGCGCCGGCGAAGAACGACGAGAAGAAGCTGCCGCTGCCGAGCGTGAGCGCGCTCTGCATCCAGCCAGGCCCCATCTTCTTCGAGTAGCCGGCCAGCCGCGCTCCCAGGCCCTGCTTGTCCAGCTCGGCCAGCATGGCCTTCTCGCGGGCCAGGGCCTCGGGGTCCCACTTGGCCACCATGGGCAGGCCGCGCTGGAGTTCGGTGGCCTGCGCGGAGCCGGCTGGGGTCTTCGGCTCGCTCACGGGATTCTCCTACAGCTCCTAACCCTCGGGGGCGCTCTCGTCGTTCGCGTCGGCGCTCGCCTCGCTCTCGGTGTAGCGGCACCTTGGGTAGCCGCTGCAGCCGATGAAGGTGCCTCGGGGCCCACGCCGCTGCACGAGCGCTTTGCCGCACTCGGGACAGTCGCGCCCGACCTTCGTCGGCTCAGGCGCGGGCCCGGCGCTCTTCAAGGGCTTGGTGTTCTTGCACTTGGGGTAAGCGGAGCACGCGAGGAACCGTCCGCGGTTGGACCTGCGCACCCGCATCTCCGCACCGCACTTGTCGCACTTCACGTCAGTAGCGTCGGGGCTGGCCGCCCCTTCGCCCTCGACATTGCGGGTGTAGCGGCACCTGGGATAGCCCGTACAGCCGATGAACTTGCCGCGCTTGCCCTCGCGGGCCACCAGTGGCTTGCCACACTGGGGGCAGCTCTCGCCCGTGGGTTCGGCAGCCTTGCGCGCCGGGGCTGCGGCTTCGTGCGGAGCCGAGCCCGCCTCGGCCGGCGCCGCTTCGTCTGGCTCGAGGTTGCGCGTGTAGCGGCACTTGGGATAGCCCGTGCAGCCGATGAACCTGCCGCGCCGGCCCTCGCGGGCCACCAGCGGCTTGCCGCACTGGGGGCAGCTCTCGCCCGTGGGTTCGGCAGCCTTGCGCGCCGGGGCGGGCGCCGCTTCGTCCGGGGCGCCTCCGGCGGCGGCCTCGCTCTCGATATTCCGCGTGTAGCGGCACTGCGGGTACGCGGAGCAGCCGGCGAATCTGCCACGGCGGCCAGTGCGCACCACGAGCGGTTCGCCACACTCGGGGCACTTCTCGTCGAGTTTCTCCACGCTGGTGGGCTCCCCCTCTTCGTCTAAGGCTTGGGTGTAGCGGCACTTGGGAAAGCCCGAGCAGGCCATGAAGCGCCCGCGCTTGCTCAGGCGGATGACCATGTCGGCGCCGCACCGAGGGCAGGCGATGCCGGTGGGCGCGGCCAGTCCCCTCTTCACGCTGGGCATCTCGGCCTGAGCTTTCGCCAGGTCGGCGCTGAAGGGCTCATAGAACTCCCGGAGCACCTGCCGCCAGTCGCGCTTCGCCTCTTCGATGCTGTCGAGGTGATCCTCGAATTCCGAGGTGAACTTCGTGTTGATAATGTTCTCGAAGAACGGCAGCAGAGCGTCGTTGGTCACGATGCCCAACTCATTGCAGTAGAAGACCTTATCGCGCACGGTGGCGTACCCGCGCTCCTGGATCGTCGAGATGATCTGCGCGTAAGTGCTGGGGCGGCCGATGCCCCCGCGTTCGAGGGTCTTCACCAGCGAGGCCTCGGTGTAGCGCGGCGGCGGCTTGGTGAAGTGCTGCGACGGGGTAAGTTCGAGGCAGCGCAGGCGCTGGCCCGGGCTCAGCGGCGGCAGGGCCTGCTGGTCCTCCTCGTCGCGGCCGTGGAGTGGCTCGTAGAGGCGCGTGTGGCCGTCGAAGACCACCACACGCCCGCTGGTGCGGAACTCGGCGTTGGCGGCGCTCACGGCCACGCGGGTGACGTCGTAGAGGGCCTCGGCCATCTGTGAGGCCACAAACCTCTGCCAAATCAGACGATAGAGCTTGAACTGGTCCGCGGTGAGATGTGGTTCGAGGGCCTCGGGCGTGCGCTCGACGGCGGTGGGGCGGATGGCCTCGTGGGCCTCTTGCGCACCGCGGCGCGAGCGGAACTGGCGCGGCTTCTCCGACAGGTACTTCTCGCCCAGACGCTGGCGGATGAAGCTGCGGCATTCCTCCTGCGCCTCGGCGGCGATGCGGAAGGAGTCGGTGCGCATGTAGGTGATGAGGCCCACGGAGCCCTCGGCGCCCACTTCGACGCCCTCGTAGAGCTGCTGGGCCAGCATCATGGTCTTCTTGGGCCGGAAGCCCAGGCGCACCGAGGCCGCTTGCTGGAGTTGGCTGGTGGCGAACGGCGGCATCGGGGCGGCCTTCTTCCGCTCCGTAGCCACCGACGCCACGGCAAACTCTTCGCCGCGCAGCCGCTCGGCGAGCGCGTTGGCCTGGTCGCCACTGGAGAGCTTCGCCTTCTCGCCTTCAACTTCCGCAAGCTCGGCCGAGAAGGCCTGGGCGCCTGCCGCATCGCCCGAGGGGGCGAGTCGGGCCGTGAGCTTCCAGTATTCTTCGGGCTTGAAGGCCTGAACCGCCTTCTCGCGCTCGACGAGGAGGCGGAGGGCCACCGACTGGACGCGGCCCGCGCTGAGGCCGCGCAGGATCTTCTTCCACAGCAGCGGCGAGAGCTGATAGCCTACCACGCGGTCGAGGATGCGCCGCGCCTGCTGGGCGTTCACCAGGTTCATATTGATGTCGCGCGCGTGGTCGAAGCCGGTGCGGACCCCGCGCTGGGTGATCTCGTTGAAGGTCACGCGCCGCACCTTGCTCCTAGGCAGCTTGAGGGCCTCGGCCAGGTGCCAGGCGATGGATTCGCCCTCGCGGTCAGGGTCGGGCGCCAGGTAGACGGTCTCGGCGCTCTTCACCGCGCGCGCCAGCTTCGCGACCACCTGGCGGCGCGACGGCAATATGCCGTAGCGCGGGCGGAAGCCGTCCTCGATCTCCACACCGAAAGTCTTCTCGGGCAGATCGCGGACATGGCCCATGCACGACTCGACTTGGAACCCTTTGCCGAGGAACTTGGCGATGGTGCGCGCCTTGGCGGGGGACTCGACGATGACGACGTTCTTTGCCACGGTCTCTCCTTGGTGGTCGGGGGGATGGTTATACCATAGGCTCCGCCGGCGTGTCAAGCAACGGCCAATTGCGCTTGCTTTTCGCCTCGTGCGGCGCTATGATTCCGTTGCCGCGGATAACCATGTCCACCCCGGTGCTGCGAAGGAGTGAGGCGATGCGTCTCGTGTTGTTGGCTGTGCTGGCCGCCTTCGGCCTGGCCGCGGATGCGGCTGAACCCGTCGAGCTCGAGCCCCGCGTCCGCGTGCCGGCCGGAAGCCCCGTCATCACCGTCTCCGAGAATCTCCTCAAGGGCCTCGGGATGTCGCCCGACGACATCAAGGCGGTGAAGGACGAGGTGGCCCGCCTCAATGAGGCCCGGGGCGCGCTCCTCGAGAAGGTGGCCGAGGCCAAGAAGGCTCTTCAGGCCGCCCAGAAGGGGGTGGACGATGCCGTGGCCGCGCTCGGCAGCCAGGAGGCCGCCCTGCACAAGTTCATCCGGGACCGCCTGGCGCAGGACCGCGCGGCCGAGTACGACGTGCGCCTCCAGGTGCAGCCGGTGGTGGACTGGCTGAAGCTGAACGAGGACCAGGTGAGCCAGCTCGTGGCCAAGCAGGCCAAGCTCCTGGCGGAGGACCCCCGTCCGGCCCTGGAGCAGGCGACGGCCGCCTTCCAGAATCGTCCCAAGCCCAAGACCGAGGAAGAGCACAAGGACTATGCGGAGCTGCGCAAGAAGTACACCGAGGTCCTCAAGAAGTACGCCACCTTCAACCAGACCTGGCTGGCCAATATCGAGAGCGTGCTGACCGACGATCAGAAGCAGACCTGGCGCACCCGGTACCGCCGCGCGGCCGTGGGCGAGGGGGCCGCGCCTGCCGCCAAGGAGTAGCCGACGCTCCGCAAGGCATAGCAGCGGGCGGCGCCCGCTGCTATCATGTTCGCCCCCGGCGTTCGCGGCAGCGGATCGGGGTTCAGGGGGTTTCGGTGACCTTGATTCGTTGCGCCCCGGGCTTCGCCTTGCCCTCGCGGGTGAGCGTCTCGACCCGCTGGTCAATCACGCTGCGCACGGCGAGCAGCAGCTCGACCTGGGCCTTCTTGAGGTGGTTGACGAGCTCCGACGGGCACTTGCCCTTGCTGCACAGGCGGTCGAGCACCTCGTAGACCGGGCAGCGGAAGTCGCGCGCGTCAGTCGTCTGCTTCGGCATCGGTGTCGCCTCCAAAAACGATTCTCACGGTGCCGCCGTCCAGCGCGGCCTGGGACGGCTCCAGAGCCGCCACCCGGCGCGGCAGGGTGACGTAGCGCTTGAACGAGCCGATGCGCACGATCAGCTCGTCCTGGCTCTTCACCAGGTCAATCTCGCCGCTCTTGAGGAAGGGCGCGCGGATGGAGAGCACGTACCGGCCGTTCTCCTTCGTGAACTCGAAGGCTTTCTCGGCGAAGAAGATGTCCGCGGGGTTCTTGCCTCGGAACAGCTTGCGGGCGAGGCGGCCCAGGTCGGCCCGGCCGAGCATCTCGCGGCGGCCCAGCTCCACCTGCCACAGCGGCACGGGGGCGAAGTAGCTCCCTGCCTCTTCGATGTAGCCCTGCTGTGCCTCGCGCCACGTGGCGAAGAACGCGTCCTGCACCGTGGGCGGCAGCACGCGGTTGATGATGATCGCGTCCACCGTCACATCGAAGAGGTGGAAGTAGGTGAAGGCGCGCTGCGTTTCCTTGAGCACCATCTTCTCGGGGTTGGTCACCAGGCGCGCCGTGGTGACCGCGGGGTCCTGGAGCAGCTTCTCGATGCCGTCGAGCCGCTGGAAGAGCCGCTGGATGGCGTCGAAGTAGACGTCCTCGGGAATGGGCACGTTGGTGAGGCGTTTGGCCACGGGGCGGACGACGCGCAGGATGTTGCGCTCGACCCGGAAGATCTTGCGCATGTACCATTCGAGGCTGGTGGGCATGCTGATGAAGCGCATGGCCTCGCCCGTGGGCGCACAGTCGAGCACGATGACGTCGAACCGCTTCTCGCGCGCGTAGCTGTTGATGTGAAGCAGGCAGGCGACCTCTTCCATGCCGGGCAGGATCGCCAGCTCGTCGGCCAGCACGTCGCGCAGCCCGGTGGTGCGCAGGAGCGAGGCCAGGTAGCGGAACACCTCGCCCCAGTTGTCCTCCAGCTCGCGGTGGAGGTCCAGCTCCTGAATCCAGAGATTGTCGGCCACGGCCACCGGCTGCCCGCCCCCGAAGTCCATCAGCGACCCCGAGAGGTCGAAGGAGTCCGACAGGCTGTGCGCGGGGTCGAGCGACATGACGAGGGTGCGCAGGCCGCGGCGGGCGCACTCGACGCCTGTGGCAGCCGACAGCGTGGTCTTGCCCACGCCCCCCTTGCCCGCGTAGAGAATGATACGCATGGCTCGCGTTCCTCCACGCGCCGCTGCCGGGTTGTCGCGGTCTACTTCGCGCTCAGCACCTTCTTGAGGTAGGCGATGCTGCGGGCCGCCTGCTCCTCGGTGCCGCACTCGACGGCCAGCACGCCCTTGAAGCCGGCCTTGCGCAGGATCCGCACCACGCGCGGCCAGTCAATTTCGCCGTCGCCGCAGGCGCAACCGCTTGGCACCCCGGTGACCTTGCCGACCTCCTTCGACACCTTCACGTCCTTGGCGTGCACGTGGACGACACGATGCGCGATGGCCTCGAGGGTCGCATAGGGGTCGCCGCCCGACATGAAGATGTTCCCCGTGTCGGGGTTACAGCTCATGTAGGGGGATTTCACGAGGTCGAGGATCTTCTGGTAGAGCGGCAGCTTGACGGTGAACTTCTGGTGCTGCTCGAGGGCCACGTGCACCTTGTGGCGCTCGGCGACGGGCAGGATGCGCCGCAGCGAGTATCTGATGATCTCGAACGCCTCGTCGTCGCTCATCCAGGGGGGCACTACGCCCTCGTCGGTGTTGATGCAGCGGGCGCCCAGCGCGTGGGCGAAGAGGATGGCCTGGGTGTGGAAGGGCACGCTGATCTCAGGCTGGGCCATGGGCGCGTGGCAGCTCAGACCGCTCACCTTGAGGCCCCGCTGGTCGAGCATGGCTTTGATCTCGAGCGGGTCGCGCTCCATGCTCACCGAGGCCGAGTAGCCGGCCTCGCTGAACAGGTCGCGGCCGGTCTGCACGTTGAGCTCCACATACTTGTAGCCCAGGCGCGCTGTGGCGTCGAGGCAATACTCCAGCGACTTGTCGGCGTGGCGGAACGCTTCGGTGTTCAGCCCGATCCTGATGTCGGCCATCCTGCATCTCCTTTCCGGCGACAACGGAGGCACAGCCGCACCTGTGCATACTAGCGCTCGACGCGCGCCCCGTCAAGTCGTTTGACTCGCGCCGCGGGCCTGTGCTATTTTCGGCGCAGCAGCGCCCCGCTACCCTGAGGAGGAGTTTTGTGGAAGATGTGCTGACGTTCATCCAGAAGCGCCGGAGCATCCGCCAGTATGTGAAGGGCGCGCCGGTGAGCGACGAGCAGGTCGAGACCCTGCTCCGCGCCGCCATGTCGGCGCCCTCGGCCGGCAATCAGCAGGGCTGGGCCTTCATCGTCGTGCGCGACCGAGCGAAGCTCGACGCCATCATGAAGCTCCACCCGTACACGGCCATGCTCAGGACCGCCTCGCTCGCCATCGTGGTGTGCGGCGACCTGTCGAACGAAAACTACAAGTGCTATTGGCCCCAGGACTGCGCGGCGGCGACCGAGAACCTGCTGCTCGCCGCGGCGAACATGGGCCTGGGCACCTGCTGGTGCGGCGTGCACCCGCGCCCCGAGCGCGAGGCGGGCTTCCGCAAGCTCTTCGCCCTGCCCGACACCGCCGCACCCTTCGCCGTCATCGCCGTCGGCGTGCCCGCCGAGCAGAAGAGCCCGGCCAACTACTATGACCCGGCGAAGATCCACCACGAGACCTGGTGAGGAGGAGTGGACGGGTGGGTGAATGGATGGGTGCCTGAGTGCTCAACAACCTGGGCCGTTCGGCCGCGCCCATCCCACCCGTCATTCCTCCAGCCCTCCTCCACTGGAGAAAGGAGCGTGTTTTTGGAACTCCGGCCACTCGGGAGCAGCGAGCTGAAGGTCCCCCCCGTCATCTTCGGCGCCTGGGCCGTGGGCGGCTGGTACTGGGGCGGACAAGCCGATGCGGACTCGATCCGCGCGATCCGCGCGGCGCTGGACGCGGGCATCACCTGCATTGACACCGCGCCCATCTACGGCATGGGCCACAGCGAGGAGATCGTCGGTAAGGCCATCCAGGGCCGACGCCACGAGGTGACTCTCGCCACCAAGTGCGGCCTGCGCTGGGACACGCCCGGCGAAGGCTCGAACCCGTGGACATACAAGGGCCTCGACGGCTCGGAACGCACCGTGGTGCGCAACCTGCACAAGGCCGCCATCCTCGCCGAGGTCGAACAGAGCCTCCAACGCCTGGGCACCGAGGTGATTGACCTGTACCAGTGCCACTGGCCCGACAGCTCGGCGCCGATCGCCGAGACGATGGAAGCCCTGGTCGCTCTCAAGCAGCAAGGCAAGATCCGAGCCATCGGCGTGAGCAACTTCACGGCCGACATGATGGCCGAGTGCCTCCGCCACGGCCCCATCGCCAGCGATCAGCCGAAGTACAGCCTCCTCGCACGCGACATCGAGGCCGACGTCCTGCCCTTCTGCCGCCAGCACAACATCGGCGTGATCGTCTACAGCCCGCTCGAGCAGGGCCTGCTGACGGGCAAGGTGACGATGGGCCGCACGTTCGCCGAGGGCGACTACCGCGCGGGCCGGCCCTGGTTCCAGCCGGCGAACCGCCGTCGCGTGCTCGAGGCGCTGGAGAAGGTGAAGCCCATCGCCACGGCCCACAACGCCACGCTCGGCCAGGTGGCCATCGCGTGGACCATCGCCCAGCCCGGCGTCACCGCCGCCATCGTGGGCGCACGTACGCCCGAACAGGCCCGCGAGAACGCCCAGGCCGCCGCCATACGCCTCTCTGCGGCCGAGCTTCAGGCCATCCGCAAGGTCTTCGAGGACCTCGGCAAGCCTGTCGCATAGGGCGTTGTGGGGAGGGCACCTCTCTTGCAGGAAAGGTGCCCTCCCCAAGCCCCTTCCTCCAAAGAACTCTCACACTGGGCGCGGAATCCCGTTTCGCCTTGGAAGGCGAAACGGGATTCCGCGCTCAATGTGGAGGTTCTTGAAGAGGGCCTGGGGAGCAACTGTCTTTCAAGAAGTTCCTCCCCAGATCGCATCAGACAATCTGCTTGCAACCCGGCCTGTGGGCGAGTACAGTAGAAGGCGTTGCGATGTGCGCCCGCATCGGTGGTGGCACAGGCCTGGTGCCTGTGGCCATCGGCTCCTCTCCCATCTTGGGTCGTGCGCCGTGAACACCGACAGACCCGACGACTCCGCCTCCGCCCGCAAGAACGACGCCCTGCGCGGCCTGCGTAGGAAACTCGCCAGAACCGCCGCGGCCCCCGCGCCAGCGGCGGCGCCGTCCGGAGCGAAGGTCTATCGCCGCGACTTGCCACGCGAGGCGCCCCGCCCCGCGCCCCCCGACCCCGGCATCTGCATTCCGCTCGAGCGCCTCGTCCAGGGCATCGAGGCTCCGAGCCCGATGGGGCCTGGCTTCTACCTCATCGAGGCGGCGGCTGGCGAGCCGCTCGCCTCGGCGGTGCCCCGAGCCCTCGACGCCTTGTCGCGCGGCTTTGAGGCCCCGCTCGCGCCGGCCGACGTGTGTTTCCTCGATATCGAGACGACAGGGCTGGGCACGGCGCTCACCTTTCTCATCGGCACGCTCGTGTGGGGCGGAGGGCAATGGGTCTGCCGCCAGCTTCTGGCCCGCACGTACGCCGAGGAGGCGAGCATCCTCCACGCCTTCGCCGAGCGGGTCCGCCGCACGCCGCTGCTCGTCACCTTCAACGGCAAGACCTTCGATGTGCCGTCGCTGCGCGCCCGCGCGGCGGCCACGGGGGTCGCGCTCGACGAGCCGCGGTTCCACTTCGACCTCTTGCACGTCGCCCGCCGGCGTTACGCCGACACGCTGCCCGACTGCCGTCTCCAGACCCTCGAGCGCATCCTGTGCCGCCGCCATCGCGTGGGGGACATCGCAGGCGCCGACATCGGCCGGGCCTACCACGACTTCGTGCGCACCGGCGACGCCCGCGAGCTGGCCCTCATCGTCCAGCACAACCGCCAGGACCTTCTCACCGTGGCCGAGCTGATGGCGAGGATCGTGTTGTGTGACACGTGATGGACGCGGACAGCGGGAGACAGGCAGGATCGACCTTGGACTTCGATTCCTTTCTCGAGCATCTGCGGATCTCGCCCCGCTATCGCGGCCAGATCGTGCACGTGCACCGCGTGGCAGGGCGTGAAGCGCGGTTCGCAGAGCCGCAGGAGCCGCTGCCGCGGGCCTGCGCGCGAATGCTCGCGGGAATGGGCATCGAGCGGCTCTATCTCCACCAGGCCCAGGCCCTCGACCTGGCGCGGGCGGGACGCGACTTCCTGGTGACGACCTCGACGGCCAGCGGCAAGACGCTGTGCTGCCTCCTGCCCATCTTCGAGCAGTTGGAGCGGAACCCCGACGCGCGCGTCCTTGCCCTCTATCCCACCAAGGCGCTGTCGCAGGACCAGCTTCGTGTGTTCCAGCGGGCGCAGGCGCACGCGGGGATGGAGCGCCTGCTCATCGGCGTGATTGACGGCGATACGCCCGCGGCCCAGCGTCGCCAGCTCCGCGACAAAGCCTCGGTGATCATCACGAACCCCGATATGCTGCACGCGGGCATTCTGCCGCAGCATCCGCGCTGGGCGACCGTGTTCGCGCGCCTCACGCACATCGTGGTGGACGAGCTTCACTCCTACACGGGCATCTTCGGCGCCAACGTGGCAAACCTCTTTCGGCGGCTTGACCGCGTGTGCGCCCACTACGGCTCGAAGCCGCAATTCCTCGCCTGCTCGGCCACGCTGGCCAATCCCCTGGAGGTGGCGGGGCGACTGCTTGGGCGGGCGGGACAAGGGAGACCCGTGGGACCCGTCGGACCTGTGGACGACACGTGTCTCACCGGTCCCACAAGTCCCACTGCTCCCACGCCGGAGTGCGGCATCGCGCTCATTGATCAGGACGGTTCGCCCGCCGGCCCCCGCACCTACGTGCTCTGGAACCCGCCCATCCTCCGCTCGACGCCGTGGCGCTCGCGGCGCTCGGCCAACGTGGAAGCCCAGGAGCTCATGACCGCGCTCGTCCTCGCGGGCACGCCCACCATCGCCTTCTCGAAGGCCAAGGTCACCGCCGAACTCATCTACCGCTATGTGCGCGAATCGCTGGAACGCCTGGCGTCGCCGCTGGCCGACAAGGTGACGCCCTACCGCGCCGGCTACCTGCCCGCCGAACGCCGCGAGATCGAGCACAAGCTCTTCAGCGGCGAACTCCTCGGCGTAAGCTCCACCCGCGCCCTCGAGCTGGGCATTGACATCGGCTCGCTCGAGGCCAGCCTCATCGTCGGCTATCCCGGCACCCTCGCCAGCTTCTTCCAGCAGGCGGGTCGCGCTGGCCGCCGCGACCGCCCGGCCCTTGTGATCCTCGTGGGCCTCGACACCGCCATCAACCAGTACGTGATGCGCCACCCCGAGTATCTCTTCGGCAGGCCCATTGAAGAGGGCGTGCTCGAGCCCGACAACCCGCACATCGTCGTCAGCCACCTCCGCTGCGCCACCCACGAGCTGCCGCTGCCCGACGCCGAGGTCCCCCGCTTCGGCCCCGCTGCGCCCGTCGCCCTCGAAGTCCTCGAAGCCCAGAAGAAGCTCTTCCACGACCGGCCACACCACACGTGGCACCACAGCGCGCCCGAGACCCCCCAGCACGAGGTCTCGCTGCGCGCGATGGACGACCGCAACGTGGTGGTCGTGGACGCCGCGACCGAGCAAATCATCGGCGAGATGCCCAAGCTCGACGCCCCGGTCTACGTGCACCCCGAGGCCATCTACCTGCACCAGGGCGACACCTGGTTTGTCGAGCAGCTCGACCTCGACCGCTCCTTCGCCCGCGTCCGGAAGGTGGACGTTGACTACTACACCCAGCCCCTCGGTGGCACGGACGTGCATCACATTGACGCCCGGCTGCGCGAGCGGCCCTTCGGCACGGGCACCCTGTGCTTCGGCGAGGTGACCACCCACTTCCACACCTGGGGCTACGAGCGCATCCACTTCTACACCCTCGACGCCATCTCGCGGCACCCCCTCGACCTGCCGACGTTCGTCTTCGAGACCCACGCCTTCTGGCTCGTGCCGCCCGAGGACCTTTGCCGCCGCGCCCTTGCCCAGGACATTGATCCCCACGCCGGCTGCCGCGGCATCGGCTACGCCACGCGCCAGGTGCTGCCGCTTTTCGTCCGCTGCGAGACGCTCGACTTCTCGCACAGCGTCGGCGCCGTCAACGCCCCGTGGAACACCACGTTCGTCTACGAGCGCTACCCGCTCGGCCTCGGCTTCACCGAGCGCGCCTACGAGCTGGCCGGCCGCCTCATGCCCGCCGTGCTCGACCACATTCGCGGCTGCGACTGCCACGACGGCTGCCCCTGCTGCGTCGGCAAGCCGCTCCGCCAGGACGCCACCTGGAACGTCGAGCGCGGCGAAGGCTCGATCCCCTCCAAACGCGCCACGCTCTTCATGCTCGAGCACCTCCTCGGCGATTCCACCCTCCTCGACGAACCCGATGCCGCGCTTTCCGGCCCTGTACCCCAGCACCGAGCACCGAACACCGAACACCTTCTTCAGGCGCTTCGCCGCCGCCTCGAGCACGCACGCGAGCCGCTGCTCCCGCATCCCGTGCATCCCGTCGAGCACAGCATCCAGACCGGCTTCCCTCCGCCCGAGGAACGTAAGACGCTCTCCAATGCCGATGTCGCCCGCCGCGTCTTCCGCAAGCTCCGCCACGACAAGGCCGTCGCCCGGGGCGAGCGCAAGCCGACCCCGTCCACCCCCGAGCCAACCGTTCCCCCCGCCATCCGCTCCCCCGGTCCCACACCTCCCCCCATCAGGGCCGGCGACCCCCTCGCCGCCCTGGCCCGAAGGCGCAAGCGTGTCCCGAAGGAGTAGGCGGATGCGCTCAGGCGGACCTCCGCGCTTGACTCCTTGGCGGGCTACTGGCATACTCCCAGGCAACCTCTGCCACGAAAGTGAGAACACGTGGCTGTCACGAAGGAAGACATCAAGGCCGGGCTGGCTAAGCTCGGGCTCAGCGAAGGCGACGCCGTCCTCTTCCACAGCGACCTCCGCGTGCTCGGTCCCGCCCGCGAGCTGGTCAAGCTCTCCAATTGCGGCGCCGACATGGTGATTGACGCCTTCCTCGAAACCGTAGGGCCGCTCGGCCTCGTCGCCGTCCCGGCCCTCACCGCCACGTTCGCTCCCTCGGCGCCCGACGGCCCCGTCGGGCGCGTCTTCGACCCGGACACCACGCCTTCGCGCGTCGGCAGCGTCACCAACGTCTTCCTCGCGCGACCCGGACGCAAGCGCTCCCGCCACCCCACCCACTCAATCGCCGCCATCGGCGCACGCGCCACTGAATACGTCGCCGGCCACGAGAAAGGCTCCACCTTCGACCGCGTGAGCCCCTACGGCAGGAACTTCGAGTGGGACGCCTGGCTCTGCTTCTTCGGCACCGACAACCGCACCAATACCACCCTCCACGTCGTCGAGGACTGGATGGGTCTCCCCTACATGGCCGTGTCCCGCGCCCTCGTCAAGGGCCCCGACGGGCAGCCCATCGAGGTCCAGGTCACGAAGAGCCCCAAGGGCTACCGCGACTTCTACAAGAAGAACTCCCGCGCCGCCAACCTCCTCGCCGAGGCCGGCATCATGAGGTGGACGAAGATCGGGGGCGCCAATGTGGGCCTCATGAAGTGCCGCGAATGCATGCGCCTGTTCTGGGATAGGATGCTCGAAGACCCGTGCCTGCTCCTCGGCTACAAGGGCGAGAACCCCTTCTGCGACGAGTGGGCCGACAAGACCATCGAGCACGTCAAGTCGGGCGGGGCCGGCGAGCGGCCGTGAGGGTCCTGGCGGTTCGGAAGGGGATGGCTGCTCTCCCATCCCGACGCCGCGGCATTGGGGCGGGTCAAAGGAGCGGAGGACTGAGGCCTGCCCCCCGTGTTACGGGCGGCAAGCCCCCCGCGCCAATGCGACCCCAAGCACCCGAGCCGATCACGGCGCAGCCTTTGCATGCACTCGAACGGGCTGCCACTGGCCCGCGGCGAAGAGGTTGGGTGCCAGTTTCTTGCGCACTGCCTCAAGCATGAGCATGAGGGCGCCAGGGAGCAGCGTCCAGGCCCACCCCGCGAGGTTGAGGGGCCGCGTGTGAAACAGTCTGTTGGCTGCCGGAAGGTAAACCACGAGGGTCTGTAGCCCGAGACCGACGATCATGCACAGGAGGAGCCAGCGGTTGCGGAACAGGCCGACTTGGAGCACGCCCCTCTCGGGGGAGCGGGCATGGAGAGCGAAGAGCCACTCGAAGACCACGATGCCTGTGAACACCACGGTTTGGCGGAGCGCGTGTGCGGTCTCGGCGTCGGCGGCCTGTGCGAGGGGGGCGTGGTGGAATACCCAGGTCATCAGCATGCTCGTGGGCAGGCCCGTGAGGATGATGCGCAGGACCATTCCCGGGTATAGGAGGCCGACGGCGGGGTCGCGCGGGGGCTGGCTGAGCTCGTTGCCGGCGCTAGCCTCCAGCCCCAGCGGGATGGCGACCATGGCCCCGGTGACGAGGTTGACCCAGAGGATTTGGATGGGTTCGAGGGGCGCCTCGCCGTAGAACGCCACGCTGAGGAAGAGCGTGAGCAGCTCGGCGGTGCAGGTCAGGAGAAGGAAGAAGATCACACCGCGCAGGCGGTTGAAGATGGCGCGGCCCATCTCGATGGCGCCGACGATGGAGGCGAAGTTGTCGTCGGCGAGGACCATGTCCGACGCTTCCTTCGCGACGTCGGTTCCGGTGATGCCCATCGCGACGCCGATGTCGGCGGCCTCGAGCGCGGGGGCGTCGTTGACGCCGTCGCCGGTCATGGCGGTGACGTGTCCGGCGCCCTTGAAGGCCTTGACGATGCGCAGCTTGTGGAGGGGCTCGATGCGGGCGTAGACGTTGTGAGTGCGGCAGGCTGCGAGAAGCTCGGCGTCGCTCATGGCTGCGATGTCACGGCCCCCGATGGCCTCATCGCCCGGCTTGCAGATGCCAAGCTGCGCGGCGATGGCGGCGGCGGTGAGGGGATTGTCGCCAGTAACCATGGCGACGCGGACGCCGGCTTGGCGGCACTGCTGGACGGCGCGTCGGGCCTCCTCCCGCGGCGGGTCAATCATCCCGACCAGCCCCAGCAGGACCAGGCGGCCGGCCAGGCGCGCGCCGTCGAGTCTTCCCAGCTCGACGGGGTAAGGCGCCGCGGCGATGGCCAGCACGCGCAGGGCCTGCTGCGTCATGGCCCTGTCGGCCTCCCCAACGGCCCGCAGCGCGGCGTCGTCCAGCGGCCGTTCGCCGTCGGCGTCCCACACGCCAGCGCAGAGCGTGAGGAGCCTCTCGACCGAGCCTTTGACATAGGCCGTGCGCATCCCATCCTCGGCGTGCAACGTGGCCATGAACTGCTTCTCGCTCTCGAAAGGAACCTCGCCCAGGCGCGGCTGGTGTTCCTCCAGCTCCGCCTTCCACAGGCCCGCTTTGGCAGCGGCAGCGAGGAGCGCGCCCTCGGTGGGATCGCCCAGGACCTCCCAACCTTCGTCGCCCCGGTTCAGCATGGCGTCGTTGCACAGTGCGGCGACTCGCAGGAGACGCAGCAACCCACGCTCCTGGCCGGGAGCGACGGGCCGGCCCTCGTGGTGGAACTCGCCTTCGGGCTCATAGCCGCTGCCGGTTGTGGAGAAGTGCCGGCCGCCTGCCCAGATGGCGCGCACCGTCATCTGGTTGAGGGTGAGCGTGCCGGTCTTGTCGGAGCAGATGACCGTTGCGGTGCCGAGGGTCTCCACAGCCGTCAGCTTGCGGATGAGCACATTCCGCGCGGCCATGCGACTCACGCAGATCGCGAGCACGACCGTGACGGCGGCGGGGAGACCCTCTGGAATCCCCGCGACCGCGGCCGCAATGGCCAGCAGCAGCACGTCCACCCACCCCATGCCTTGGAGCAGGGCCGCCGCGGCCAGCACGGCGCAGCTGGCCAGGATGACCCAGAGCAGGTACTTGCCAAGCAGGGCAATGCTCCGTTGCAGCGGCGTCATGTCCTTCTTCACGCCGGCGATGGCCCCGGCGATTCCGCCTATCTCTGTAGCCATGCCCGTCGCCGTCACCACTGCCAATCCCCGACCGTGGCTGACGGTGGTGCCCATGAAGACCATATTCCTGCGGTCGTGCATGGGCGCATCGGCAGCGACCGGGTGCAGGTCCTTCTCCACCGGCATGGACTCGCCGGTGAAGGTCGACTCGTTGACCCTGAGGCTCGCGATCTCCAGCAGACGCGCGTCGGCGGCCACCCGGTCGCCCGGCTCGAGAACGAGCAGGTCGCCGGGCACAAGCTCGGAGGCCCCCAACAGCAGCGTCTTGCCGTCTCGGCGAACCTTCGCCTTGGGCGCGCTGAGGCGAAGAAGGGCCGCCATGGCACGCTGCGCTTTCAGTTCCTGCGCGAACCCGATGATGGCCATGAACAGCAGGACGGCTCCGATGACCGCAGCGTCCACCGGACCCTTGAAGTAGACTTTCAGAACGGCGGCCCCGAGCAGGATGTAGACCAGGGGGTTGGCGAACTGATGGAGGAAGAGCACGTACCACGGCTCCCGCTGCTTGGCCGTGAGGACGTTGGGGCCATGCTCTGCCAGGCGTTGCCGGGCGGTTGTGGTGGCCAACCCGGCCTGTCGTCCGCCCATCGCGCCGAGCACCTCGTCAGGTGTGCAGGCCCACGGCTGTCGCGGTCGCTCCATCATCGCTCCCTCTTCCGGACGCTTCAGCGTATCGTCCAACGAGGCCGGTGGGCAGCAGCGGCCCGTTGAGCAGCGCGAGGCAGCAGAACGAGTCGGCAAAGCACGCGCTCACGGCGCGGCTTCCAGTGGGCACAGTGGTCGTGATTCGCGGCGAGGTCGGCCGAGCCCTCGACGTCCAGCATCATACCACGCCTCGACACCGTTTTCCACCCCGGTCAGGGGAGTGCATACGCGAACCCACTGGACAGCGCCGGCCGCGCCGAGTACTATAGGCGGCATGAGCTTCGACACATTCCTCAACCGCCTGGCCCGCGACCGCTCGCAACGCGAGCAGGTCTATCACATCGAGGAGTTGCCCGAGCGGCCGGCGACGTTCGGCGAGACCAAGCTCAACCCGCGTGTGCAGGCGGCGCTGGCCGCACGCGGGATTCATCGCCTCTATACCCACCAGGCCGAGGCCATCGCCCACGCGCGGGCCGGCCGCAACGTGGTGGTCGTCACCGGCACGGCCAGCGGCAAGACGCTCTGCTATCAGGTGCCGATACTCGAGAGGCACCTGGCCGAGCCGCAGGCGACGGCGCTCGCAGTCTACCCGACGAAGGCGCTGACGCAGGACCAGTTCCGCGGCCTCTCGGAATTGGCGGCGGGCGTGGAGGGCCTTCGGCTCGTAGCCGGCCCTTACGATGGCGACACGCCGGCGCCCCAACGCCGCAAGCTCCGCGACAAGGGCGCCGTGATCCTCACAAACCCGGATATGCTCCACCAGGGAATCCTCCCCAATCACGCCCGATGGGCGCGGTTCTTCACCAACCTCCGCTATGTGGTGCTGGACGAGGTGCACGCCTACCGCGGCGTCTTCGGCTCCCACGTGGCGAACGTGATCCGCCGCATGCGTCGAATCTGCAAGCACTTCGGGAGCGATCCTCAGTTCATTTGCTCCTCCGCTACCATCGCAAACCCCCAGGAGCACACCGCCCGAATCATCGGCGCACCCATCGAGTTGGTCACTAACGATGGCTCGCCGCGCGGCCCCAAGAAGTTCCTGCTCTGGAACCCGCCCCTCCTGAGCCGCGACCTGCCGGCCAGCGAGCAGCCCGCGGTCGGCGGCGAACGCCGCAGTGCGCTCTGGACCGCCGTCGAGCTGCTCGCCGACCTGATCCGCCGCGAGACGCAGACGATCGTTTTCTCGCAAACCCGCCTCAGCACCGAGCTTATACTCAAGCACGCGCGCACCATCCTTGAGCCACACCACCCACGCCTTGCCGAGCGCGTGCAGAGCTACCGCGGCGGCTACCTGCCCGAGGAGCGTCGCGACATCGAGCGCCGCCTCGCCTCGGGCGAAATCCTCGGCATCGCTTCGACCAACGCCCTGGAGCTCGGCATTGACATTGGCTCGCTCGACGCCTGCATCCTGGTCGGCTATCCAGGCACCATCGCCAGCCTCTGGCAGCGAGCGGGCCGAGCCGGCCGCGGCACCGAGCACGCCCTCGTCATCCTCGTCGCCCAGAACTCCCCCATTGACCAGTATCTCATGTACAACCCTGCCTTCGTCTTCGGGCGATCGCCTGAGCGTGCGGTCATTGACCCAGACAACCCGCACATCGCCGTCGGCCACATCAAGTGCGCCCTTCACGAACTTCCCCTTCCCGATTCCGAGGCGGAGTCGTTCGGCCCCTACGCCGAGCCGATTCTTGAACTCCTGGCCGATGGCGGCGTGGCCCGGCACATCGAGGGCAAGTGGTACTGGGCGAGCGGCGACTACCCCGCGGCCGAGACCAACCTCCGCACCCTCTGCGGCCCGGTCTATACCATTCAGGACACCACGAAGGGCGACCAGGTCATCGGCACGATGGACGAGGTTTCGGCCCTGGCCCAACTCCACGATCACGCCGTATATATTCACAGCGGCGACACTTACATCGTCACCAAGCTCGACCTCGAGAAGAAGATCGCCTTCGTCGAGCGCCGCGACCTCGACTACTACACACAGTCCATCCAATCCTCCCAGATCAGGGTTGACGAGAAGGACCGCGAACAGCCTTGGGGCGCCTCCACGGTCGGCCTTGGCGACGTCACGGTGACCACCCACATCCCGATGTTCAAGAAGGTCAAGTTCAGCAGCCGCGACAGTCTGGGATTCGAGAAGCTGGAGTTGCCGCCCCAGGAGCTTGAGACCGTGGCCATGTGGCTCGTGCCGTCCGACGAGGCCCGCCAGCGGGTGCTGGCGCAGGGCAGGGTTTTCGCCGAAGGGCTCATCGGCATCGCCAACGCGATGGTCGAGGTGGCTCCCATGTTCGTCATGTGCGACGTGCAAGACATTGGCACGACAGTGGATGCGACGAATCTTGGGAAGGACGCCATCTTCCTCTACGACCGCTACCCCGGCGGCATGGGCTACGCCGAACGGTGCGCCGAGGCCATCGAGGGTCTGCTCAAGAGCGTCCACACCGTCGTCAGCCAGTGCGCCTGTCGGGACGGGTGCCCGAGTTGCGTCGGCGCCGCCGTGCCGGCCTTCGCGTTAGGTGACCTTGATTCATCGGTTCGTGGCCGCATCCCTGACAAGCAGGCCGCTTTGCTCATCCTCCACGACATCCTTGGCCTCGCGCCCTATCTCGCCCGACCGAAACCTCATCCCGATATGCCTGAAAGGGTGCCGCCCGTCAGGTGAGCTGGCTGCGCCCGCCGTCGCCATGCGGGTGTGGCGCCCAACCCCGGCGCTGGTCCGCCCTTGCCTCGCAGCGGTTATCCAGGAAACCAGACAGCCCGCCGCCATGCTTGTTCACCGTCCCGGGATGAGCAAGCATGGAGAATCGGAGGTGCGGGCGGCCATACGGCCGTTTCTGCCACGCTGGATCACCTCCTCCCTCAGCGGGTTGAGCCAGCATGGCGCTCGTCGTCGAACTCGCGCAGCCAGACCGCCCCTAGCCTGCTTCTCGGCCCCACGCCCCGCGTGGGGACGCAATGTCCTGGGCCCTCCAGCGATCCTCTTCTCTTTCCGTGTCGGGGCGAGGGCCGCCGGGAAGGCGGACGCGGGAGCGTCCAAGGCAGGTCATCCCGACGGAGGACCGTCGGGACGGGAGGAGCCATAGTGCATGGGCCGAAGGAGCGGCGGAGTTCCGTAGTGCGGGTCTCCGCCCGTATCCCGGGCGCCAGGTGCCGGCGGAGGCTCTCACGGCGGACAGCGCGGCCCGGAGGTCTCGGGCCGACGGGGAGCGCGCGGCGGGGGCCTTCTCCAGGCATCGCAGGACAATCGAGTCGAGGCCCTCGGGCACGGCGCTGCTGCGCCGAACCGGTGGCGGCGATGCCCATGACCACGGGGAAGATGAGGTCGATCGGCACAAAGCTCACGAATGACCGGCACCAGGGATGCGGCATGACCGCGGCGTGCACGAGGCACACCAGCAGGCCCAGTTCCGCCGCCACGTAGATGCCCTGGGTGATCCAAGCCCCGCTGATCATCTGGTTGAGGCGCAGCGCGTGGGCCTCGACTTCGCTCACGGGGCGACCTCCTGACCTGGCCCGTTGCGACCGAAGCCGGCCCTTTGAGGACCAATGTACACCCGATCGATCAACATGGCAAGAATCTCTTCTCCGGCAGCACATCGTGAGTTTGAGGAGTGTTGACTGCTGCCGGCATCGGCGTAAGATAGAGGAACTGCTCTGTGTGAGAACCCCGCCTCCGAGGAGTGAACCATGAGAAACGCCTTGTTCTCCAGTCTGGCCAGCCTGTCGCTGTACGCGTGCGCCGCCTGGGGCGGCGAGGGGGCCGCCGCGCCGGGGCCGCCCCGCGTGAGCAAGCAGACACAAGCCTGCATTGACTGCCACGAGGCGGTGCAGCCCGGCATCGTCGAGTCGTGGCGTCGCAGCCGCCACGCCCAGGCCTCGCCCGCCATGGGCATGGCGGCGCCCGAACTCGAGCGCCGCGTCTCAGCCAGGGCCGTGCCCGAGGCGCTCCAGTCGGTGGCGGTGGGCTGCTACGAGTGCCACAGCCTGAACACGGCTGCACACAAGGATAGCTTCGATCACTTCGAGACGCGGATCAACATGGTCGTGACGCCGAACGACTGCAAGACCTGCCACCCGGCCGAGGCCGACGAGTACGCCAGGAGCAAGAAGGCCCACGCGCTGGGGAACCTCCAGAAGAATCCCGTCTACCACGCGCTGGTGGACACGGTGACGGGGCTGAAGACGGTGGCCGACGGCGCCATCGCAGGCGCCAAGGGTAGCGAGACGACCAAGGCCGACACGTGCTACGCCTGCCACGGCACCGTGGTGGGCGTGGAGGGGATGCGGACGGTGAAGACGGATGCGGGCGACATCCGGGTGCCGGCGCTCACCGGGTGGGCGAACCAGGGCGTCGGCCGCGTAAACCCCGACGGCTCGCAGGGCTCGTGCGCCGCGTGCCATCCGAGGCACACCTTCTCCATCGAAGTGGCCCGCAAGCCCGAGACGTGCGGCCAGTGCCACCTCGAGCCCGATGTGCCGGCCTACAACGTCTACAAGGAGAGCAAGCACGGCAACCTCCACGACGCGCTGAAGGCGAAGGAGGCGTGGGGCCGGGTGCCGTGGGCGGTGGGGCGTGACTTCGAGGCGCCCACGTGCGCCGCCTGCCACAACAGCCTGCTCGCCACGCCCGACGGCGCGGTGGTGGCCAGGCGGAGCCACGACTTCGGCGCCCGGCTCTGGGTGCGCCTGTTCGGCCTCCTCTACTCGCACCCGCAGCCCAGGGAGGGCGCCACGCACGCGATCAAGAACGCCGACGGCCTGCCGCTGCCCACCACGTTCGGGGGCAAGCCGGCCTCCGATTTCCTGATTGACGACGCGGAATCGAAGCGCCGCCAGGCCGGGATGAAGGCGATCTGCCAGAGCTGCCACGGCAGCAGTTGGGCCAACGCGCACTTCGCCAAGATGGACGCGAGTATCGCCGAGGCCGACAAGATGGTCGCGGCGGCCACGGCGCTCGTGGCGCGCGCGTGGGACGCCGGCCTGGCCGACAAGGCGAATCCCTTCGACGAGGGGATCGAGCAGGCCTGGGTGGCCCAGTGGCTCTTCTACGCGAACTCCGTGCGCTATGCGTCGGCCATGTCCGGCCCCGACTACGCGGCCTTCAAGAACGGCTGGTGGGAGCTGACGCGCAGCCTGCAGAAGATGCACGACTGGCTGAAACTGCGCACTCCCGCCAGGGGCCGTGGCGAATCGAGCAGGTGAGAGCAGGGTTCGAACGACAAGAGTGGGTGACCGTGTGACACAGGCGCCGCCGCCTGCGGCGGACATTGTGGGCGGCGGGTCCTCACGCCGCGAACCGCGGGACGGGGACGTTGCGCGCACGGGGCATGCGATTGGGAGGGTCAGTACAGCCGGTGCTCGCGATAGACCCGGTGCGCGTAGAGGAAATCGGCGTAGTCGGTGTTGGTGGAGATCGAGTGGTCGCTGGCGAAGACGAAGCGTGCGCCGCGGGCCTTCATGCCCTTCATGAACTTCGTGACTTCGCGGCGAATGAGGCGGCGGTCGCCCGACTCGAGGATGCGCTTGTCGAAGCCGCCGACGAAGAGGAGCTTGTCGCCGTACTTTTCGGCGTACTCGAGCGTGTCGTTGCCGGCGGCCACCTCCATCGGGTTGAGGCCGTCGAAGCCGGCCTCGACGATCATGGGGAGCGCCTCGCGCGTGCTGCCGCACGTGTGCAGCACCACGGGCAGGCCGTAGCTGTGAAAGAAGTCCACGACCTCCTTGAAATACGGGAAGATCAGCTCGGCGAGGACCTTGGGCGAGGCGAAGAGGCCCTTGTTGTAGCCGAGGTCCTCGTACATCCACATGCCGTCGGGCACGCCGGCCTCGTGGAAGAGCAGCTTGTAGTGGCCCTTGTAGAAGTCGGTGTAGACGCGGGCGTAGTCGTGGATCCAGCCGGGGTCGAGCAGCAGGCTCTGGTAGAGGCACACGTCGCCGAGACTCTGGCGCATGCACTCCCAGATGAAGAGGTGGCCGTAGTAGGTCCAGCGCTGCTTGCCGCGCCACTCCTCGAGCGCCTTCCTCGCGCCCTCGATGCCCACGCGGGTGCGGTCCACCTGTAGAAGGTGGGGGCGATAGTCGCGCTCCCACACCTCGCGGCTGGTCATGCGGAAGTCCACGTGCTCGGGCGTGCCGGATTTGTTTTTCCAATACTTGAAGGCGGCGCCCGCGCCGTTGCGGGTGACGCGCCACTCGTCGGTCTCCTCGACCAGCTCCGAGACGCCCTTGAGCGGCATCATGTCGAACCAGCCACCCACGCCGGCCATGTCGAAGCCGAAGTGCTCGGTGGGGTTGACCGGGTCGTCGAACTCCTTCTCGACCTCCTGGCCGTTCTCGGCGACCTTCCGCTTGTTCTTGACGGTGGGGTAGCCCTGGGTGACCCACTTGCGCAGCGTGTCGCCCCAGGGGCTGTCGAAGAGGGGCACGTAGTCGGCCGGCTGCCTGGCGAAGAGGCGGCGGAGGTTCTCGGCGGGCGCCATCATTGCGGGGCATCCTTCGACTGGGGCTCGGCGGACCTGGAGGCGGCGAGCGGGTTCGAGTGCTCGTGGACGAGGCGCCAGCCGGCGTCGGCCTTGGCGAAGACAAGCGTCTGCCACGTCGTGCGGCGATAGGGCTTCTCGTCCTCGGCCAGCGAGCCCACGAGCGCCACTTTGCCGAGAATGATCGCGGCGTCGCCAAGGAAGCGCACCTTCTGGACCTCGTAGGACACCGTGAGGTCCTTGAACAGGCCGCGGATGTCCTCGCGGGCTTTGGCGAGGCGTGCGAGGTACTCGGCCTTGCCGTTCGAGCGCTCGCCGTTGGACCACAAGATCACCGCGTCGTCGGCCACGATTTCCTCGAGGCGCTTCGCCGGCGTGGCGCCGACGACGTTGAGGGCGAAGTTGAACTCCTGCGCGAGGTACGAGATCAGCTTCGCCGTCTCCTCCGGCGCCTCGCCCTCGCCGCCCACGGCGGCAAGACCGAGAGCCGCAAGACACGCCACCATACACAGCTTGGCCATGGCTATCGCCTCCTGGACACCTTGTCCGGGGATGGGGAACGGGGTGAAGTTACATTACCATGTCGGGCGGCGCTTGTCGAGGGCGATCGCCGGCGCCTGGAGGGATCACCCCATTGCCAACAGTGTCGTCATTCCGAACGAAGCGCTGCGAAGTCGAGGAGTCTCTCCTGCCTTGGCGCCAGGAGAAAGAGATGCCTCGACAGGCTCGGCATGAGGCGCCCGGGAAGGCCGGCCCCTTGCCTCTCTGCTCTCCGTGGCCGCTATCGTCACCCCCGGTCATTTCCTCGCCGCCAGGTAGCCCCAGAGGTAGGCGTTGGCGGCCATGGGCTGCTGGACGGTGAATTCGCAGACGGAGGGATACCAGAAGACATCCCAGTAGGCTTCCGCCGTGGGCCACTGGGCGACCTGCGGGAAGGCGAAGCGGGCGACGTTCTTCTGGCCCCAGTCGCCCTTCGCGCGCTCGACCTCCTGCGGGCCGAACACGGTGAGGCCAGGGGGCGGCGGCTGGTGGGTGACTCGCGAATCGATGTGCAGCGGATGCTGCGGCCACCGGGGGCCAAGGCCCGTGGTGTAGCACAGGTTCAGCGGGTTCGCCCCGCCGCCGAACTGAGCGGCGAGGACGAGGGCACGCAGGTACTTGGCGTCGCCGGTGAGGACGTGGGCGCGGACGACGCTCTCGGCCTCGGGCACAACAGGCACCCCCCAGCCGAAGGGTCGCCAGGCGCTCTTCATCCAGCGTAAGCCCGACTTGGCCTGGGAGGCCAGCCGTTCGTCGGCCTCGCGGAGGATGGCCGCGCGGCAGTTGGCCTTCACCGCCGCATCCGTGCCGGGCCGGTCGGTGCAGGCGTAGACCCAAGCAGCGTCGCGCTGCTCGTGCTTCTGCCAGACGAATAGCTCGGCCGTGGGGTCGCGGAAGATGGTTGTGGCGAGGAAGATGTCGTGCCAGGCGGCGTCGCCGGTGAGGCGGAGGAGTTCTGCGGCAGCGAGGTTGCGGGCGTCGCGGACCTCGGGCGGGAACGGCCTGTCGCCCGCGGCCTCCAGCTCCTTCTCCGCCCAGGCCATCGCGCGCAGGGCGCTCTCGCGGTACACCGTGGCCAGGTCGGGCTTGAGCTTCTCCAGGACACGCGCGGCGCGGGCGGCGACGCCGGCGTAGACGTAGCTCGACCACGGGCAGGGGGCGTAGGCCATGACGGTGAGGGACTCCTGCCAGCTCCCTTCGCCGTGGCGGGGGTGCTCCTCGCTCTCGATGCCGCCGCGGATGCCGCCTTCGGGCGTTTGCATGCGGCGGTAGCAGTCGAGGTTGAAGATCGCCTCGTTCACCACGTCGGGCAGGCCGTTGCCCGATTCGGGGATGTTGAGAGGCAGCGTGGCGAAGTAGTCGGGGGCGAGTTCGGCCAGCTCGAGAAGCAGGCGCGAAACGGCGAGGTGCTGGATGCGGCGGTCCCAGTCGCCCGCGTCCATGTAACCGCCCCAGGCGTCAGCCACGAGCTGGTCGGTGCGGCCCTTCACCAGGTTGCCGAAATTGTTGTCCTTGCGGTTCAGCCCATTGCCCGAATCCATCAGGCCGCAGGTGGAGTGATAGACCTTGAGGCCATCGTCGGGGTGGAAGGGGCGGGGGCGCTTGAACGTGGTGTGGGGCGGGCCAAGGGGGATGCCGCTCCGCTGGTGGTAGAAGCCGCGGGCAGAGACATAGAAGGCTCTGCGCCAGGCGTCGGCGGCGATGGCGAAGGGGAAGGAGCAGCCCACGCCCTCGACCACCACGCGATAGGTGCCGGGCGTCGTGAGCGGCGAGAAGTCCATCTCGTAGACGGGTGCGCCGCTGTAGTTGCGCTTGTAGGCGTCCTCGGGCTCGGCGGCGGCCCGCGAGAGGGCGGCTTTGCCCTGGAAGACGCTCTTGTCGCTGGCGTCGAGCACGTCGAAGCGCAGGCCCTGCGGATAGGTCGCCGCTCCGCCGCTGCCCATCCAGCAGGAGAGGAAGGCAACCTTGGCCGGGTCGTCGGGCCGGAAGCCGAGATGGCTCACGTGCACGGCTTCGCTGCGGAGCTTCGACGGCTCCCAGGTGAAGCCCGTGGCGATCAGGTTGCCGCCGCGGAAGCAGATGAGATAGGCGCGGCCGACGAGGAGAGGCTTGGGCAGGCGGAGGTAGAGGTGGTGCTCCATCGGCGCTTCCATCTGCCAGGGGCCGACGCGCGCGAAGTCCGATGGCTTGCTCTTGCGGTGGACGGCGGTTGGGGCGGTGCCGTCGCCCGCGTAGTTGGGGTCGTCGGGGCAGCGGATGCCGTAGCTTTCGGGCTTGTCGGCCCAGGCCAGGTCGAGCTTCGGCCCCACCACGCGGTCGGGCGTGTAGAGCAGCTTCTCGTCCTTGCCCACGAGCCAGCCGATGAACTTGCCGCCGCGGTGGACCGTGCGTTGATGGGTCTTGCGGTCAACGCTGTCGTCGGGCTGGGGCTGATACGGCACCTGCTGGCCGTATTCCGCCCGCCCCGCCTGCACCACGACCTCAATAATGTCGGGCGCGACCATGCCGACGTGCACTACCTCGGGCGCCTCAGCGCACAGGGAAGAAGACACTATGAGGAATCCAGGAAGGCAGGAAAGGAAGCGGAAGAAGAGGGGCAGTTGGGTTGAAGCCCAAGTCCCCTTCTTTCTGGGTTGGTCGTTTTCCTGCATTCGTGCCTTCCTTATGTTTTCCTCTTCTTCAGTGGAGGAACAGGCGCAGGCCGGAGTGGATCATCACCATTCCGTACTGGTCAGCGGCCTCGGTCACCAGGTCGTCGCGGGCCGAGCCGCCGGGCTGCATGACGTACTGCACGTTCGTGCGGCTCAGGCGGTCAATGGAGTCGCGGAATGGGAAGAAGGCGTCGCTCGAGCAGGCGATGCCATCGAAACGGGCGACCCACTCCTCGCGTTCCTGGCGGCTGAGCGGCTCGGGCGCCGCATCGAGCTGGTCGAGGAGCCAGTGCCTCTCGGCCGCGGCCAACTCGTCCCAGAGCAGGTAGGCGTCCACGATGTTCGTCTTCTCAGGGCGCCCCAGGCCCTTCTTGAACTTGAGGTCCAGCACGCGTGGGTGCTGCTGGAGGAGCCACTTGTCGGCCTTGCCGCAGGCCAGGCGGGTGCAGTGGACGCGCGATTGCTGCCCCGCGCCCATGCCGATGACCTGGCCGTCGTAGGCGAGGCCGACGGAGTTCGACTGTGTGTACTTGAGGGCGACACTGCACACGAGGAGCGACCGGGCCGCGTCTTCGGGGATGTCCTTCTTCGCCGAGACCACGTTCCTCAACAGGTCGCGGGTGATCTTCGCCGTGTTGCGAGTCTGCTCGAGGCGGAAGCCGAAGGCGTCGCGGTATTCCAGCTCGGGCGGCTCGTAGGCGGGGTCAATCTCGACGGCCAGGTAGCGCCCGCCCTGCTTGGCCTTGAGGATTTCGAGCGCCTCGGGCTCGTAGCCCGGGGCGATGAGGCCGTCCGAGACCTCTCGGGCGATGAGCCTGGCGAGCGAGGCGTCCACCACGTCGCTCACCGCCGCGATGTCGCCGAAGGAGCAGAGGCGGTCGGCGCCCCGCGCGCGCGCGTAGGCCGTGGCCACGGGCGAGAGGTCCTCGCCCTCGGGGATGAACTGCGAGACGCGGAAGCCCTCGTCGAGCGGCTTCGCGACCGCCGCGCCCGCGGGGCTCACGTGCTTGAACGACGCGGCGCCCGGCAGCCCGGTCGCCTGCTTCAACTCGCGGGCGAGCTGCCACGCGCCCAGCAGGTCGAGCAGGTTGATATAGCCTGGCGTGCCGTTGTGAATCTTCAACGGCGATGGCTCGCGCTCGATGACCAGGCGCGCGAACTTCTGATGCGGGTTCAGCCCGTACTTCAGCTTGATCTCCACCGAACAGCCTCCAGGGATTGGCCACGAATCACGCGAATCGGCGCGGATGAGATAATCGCAGAAAAACGGGGAGGCGTCAAGCGGCGAGCCGTTCGTAGTGCGGGCTTCAGCCCGTATCCGTCTACGGCCTGAAGCCCGCACTACAAACCCAAGACTGGCACGGCAGGCGCCAGAGAGTATAATGCGGGCGGGGAAGGGGACGCCTCGATACGAAAGGGGACGCCGATGCGCCGGATCGCTGCCCTGTGTCTCGCGGCATCCTGCATGGCCGCGGTCGCCCGCGCGGGCCTCTTCGGCGGCAAGTGGTGGCGGGAGCTGCCCGCCGGCGAGATGATCGCCGATGTGACGAGCGACTTGGGGAGAGCCAAGGCCCACTGGGAGATCGGCCCTGGGCTGAGGGTCGCAATGGGGGATGAGTTCCTCCTCAACCTGCCCGTCATCGAGCATTCGGGCGGAGCGGTGGGCTTTCTGCGCACGAAGCGTCCCATTGAGGGGCCGTGCGACATCGTCGCCCTGATCCGAATCACCGAGGAGAAGGCGAGCCACCACGGGGCCACGCTCGCCTGCGGCGTGAGGGGGCCGAGCACCGCGCCCGAGTGGGACTTTGCGCTGGATGCCGCCTCATCGCCGGCCACAGGCCGCTTCCATCTCACGCTCTCGCCCACGATGGGCACGGTGGGGAATCGCGCCTATCAGACCCATCGCCCTGCCATCGAGGACCCCGTGCGGACGCAATGGCCGCACGCCGTCACCATCGCCGAACGCTTCAGCAAGCTTCCCGACTACTGGCCTGCGCCATTCCGGGCCGAGCTCGAGGCCGAGATGGCGAAGCTGGCCCCGGTCCACGGTGTGTGGTTCACGCTCCGCATCGAGCTGCGCCCCGATGCCGCGCGGCTCTTCAAGGATGGCTTCCTCGTGGCCGAGCGGCGCCCGCCGGGGCGGGTCGCGGGCGACGTCGGCATCTGGCTGCGAGGAAACGTCCGCCTCGCCTCGCTCGGCATCGGTCGGCCCGGAGCAGAGGAGAAGGGCTTCCACACCGTGCGCCTTGACGATGCGTGCAACGCGAGGGGGCTCGTGCGGGCCGAAGCGCTGCCGCCGCGGGGGAGCACGGCCGCCATCCGCTCCGTCCCCTTCGCCTTCCCCGCCGAGGGGGGCCACGTGGACGTTGGCGCGAGCTTGTTTCGCTTCCGGCGCCACGCGGATTACATAGACGCGCTGACGACGTGGCCCGAGCCTGGGCTGATTGACCCCGCGCGGATTCGGTTCAGCGTGCCCAACCGCCCGTGGCGGCGGCTGTGGCTCGTCGCGGCAGCGGACGGCGAGCCAACCAAGGTGCCCATCGTGACGGCGCGCTTCTACCGCCCGCGGGCCGGTTTCGCCGTGGATGCGGCCGCCGAAGTACCGACATTCGCGGGGCGCGGAGGCCCCGCCCACAACAGTCCCAAGGGGACGCGGCGCCTGCCCGTGACGCTCGCCGACGGGAAGAGCGGCAGCCTGTGGCTCGTGCCCATCGAGCTGGACAGCGCTACCATCGCCTCCCGCTTCCGCGAGGAGCATACGCTCTCCCTTGAGTTGACGAAGCAGGTTCACGACTGGCGGATGCATCCCGACCCGTGCGTCTATGACCGCTTCCAGGGCGGCCTGCCGAGCGGCGTGCGCATCTTCGCCATGACCCTCGAAGAGGCGCCCATCCGCCTCATCGCGTCCAGCAACCGCACGGGCAACGCCTTTGTCAGCCCCGAGACGCCCGTCTGGCAGGTGAAGCTGGCCAACCTCCTTCGCAGAGAGAGCGACATCCGCGTCCGCCTCACCATCACCGACCCATACGGCAAAGCCACTTCGCTGGAGAGCGCGAGTCACCTCGGGCCGGGCTTGAGCGGCCGACTCGACTTCCCGCTCGCGCCGCAGGTGTTCGGCCTCCACCGCGTGCGGACCGAGGTCGAGGCGGAGGGCGAGACGTTCGTTCAGGAGGGCACATTCGTCCAGCTCCCGCCCGACACGCGGAAGGCGGACGCGGCGACGAGCCGCTGGGGCCTCTGGTGGTGGCGCGGCGGGCACCTGACCAATCCCAACGAGGCGGAGGACCTCTATCTCCTCCGCGCCGCCGGCACCCGCATCGCCGCGGCCAAGGACATCCAGACCCGCCGCCAGTGGGGCATGATCCCCAACCCCGCGCACGTCCTCGGCGGCCCCGCGCCCTGGGCCTTCAAGGACCCCTACGACCCGAAGGAGTACGAGAAGCTCGGCGACGAGGTCGGCCTCAAGGTCGCCGAGATGCTCAAGGAATCGCCCGACATCCCCTACTTCTGCGTCTTCACCGAGCAGGCGATCTCGGAGCAGTTGACCTATGGCATCCTCTCGCGCTTCGTCGGCGAGGGCGAGCAGCAGTTGACCGCCGAGGAGAAGGCTCGCCTCCGCGCCTTCATCATCACCGGCAAGGCCGCCTGCGAAGGCATCCGCAAGCACGCGCCCAAGGCCAGAATCTCCCTCGGCTGGTGCGAGCCGATCTTCAGCGTGCCCTTCATGTGGGAGAAGTTCCCGAAGGAGTTCATGGACGCCATCGGGCTGGACACCCCGCAGTTCGAGCGCATGCCCGAGATGCCCATCCGCTCGGTCGCCCCGAACCGCCTGTGGATGCTCCAGCAGGAGATGAAACGTTGCGGCTACGAGGGCATCCCCATCATCCACACCGAGAGTTACTTCGCGTCGAGCCATCCCCTCGCCCTTGGCCCGCGCACGGCGGCCGACTACTACGTTCGCACATCCGTCCTCTCCCTCGTGCTCGGCACGGCGCGGTTCATGTGGTGCTTCACGCTCCACGACTGTGCGGACTACTGGGGCAGCAACCACTACGGCTGCATCGGCATCACCGGCCCGCGGCCCGAGTTCAACCCCAAGCCCGCCTTCCCCGCCTACGCCACCATGACCCGCCTCCTCGACCAGGCGCAGTTCGATGGCTACGTCCCCACCGGCTCCCACTCGGCCTACTGCGTCCGCTTCAGGAGTGGGAGCAACTTCATCCACTGCCTCTGGACCATTCGTGGGCAAAGGACGGCCATCCTCCACGTGCCGAAGGCCAAGAGCCTCGTGGAGACAGATGAGAGCGGCAACGAACGACGGGTGCCTGTAGCCTACATGCCACCAGATGAGGCACAACAGGGGGTGACGCTGACACCAACCCCTATCTGGATCACCACCGACCAGCCTATTACGAAGATCGAGATGTGGCGCCCACAACACAACGAACAGCCTGGCAGGCAGAGCATCGTCCTCGACGGTCTCGATGTGCCATGGAGCTACGACTCAACCCCCTATGACCGCTACGCGAAGAACCATTGGGATCTGCCCCGTTTCCCCGGCCCAATGAAGTCTGAGAGCGCGTGGTCCGACGAGCGGCCATCGCCTTTCAAGACTTGGCAGATCACCCTCGAAGACCCACCGAAGGAGCGGCCCCTGGCCGCCTGGTACGGCGTCTTCAAGCCCCCCAAACCCATCGCCATCCCCGGCAAGGCCCGGGCGCTGGGCATCTGGGCCAACGGCCACTCGAACTGGGGCCGCATCATCTACGAGATCGAGGACGCCCAGGGCGAGGTGTGGCAGAGCATCGGCACCAAGAACGAATGGAACTGCGACGACATCCACTCCTGGTCCTACTTCAACTTCGACGGCCGCCGCTGGCTCGAGTTCCCCCTGCCCAACAACCTGCCCGGCGACAACTACCGCGAGAAGGACACCGTCTGGTGGAACCACTCCGCCGAAGGCATCGTGGACCTGCCGGTCAAGCTTACCCGCATCATCATCGAGATGCGGACCCACAACATCTACGTGAACGACCTGGTGCCCGTGGCCGACCGCCGCGTGCAACTGGACAATCTGACGGCGGTATACGATAATGCCGAGGCGATGACCGATGCGCCGGTCCGCCTCCAGCACGAGGCCGGGTCCCGCGCGCATGGGTCGCGATGAAGCAGCCGCGCGCTCCCTCCCGAACGTTCCAATGCGTTCGGGAGGGTAACGTCGCACACCCCCTTCGGAGGGGTCACCGCAGATTACCCTTCCGAAGGTATTGGAACCTTCGGGAGGGGGCTTGGAGATTCGAAGGAGAGCGCGCATGCGCATCGTCGTAGCAGCCGTGGCTTGCTTCGCTTTCGCCCGTATTGCTTCGGGCAGAGAGGCCGTGGCCCCGGCCAAGGTCGAAGAGCAGAAGCTCGGGCCGCTGCACGACAACATCCTGCTCTGGCGCACAACGCGCGACGGGCAGCGCCTCGCCTATGCTGCTGCCGTCGAGGGCAAGGTGGTCGTCGTGCTCGACGGCCAGCCCGGCCCCCCCTGCGACGCCATCGCCCCAGGCACCCTGCGCTTCAGCCCCGACGGCAAGCGCCTCGGCTACATCGCCGCCAAGGGCAAGAAACAGTTCGCCGTGATTGACGGCCAAGCCGGCCCCGAGTTCGACGGCATCCTCGAGCGTCACCCCTTCTTCAGCCCCGACGGCGCCCACGTGGCCTATGCGGGCCACAGGGGCGGAAAGTGGACCGTCGTGCTCGACGGCCAGCCCGGCCCGGAGTTCGACGCCATCCTGGCCGACAACCCCGTCTTCAGCCCCGACGGCAAACGCCTGGCCTACGCCGCAAAGAAGGGCGACAAGTGGTCCGTGATCGTGGACGGCCAGGCCGGCCCCCCCTTCGACGCGATTCAGGCCGGCGCGCCCTTCTTCAGCCCCGACGGCACACGCCTCGCCTACGGCGCCGAGCGGGGGGGCAAGTGGGTGGCCATCGTGGACAGCCAGGCCGGGCCGCCGGTGGACGCCATCCTCCCCGGCAGCCCGCGCTTCAGCCCCGACGGCAAGCGCCTCGCGTACGCCGCACAACTCGGCAAGAAGCAAGCGGTCTTCCTGGACGGCCGCGCCGGCCCGGAGCTGGACGCCATTGCGGAGGGCAGCCCCGCCTTCAGCCCCGACGGCGCCCGCCTGGCCTGGGGCGGGCGCGTGGGGGGCAAACACCACCTGTTCCTCGACGGCCAGCCCGGCCCCCCCTTCGACGCCCTGGGCCGCGGCGACCCGGTCTTCAGCCCCGACGGCACGCGCGTCGCCTACAGCGCGAAGAAGGGGCAGAAGTGGGCGGTGGTCCTCGACGGCAAGCCCGGGCCCGACTTCGACGCCCTCCTGGACCGCACGCCGGTGTTCAGCCCCGACAGCCGGCGGGTGGCTTATGGCGCGCGGCAAGGGCAGAAATGGCTCGTCGTGCTCGACGGCCAGCCCGGCCCGCCGTGGGACGGCCTCACGGCGCGCACCCTGGTCTTCAGCGCCGACGGCAAGCGGATTGCCTACGGCGCGCGGAAGGGCGACGCCTGGCTCATGGTGGCCGACGGCCAGTCCGGCCCCGAGTTCGGCGGCATCGGCGAGGGCACCGCGGCCTTCAGCCCCGATGGCTCGCGCCTTCTCTACGTCGCAGGCCGGGCCACGAGGAAATTCGTGATCGTGGACGGGCAGGCCGGGCCCGAGTTCGACGACATCGCGCCGCCGGCCTTCAGCCCTGATGGGCGGCACGTCGCCTACCGCGCCAAACGCGGGGACGCCAAGGCCAGCCAGTCGTTCATCGTGTTGGATGGCCAGGCCGGCCCCGCCTACGACGGCGTCATCCCCAACGGCCCCGCGTGGCGCCCGGACGGGTCCGTGGAGTACCTGGCGCACCGGGCCCAGGTGCTCTACCGCGTGCGGCAGGCGCCGCCGGGGAGGTAGCCACGCCACTCACAGGCGCTTGAGGATCTTCTCGAGAATCTGGCGCGAGAGGGGCTCGTCGCCGAACACGCCCACGCGGATGGAGATGCTCGTCGCCTTCGGCGTGAGCCGCGTGAGGGTGATTTCGACCCGCTTGTCGGCCTCCACGCGGGCTGTGAGCTTCGCGCGCTCGATCCCCTCGGTGCGCTCGAGGACGGTGAGCTTCATCTCCTTGAGCGTGGCGTCGGTGGCCTTCAGCACCTTGTCGAGGGGGGCATCCTGATTGGTCTTCAACTCGCCTTGCAGGTAGGCCACGGTGCCGGCGCCCGCCGCGGCGCCGGCGCCCACGAGCAGCAGCGCGCACCCCGAGGCCGACAGGGCCGCCAGCGCGACAGCCAGCAGTGTCAGTGAACGCTTGGCATCCATCTTCGATCTCCTTTCCAGCAGATGCTCGGAAGATCGCGGGCTCCCTGGAGCCATGCTACTACGGAAGCCGGCTCGGATCAACAGCCCCTAGACGCCGTGCAGGAAGGTGAGAACCACCATTGTGAGGCTCATCGCGGCGACCAGGCCCGTGCCCAGCCAGGCCACGATGTTGAAGAGCCGCCCGTTGGTGTAGCTGCCCATGATGCTCTTGTCGCTGGTGATGCGGAGCATGAAGAACACCACCGCGGGGAGCAGGATGCCGTTGACGACCTGGGAGAACAGCATGATCTTGACCAGCATGGCCGTGCTGGTCACGGCGGCAACGGTGGCTCCGATCACGATGGTGAAAGTGTAGATGGAGTAGTAATGGGGCGCCTCGGAGAAACGTCTGTCCACCCCGGTTTCCCAGCCCATGGCCTCGCAGACACTGGTGGCGGTGGAGATCGGCAGGATCGTGGCGCCGAAATGCGAGGCCGCGATGAGGCCGATGGCGAACAGCGTGGCGCAGTAGTTGCCGGCGATTGGGTAGAGGGCCTGGGCCGCCTGGTCGGCGGTCTCCACCTCGATCCCTCTGGGGTGCAGCGTGGCGCCGCACGCCAGCACGATGAAGTAGCATACGATCGTGACGATGACCCCGCCGATCACGGTGTCAGCAACCGCGTACCGGTAGTGCTTGAGCGGAATGCCCTTTTCGATGACGCTGGCCTGCTGGTAGAACTGCATCCAGGGAGCGATCGTGGTGCCGATGATGCCCACCACCATGTAGAGGCAAGCGACGTCCCACGTCATCCGCGGGACGAAGGTGCCGCGCAGGGCGGCCCCCCAGTCCGGCTTGGCCAGAATCCCGGAGATGATGTACGCCACGTAGAACAGGCAGGCCACGAAGAACCAGCGCTCGACGGAACGGTACGTCCCCTTGACCACCGCGTGCCAGAGGATAAACGCGCTGAGAGGCGCGGAGATGAACTCCGGGATGCCGAAGATGCCGGCTCCGGCCACCACGCCTGCGAAGTCGGCTATCGAGTTGCCCAGGTTCGTGAGCACGAGGGCGACCATGAGATAGAAGGAGGCCCTCAGGCCGAAGCGCTCGCGGATGAGGGCCGAGAGCCCCTTGCCGGTCACCACGCCCATCCTGCTGCACATCTCCTGGACCAGCACCAGGAGAATGCAGGTGGGAATCAGAACCCACAGGAGCATGTAGCCGTACTTCGCCCCGGCGACGGAGTACGTGGCGATGCCGCCGGCGTCGTTGTCCACGTTCGCCGTGATGATCCCCGGCCCCACCACCATGGCGAAGAGGGCCAGGCGCACGCGCCATCGCCGCCAGGTGCTCATCGTCACTCCTTTATCAGGGGCGCCAGCTCGTTCAACACGTCCTTAAGCCGCACGGCGCCCAGGAAGCCGCCCCGCTCGTCCACCACCGGCACGGCCCGCAGGCCGTACTTGGCGAAAAGGCGGGCCAGTTCGCGCAACCGTGCGTCGGGCCCCACCTTGAGGAGATGCGTGGTCATCAGACGGCCGATGCGGGCATCGGGCGAGGCGGCAAAGAGCTCGCGCAGGCTCGCCACGCCCACCAGGCGCCGGCCCTCGTCGAGCACGTAGATGATGTTGAACACGCCGACCTCCTCGGCACAGCGGCGGATGGCCTCCAGGACGTCGGCGACGATGTCGTCGGGCGCGGCCTCGATGCACGAGGTGGACATGACGCTGCCGGCGCTCTCGTCTTCGTGGGCGAGGATCTCGCGCACGTCTTCCGCGGCCTCGGTCTCCATGCGGCTGATGATGCGCTGGGCTTCGGGGTCGGGCAGCTCGCGCAGGAGGTCCGCGGCCTCTTGCGCAGGCATCTCTTCGAGGATGTCGGCCGCCTTGCCCGGCTCCTCCTGGGTCAGCAGGGTGCGCTGGACGTCAGGGGTCACCTCCTCGAGGGCGCCGGCGGCCGTCTCGGGGTCGAGCGTGCGCAGCAGCGCCTGCCGCTCCTTGGTGCCGAGTTCCTCGAGAATGTCGGCCAGCTCGGCGGGATGGAGGTCGGCGAGACGGTTGGCCATGGCGCTCAGGCGCACGCCGCCGGGCGAGCCGCCCGGGCTCACGACCTGCACGTGTCGCCACGTGACGAAGCGCTCCTTGAGCGTGTAGTCGAAGAGCCAGCGGAGCAACGCCACGACGGGCCGAGCCACGCCGAGCCGGCGCAGGAGGCCGTACACCCCAATCTCCACGTGGGCCGGCACCAGCCGCCCCTCGGCGTAGAGGAACTGCACGTCGTTCACGCGCCGCACCTTCGCGCCCGAGAGGTCCACCACCTGATCGTCCAGCACGTCGCGCCGCACCCAGAAGTCCGCCGGAGGCGCCGGCTCGTCGGTCCTCCGCGTTCGGATGCCCCTGGTCGAGAACTCCACCACGGCGGACCAGGGCAACACCCGGGCCCCGTTCTTGCGCGCGGCCACTTCGAGGCTCACGGCGGGCGGGTAGGCCGCGCTGCCGGCGAAGCCGATATCACGCAGCCGGCCCCACGCGGACGCCTCACCGTCCTCGAACACCTTCGTGCCGAGGAGATGCGACAGGTAGTAGCAGGTTCCGCCTGGGGGCCGAGCGTCCGGCATGGCGTCATTACCTGAGGCTGCTCGAGTTGAATGCTTGAGCGGGGAACCAGCGTAGCATACCGGTTCCGCTGGCCATTGTCAACGGGCGTGCGCGGAGTGCGGCAGCGGCCGGGTGGAGAACCTGAGGATCTGGGTATGATGATAGGTTTCACCGGGCCGGAGCACCGGCGAGGGGAAGTTCGGGCGATTGGGGGAATCGGGGTAGCGCTGGGCCTCGAGGCACAGGCCCGCGTGCTTGCCGTAGGCCACGCCCCCCTTGCCGACGATGGAGCCGTCGAGGAAGTTCCCCGTGTAGAGCTGGAGGCCCGGTTGGTCGGTGAGAAGCTCCATCAGGCGGCCGCTCCTGGGCTCGTAGAGGCGCGCCGCAATGCCCACGCGCGGCGGCTGGTTGCGTAGGACGAAATTGTGGTCGTAGCCGCCCTCGACCTCGGCAATGCGCTTGCCAATCGGGGTAGGGGCCGTGAAGTCCATCGGCGTGTCCAGCACGGGCTTGAGTTCCCCGGTCGGGATGAGGCCCCTATCCACGGGGGTGTACTGGTCGGCGAACAGGGTGAGGAGATGGCCGAGCACGTCGCCCGAGCCCGGCCCGCCCAGGTTCCAGTAGGCGTGGTTCGTGAGGTTCACCACGGTGGGCTTGTCGGTGGTGGCGGTGAACTCGATCTTCAGCTCGTTGCGGGTGGAGAGCGTGTAGACGACCGTCGCGCTCAGGTTGCCGGGATAGCCCTCCTCGCCATCGCGGCTGACGTAGGTGAGGCGGACGCCCGCCGCCGTGGAGGTGGCCATCGGCTGGGCATTCCAGAGCACCTTGTGGAAGCCCACAAGGCCGCCGTGGAGGTGGTTCTCGCCGTTGTTCGTCGCGAGTTTGTAGGTCTGCCCGTCGAGGGTGAACGTGCCGCGCGCGATGCGGTTGGCGTAGCGGCCGATCGTGGCGCCGAAGTACGCGGGGTTCTTCATCCAGCCCTCCAGAGAGTCGTAGCCGAGCGTCACATCGCAGACCGCGCCCGCGCGGTCGGGCACCTCTACGCCGGCCAGGATGGCGCCGTAGTTGAGCACCTTGACCCGCATGCCCGTGCCGTTCGTCAGCGTGTAGAGGTCCACCGAGCTGCCGTCGGGCAGTTCCCCGTACGGCGCCTTGCCCACGGTGGGCAGGACCACTGGCTCGTGGCGCTCGAGCATGTCCGCGCATGAGGCGAGGAACGCCCCGCCAGCTAGTACACCCAGGAGAAGGAGGCCCCGAGTTCTGCTTCCCATGCTGTCTCCTCCGAAACAAGGCCACGGTGCCAAAGGCCGGCGCGCACTTGCCGGCCGTCAGATTGTAGCCAGAGCTCCCGATGCTCGCAAGGATGCCTGGAGGACCGGGGCATGGCCCTTCTGGCAGTTCAGGCGGCCCCTGGAGACCGGGGGGCGAGACTCAGCGGCCGTAGACCTGCACCTCGTTGAGCCCGCCGCCGATGCCCCAGAACTTGGTGATCGCGACGCGAACGAACTTGACGCCCTTGACGCCGTCGAAGGCGACCTCCTTCCACCCCTCCCCGAAGGGCACCGTGAGGCCGCGCTCCAGCATGCCCGCGAACGTGGGCGTGTAGCGGCTGAACCAGTTGGGCGCGAAGAAGGCGTGCTGGAAGGCGCGGTCGAAGACCTTGCCGAACGCCCCGTCCTTGCTGGCGAGGGGCTTGCGGTCGGCGTCGAACAGCTCGACGCGGAAGGTGTGGGCCGCGAAGTCGTTCAGCCCCGCGTTGCTGGTGTTGAGGAGCCGCACGAGGTCCACCGCCGCCGGCTCCTTCAGCTCCAGCTCGACGTGGCCCAGCTTGTCCTCGGGCAGGAGCCAGTAGGTCGGCTTCACGTAGAGGGGGAAGTAATCGCGGTTGTCGAGGAGCGACTCCTTGCCTGAGCCATAGCCGGCGAAGCGGCCCGAGGTCCACACGATGCCGAGCGTGTAGTCCACATGGCCATCGGCCGGGTATTCGGCCACCTGGTTGTCAATCACCTTCGAGGGCGGGAACCGCTCGTCGCGGGTCGCTGAGGCCGTGACCTTGGCGTCGAGGGCGAGGTTCTTCCTGCCCTTGCCCGTCACCGCATCGCGCTCGGCGGCAAGCTGGTCGAGGACGGGCTTCAGCCCCGCGAGAAGCTGCTTCGCATTCGTGTCGGGATTCGTTGCCAAGGCGCTCGCTCCACCATTCTTCGCCACATCGGAGAGCAACGCGACGGCATCCTCTGCGGTCATCTTCAGGTTCGGTGGCTCCGCCCCCTTGGCAAGAGGCATCACGATGGCGAGGAACCGCTGTTCGCGTTCGCGGCGGGGCTTGCCGACGGGCTGAAGCTCGATAGGGCCCAGCCACAGCTCGCCGAGGGTGAAGTAGTGGGCGCTGCCAACGGCGCGGAAGCTGGCGCGGCAGGCCACCGCGCCTTCGGGCGCGTCGAAGTAGGAGACGGTCTCGGTCCAGTCGTGGGTCTTGATGTCGCTCTTGGGCGCGCCGAGCTTCAGGGGGTCGGGATGGCCGTAGGGCGTCTCGGGCTTGGCGATGACCTTGCCCTCCTTGTCGAGCAGTTCGAGGCCCACCTCCCAGGCCGTGGCTTCGTAGACCCGGTAGTTGGCCTCCTTGCATTTGAGCGATGCCCGATAGCGGACGCCGCCCGTGAGGCCCCTGACGATCTCGCTGGTGACGGTCTTCTCGGTGGGTGGTGGGCTGAGATGAAGGAGCTCGGGAACATCGGGCGCATCGTCCAGCTTAACCTCCCGAAGGTTTGGAACCTTCGGGAGGTTAGTGGTGAGGCTCTTCCACGCGGAGGGCGGGATGGTGACTGGCTTGGCATCTGTTGGCTCGTAGCCGCCGGCGATGGCGCGGAGCATGAGCCCGTTGTGGTCCATCTGATAGGAGACGCACGGCTGGGCCGGGACGCCGTGCTGCTCGAAACCGAGCTTCTGTGGCGCGAGGAACTTGATGTAGAGGTCAGCGTTGGGCCGCTCAGCGCGAATGGCGCTGTCGCCAAGCGGCACGAAACGCCCGAAGTTCTTCGCGTTCTCCGCGTGGTTCCACAGATGCCAGGTCCAGGCGTGCCAGCGAGGCTTCTCATCCTTGTGGCGGACGACATCAGAGAAGACGAAGTAGTCGGGGGCGCCGTCGGCGGGGCGGACGTAGAGGACCGAGCGCTCGCGCTTGTCGTAGTGGGTGTGGCTCTCGCGCTGGCCGGGGCGCGGGTAGTAGGCCACGTTGCTGAAGCCGCTCTCGGTACGGAAGTACGCGAACCGCTCGTCGTTGTAGGACTCCTTGATGATCATGCTGGGGGCGAAAGGCTCCCCCTCGGTCTCGATGCCCGTCTCGGAAATCTGATACTGGTGCCAGGGGAAGTGCCAGGACATGCCCGACGTGGTGCAGAGGATTTCGTTCCGCGCGCTCAGGAACAGGTCGCCGTTGAAGTAGAGATAGGTCTGGCCGAGGCCGTAGTCGGAGCGGAGGCCGGCCATGCGGTCGGTGAACTGGGCGAGGCTGGTGGGCGGCTTGGGGTCGGCGAGGAGCCGCTCGTCCCACCACGCGATGCCGAGGACCTGGCCGAGCGCACCCTGATGGCCGTCGGCCACGTTGAGGCGGTCGGGTGCGACCATCTCCTTGCGGATGAAGTAGTGGGCGGGGGAATCGGGGAACTTGGCGGCGTAGTCGAGCCACCAGGCGCCGCACCTTCCGCCGTGGGGCAATTCAATCGGCTTGCCCGAGATGATGCCAGGCAGCCCCTTGGCGGCAGGGTCAATCGGGTCGGTGAACATGTTGACGGCGGGGACTGTGGCCTCGTGGATGATGGGGTAGTAGGTGGCCTGGCCGAAACCGGGGTGGGGGCGGAGGTCAATGCCCCGCACGTTCCAGAGCGCGGCGGCGGCGGTGTAGAGGTTCTGCATGGAGACCGACCAGTAGCCGCCGAGGCCGCTCTCGAGGTTCTGGCCCATCCAGCCGATGTCGTGGGTGATCGCCCAGTGAAAGGTCTGGAGCAGGCTGTTGAACCAGATGCGATTGTCGGGCACGGCGTCGCCGACGAAGAGGCTGGCGACGACCGCCGCGGCGAGGGCGTTGTTCCCCTGATTGCGCGAGCGGAGATGGAAAAGGCCCATGCCGGGGGTGTGGAGGACGATGCGGAAGTAAGGCTCGACGCACTTGTCGGCGATGGCCTCGCGGGCGTGCTCCCGCTGCGCGGGCGTCAGCGTGTCCCACACGCAGTCGGCCACGAGGACGAGGCCGCGGCTCAGGATGCCGAAGTGGATTTGGGGCATGTGCGAGCCGCTCCAGGGGAACCAGCCCCAGCGATTGGCCTTCGCGCACAGCTCGAAGACCTCCCAGGCGAAGTCGGCGTACTTGCGTTCCCCCGTGATGAGGTAGACGAATGCGGCGGCGGGCGCGCCCTCCTTGGCGTAGTTGCCCAGGGCCATGCCCGCCTCCTTGCCGCCATCGGGCAGGAACTCCTTGGGCACGAACTCGGTCTGGATGTCGGGCAGTCTTGGGATGAGTTCGCCGAAGCGCAGCTTCGCCTTGTCTTCGGGCCACTTCGCCAGGGCCTCGTTGGCCCGCTTGAGCAGTTGCTCGTAGATGGCCTTGCAGGGGGGCTTGTGCACCTTCTCGCGGAGGGCCGCCGCTTCGTCCGCCCTGACGAAGACGCCGATGCCTGGCCGGGGCAGATCGCCCCCCGCCGCCCGCGCCACTATCAGGGCTGCGAGACCGGCGGCTGCCATCCATCGGCAGGGAGCCATTGGCGCGTCCCCGAAGTGCCTACTCGATCGGCTTGATCCGCCAGTTGCGGACCATGAGGCGGGTGTTGTAGGTGGTGAGTTCCACTTTGGTGAGGGCCGAGGGCCGCGCGGGCGTGGCATTGAGGGCCCTGCCGTTGAAGAAGTAGCGCGCCGTCGCCTCGTCGAGCACGATCTTCACCTCGTTCCACGTGCGCGGCTGGATCACGTGCTCGTGGCCGGCGAGGGTGAGGCCGGAGCGGCGCCCGGCCACGTAGTCCCTGCCGGGCTTGCTCGGGTGCGCTTGAAGGGTCATGCCGACCGCCTGGTCGAGGGTGAGGCCGGCGCCCCAGGAGCCGGGGTCGCGCTCGACGAAGCACAGGTCGCAGGCGATCTCGAGCTTGCCCAGGCCCTTGGGAATGGCGAAGACGAGCTTGGCGGCCGACTCGGTCGAGGCCATGCGCAGGATATTGCCAGGCAGGACCTCCCAGGTCTGCGGCATGGCTTCCTGGACGCCCATCTGGCGGAGGGCCTCGGCAGGATTGGCCACGGCCGGGGCAGTGAGGAGGGCCTCGTCGAGCGGCTGCTTCGACGCAGGGAAGTTGCTGCCCCCGCCCCAGGGCGGATAGAGGATGGCAACGACGGCCAGCACGACGAGCACGGGCACCATGCTCAGGGCGCCCATGGGGATCTTCTGGTACCAGGCCTTCTGGGTCTCGACCTCCTTGCGGCGGGTCTCGAACCGGCCGTGGATGCGGCGGCGGCGCTGGTCGAGTTCCTGGTCCGACAGCTCGCGGGCCGGCGCCGCGGCCTCCGGAGCCAGGGGCGCATAGCCCACGGGGGCGGGTGGAGCGAACGACTCGACGCCGAACCACGCCAGGCCGCTCTCCAGGCCGTCGTAGTTCGCCGCGGGCAGTGGGGCGGGTCGCGCAGCGGCTTCGGGCTCGGCCGGGGCCCCTTCGCTCGGGGGCGCCGGCTCGCCAGCCCCCTCAGGTGCCGTGTCAGCGCTCGCGTCGTCGCCTCCCTGCGGCGCGGCTTCCGCTTCAGGCTGCGATGCCTCGGGGGATTCCTCTGGTGACGCCTGCCCCGATCCGGCGTCAGGGGATTCGGGCGCTTCCCCGGGAGCCGGGCTCTCCGCCCGTTCCTGCTCGTCGTTCATGAACTGCTCCATTGCCGACGGCGGCGGCGCAAGGGCCAGACCGTAACTGCGGGGGATTATACCAATGTCGCGTGTGACCTGTCAACGCTTGACAAGGGACATGCGCGGGTTTATACTCGCCCCGACGTCGCGGCTCCCATTGAGACCCCTGGAAGGAGGATGCGGTATGGCCGTGAAGCTCTCGATCGGCAGTTGGGCCTACACCTTTGGGCCGTATGCGAAAGCGCCCATTGACCTGCCCACCGTGTGCAGGAAGCTAGGCGAGCTGGGCTTCGACGGGATCGAGCTGGGCGGCTTCCGCCCCCACGCACACCCCGACGACTACGCCACCCCCGCCAAGCAGGCCGGGCTGCGCAAGCTGCTCGCCGACAACGGCCTCGAGGTCTCGGCCATCGCGGCCGACTTCTGGAGCGATGCGCTCGTGCCGTGGGAGAAGCAGGCCGGCTATCGCGAGACCTTCAAGAAGAACCTCGATTTCTGCGTGGCGATCGGCATCCCGTGCATCCGCGTGGACACGGTGGCCCCGCCCCCCGGCCCCGCCGGCAAGGAGCGGCAGGACGCGCTGAAGAAGTGCGCCGACCTGTGGCGCGAGTGCGCCGAAACGGCCGCCAAGGCCAAAGTCAAGGTCACCTGGGAGTTCGAGCCCGGCTTCGCCTTCAACAAGCCCTGCGAGATCGTGGGCATCGCCAAGAAGGTGAACCACCCCAACTTCGGCATCCTGCTCGACGCCTGCCACGCGCACATGGTCGCCGCCGTCGGCGCGCGCCAGCCCGAGCCCGTCGAGATTCTGCCCAACGGCGAACTCGACCTCATCAAGAACCTCACCGGCCACATCAACCACATCCACCTGATCGACTCCGACAACACCCTGCACGGCAACGAGACGAGCACCCACCGCCCCTTCGGCGAGGGCGTGCTGGACTTCAACAAGATCATCCCCGCCATCCTCAAGGCCGGCTACAAGAGCGAGTGGTGGGTGATTGACCTGTGCTTCTGGCCCGAGGCGTGGAACGTCACCGATGCGGCCAAGAAGTTCCTCGAGCCCTACATCAAGAAGTATGGAAAGTGAGGGGTGAGCGCATGGCGAAGAAAGCTGCTGGCAAGACGATGAAGGCCCAGGTCTTCTACGAGCCGCTGAAGATGGCTTATGAGGACGCGCCGATGCCTGTGATCGCGGCCGACGAGGTGCTCGTGCGCGTGAAGGCCTGCGGCATCTGCGGCTCCGACATCGCCTACTACTACGGCATGAGCTCGCTCGAAACCCCCACGGGCAAGGGACCCCTCGTCCTCGGCCACGAGTACACAGGCGAGGTCGTCGAGGTCGGCGACATCCCCAAGAGCCTCAAGCTCTTCAAGCCCGGCGACCGCGTGGTGCTCGACCCCGTGCAGTACTGCAACGCCTGCGACGTTTGCTACCGCGGCCAGACCAACCTGTGCGAGAACAAGGCCGTGCTCGGCGTCTCCTGCAACGGCGGCTTCGCCGAGTTCTCCAAGTCCAAGTACACCGGCGTCCACCCGCTGCCCGACAACGTGTCGTTCGAGCACGGCGCCCTCACCGAGCCGCTCGGCTGCGCCACCTACGCGGTGAAAAACCTCGAGGTGCAGCCCGGCCAGTTCGCCGTCGTCATCGGCCCGGGCGCCATCGGCTGCATGATGGTGCAGCTCGTCAAGAAGTCGGGCGCCGGCGCCGTCGCGCTGCTCGGCACACGCGACTATCGCCTCGAGATCGGCCGCAAGCTGGGCGCCGACATCATCATCAACGACGGCGAGAAGAACTCGCCCCACTACGTGGCCGACATCAAGGCGAAGATCGCCGACCTGACGAAAGGCAAGATGGCCGACCGCGTGGTCGTGGCCACCGGCTCGGTGGAGGCGATGGAGCTGGCGCTCGCCATCTCAGGGCGTCGTTCGGTCATCGTGTACTTCGGCCTGCCGGGCAACAAGGCGGTCGTGCGCGTGCCCGCGCTCCAGAGCATCTTGTGGGACAAGACGATTCGCTTCTCCTGGCTTGCGCCCAACGTGTGGCAGACGGCGCTCGGCGCGCTCGCCACGGGGCTGGTGGATGTTTCGCCCCTCGTGAGCCACACGTACAAGCTGGCCGACCTCGTCGGCGCCCTGGGCAAGGTGAAGGATCGCGTAGGCAACCCGATGAAGCCCGTCGTGGTGCCGTGAGGCGGGCTACCGGCAGAAAGGGTCTGGGCCGCGGCGCCAGGCGTTGTGGCCTCAGGCCATGGCGCTCCGTTCTCTGAGTAGGAGGCGAGAGATGGCGGACGCGGCGTGGTACGTGATTCAGGCCGGCCAACAGCGCGGCCCTGTGTCGGAGGCCGACCTCCGGGGCATGCTCGCCCGCGGGGAGATCACGACAGCCGATCTCGTGTGGAGGGACGGCATGGCGGAGTGGGCCGCGATCGGCACCGTGCCCGGGTTCGCCGGCGCGGCACCGGCCGGGCCGCCGGTCCCGCCGCGCGCGCCCGTGGCGCCCATGGCGCCCGCCGGGCCGAGCGCCTTCGGCAAGTTCTTCCACGACCTCTTTGCCGGCGGCACGGCGGAGGAGGCCGTCAGCTCGCCCATCGTGTCGCTCATCGAGAAGCTGCTCGGCTGCGTGCGGTTCCTGGGCACGCGGCCCGAGGGCTTCCGCCGCTACCAGCGCCTCCTCACCCGCATCGGTTGCATCGCGCTGGTCTTCGCGGGCCTCGTGTGGCTGGTCGCCGGCATTGTGGGGGCCATCAAGGCATCGAGCTTCAGCCCCGTCCTGGGCGGCCTCCAGGGGGTCCTCATCGCCGTCGTGCTGCACTACATCGCCGCGAAATTCGGCAACGCAGGCCAGCAGATCCTCGCAGGCGAAACCCACATCATGTCGTCGAAGGCGTTCATGGACTGCCTGGGCCTGCTCTCGGCGCTCGGCGCGGTTGGCGCGCTGGTGAATGGCGTCATCACGGCGATCAACGTGCGGGCGTTCAGCCCCTTGCTGCCCATGCTCGTGGCCTGCGCCTTGCTCTCCCACCTGGCGGTCTTCTGTCTCAACCCGAAGGAATGCCTGAACATCGAGCACGACCCGAAGAAGGCGCGGGCCGGCGAAACGGCCCTGGCGATCCTCACCTTCGTCTACCGTTGCGTGCTGGCGATCACGCCCGTCGTCCTCGGCGCGGGCGCCGCGGCAGGCACCGTGTGGGCGACCTTCTCGATGTTCGGCACCTGGGGCAGCGACCAGTTCGCCGTGATGTCGGCTGCCATGTCGTACGAGATGGCCAACCAGTTGGTGATAGCCGCCGGCGTCGCGCCCCTCCTGGCCTACGTCGCCTACCTGCTCGCGATGCTGGGCGTCGAGATCGCGCTGGCGATCTTCCGCATCGCGCGGAACACGGATCGCTCGTCGTAAGGGCCGCAGCCCGGAGGGCCGGCTTCCCGCACGATCCCGCCAAGGAGACCCGCGATGGCAGATGCGATCTGGTATGTCGGCCAGGGCGGCCAGCAGAAGGGGCCGTTCTCTGAGGAGGACGTCCAGGCCATGCTGGGCCGCGGTGAATTGGGCCGTGGCGACGTGGTGTGGAAAGAGGGCATGGCCGAGTGGAAGCCGTTCGCCGATGTGCCGGAGTTCGCAGAGGCCGCGAAATCGCTCCCGCCTGGCCCGCCGCCCGCGGCGCCGGCCGCGCCGGCCGGCCCCAGCCCTGCCGCTGAGTTCTTCACGGGCCTCCTGGGCGACACGATGGCCATCGTGCGGGACCCCGACGCGGGTTCCGCCGCCGTGGCCGACAAGAAGTGTCCCGTCTTCGCCGCCGTGTGGGTCGGGCTGAAAGTGCTCTTCGCCGGGCTGCTGGCTCTTCAGGTGCACGCCTCGATGAGCCGCGCGAGCAGTCTGGAGGGGGCCTTCGAGGCCCTCGGCCGGGCCATGGCGGGCGGGGGCGGGGGCTACGGCGAGAGCTCCGTGGCGACGTTCTTCAAGACGATGCTCATGGACGCGATTGCCGTGGGCATCCTCTTCGGCGCGCTCCTGCTCGTGATGGCGGCCATCCTGCGCGTGCCCGAGGCGCTGCCGAAGGCCCTGGCCGTGCTCGCGATCTCGTACATCCCCATCGTGGCCGCCTCGGCTGTGGCTTTCGTGTTCGGCTGGCTGCACTTGTGGTTCCAGGGGCTGGTGGCCGCCGCGATGCCGGCCAGCATTCTCCTCTTCTACCACGTGTTCCAGCACACCACGCAAACGCCGCGCCGGCAGGCCATTGTCTACGTAGCTGTCATGCTCTTCGGCGTGACCCTCATCGCCGCCCGCATCGCGCGGTTCTAGATACCTTGCCACGATTCTCGCTCGATCCCGTGCGCAGCGTCGGCTTGTGGGTTGTAGCGGCGAGCGTCCCGCTTGCCGTGCGTGAGGCTAGGTTCCACAAGCGAGACGCTTGTGGCTACATCGAGCGAGAATCGTGGCGAGTTATCTGGGCGGTTCCTTCCGCAACGGCGAGGCCCCCGTCGAGCATCGCTCGGCAGGGGCCTCGTCGTGCTCACTCGCATCCCTATTGCAGCGCGGGCTGGAGCGCGGCCGCGAGGCGGTCGAAGAGCGCGGCGATATCCTGCGCGTGGAGCATCGCCGCCAAGCAGCCGATGGAGAGATAAGGGCCGAAGGGCAGCCGAGTGTCGCGCGTGTGGAGCAGCATCAGCAGGCCGCCGGCCGCCCCTGCGAACGCGCCCAGCACGATCCCCAGCAACGCCAGCTTCCAGCCCAGCACGCCGCCGGCCAGGGCCATGAGCTTCACGTCGCCGAAGCCCATCGCCTCCTTGCGGAAGACCACCCGGCCCACCACGCCCAGCACCCAGATGACGCCCGCCCCCACAGCCATGCCGACCAGCGACGCCACGAGCGCGCACGCCCGCGGGGCCGCCAGCGGCGTCAGCCCGGCCAGCCCGGCGAGGGGCCGCACAAGAATCGGCTCGCCAATCTCGTGCAGCGAGGGCCACACGACGCTCGCCAGCGGCGCCAGCAGCGCGCCGGACAGGCTGATCTCGTCGGGGATGATCCGGAACTCGATATCAATGAAACTCGCCGCCACCAGCGCCGCCGTCAGCGCGGCGTAGACGCCCAGCCGCGCATAGTCCACCTGCGCGCCCCCTGCCAGCCGCCACGTCCCATAGGCGAAGAGCAGCCCCGTGAGCGCCTCCACCAGCGCGTACCGCGGCGAGATGCGGATGCCGCAGAAGCGGCACCGCCGCCCGAGCAGCAGGTAGCTCAGGATCGGAATGTTGTCGTGCCAGCGGATCGGCACGTTGCAGAAGGGGCAGTGGCTGGGCGGCTTGTGAAGCAGAAAGCCGCGCGGCAGCCGGTGGATGCACACGTTCAGGAAGCTGCCGGTCACGGCCCCCAGCATGAAGGCGAACACGCACGCAAGGATGACCGACGACGTGAGCATGCGGCCTCCATCTCCTGCCGAGCCATCTTATCCCGCCCCGCCGCGCGGTGCAAGCGGCATGGAACCTCCTGGCCTCGGCAAGCGTCTGACTGTACAATGGAAGAGACCCATCCCTGTTGCCAAAGGGCGATGCCAATGCGAACGGTGGGCTTTCTGGTCGGCCTGGCGCTCTTGGCCACCCTGTGGGCGAAGGACGTGGAGGGTCCTGTCTACGCGCTTGCGCGCCTCCGCTACTATGTGGGCGGCGAGGAGTTCATCCTCCGCTCGCCCGAGAGCGTCAGGGCGGTGCTCGCCTGGCTCGGTCAGGTCGAGAAGGGGCCGGACTCCGAGCACGCGCGCAACGGCGCCTGCGATCGCGATGCCGAGCTGGAGCTCTACGTCGCCGCGGCCGATGCGAAGCCGGCCCGCGTGATCGAGCTCTTCACCGGCTGCAAGCATGCCCTGGGCAAGGAAGTCGCCCCGGCCCAGTTTGCTGCCCTGCGCCAGACGGCCGAGAAGATGGGCGAACGGCTCCTCGTCATCCTGGAGCGCGACAACGGCAAGACCCTGGACGCCACCGTCGGCCAGCCCATCGAGGTGCGGCTCGTGGGCGACCGCCCGGGCGCCGGCTGGGAGCCGAGCGCGCCCGAAGGCGCCGCCGTGCAGCGCGAGGGTGCCCGGCCGGGCGAAGTCGGCGTGTCGCCGCAGGTCATCTTCACGCCGAAGCCGGGCGCGACCGAGAAGGCTCTCGGCACCTACGTTTTCCGGTACAGGGCCGTCAAGCCCGGCCAGGCGAAGCTCCGCGTCGCCTACGTCCTGCCCGGCGGCCCCGGGCCCACGAGCCGCCGAGCCACCGCGCTGATCAAGGAGTTCATCGTCACGATTCGAGTGGGCGCCCCGCCCGAGAAGGCGAGGACGCTCTGACACGGCCCTGGGTGGCGCCGAGATCACGTGGCCTTGAGTTGGCGGAGCGCGTTCTCGACTTCCTGGATAAAGTGCTTGAGCGAGGGCTCCGCCTTCCCCGCGCGGAAGATGTCCATGGCTGCCGCGAAGTCGTCGGCAAACTCGACGCCGCCAAGGGTGCATGGATGCCCCGCTGCCGCGATAGAGTCGGCCAGGGCCTAGATTCTGGACTGCATGAGTTTGAACCGTACCGTATCGGACATATCTCTTTGCCTGACAAAGAGAAAGCCGTTCGACTTTCTCGCCGAACGGCCTTTCTTCAACAATGGTCGGGGCGACTGCCCGAACTTCGAACCGTCCCGCGCCGTCGCCCCGTTCGTCGGGCCGTTCCTCGGTCCCGTCGAGCCGGTCTTCCTCGAAGCCGACCGTCTCGTCGGGCAGACGGTCGGCGTGAACGCCGCGCCTTCTCAGCGGCGGCCCGGCTGGCTCAGGCGGCGGTTGACGGCGTCGAGATCGAAGCGCTCGGGATCGTAGCCCTCGCCGACCCATTCGAGGAGTTCCTCTTGCTCCTCCGTCGGCTTCTTCGCCTTCAGCGCCTCAAGGATGTTCATATAGCCGGGGAAGCTGCCGCAGTCTTCCGGCGGACAGGCGCGGGCCCCGCCGAGGCAAACGGGATACTTCGCGGCGGGATCGAACGGCAGGAACTTCTCGGCGACAATCTCGTGTTCCCAACTGTCGCCGAAGTCGTATTCGTAAATGAACTTCTGCTTCGCGCGCGTGACGACATCGGCCAGAGGCACACGCTCCTCGTTCTCCATGTCCATGTCTTCCATTTGGGACGCCGACCGGCTGGTGTAGTACACGCCACCGATGCGGAAGCTGTGCATGTGGCAGTTGTGCCAGCCCATCGCGGCCTGGATGACCGCGTGCAGGTCGCCGAGCGTGGCGTTGTCGGGCAGCACGACCCGCCGCCAGATCGGCGGCTGGATATAGCGCAACTGCACCTTGAATTGAATCGCCTGCTCCGCCGGTCTGGCGGGCTTCCCTCTTCGTGTCGCTGTCATGGTGTTTTCCCTCCGCTCGTTTCTTCCGGTCAGGCGACCGGCTTCGTGCCCAGGATCATCGCTTCCACATCCGCCTTGGCCGCCTCGGCGCGGGCCTTGGCCTCCGCCTTCAACTTGGCGATCTCGTCCCGCCGCGCCGCCACCCGCTCGACGATCTGGCGTTGCACGGTTAGCGGCGGCAAGGGGACCGGGGCAGATCGAAGTTCGGACGAGTTGATGGACCCCAAGCCGGATGATGTCTTGGCGCTACGGAAGAAGTGGTCTTTGCCAGCGTCTGTGTTGAACCACGTCATGGCGTAATCCGGCAGCAATCTGCTCTGGTCGGCGCGGACCTTGAGAATGTGGTTCTGGTGGACGCAATCGGCGATCTCCCCATGCCACAGCGCGCAACGACCGAGTTCCATCTTGCTGCCGTTGCCTTCCACGAAGAGGATGTCACCCGCCTGGAGACGCAGGCTGTCCATCTCGGAGTCGGCCACGTCGATGTACTTGATCTCGCGCAGGTCGAGTTCGCCCCGTTGGACGTTGGCCACGCGCAGGTACGGGCGAGGATGCAGGCCGGGGCGGTTGCCCGGGCATTTCTGGATGCCGTAGGAGACAGCCGCCACGTCCCCAAGCGTGGTCGCCCCGTACTTGCCGACGGTGATGTCGATGGCGGTTGTGGCCAGCGCGTTGTAGCTGACGCTCCAGCGCAGGAGGTCGCGCCAGCGGACCGAGAAGACCTTGGGCAACGTGGCCAGCGCTGGGGCTTTCAGTCCAAGGTCTGCTAGGAAGCGGGCCTCGATGTCGCGTTCCAGTTGGGCGATCTTCTCGGCGGTGGCCGCCGCGTCCTTCCGCGCCGCCTCCCATGCCGCCACAATCTTCCGCTGAACCGCAAGCGGCGGGAGGGGGACTTGCACTTCCACCAAGTCGGCGGGTTGCACGCGCTTCCGACCACTCGCGCCACTGATCATGCTGTTGATCTTCCGGCGGAATGCGGCTGTGCGAAAGACCAACTTAACGTACTCGGCTTCGGCAAGGCTCCGGTTGACGGTATAGACTGGGTATTCGCTGCTGACGCAAACGCGCCCGAAGTCATTGGGGATGATGCCGATTGCCCCATTGCGCACATCGATCTTGGAGTAGATCACGTCGTCGGGGTCGGCATGGAAGAGCCGCCCCTTGAACTTGCTGCCAGCGTTGGCGTCGCGTAGCTCCATCTCGCCATCGAAGTGCAACGTAACCAACCGCAGTTCGCCTGTATGCGTGGAGGCGCGATCAACATCCATCGTCTTGCGCGACAGCACAACCGAAAGGGGCTTGATGGCTTCGTCTGGCCAGCGCCAGTCCGTCTGCACGAAAGACCCGACGCTCCAGCGGTGGAGGTCTCGGAACCACACCACAAACGCCCGAGGCGCTATCTGCGCAACTGCCGTAACTGCCGTCATGCCTTGTCCCCCGCCAGAGCGAACGCCTTGGGGTCTTTGCGGAAGCGCCGGTAGAGTTCAAGGCAGGTATCCTCGGGCTTCATCCCGGCGGGCAGGCTCGCATTGGGATAGAGTTCGTTGGCGTCCGCCTCGCCCGTGGCGGTGATGCCGACCTTTTCGGCCTCGTAGAGGAATACGGGATAGTCGAATCGTTCCTTCAAGAGGGCGCGGGCCTCGCGGGTCTTGGTCTCCTCCATGCGCTTGAGGTAGTCGGCCAGCTCGCGCTGGGCGGCCTTGCGCTTCTCCGCGTCCTTCGCGGTCTTGGCGGCCTCGATCTCGGCTTCCAGGCGTTTCGTCTCGGCGGCGATCTCGGGGGCGTACTTGGCGGCGATCTCGGCCTTGGCCTTCTCGCGCTTGGCGGCGAAGTCGGCGGCTTCCTTCTCGGTGAACTTGTGCAGGAAGAGAAGCGACGCCTTGACCGACGCGCCGGAGGAATAGAACGTCTCCTGGGGCAGGCTGACCACGGCCAGGATGCGGGCGCGGTCCTCGCAGAACTCGCGCACGTAGGCCAGGGACGGGTTGTTGAAGACGCCCTCGGGCAGGACGATCCCCATGCGGCCGCCGGGCTTCAAGAGCGCCAGGCAGCGTTCGATGAACAGGATCTCGGTCTTGACCTTGCCGAGCTTGCCGCCGTTGCGGGCGGGCAACTCGAACAAGGATGCAATGGGCTTGCCCCTGGCTGCCTCGACGCGGGCTTGGGCCTCTTTGTAAAGCTGCCCGTACTCTTCCTCCCAACGACGGCGCGTGTCGGCGCCGACTGAAATCTCGGCGTCCGTAATATGGTCGGATGGTTCGACGTTCGCGCCGAAGGGCGGATTGGTCAGAACGATGTCGAAGCGGCTCTCGAAGATGCCGTTCACGTTGATGAAGCCGTTGTGGTGGTGGACGCCGCCGTGGCCGTCGCCGTGCATGATCATGTTCATCTTGCTGGTGCGGGCCATGCGGTCGTTGGCGTCGGTGCCGTAGATGCAGCGGTTGGCCAGTTTCCACAGGCGGGAGTCCCGCTTGCGCTGGTCAATCGTGGCCTGCAACTCGTCGTACTTCTCGCGCAGCAGTTCGGCGCGCTTGGCGTCGGAGAGCTTCTTCTTGTCCAGTTCGGCCGTATAGGCCCGGTACTGGCGGTCCACGTCGGCGAGGATTTGCTCGCGGACGAGTTCAAAGAAGCGGATCAGGAAACCCCCGGACCCGCTGGCCGGGTCGCAGACGGCGTCGCCCTCCTGGGGATCGAGCATGCGCACCATGAACTCGACGATGGTGCGGGGCGTGAAAAACTGGCCGATCTCGCCCCGGAAGGTGCGGCCCAGGAAGCGTTCGAAGGCGATGCCCTTCACGTCCTCGCTGGTGTCGGAGAGGTTGTATTTCTCCAGGAGGCGGACGATCTCGCGGCCCGTGTCCTTCTTGATGTTCAATTGCTCGCGCTCGTCGAAGATGCGGTCTTCGCGGTAGGCTTCCTTGGTCTGCCGGAAAAGCTCCTGCAAGGGGTTCTCGCCAAGCTGGGTGTCCAGCCAGTCGGCCGTAAAAAGGTTCTGCCGCTGGCGCTTGCGCTTCATCTCCCGCTCGACCCACACCTTGACGAAGAGCACCTTGGCGATCTCGTCGAAGGCGGCGGCGGGGTCCAGGTGCTCGCGGTTGCGCAGGACGTTGTGGCACTGGTGCAGCAGGTCGGCGAACTCGTCCTCCTTGAACGTGCGCAGCTTCTCGATCAACTCCCGGATGTCCTTGTCGCTGGCGTCGGCGTGCGGGATGTTCTCGATCTCCTCGCAGTGGCCGGGCATCCGTTCCTTGCGGGTGCGCCAGTAGCGGGTCTCGCGGTTGTTGTGGGTGACGAAGAAGGGGGCGTTGCAGTAGAGCGCATAGGCTTCGCCCTGGGCGTAGTCGGCGGCCTTGATGGTGATGTTGTCGGACTTGCACTCCACCACGATCAGCGGGGCCTTGGAGTCGGTCTTGTCCTGGGATGTGCGCCAGAGCACCACGTCGGCGCGGGCCCGGGCCGCGCCCCGTCCGGCGACGTGCAGTTCCTCGTCCATCTGGTCGAGGTTGAAGCCGTACTCGTTGTGCAGCGTCACCACGTAGGCCTGGCGGACGCGCTCCTCCGGCGTCTCGACGAGCCACTTCTGACGGATGTGCGAGAAGATGCGGCCCTTGTCATCCGTCTTGACGGCCAGCGGCGTGCGTGCCGGTTCGGTGTCTTTGTCGGGCGCGACGGGCGAGCCGCCACGGCTTGTCGTGCGTTTCTTAGCCACGGCGGGTCCTCCCAGCGGTATCGGATTTCGGGGCGGCCAAGCCGCTCTCGATCAGCGCCTCCACCCAGTCCTGAATGCTGACATCCTCCTCCGCCGCCCTGACGCGCAGGCGCTTGTGCGTTTCCGGCTTCAACCGGATGTGGATGAGACGCGCTTCTTCCTGCGTCTCGGATCGCAGCCGTTTCGGTTTCATGCCATTCTCCTATGTATCGAGGATATTATAGTAGCTTCGCTATCGATGTCAATGATGAAAAGCTCATTATTCGTCGTCCGCTCGCCCGGCGCACGGCAAGAGCCGCCGGGACGGCATCGGGTTCTACCCGTGTAACTGCTCGGCGAAAAGCCTCCCGCCGCCCGTCATCTCGGCCAATGGACGGGTAAGTATCCATCAGGCAAGGGGTGCCCGGCAATCGGCGGGACGCGCGGAATTCTTGTCCCGCTTTTTCGCGCCAAGGGGCCTTTTACCTTTAGGCGGGGAGCGGTTCCCCGCCGGACAGCCAGCCAGAAGGAGGTGCGGACATGAGCGTGATGACGAGACGGGAATTCGACGAGGAGCGGATGCGGGTTCTGACGGCCGCCGGGCAGGCGGCGAACCCGGAGGAGGCGCGGCGGCTGGTGGAGATGTCGTACCCGAAGTCCACGAGCGCGGCCATCGACGAGTTACGGTTCCGTGGGCTGGACGCGACGGAATGGCGCGTCCTGGACTATTGCGAGACCAACCCTGGTTTGGCCCCGCCCATCGTGGGCGGCTCGCGGGTCTGGGGAAAGCAGCACATCGACGAGTTGGCCGAGGTGCTGGAGTCCCACGGAAAGCTCCTGCCGTCGGCCATCTACCGGAAGGAGTTGGGCATCAGTTGGGCGCAGGAGCAGGAAATCCGCCGTCGGCTGGAGGCCGAGAGGAAGGAGGCCGCCCATGCCTGAGGCCATGAACGACATTCTGCTGACCGCCCGAGGCGTCGAGATCGCGGCAGGGGCGAAACAGCCCACGGTGAGCATCCTGGCGTATTCCGGAGGCCTCATGAACGTTCCCGGCTGGGGAACGCTGGCGATTGACCTGGCGAGCCTCGACCTCGGCGGACAGGTCCGCATCCTGGCCGACCACGACGCTTCCATCAACGGCATCGTGGGGCAAGGCAAGGCCGAGGCGCGGGACGGCAGGCTGCGCGTGACCGGGACCGTCTCGTCCACCACGGAGGCGGCCAAGCGCGTGGTGGAACTGGCCAAGAACGGCTTCGAGTTCCAGGCGTCGGTCGGCGTGGAGCCGGTCGAGCACGTCAAGGTCAAGCCCGGCGAGAAGGTCGAGGTCAACAACCGGACGCTCTCCGCGCCGGAGGGCGGGTTCACGCTGGTCAAGAGGGGCAAGCTGCGGGAAGTGAGCATCGTTTCGATGGGCTGCGACGACCGGACGGCGGTCGCCATCGCGGCGTCCAAGGGAGGCGACATGAGAATCGACGAGGAGAAGGTGCGCGCCGAGGAGCGGGAGCGCATCGCCAATATCGAGGCGTTCTGCGGCGGCGATTGGGGCCGGGACGCGGACAAGGTGGCCGACCTGAAGGCGCGGGCCATTGCGGGCGAAATCGGACAGGAGGAGTTGTCGGCCAAGCTCCTCGCCATCATACGGGCCGCGCGTCCGCAGATGGGCGAGGTGAAGTCCGTCCTCCGCGACCCTGAGCCGCGCGTCATCGAGGCGGCGCTGCTCATGCGCCTCGGCCACGAGGAGTTGGCCGAGAAGACCCTGGGCGAGCGGGCCTGCGAGTACGGCCGCAGGCTCGGCGCGGCGCACATGCTCGACTTCTGCCGGGCCTGCCTGGAGGAGGACGGCGCGGACGTGCCGCGCGGCCGGATGGAGATGGTCAAGGCGGCGATGAGCACGTATTCGCTGCCCGTGGCCCTCGGCAACGTGGCCAACAAGCTCCTGCTCTCGGCCTACGAGGAGTCCCCGGCGACCTGGCGGGCCTTCTGCGCCGTGCGGTCGGTCGGCGACTTCAAGGAGGCCACGGCCATCCGTCCGAGCTTCACGGGCCAATTGGAGCCGGTCGCCCCGGGCGGCGAACTCAAGCACGGCTCGGTGGGCGAGCACGCGACGGGCTTTCGCATCGACACGTTCGGCAAGCTGCTCTCCATCGACCGGCGCGACCTGGTGAACGACGACCTGAGCCTGTTCGAGGACACGGCGCGGGCCATGGGCAAGGCGGCGATGCGGAAGGTCTCGGACCTGGTCTACGAGACGCTGCTCGCCAACGCGGGCGGGTTCTTCTCGTCGGGCAACGGCAACCTGCTGGACGGCGTTTCGAGCGCGCTTTCGCTCGACTCGCTGTCGCTGGCCATCCAGGCCATGCGCACCCAGCGCGACGCGGAGGGGAACGACCTCGACATCGTGCCCGTGACGCTTCTGGTTCCGCCGGAATTGAGCGTCCAGGCCAAGGCCGTGCTGGAGAGCGAGTTCATCCAGAGGGCGGCGGAGCAGCCCACGGGCAACAGCCTGCGGCGCGCCGTGGCGCTGGAGGTGGAACCGAGGCTTTCCAACGAGGCGAAGTTCGACGGCAAGGCGAGCGGCAAACATTGGTACTTGTTCGCCGCGCCGTCGGCCGCGCCGCTCGTCACGGCCTTCCTCAACGGCGTCCAGCGCCCCACGGTCGAGTACTTCGGCCTGGAGCAGACCGTGGACAAGCTGGCCGTGTCGTGGCGGGTCTACATGGACTTTGGCGCGGCGCTCTGCGACCCGCGCGCGGGGGTGAGAAGCGCGGGCGAGTAATCCGAAACGGCCCGATAGAAGCCCAATGCGAAAACCCCTCGCGAGAGGGGGCGGAGGATGCTCTTGTCTCACGAACCTGAACAACGAACCGAGCGGCCAACCCCGGAGCGCGTCGGGGGCTTCGAGTTCACGGTGCGCCCGGCGGAGCCGACGCCCGATGGCCGGGCGCGTTGGGCGGCTCGCGCCGACGCGCTCGCGTCGTGGCTTCTCGCCGAATGGCGGCGCGAGACCGCCGGGGAGGCCGCGTGACGGACGAACCGGTCGCCGCCATTCCCACGGGGCCTTTGTCCCTCCGCCAGTTGGCTGCGAAGTATCCCTACGGCCAGCGCATCACGGGCTGGGATTGGCAGAACCCGCCGGAGGTCGAGCGTGCCTTCCGCGTCGGTTTCCGCATTGGGGCAGAGCGATGCGCCTACTGCGACTTGGAGAAAGCGGCGGACTTCACGGACCGCATGCACCAGCGCCGGGGCGACATCTACTGGGGCGAGTTGAACGTCGGGTTCGACCGTTGGTCCGACCGCCGGGCGGCGCTCCTGCGCGGCGCGATGCAGGGCGGCCTGGAGGCGGTCCGCGCCCGCGCCCAGGGCGTGAGAAGCGGCCTTGCCGCGTGGCTCAAGGAACTTCGCGCCTGGGCGGACGAGAACCCCATCCGGCTCGAATGGAAGCACGCCAAGCCGCCGGACCCGCCGGAGCCGGACGGCCAGCCGTTGAGGCGACAAGAAGTGCCACGGCGGCTGTGGGGCGAGGTCTACGGCATGTGGGCCGAGATGGCTCCGCTTGGCCGGCTTCCAGGCGAACACAAGGCGAAAGACTCCCGCACGCCGCCGCCTCCCGCCTCTCCGCCGACCGCGCCGCCGCTTTACAATCCCTTCGCGGGGACGCCGGTAACGGTGGTCCTATCCGACGTCCAGCCGGAGCCCGTGCGCTGGCTGTGGCCCGGCCGCATCGCCCTAGGGAAGCTCACGCTCCTTTGCGGCGATCCCGGACTGGGCAAGTCGTTCGTCACGCTGGACCTCGCCGCCCGCGTGTCGAGCGCCAAATGCTGGCCGGACCTGCCCATCCTTCCGAATCCGCCCGGCGGCGTGGTGCTCCTTTCCGCCGAGGACGACCTGGCCGACACCATCCGGCCGCGCCTCGACGCCGCCGGGGCCGATCCTTCACGGGTGGTGGCCATCCAGGCCGTGCGGCGAATCCTGGCGCCGACCATGGGGACCGAATGCGGCTTGGAGCGGGAGGACTACTTCGACCTCACGGAGGACCTGCCGGCCTTGGAAAGGGCCATCTACGAGACCGCCGATTGCCGGTTGGTCATCATCGACCCGCTCACGGCCTACCTGGGCAAGACCGACTCCCACAAGAACGCCGAGGTGCGCGCCGTGCTGGCCAGGCTCGTGGACCTGGCCGCGCGGCGCAAGGCGGCGGTCCTGGCGGTCACGCACTTGAACAAGGCGGGCGGCTTGCCCGCCATCTACCGGGCCATGGGCTCGCTCGCCTTCGTGGCCGCGGCTCGCGCCGTGTGGGCCGTGGTGCGCGACGAAAACGACGAGACCGGCCGCCGTCGGCTCTTCGTGCCGGTCAAGAACAACCTCGGCGCGGACGAGTCCGGCCTGGCCTACGCCCTGGAGCCCGTGGACGGCGTGGCGCGCGTCGCCTGGGAGGCCGCGCCCGTGGACATGCGCGCCGACGAGGCGCTCGGCGGCGGGCAAACCAGCGCCGTCCGGGACGAGGCGCGCAAGTTCGTGGTCGAGACGCTTCAGTCTCACGGCGGGGAGATGGCCTCCGACGAGCTTTCCGAGGCCGCCGAGGCCAACGGAATAAGCGAACGCACGTTCCGGCGGGCCAGGAAGGCCGTGGCCGAGGTCTACAAGGAGAAGGGCAAGGGCGGCCAGTGGCGATGCAGGTTGAAAGGTGGCCAGCCATGCACCCCCTGATCATCTTTGGCCACCTTGGCCATCTTGGCCACCTTACCCCGTTCCCGCTCGCACTCTCTCAAACAAATAATGATCTTCTTTGGGTATGTTGGCCAGGTTGTCGGGGAAAGGTGGCCAAAGGTGGTCAACCTGGCCAAGGCGGCCAAGGGGGACGGCGTGGCCATCTTTCCCCGCGAACGGTTCCTCCGCCGGGCGAAACGCGCCGAGACGCGCGCGGGAACGGTCGCGGTAGAGCACAGAGTTTCTTTCGCCTGTCCGGTTTTTCCGAACGCGCTTGCGGGGAGGCGTCCCGATGCGCGTAGCCTGCCCATCCCGTGGCCGCCCGGAAATACTCGGAAACCCGCAGGAATTGACTGGATTTCCGGGGGGAAACGGGCCTCATGTGATGGGGCCGGGCACGGCCTTGGAGCGCCCGCCGCGCCCGGCGTGGATTTCGGACGCGCTCCTCGCCGAGACCGTGGAGGTCTGGTCGGAGGCCTACGGACGCCCGATCGGCGAGGAGGAGGCCATCGAAATCCTGACGAACGTGAAGCGGCTCGGAGAGGCGCTCCTGGACGCCAAACGGGAGGCGATGCGCAAATGAAAGTCGTCATCTGGGCGCGGGTCTCGTCCCGCGAGCAACGCGAGGGCTATTCCATCGACGCGCAGTTGCGCGCCTGCCGCGACCGGGCGGCGAAGGCGGGCTGGACGGCGTTGCGGGAGTTCGTGGTGGCGGAGTCCGCCAAGCGCGGCGCGGAACGGATCGCCTTCAACGAGATGTTCGCCTGGGTCCTGGCGAATGCCCGGAAGGAAGGCATCAAGGCCATCCTTGCCCACAAACTGGATCGAGTCTGCCGCAACATGCGCGACGCCGTCCGGCTCCAGGAGATCGAGGATGCCTGCGGGGTGCAACTCGCCTTCGTGGAGAATCAGTTCGGCCCGGGCGCGGCCGGGGCGCTGTCCTTCAACGTCATGGCCGCCGTGGCGCAGTACTACTCGGACAACCTGCGCTCCGAGGTCTTGAAGGGCATGGACGAGAAGGTGCGCCAGGGCTGGCCGACGGGTCTTGCGCCCTTCGGCTATCTCAACGTGGACGACAAGAACGAGCCGGTCCAGCCGCACCCCGTGGAATCGAAGGCCGTGGCGCGCATCTTCGAGCTTTACTCGTCCGGGCAGTACACCTTCGAGTCCTTGGCCGACAAGCTCGCCGCCGAGGGGCACATCTACCGGCCGAGCCAGCCCCGGTTCAACCGGACGGCGCTCTCCTACATCATCAACAACCGCTTCTACATCGGCGAACTGCGCCGCAACGGGAGCGTCCACCAGGGCAAGTACAAGCTGCTTATCGCTCGGTGGACCTTCGACCTTTGTCAGGACATCCTGAAGGGCAAGAACCGCCGGACAGGCAACCCGGAAATCATGCTCTCCGGCGGCGTCCTGCGCTGCGCCGTCTGCGGATACGGCATCACGGGCGAGGAAATCCGCCGCAAGCTCCGCGACGGCGGCCGGAACACGCACGTCTACTACAAGTGCGGCAACAACCACAAGTCGGAGGATCACCCGCCCGTCCGTTGGCGAGAGGAGGAGATCGAGCGCGCCATCCTGGCCGACCTGGACTCCATCCGCATCCCGGAGCCGAGGGTGCAGGCGTGGTTCCGCCATTCCATCGAGGCGATGTTTTCCGACATCGCCGTCGCCGAGGCGGAACGCCGGAAGGCGCTCGCCAAGCGCCGCTCGGAACTGGCCAACATGCGGGACCGGCTGCTGAACGCGTTCCTGCAGGGCGTGGTGGACGAGGCCGCGTTCAACGCCAAGTCGGCGGACCTGAAGGCGCAACTCGCGGAGGTGGAGCGCCAGTTGGACGGAGCGGGCGCGATTACCGAGGAGAACGGAAGGCTGGCGCTTTCCGTCTTCGATTTCAGCCAGAACCTGGCGGGTCTCTGGCGCGGTTCGAACTTCGCGTCCCGGCGGGCCATCTTGGAGTGCGTCAGTTCGAACCGCGTCCTGTCGGGCGTAAGTCTCGTCCTGACAAAGAGAAAGCCGTTCGACTTCATCGCCGAACGGCCGTTTTTTAAGGATGGTCGGGGCGACTGGATTCGAACCAGCGACCTCTTGAACCCCATTCAAGCGCGCTAGCCAAACTGCGCCACGCCCCGATGTCCGGCTCTAAGATAGCAGAGAGAGGGGGGAAATGTCAAATCAATCCGACACCCGCCGGCCCAGGCGCGAGGCAGCCGCTCAGCTCGGTTGGCTCCACTGCAACCCTGCGCCCGCGTGCGAGTGGCACGCCTTCGGCTTTGAGACGGGCATCCCAGAGCTCCGCCGGCGACAGGCCCGGCAGGTCTGAACAGTCTCAGGCGCTCCAGCAACTGGAGCTCACGAGCTGAGCGGCTTGACACTTCGCTCTGTGCCGGGGGCTCGTCTACTGGGATCATATCACAGGACTCGGCGTTGTCAAGGCTTTCTCAGCGGGGGACGGGCGAAGCGCACGAGCAGCGCGGCGAGGATCAGGCCGCCCCCCGCCAGGGTGTTGATGCCCGGGCTCTCGCCCACGGCCAGCCACACCCACACGGGGTTGAGGATCGGCTCGGCCAGAGTGAGCAGCGCCGCGTCGGTGGCCGGCACCGAGCGGACGCCCCGGATGAAGAGAACGTAGGGGATGCCAAGCTGGATCGTGCCCATGGCGGCGACGAGGAGGAGGGCCTCGGCAGACAAGCTCCCCAGCTTCCCCCACGCGAACGGCAGCAGGAGGGCGGCCGCCATGAGGTTGTAGAGGGCCGAGAGGGCGACCGGGCTGCCGCTCTGAATGGCGTGCTGGAGCAGGGCCAGCGCGGCGAAGGCCACCGAGCTGGCAAAGCCGCAGACGAGGCCCATGCGTTGCCCCGGCGCCCACGACCCCACGAGGATCACGGCCACGCCGGCCAGGCCGAGGCCCAGCGCTGCCACGGTGCGCCGGCCGACCCGCTCGCGGAAGAACCACACGGCCCCCACGGCGACGAAGACGGGATAGGCGTACTGGAGGAAGATGGCGTTGGCTGCCGTGGTCCCCGCCACGGCGAACACGAAGCTGCCCACGACCAGGGCGTAGGCGAAGCCCGATGCGATGGCCAGCCCCCGGGGCGCCCGGGCCAGACGCGGCAACGCCCAGGCGAGCAGCAGGCCCGCCGCCGCGCTGCGCAGGCACGCGATGACGCCGGGGGCCATGTCGAAACGCGGCTGGCGCAGCACCTTGACGAAGAGGCCGCCCAGGCTCCACAGCACGGCGCACGTGAGCACGAGCAGGTAGCCGCGGGCGCGGGAAAGGGGCTGGGGCGCGGGCGCGTTCATGGCCTGCGGGTGTAGCACATTCGCCCGCGCGGATCAACGTTGACTCGATGGGCGGCCGCGGGTATCCTGTTGGTATCCCTGAACAGGACGGAGTCGAGATGCCCGCCAATCTGTCGCCGGAATACAAGCGCGCCGACGAGCAGTACCGCCAGGCGAAGACTCACGAGGAGAAGCTGGCGGCGCTCGAGGAGATGTTGGCCACCATCCCCAAGCACAAGGGGACGGAGCACATGCAGGCCGATCTCAAGCGGCGCATCGCCAAGATGAGGGAGGCGCCGACCGCGAAGGCCGGCGCCCGCAGCCGCGACATCTTCCACGTCGAGCGCGGCGGGGCCGGCCAGGTGGTGCTCCTGGGCTTCCCCAACTGCGGCAAGTCGGCCCTCGTGGGCGCCCTGAGCAACGCGCGGGTGAGCGTGACCGACTACCCTTTCGGCACCCACGCCCCCGTGCCGGGCATGGCGTTCCACGAGGATGTCCCGATTCAGCTCGTGGACATGCCGCCCATGACGCCCGAGGCGGTGCCGCCCGGGATGATGGGCGCGTGCCGCTCGGCCGACATCCTCGCGATCGTGGTGGACCTCGCGGCCCCCGACGCGCTGGAGCAGCTCGACGGCTGCCTGAACGTGCTGACGAACCGCGGCATTTGGCCCATCGGGCGGCGCGTAGGGCGCGACGAGCGCGACGCCGAGGGCCGCCAGCTCAAGACGGCCCTCGTGCTGGGCACGAAGGACGACTTGCCGGGCGCGCCCGACACCTTTGCGACGCTCCGCGAGCTCTACGGCGACCGGCTGCCCATGCTCTCGGTGTCGGCCACCACGCGGCACAACCTCGACGCCTTCGTCTCCCACCTCTTCACGACGCTGGACGTCATCCGCGTCTACTGCAAGCAGCCGGGCAAGCCGCCCGACCTGGGCGCGCCCTTCATCCTGCCGCGGGGCAGCTCGGTGGTTGACATGGCGCGGGCCGTCCACCGCGAGTTTCCCGAGAAGCTCAAGTACGCCTGTGTGTGGGGCTCGGCCAAGTTCGACGGCCAGCAGGTGCCGCGCGACCACGTGCTGCGCGACCGCGACATCGTCGAGCTGCACGTGCCGAGCTGAGGCGCGCAGGGATTCAACGGGAACGGAGCTGCGGCCCTCCTGGCGCCTCGCCGTGCGCGCGGGAGAGCAGGAGGCGCCAGCCCTGCCCGAGATCGAACTCTTGCGCGGGGCGGCGCTCGAGGAGTTCGCCGGCTCTGGGAGGCAGTGGCGCATCCGTGAGGATCGCCAGGTGCGTTGCGCCGTGGTCCCTGAGGGTTTCCACCAGGGGGGCGCTGAGATCGGCCAGGATGACGGGCCAGCCGTTCCTGCGAGCGTGGTACAGGACGCGCGGGTCGCCGAACCAGGCGCTCTTTCTGGCATGAGCCACGATGACGAGGGCGTTCTCCGGCGTGCTCTCGCCGATGGCCCGCCCGGCTCGCACGGTGGGCCAATCCACCTTGAAGTACACCCGCTCCGCGGTGCGCACCGAGGTGGCCAGGAGGAGCAGAATCGTGGCCGCGAAGGCGAGCCTGAGGCGCTCGGAGCATCGGGGCGCGCGGTCGAGGAACAACACCTCCAGGCCCTGCGCGAGGAAGAACGCGCACGGGGCCAACAGGGGGATCTGGTAGTAGTCGTGGATCCAGTTGAGGTTGAAGAAGATGGCCACGTAGGCGCCGCTGCCCGCCAGCCACACGCGGAAGAAGCCCACCCCTGTCGCCACGGCGGGCCTGGCCAGGAGGCCGGCGAGGAAGAAGCAGAGCCCCAGGTCCCCGGTGACCAGGAGGACCGCTCGGCGGGCGATGGCCATCCAGTGGGTGGGGTGCAGGCGCATGGCCAATGGCCCGAAGTACCCCCAGCCGTTCATCACGAACGGCCAGTATCCGGGGATGACCCTCCAGTCGGGCGACGCGGCATTCACGGAGTCGGCGTGCCACCGCCACCACAGGAAGGCCACCGCTGGGCACGCCAGCAGGGGGCTCCACTTCAGGAGGGCGCGCACTTTGCCGACACGCCAGGCGTGGAAGCCGAGAGGGAGGAACAGGTAGAAGACGTAGGGGGCCTTGACCAGGAAGCCCAGGGTGCCAAGGGAGCTGCCCAGCAGCATCCAGGCTGCCTTGCCGTCTTCGCAGCCCCGGAGCAGGCAGTAGAGCATCGCGTGGCCGAAGAACACGGCGCTGAAGTCAACGTGCACCGCTCGCGAGTACCCGATGCTCAAGGGTGCGGCCAGGTAGAAGAGCGTGGTGAGCCTGGCCGCTCTGGAGCCGCGCAAGCGGAGCACGATCCGGTGGAGGCAGCAGGCGGAACCGAGGAAGAACAGCAGGGTCACGCCGCGTGCCACGGCGATCTTCGGCCCGAGCACGTGGTAGGCCAGGGCCATGAGAGCTTCGGGGAGGGGGAACTCCAGCACATGCGTCCCGTGGCCGCCCAGCCAGCACACGCGGGGATGCAGCAGCCGGATGCCGTGGGCGTAGAAATCCATGGCGTAGTGCGCGGTGTCACAGTCTCGCCAGTAGTGAGGGCCGTCAAGATGCCCACCGAAATGAGCGAGCCTCAGAAGGATGAGCGCCCCGACAAGGGCCGCAAACCATGGCACCCAGCGGGCCGAGCACTGAAGGATGGCGGAGAACCGAGAGTATGGAGTGGGACGGCCCGTCGCGTGCTGCGGGAACTCGCCGGAGTCGCGGGTGGCACGTGGGTCGCAGGGGGCGAGGCGCGGCGGCGCGGCATTGGTCACGTGCGTCTTCATTGTGGGATGCCGTGGTTCTGGACCACTGATCGGGCCTCGCGGGCGCCGCCCTTGGGGTGGTGGGGGCGGCTTGCTTGTTCGTGTTGCGCGGGGTTGCAGCCTCGCATGTCCGGCCTCCGCGTGGCGGTGAGGATATCATGCAGGGGCGCGGAGATCAATGCGCCCCACGCTCGGGGGGGCGGCGGCGGCGCGGGCCGTTCGGCCATCCAGATACGGAGAACGAGATACGAAGATGAGGTGCGATGCAAGATGCCAAGATGCAAGATGCGGAAGGTGCGGTGCCTGGCACACGATGCGATGCACGAGGCAGGCGTAAGTGACGCAATGGTTGGGTGTTAGGCGTTGCGGCGGCATCATGGGAAGCGCGGGGGCGGGGCGGTGGCCACGTGGCTGCGGGGCAGGAGCTCATATGCTTGCTCCCCCCTGGGGGGCGGGGGTGAGCAAGTATGGCTGGATGGGCGAGAATGGGCGATCCTTGTGATTCCGGCCAGACAGGGCACGTCCGGAGGGTGAGCAAGTACGGCTGGGAAAGCGAGAACGAGCGATTGGCGGGCGAGCGCGGGCGTGGAGCGCAGGGACGAGGGCAGAGGTGTTTCAGCGCGCGCCGCTGCCGACGCGGGTGAAGCGGAGGCGGCGGACGTGGCGGGGGGTGGCCTCGAGGATGTCTACGCGGAAGGGGCCGAAGGAGACGTGCTCGCCTTTGCGGGGGATGCGGCCGGCCAGGCTGGTGACGAGGCCGGCGACCGTTTCGAAGCCTTCCTTGCGGATGGCGAGGCCGGTAAGCTCGGCAAGCTCGTCCACGTCCATCGTGCCGTCGCATTCGAAGACGTTGCTGCCGGGGGCGATGAGGCTGGGGGGGGCGCCGAGCCGCTCGTCGTGGATTTCGCCGACGATCTCCTCGACGAGGTCGGCGGCGGTGGCGAGGCCGACGACGCCGCCGTGCTCCTCGACGACGATGGCCATGGGGACGGGGCCGTAGCGCAGCTCGCGGAGGAGGTCGCCGACGGGCTTGGTCTCGGGCACGTAGTTGACCTCGCGGCGGATGAAGGGGGCGATGGGGGTGGAGACGGGGTCGCCCGGCAGGTCGCTGCGCAGGACGTCCACCACGCTCACGATGCCGACGATGTTGTCTACGCGGCCCTCGTAGACGGGGTAGCGCGAGAAGCCGGCTCGGGCGGCAACCTCGTCGAGCTGCGCCACGGTGGCCGTGACGGGCACGGAGATGATGTTGACGAGGGGCACCATGGCCGAGGCGACGGGGCGCTCGCGCAGCTCGAGGACGCTGTGGATCATGCGTCGCTCTTCGGAGACGATGGCGCCGTGGTCCTCGCCCATGTCGGCGAGGACCATCAGCTCCTCGCGCGTAACGTAGGGGTTGTCGTCGGTGGGGCGGCTGCCCAGGAGGGCGAGCATGGCCTCGGCGATGCGCGAGACGATGAAGATGATGGGCGAGAGGGCCGTTTGGGCGGCCCGCAGCAGGCCGGCCACGCGCAGCGCGATGGAGTTCGCGGCGGCGCGGGCGATGGACTTGGGGACGATTTCGCCGATGATGAGGATGAGGGGGGCCATGAGGAGGGTGGTGACGGTGGTCTCCCACTCGTGGGGCACGTAGTGGCCGACGACGAGGGTGGCGAGCGACGTGCCGGCGACGACGGACAGGTTGGTGCCCACGAGGGTGGTGCTGAGCAGGGCCTCGGAGCGCTGGAGGAGGCGCAGGACCAGGGTGGCGCGCCGGTCGCCGCGGCGCGAGGCGGCGCGGAGCTGGGCGCGGTCGGCCGAGATGAGGGCCGTCTCGGAGCCGGAGAAGACGCCCTCGAGGAGCAGGCAGAAGACGACGAGGAGGATCGCGGCGGGGATCATGAGGGGGGCGCCTCCTCGGGGGCGGGCACGCATTGGCCACCCTGCCAGACGCGCTGCCACATCTCGCTGTCAGGGTCGCGGGGCCGGACCTCGACGGCCATGATGCGGCGCCCGCTGAGGCGGCGCACGCGGTAGGCGAAGTGCTCGTCGTGCACTTCGACGCCGGGCCTGGGGAGTTCGCCGATGAGGTCGAGCACGTAGCCGCCGATGGTGTCGGCGCGGTCGAGGGGCAGGGCGAAACCGAGGTCGCTGTTGAGGTCGCGCACGCGGGCCTCGCCCAGCACCTGGATGCAGCCGTCGCCCTTGCGGCAGAGGCGGCTGCTGTCGGCCTCGCGGGTGAGCACGCCGCCGACCAGTTCGTCCACGAGGTCACGCAGGGTCACGAGTCCGGCGGTGCCGCCGTACTCGTCGAGGAGCACGGCCATGTGGTTGCCGCCCTCGCGCATGTCGCGGAGGAGCTGGCCGACGCGGCGCGACTCGGGCACGAAGAAGGCGGGCCGCACCAGGGGGCGCTGGGGCGGGTTGGGCAGGGCGTCGCGCGTCTGCACAAAGTCGCGCAGGGTCTGCCGCCACACGCCGCGGCTGCGCCAGGCGGGCAGGTCCCGGATGTCGAAGACGCCCCAGATGTCGTCCACGCTCTCGCCGTAGACGGGCAGGCGCGAGCGATGGGTGCGCTGGGCGAGCTTGAGGGCCTCCTCGATGGTGGCCGTCTCGGGCACGCACACCATCTCGGTGCGCGGCACCATCAGCTCGCGGGCGGCGATGGTGGGGAACTCGATGATGTGCTCGACCATGTCGGCCTCGTGCTCGTCAATCACGCCGGCCTCCTCGCCGACCTCGAGGGCGGCGGCGAACTCGTGCCGGGTGAGGAGGTTGGCGCTTTCGATGTGTCCCCGGCGCAGCGCGGCGAGGAGGCCGCGGGTGATCGAGCGGAGCACGTAGCGGATGGGCGCGATCACCTTGGAGAACCACAGGAGCGGTAGCGCGACGCCGCACGCCACGGCCTCGGCCTGCCGCACGGCCAGCGTCTTGGGCGTCACTTCGCCGAAGATCAGCAGCAGCGATGTGGTGAGGGCGATGGCGAGGGCCACGCCCTGGTCGCCGAGCCGGAGCGTGATCGAGGCCGCGATGATGCTTGAGGCGGCCGTGTTTACGACCATGTTGCCGACGAGGATGGTGATGAGCAGGCGCTGCGGCCGGGCGAGCAGGGCGGCCACGGTGCGCCCCGTCAGCCCTCCCGTCTCGCCCAGACGCTGCACGCGCGCTCGGCTCAGCGAGAAGAGCGCGGTCTCCGAGGCCGAGAAGAAGCCCGAGAGCAGGAACAGCACCGCAAGACCGGCAAGCTCGACCAGCACGGCGGAGGACATGTCGCGAAGTCCGTCCCTTTCCCCAAGGCCTGCCTCCCGCGGCTCCGCCACGATGCGGCCCGCGGGCCAGACCCTCTACGCGCTGCTCCCCTCCCCTCTCGGGTTATCATACCCCATTGGCCGTTGCCTGCCAAATGGCGCCGAGGCGCAGAGGGTGCGACCCAGGAAAGTAGGTGACGCCCATGCTGGCTCGGGGCCTGCCTGGCGGCGGGCGGCCTTGAGAGGGTGCCTTTCAGGGACTGCCACTTCCCGACCCCTCAACGGAGGCCGTTGAGGGGGGCACCCAGTGGGTGGCGGGTGGGAGAACACCTACTTTCCTGGATCGCCCCCGGCGCAGGCGGCGAGGGGAGCGCGACGGCCGTGTTCTGCCGCGGATCTCCCGCAGACGGGGCGTCGGTGCCCCGCGCGGCGGAGGGTCGAGGTGACGCTGGGCGCGGAGGCCCCGCCCATGTGGCGCCAGGATCGGGGCGCGTCATTCAGGGCAGGGAAGCCCGAGCATCGGGGTGGATCTCGAGGGTCACGGTGCCCAGGGGGCCGCGGGCGGCGTAGCCTCGGACCTCGGCGAGCAGCTTGCCCGAGGCGGCCACGGCGGCGATGCGGTGCGGCGTGGACGCATTCGCGGGCTCGCCGCCGCTCGGATAGGCGGGCGTGGCGTTGTACTCGGTGAGCACGAGGGGGCACGTGCCATGCTCGCTCGTACGCCCGCGGACGGTCTCGGCGGCTCCCCCCTGGCCCGTCGCCACGATCTCGAGGCCGGCCACGGGCTTGCCGGTGCCGCGCTCGACGGCCTTCACCGTCACGGTCCAGCGCACCGCCACGCGCCCGCTGTTGTGCATGAAGCGGATCTTGTCGCGGGAGAACTGGCAGTCGATCAGCTCGGCCGCGGGCCGGCGGCCGCTGAGGTACAGGTCGGCCTCGGTGCCCGAGAGGCGGCATCGCACGAGGCGCAGCGGCTCGCCGCCCGAGCCCTCGACCCACACGCCATAGCGCCCCTCGCAGAGGAACTGCGAGTCGCGGATCGCGAGCTTCGCTCCGTCGGCGTTGTAGGCGTGGAACGACACGTCGTCGCTGAGCGCGAAGGCCACGCGCTCGACGTCGGCCTGGGAGTTGCCGGTCACGGTCTTGCCGCGGGCGCCGGACATGTAGAGGATGCGGCTGTCGGCGGCCACGAGCCGGCCGTCGGCGAAGAAGTAGTAGCCGCGGCTGCACTTGTCCTCGGTGAGGATCTGGCTCACGGTCTGGAGGATCGAGTGGTAGAGGCGCAGTTCGCCGCCGGGGGCCACCTGCACCTGGAGGTCGCCGCACACGATGGTGTTGAGCAGCAGGGTTTCGCCGAGCGCGGGGTCGGCGGGGTCGCCGATCTGGAGGCTGCCGTGGATGATGAGGCTGGCGTTGGCCGTAGCCTCGCGCCGCTTCGGGTTGTAGGTGAGCACCTTGGGCTGGCCGAGTTCGGCGGCCACCTCGGCGAGGCGCGCGAGGGTGTAATCGCGGCCGTAGATGTGGATCACCTTCTCCTGGATCACCACGCCCTCGCGGGGGTGGGCGGCGCTCGGGTCGGAGTGCGGCCGGCGCATCACGATGAAGATGCCGATCGCGCCGGCCAAGGCGGCGATGGCCACGAGGAGGTTCAGCTTCCGAATCATGGTCGCTCCATCTGGTCTGCCGCAGTTGCCCCGCGATTCTAACCGGAACGTGCGGCCGGTGTCCACCGCGGGCGCAGCGGGCGCCTGCCCCAGCAGTTATTCGCCCGGGCCGTCGCCCGCGTGACCGAGTTGGAAGATATCTCCGAACGACGGCGCCGAGGCGTCCACCGTGAGCACCCAAGGCTGCTGGCGCCGGAGCAGGTCGGTGGCTGCCGCGGCATCATCATCGGTCTGGCGCATGGCAACGATGGTGAGGAGTCGCCCCAGGGCTCGCACGCGCGGTTCGGCCGCAAGCTCCGAGAGGGTGCGGCCCGGGTTCGGCTCGAGGCGCGCCAGCGCCTCGAAGAGCAGGCGCAGGCCCGCCGCGCCCTGGGCCGGGCCCACGACCACGAGGTCGGGCGCGTAGGCGGCCAGGCTGAGGGAGAAGCCGCGGCGCACCAGGTCGCGCGCCAGCGAGGCGGCGAAGCTGATGGTTGTCTCGAGGCGCTCGTCGCCGCTGGCCGGGCACCGCGTGTCGAGCAGCAGCCGCGCCCGTTCGCTGGCCACGGACTCGAACTCGCGCACGAGCGGCTTGCCGAGCTTGGCCGAGGTCTTCCAGTGGATGCGCCGCGGGTTGTCGCCGTGGCGGTACTCGCGCAGGTCGCGGAACTCCTCCTCGCCGCGCGCCCCGCGCGAGCGGCGTTGTGCGAGGGCCAGCGCTCGGGCGCGGCCGAGCAGTTCCGCGGACACAACGCCGAGGCGGGGGTAGACCACCAGCTCGCCGGGCAGGGCCCGCGCGCGCCCCTGGTGGAAGAGCCCGAAAGGGAAGCGCGTGGCGTAGGTGACCGCGCGCAGCGGGTAGACGCCCCGCCGCGCCGCCGTGGCCGTGTAGGGCAGCGCGAGGGTCTCGCGCGGCCGCAGCACCAGGGCCACGCCGCCCGGCCGCTCGGCCGCCAGCCCCTCGGGCAGCTCGTCGCGCACGGACAGCCCGTACGACGCGAGCCAGCGCTTGCCGTTGGTGGCGCGCAGCTCGACCGTGAACGGCGCGCCCGCGTGCACGCCCTCGGGCAGGGCCCGCGCGAAGCTCAGCCGCCGCATCGTGGCCCGCGAGAGGGCGAACGACAGCACCAGGGCCGCCAGCAGCATGCCGAAGAGCAGCACGAGGAAGTTGATCTTGGTGTGCAGCGCCACGAGCGCGGCGGCCAGGGTGAGCAGCGAGAACGCCCCGCCCGACCGCGTGATGCGCTGGCCCACCTGCGAGCGCTGGCCGCGCCGCCAGGCGCTCACGGCGTAGATGGCCAGCAGCACGAGCAGCGATGCCGCGGTGATCGCCTGCGCCACGCCGCGCCAATCCACTTCGGCCACAGGCGCCGCGAGCCCGGAGATGGCGGGGATTCGGCCCATAGGCGGTCACACGGGCACGGGGGTGGCCTGGACGATCTGGCGGATGATCTGCCGCTCGGTTGCGCCCTTGCCGGCCGAGAGCGCCGCCCGGCGAATCACCCGATGCGCGAGCACGGGCACGGCCAGGCGCTTGACGTCGTCGGGCGACACGTAGTCGCGCCCCTCGAGCCGCGCCAGGGCCTGGGCCGCGCGCGACAGCGCCAGGCCGCCGCGCGGGCTCACCCCGATCTCCAGCTCGGGCGCCTGCCGCGACCGCGCGACAAGCTCCAGGATGTAGTCGGAGATCGAGTCGTCCACCCGCACCTCGCGCACCGCCGCCTGGAGGGCCACCACGTCGGAGCCGTCGAGCACCGGCTCCAGCGTGTCGAGCGGGTTGGCCAGCCGCTGCGTCGCCAGCACCCGCCGCTCGTCGTCGCGGCTGGGGTAGCCGATCTCGATGCGCATCAGGAACCGGTCGAGCTGCGACTCGGGCAGCGGGAACGTGCCCTCGAACTCGTGCGGGTTCTGCGTGGCCAGCACGATGAAGGGGTGCGGCAGGGCGTGCGTGGCGCCGTCCACCGACACCTGGGCCTCGTTCATCGCCTCCAGCAGGCTGCTCTGGGTGCGCGGCGTCGTGCGGTTGATCTCGTCGGCCAGCACCACGTTGGCGAAGATCGGGCCGGGCTTGAAGATGAAGCTGTCCTCGGCCTCGTTGTAGATCGGCACGCCCAGGATATCGGTCGGCAACAGGTCGGGCGTGAACTGGATGCGGCGGAAGCTGCTGCGAATCGAGCGCGCCAGGGCGCGCGCCAGCGTCGTCTTGCCCACGCCCGGCACGTCCTCGATCAGGATGTGCCCGCCGGCGAACAGCCCCACGAGCACCAGGCGCACCGCCTCGGGCTTGCCGATGAACACCCGCTCGATGTTCGCCTGGAGGCGGACCGTCTTGTCGTGGAGATCGGCAGGGACCATGGTGAGCCCCGGACCTGTTGCGCCACCGCCTCTTCGGATTATAGGGGCAAGACCCCGCGAAGTCAATCGGCCCGGCGCCTCAGGGGTGGAGGCCGGAAAGGCGGGTAACCCTGTGGACTGGGGTCTGGGCGGAAATCCCCGCGGGCTGCGCTGCCGGCGCCCGCGGGTCGGATGCCTGGTACGGCCCGGGCCAGGGCATTGCAGGGCCTTGCGGCGCCTGGCAAGCTTGTGAGGAAGGGCGCGAGCCCGCTCAGGCGCTCTCGCGCCCGGCAGGCTTGGGGCGCGGGGCCTGCTTCTCGGCGGCGTCGCGCGCAGGGCCGGGGGCGTCGGGGCGCGTGGCGCGGCTGCGGCTGAGGTGGTCGAGCTTCTCGCGAACCAGGTCGGCCGTGATGGTGAGCGTCTTGACCTCAGGCCGGGAGGGGAGCTCGAACATGAGGTCGAGCATGACATCTTCGAAGACGGTGCGGAGGCCGCGAGCGCCGGTGCCAAGCTCGATGGCGCGGGTGGCGATCTCGGCGAGGGCGTCGGGCTCGAAGGTGAGCTGGCGGCCCTCGAGGTCGAAGAGCTTCTCGTACTGGCGGGCGATGGCGTTGCGGGGCTCGGTCATGACGCGCATGAGGTCGGCCTGGCTGAGGGGCATGAGGGTGGTGAGGACGGGGAGCCGGCCGACGAACTCGGGGATGAGGCCGTAGTGGACGATGTCCTTGGGCTCGACCTGGGCGAGGATTTCGCCCTTGGCCAGTTCGTCCTGCTCGGCGGTGCGGGCGACGGTGCGGGAGAAGCCGATGGTGCCGGCGCCGATGCGCTTGGAGATGTAGTCTTCGAGGTGGGTGAAGGTGCCGCCGCAGATGAAGAGGATGTTGGTGGTGTCGATCGGGATGTAGTGCTGTTCGGGGTGCTTGCGCCCGCCGCCGGGAGGCACGTTGGCGATGGTGCCCTCGAGCATCTTGAGGAGGGCCTGCTGGACGCCTTCGCCGCTGACGTCGCGGGTGATGGAGACGTTGTCGGAGGTGCGGCGGATCTTGTCGATTTCGTCAATGTAGACGATGCCCTGCTGGGCGCGTTCGACGTTGAAGTCGGCGACCTGGAGGAGGCGGAGGAGCAGGTTCTCAACGTCCTCGCCGACGTAGCCTGCTTCGGTCAAAGTGGTGGCGTCGCCGATGGCGAGGGGGACGTCGAGGATGCGGGCCAGGGTGCGGGCGAGGAGGGTCTTGCCGGAGCCCGTGGGGCCGATGAGGAGGATGTTGGACTTTTCGATCTCGACGTCGTCGGGGTCGGCGGGCTTGCCCTGGGCGAGGCGCTTGTAGTGGTTGTAGACGGCGATGGAGAGGACCTTCTTGGCGTGCTCCTGGCCGATGACGTACTCGTCGAGCTGGCGCTTGATTTCGGCGGGGGGCAGGAGGTTGGGGAGGCGGCGCTCCTCGCCGCGGCGGCGCTGGCGCTCGAAGCGGACGAGGGCGCTGCAGATCTCGACGCAGTCCTCACAGATGAAGATGCCGTGGGGGCCGGGGACCATGACGTCCACGAGATCGGACGATTTCTCGCACAGGGAGCAGACCTGGGGGGGCTTGGAGCCGTTGCGTTTCTTGCCCATGGGCGGTCCTTAGCTCTTGGCCGCGTTGGTGGTGCGGGCGAGCACCTCGTCCACGAGGCCGTACTTGAGGGCCTCGTCGGAGGACATGAAGAAGTCGCGGTCGGTGTCGCGCTCAACGCGCTCGATCGGCTGGCCGGTGCGTGCGGCGAGGATCCTGTTGATGGTGGCCTTCATCTTGAGGATCTCCTCGGCGTGGATGCGGATGTCGGAGGCGGTGCCCTCCATGCCGCCCGAGGGCTGGTGAAGCATCACGCGGGCGTTGGGCAGGATGAAGCGCTTGCCCTTGGTGCCGCAGGCGAGCAGCACGGCGGCCATGGAGGCGGCCATCCCGATGCAGCAGGTCTCCACCTCGCAGGGCACGAAGTCCATCGTGTCCAGAATGGCGAGGCCCGAGTGCACATAGCCGCCGGGGGAGTTGATGTAGAGCCGGATGTCCTGGTTCTTCTTCTCGTTGGCGAGGAAGAGCATCTGCGCGATCACCAGGCTGGCCACGTAGTCGTCAATCGCCGTGCCGATGAAGATGATGCGGTCCTTCAGCAGGCGCGAGAAGATGTCGTAGGCCCTCTCGATGTGGCCTTCTTTTTCGACAACGATGGGCACGAGGGACGGCATTCGGGGGCTCCTGACGCGCACGGTGAGGCAGTGGGGCGCCGCGGCCAGCCGGGGCGGGCTCAGGCTTCGTCTTCGGCCTTGGCCTTCTCTTTCGCCGCCTCGGCCGCGGCGGCCGGCGCGGCGGCCTGGTTGATGACGGCGTGCTGCACGAGGAAGTCGCGCACCTTCTCCTCGCGCATCTCGAGGCGCAGAGAGCTGAGGCGGCCCTCGCGCTCGAGGTCGCTCGCCACGTCTTCGGGCCGGCGCCGATAGTTCAGCGCGATCGCCTGGATGCGCTGCTGCACCTCCTCCTCGGTGACGAAGATCTTCTCGTTCTCGGCGATGCGCTGGTAGATGAAGTAGAGCTTGCACTGGCGCACGCTCGAGTCGCGGGTCTGCTTGTCCACCTCCGCCAGTTGCGCCTCCATCTCGTCCTCGGGCACGCCGCGGTACTGGAGGGCCAGCCGCTGGCGCTCCTTGGCGCTGGCCACCAGGCGCTCCACGAGGCCCTCCGGCACGTCGAAGTCGGTCAGCTCCAGCAGTCGTTCGGCCAGGCGCGCCTGCACGGCGTCGTCGGCCTCCTGCTCGCGGTGGCGCCGGAGCTCGTCACGCAACTCGTCCCGCAGGTCCTCCAGATCATCGAAGCGCAGCGACCGGGCCCACTCATCGGTCGCTTCCGGCAACACCAGGCGCCGCAGCTCGTCAATCGTGATCTCGAGGTCCACTTCCTTCCCGCGGAGCCCCTCCGCCTTGAAGGTATCGGGCAGGGTGACCTTGAGTGACCTCGTGTCGCCCACCTTGGCGCCCAGGAGGGCGGCGCGGATGCCGGGGGCGGCCATACCCGCGATCACCTCGCGGTCCAGGAACGCCGGCAGCTCGGTGTCGCGCCAGACCTCTGCGCCGCCCTCGAGCGCGATGGCGTGGCACATGGGCACGTCGCCCTCTCGCACCTCGCCCTGCTCGAGCTTGTCGAACCTGCCGTGGCGTGCACGGAACCGCTCGAACGCGCTCTGCACGTCGGCGTCCGTCACCTCCACCTGCGGCCGGTCCACGGTCAAGCCCTTATAGTTGTCCAGCGTGAAGTCGGGCACGACCTCGACCTTGACCTCGAAGGTCAGGGGCTTCGTCGCATCCACGGTGATGGCGGGGAGGTCCACGTTCGCGGGGAGGGCCAGGCGCAGCGCGTGGTCCTCAGTCGCCTGCTCCAACGCCTCTTCCACCAGCGTCTGCTTCACCGAGTCGAGCACCTGGTCGCCGAAGCGGCGCTCCAGCACGTGGCGGGGGATATGGCCGGGGCGGAAGCCCTTGAGGAACACCGTCTTGCGGAGGTCCGCGAAGCTCTTCTCCACCTCCTCGTGCACGCGCGCCTGCGGCACCTCCACCTTCAGCAGGCGGGCGCATGGCCCGGCGTCCTCCACGGTCGCCGTCGCGCGGGGCGGCTGGGGCGCCTCCTGCGGAGTCTCAGCGGCCTGGGCCTTGTCCTGGGCGCCCTCGCCCGACGTCTCCTGCGCCACCTTCCCAGCGTCCTCGTCTGCCATGCCAGCCGTTCGCCTCCGTAGGGGGGTCGGTCAGAGATTCCTCGGGTAAATGAAAATGGAGCGGGCGATGGGACTTGAACCCACGACATCAACGTTGGCAACGTTGCGCTCTACCACTGAGCTACGCCCGCTCGCTCAGGGGGGCTTGGCGGCCCCCGTCGAATTGTCTTTACATTGTACTCCCCCCGCCCGCCGAGTCAAGCGCAAATGGGCCGTCGCAGCGATTCCGCTTCCGGCTCTGGATCCCGCGGGATTGCCTTGAGTTAGAGTGGTTCTGGGAGGAGGGGGAGATTCGCGCGGGCCGTCGGGGGGCAG